>Ga0209023_10002420_pt1 | contig 23321 bp, 22 predicted proteins | sample LakOneMetagenome_FD_187468 | JGI IMG/M metagenome (GOLD analysis project Ga0209023, IMG submission 187468) | Freshwater and sediment microbial communities from Lake Erie, Canada (SPAdes) (version 2) | ecosystem: Environmental > Aquatic > Freshwater > Lentic | place: Lake Erie, Canada... | reverse complement strand
GCAACGGTGTGCTGATCTCGACCGAAACCGGCGAAGCCGTCGGCTATGCACTCGGCTATCTGCAACCGCGCGGCATCCTGATGATCGAACCCGGCGAAGCCGTCTACCAAGGCATGGTCATCGGCGAAAACGCCCGCGACGAGGACCTCGAGGTCAACCCGCTGAAATCCAAGGCGCTGACCAACTTCCGCGCCAGCGGCAAGGACGACGCGATCCAGCTTTCGCCACCCAAGCGCCTGACGCTCGAACAGGCCATCGCCTATATCGACGAGGACGAACTCGTCGAAGTCACCCCCAACTTCATCCGCCTGCGCAAGATCCACCTCGATCCCAACGAGCGCAAGCGCGCCAGCCGCGCCCGAAACGCCGGCTAATTGGCAGCTTAGGCGCCGAATGTTCGGCTGGAAAGTGTCAGTAATTATTACATATACGATCTATTAGTATATATTAATTCCTGATATTACAATGTGTTACATATTTTTCTTACTTGGCACGAACCTTGCAACGCAAATCGTGTTAGGGTTAACGCCCAAATTGCTTAACAATTCTGGAGTCTTGCAATGATCGTACGTACCGCCCTCATCGCCGCCGCACTTGTTGCTGGCGCCGCAACCCCCGCAGTTGCGGTAACCAACATCATCGTCAACGGCGGCTTCGAAGCCAGCTCGACCTTCACCGGCTGGACCGGCACCAGCACCGGTCTCAACGGTTTCGCGGCCTCGTCGATCAACACCAACCCCGCCTATGTCCACACCGGCCTGCAGTCGGCAACGCTGCGCACCACCGGCGCCAACGTCAACACCATCGCGCAAAGCGTCGCAACAATCGCCGCGCGCCCCTATGTGCTGACCTACTGGTTGATGAACCGCGACAATAACGGCAGCGTCATCGATGCGATGACCGTCACCTCCGGCTCGAACGTCACTGCCTTTGGTGATCGCCCAAGCTTCGCCTACACGCAGTTCACGCAATATTTCGTCGCCACCTCGGCAAGCGAAGTCATCAGCTTCGCCTACAAGCACACCTCGCCAAACTTCTACCTCGATGACGTTTCGGTGATGATGGTCCCCGAACCTGCTACCTGGGGCCTGATGGTCGGCGGCTTCGGCATGCTCGGCTTCGCGATGCGCCGCCGCATCCGCACCGTCGCCGCCTGAACGACCGACACACGATCTGCAAGCGGGCGGGGGCAACCTCGCCCGCTTTTTTATGTGCGGTCCATGCGCTAAGCCGTCCCCACCATGCCAGCATTCCCGCCCTCACCCGCAATGGCGCGCGCGCTCACCGAAGCCCGCGCCGCTGCAACGCGCGGCGAAGTCCCCGTCGGCGCGGTCATCGCCAACCCCGCCGGGCACATCATCGCCGCCGCCGGCAACCGCACGCGTGAACTGAACGACCCCACCGCACACGCCGAAATGCTCGCCGTCCGCGCGGCATGTACAACGCTCGGCAGCCAACGCCTCACTGGATACGACCTCCACGTCACGTTGGAGCCATGCCCGATGTGCGCCGCCAGCATCGGCTTCGCACGCATCAACCGCCTGTATTACGGTGCCGCCGATCCCAAAGGCGGCGGCGTCGATCACGGCCCCCGCATCTTCAGCCACCCAACCTGCCACCACGCGCCCGAGGTTTACGGCGGCATCGGCGAAACCGACGCTGCGGCGCTGTTGCGCGAGTTTTTCGCCGCACGGCGGTAGCTGGAAGCGCCTCCGCCGGGCAGGCCTGAGGCCCGCACCCTATTTTTCAACTTTCTGGCATCCCGGCCGGGGGCGGGACGACTGCAATAACTTTGAAATCGACCTACACGGCGTGCTCACGCCGGAACGTAGGTCAGCCTGATCACCTCGCCGCCAATGCGGTCGCTGGCAATCAGCCGCAGCGGTGGCCGCGCGCCGGCGAAAAACGGCTTGCCGTGGCCCAGCACGACCGGATGCAAATACAATCGATATTCATCGATCAGGCCCATATCAGTCACGCTCTGCGCCAGTTCGGGGCCGGCAACCTCAATCTCGCCCTCCACGCGCGCCTTGAGCCCGCGAATCGCCGCCTCGATATCATCGGCGATCAGCGTCGCATTCGGGCCAACCGACTTCAACGTCCGCGATACCACCCATTTCGGCAGGTTACGCCACGCCAGCGCATAGTCGCGCTCGGCCGCGTCCCATTCGGGCTGATCGTCATCCCAATACCGCATCACCTCGTACATGCGGCGGCCATAGATGCTGCCCGCCACGCTGCGCACATCATCGATGAAATGCTGGAACAGCACAGGATCGGGGGCCATCGCCATATGGTCGACATAGCCGTCGAGCGACTGGTTCAACGCAAACACCAACTTCGCCATGCTGCCGCATCTCCTTCCACAATTTCCGCCGAAAGGTTTGGCTGGATAATATGCAGAAGAAAAGTTGCGAACAACGTTGCGGCCGAATTGCTGGCGGGGCGAACAAGAGATGGCTACCGCCGCTTAACCGCCCGGACGCCTAGCGTCCCTGTTGCAGGCGTTCTGGTGCTGCCGCATAACTTCTGAATGATGGGAAACGTCACAACGGGCAAAGTCGCAAAATTTCTGCTTGTGGTATCTGCGTGCGGACTGCTTGGCGCCTTGATCTGGAAAGTGGCGTGCAATCCTGACGACATTGTTCCCGGCATGATTTACAGCATTTTCCTAGCGTGCTGGTTGAGCGGGCCGCCTGCACTAGCCACATGGCTGGTCGGGCGGTCGGTGTCTAATTTTTCATCATGGTTCTATCTTGCCGCAGAAGTCGCTGTGATTGGCTGGACAGGCGTGTTGATGGTGCGGATGTTAGCACTTCCGGACGCGCAGGACGGTATCGCTCTGATGTTTCTACCGTTAATGCAATATGCGGGCCTAATGGCATTTGTATTTGTGATCGGTGTACCGCAACGTTGAAGGCTACCAATCTGCTAGCCACAGCGGCCCCGCCGTCCACCGCCCCAAATTGCCAACCTCCACCGCCAACAACCGGGTGCAGGGCTCAGCCCTGCCCGCCGGAGGGCCTTCTCATATCTCTAACCATAATACGCCAACCGCAACCCCGCCCGCGGCCAACGGCATTTCGCCAGCTTGCCGGTCGTCGACAAACACACCCAGGCGTCCATCATGTCTGCGCCGCCGAACACGATGTTCGTCGTCAGCAGATCGGGGAAATCGAACCATTCCTGCCCGCCGGTCACTGGATCGATGCTGCAGATGCCGGGGTGATCGAGCAACGTCGCTTGCGCGATATTGCCGTTCGCCTCCATCGCCAGCGAATCGAGAAACACCCGGTTGGCATAGCCGGTCACCACGCGTCCGGGCACCGCGCCAAGCGGTGACGGCGCGACGGTGCCGGGGCCGGTGATGTCGAACGCCAGCACCAGCCGCTCGGTGGTCAGCGCGGTGTACACCGTCTTGCCATCGGGCGACAGGCCGACGCCGTTCATGTTGGGGCCGTGGACCGCGCAGGTAATGCTGCTGCCGTCGGCCTTGGCATAATACAGCCCGCCCCAGGTCGTGCCCATCGCGTTGTGCTTGCCAAGGTCGGTGAACCAGAAGCCGCCGCCCGCATCAAAAACAATGTCATTTGGGCCGCTCAGCCGGCCGCCGTCGATCTTTTCGTACAGCCGATCGACCTTGCCGGTCGCGAGGTCGATGCGTTCGATCCGGCCGGTTTCATAATCATCAGCCTGCGCGCCGGGAATCCGTAGGCCGTCCATCATCGTCCATTTAAAGCCGCCATTGTTGCACACGTACAGCGCGCCATCGGGGCCGATTGCTGCGCCGTTGGGGCCGCCGCCGGGCTTTGCCACGACTTGCTTGCGGCCATCGGGCAGGATGCGGGTGATCTGCCCGAGTGCGATTTCGACGAGGATGATCGAGCCATCCTCCATCCACACCGGTCCTTCGGGAAACGCGAGGTCTTCGGCAACGATGCTGTGCGGATGCATGATATTCTCCCAAGGCGTGGTTTTTTGCGATTGAACCGACGTGAGACGCCAAGCGCAAGTGGATTCGGCGCCGCTGTGGATGCAACCGCTGCGCCACACGTATATTTCGTCATTCGCGCGAAGGCGGGAGACCTATGTCAAAAAGGACTGGCCTTCGCTTCGCGCCGCAGCGCAATCATGCCAAACCGGGACACCCAGCCGCCGTCGCCGCGCTGGCCACCCCTTCCGTCAAATCCGCACTTGCCCTAAGCTGGTCCACCGATTTTTCGCCAAAAGGACGCCGCGTTGGACCCGATGATCTGGACTGCACTCGCGGCATTGGTTGCACTCGTTGCCGGCTGGCTGCTCTGGGGCCGCCCGCTCGCCGGCGCGCGCACCGAAGCGGCCAACTGGCGCAGCGAGAACGAGCGCCATGTCATCAAGGTTGCCGAAGCTGCGGTCGAGGTGAAGGGCCAGCAGGCGCGGCTGGCCGAACTCGAAGCCGCCGAGCGCGGCCGCGCACAGCTTGCCGAGGAACTGGCGGGATTGAAGGCGCAGGCCGACGAACGCGATGCGCAGCACGCGCGCCAGATCGCCACGATCAACGAAAAGTTCGCCGCTGTTGCGACGCAGGCGCTCGACGGCGCGCAGGCGAAGTTCGCGGTTGCCGCCGAGGAAGCGTTGGCGCGCCACCGCGAGGCAGCGGGTGCGGGGCTTGAGCTCAACCGCAACCAGATGGCCGAACTGATCGCGCCGATGCGCGAGACGCTTGGCAAATATGAAGAGCAACTGACCGCGATCGAAAAGACTCGCGCCGAAGGTTACGGCCAGTTGACGCAATTGCTCGATCAGGTCAGCCGTGGTCAGGACCGTGTCGCGGGCGCGACGCAAAAGCTTGAAAATGTGCTGCGCTCGTCGGGCAAGGCGGCGGGACGCTGGGGCGAAGAGCAATGCCGCAACGTGCTCGAACTCGCGGGGTTGGTCGAAGGTGTCGATTTCAGCGCGCAAACCTCGGTCGAGGGCGAGGCCGGACGCCAGCGCCCCGATTTCACCGTCACCTTGCCCGGCGCGCGCAAGCTGGTGATCGATGTCAAATGCTCGCTCGATGCCTATGTTTCGGCGGCCGAAGCCGACGATCCTGATAGTCGCGCGCGATATTTGAAGGCGCATGCGGCCGCGGTGCGCAGCCACGCCACCGGACTGGCGAGCAAATCCTATGAAAAGTCGGTCGATGGTGCGGTCGATTTCGTCGTGCTGTTCGTACCGGGCGAGAATTTCCTGTCAGCGGCTCTCGAGGCCGACCGGTCGTTGATGAGCGACTTCATGAACAAGCGGCTGGTGCTGGCCGGACCGATCAATCTGATTGCGGTGGCGCGCACCGTCGCGGCGATGCGCGATCAGGCGAGATTGGCCGAACAAGCCGCCGAAATCGCCAAATTGGGGCGCGACTTATACGATTCGCTGCGCATCATGGGGGGCAATTTTGCCAGCGTGCAAAAGGGCCTTGAGGGCGCGGTGCAAAGCTGGAACAAGCTGGTCAATCAGGTCGATAGCCGGGTCATTATGCGGGCGCGGCGCTTTGAGCAACTCGGCGCCACAACCGGCCTCGAGGCCATTGCCGACCTCAAGGCGATCGAAGCGGCACCGATGCTGCCGACTGCGACCGAACTGCTCGCCGCGCCGCTCAAGACATGATCTGGCTGCTCAGCGTCAGAACCAGCTTCGCACGCCGATGACGAAACGTGTCGCTGTCACCGCTTCACCCGCCGCGCGCGCAAGGTCCGCCGTTGTGCCGGTCTTGCCCTCGAACGAAATGCCGATATAGGGGGCAAATTTGCGGCTGATTTCATAGCGTAGCCGCAACCCCAGTTCGGCATTCGACAACCCTGCGCCGATCGCCTGTGCGGGCATATCCTGCGCCGACAGATTCAGCTCGAAGCGCGGCTGCAAGATCAGCCGCTGCGTGATGCGCTGGTCGTACCAGCCCGCAATGCGCCCCAGCACATTGCCTTGCCCCGACACAAACACCGCCGCCTCGAAATCCACCCAATACGGTGCCAGCCCCTCGATCCCCAGCGCCGCATACGTTTGTGCCGGCCCCGGCGCGAAATCATGCCTAAGCCCGACCTGCAAATTCCAGTACGGATCGAGTGCGCGGCTATACAGCCCCTGCACTTCGGCGCTGTCGACACTGTTTGCGCCTTCGCCCTCGCTCTTGATCACCAGCCGGTTGATGTCGCCGCCAAACCATGCCGCCCCGTCCCAACGATAGGCGGTCGCGCCGTCATGCACCTGAATCTCCGCAAGGTTGAACATGATCTGTGCGAAGTTGCCGCCGCCGTGCTCGTGCGTCATCGCGTCGCGCGCTGTTGCCATTTCGGCAGGCGCAAAAAACCGATCGGCCCAATGGTCGGCGGGCGGTGGCGGAGCGGGCGCATCGCCGACCGCGGCATCGGGCGCGGTGACGGGCGCGCTCAATTCCATATCCATTTCGGACGGCGGTGCCACCGCTACCGCCAGCGCGAGGAGCAGCACGCTCATGCCGGCCGCACCGTAACAACACGCATCATCCCGGCGTGCATGTGGAGCAGCATATGGCAGTGCATCGCCCAGTCGCCCGGCGCATCGGCGGTCAGGTCGAAACTCACCAACCCACCGGGCATGACGTTGACGGTGTGCTTGCGCGGGGCGTGATCGCCATGCCCCGTCACCAGTTCGAAAAAATGCCCGTGCAGGTGAATCGGGTGGTTCATCATCGTGTCGTTGATCAGCGTCACGCGGACGCGTTCGCCTTCAATGAACGGTATCGGCGCGGGTGCCTCGCTCAGCGCCACGCCGTCGAACGACCACATATAGCGTTCCATATTGCCGGTCAGATGCAGTTCGAGCGACCGCGACGGCACGCGGACGTCGGGGTTGACCGACAGCGCCCTGAGGTCGCGATAGGTCAGCACCTTGTGTCCGACATTTTCGAGCCCTTGCCCCGGCTCGCCCGTCCGGTCGACAGGCATCGGCGCAATCGTCTGCACCCCTGGCCCCAGCTTGACCTGTGGGGCATTCGCGCCGTTTCGCATGCTCATGTCATGGTCCATACCGCCATGGTCCATCGCACCCATGCCCATATCGGCCATTGTCGACAGCGGCCGTGCGCGCAGCGGCGGCACCGCCGCGACCATCCCGACACGCGGCGCCAGCGTCGCGCGCGCCATGCCCGACCGGTCGATGGCTTCGGCGACAATCGTGAACGCGGCGTCCGCTGTCGGGGTGACGATCAGGTCATAGGTTTCGGCAACGGCAATCTGCAGTTCATCGACCGTTACCGGCGCAACGTCCTGCCCGTCGGCCTGGACGACAGTCAGCGCCAGCCCCGGAATGCGCAGGTTGAAGATCGTCATCGCCGCCGCGTTGATGATGCGCAGCCGCACGCGTTCGCCGGGCTTGAACAGCGCCGTCCAGTTATCGGCGGGGCCATAGCCGTTGATGACATAGGTGAAGGTCGCGGCGGTCACATCCGAGATGTCGGTCGGGTCCATCCGCATCTTTGCCCATTGCAGGCGCTCGCCCGCCGGCTGGTCCTTGCCGGCAGCCAATCCATCGAGCGTCTGCTTCGCGTCGTTGTAATAGCCCGGTTGCAGCTTGAGATTGCGGAACACCGCGTGCGGATGTTCGGGGCTATGGTCCGAAAGTACCAGCACATGTTCGCGGTCATATGCCACCGGATCTGGGCCCGCGGGGTCGATGATCAGCGGGCCGTAATGCCCCATCATCTCCTGCAACCCCGAATGGCTGTGGTACCAATAGGTCCCCGCCTGGAGCAGCGGAAATTCATAAACGAACTGCGACCTGGGCTTGATACCGGGAAAGCTGATCCCCGGCACACCGTCGAACTGCGCCGGCAGCAACAGCCCGTGCCAGTGGATCGAGCTATCTTCATCGAGGTGATTGCGCACCGTCAGCCGGACATTCTGCCCCTCGCGCAGCCGGATCAGCGGCCCCGGCACGCTGCCGTTGACGGCGATCGCGTGCGCCGGCCGGCCATCGACCTTGACCATCTGGTGGGCGATGTCGAGCGCGATGTCGGTACCCGAAACGCTGGTCAGCGACGGCGCAACCAGACCAGTGCTGACGCGCTGCGCCCATGCCGGCAGCGCCAATGCGCCACCGCCGAGGATGGCACCGCGCAAGATGGTGCGTCGGCTGAGCGGAATTTGCTTCACGCCGCGCGTCATATGGCGTTGAGCGCGTCGCGCCTAGGTTTGATTGCATTTTGGCGGAAATGCAGGCGGTGGTTTGCGGTTGCGATTGAAAAAAAGTTGTAAATTTTCGTCGGCGTTTTGGTGGGCAGGCTGGAGGACTTGATTTGGGCGCTTCGGGCGGCGAATCAGCGTTGCCGCGCACGGGAGGGGCGCGGATTGCGAAAGAATTATTCTACAATTTCAAAGATCTGTGTCGGATTTGCCAGTGGTTGCAATTGAGCGCGTATTATAACCGATATGGTTGATTTTGTCAAGTCCAGCCTTGGGCCGTGGGACAGAAATTTGCGGTTGGCCGTGGTAAGACCCGCGACTGATTTCCTACAGACGCGACGCTGTGCCACGGGGGGTGCGCAACGGCCGGTGCGTCGCTCGACTTCGCTCGGGATGCGCGGGCCCGGGTTTTGCGAAACTGCCATCGGGTCCAGCTTGCGCGCCGTGCCTGTCACGCCAGTCCGGCGCCAGGAGCAACGAGGCAGCGGCGTTGCTATTGCGCGCGCCGTTGCTGGTTGAGCACCTCATACAGCAGCACCGCCGTCGCCACCGCCACGTTGAGCGAATCGGCCTTGCCGCGCATCGGCAGCTTGACCAGCGCATCACACGCTTCTTCATATTCGGGCGGCAGGCCCGATTGTTCATTGCCCATGAAAACGAATGTCGGCGCCGGATAGGCGACCGCCTGATAGTCGTGGGCGGTATTGAGCGAGGCCCCGACGAGCAGCCCCGGCCCCTGCCGCAACCATCGCAAGAACCCCGGCCCGTCGCTTTGCACGATTGTCTGCGTAAACAGCGCGCCCATCGAGGCGCGCACCGATTCGACGCTGAACGGATCGCACGATGCATCGAGCAGGATAACGCCGCCCGCGCCGACGGCATCGCAAGTGCGCAGGATGGTCCCGAGATTGCCCGGATCCTTGAGCGACTGGCAGACCACCCAGATCGGCGCGGCATGGCGGTCGAGCGAGGCCAGCAACGTCGGGTTCTGGCGATAGACGCCGACGACCGCCTGCGGATTGTCCTTTTCGGTAATCTTGTGGAGGATGTCGCGGCTTGTCTCGATGACCTGCCCGCCCGATGCTGCCACGGCGTCGATCAGCTTTTCGACCAGCGGGTGGCCGTGCGAGCCTTCGGCAAACACCAGGATTTCGGGAACCACCCCGGCTTCAAGCGCTTCGGTCAGAATGCGCAGCCCTTCGGCGAGGAAGCGGCCTTCGAGGCGGCGGAACTTTTTGTCGCGCAAGCTGCGGATGCGCTTGATCGTGGCGTTCGAATGGCTGGCGATGCGGTCAATCATGCCGGCAGTCCTGCACAAGAAAGCGCGGCGTGACCAGTCCGGTCACGCCGCAAACGCAATTCAAACGGTGCCCGCTATGCGAATCAGGCCGCGACGCGGCGCAGGCGACGACGGCGCATTGTTGCACCAAGCGCGCCAAAGCCTCCGACCATCAACGCCCAGCTCGCCGGTTCGGGAATCGTTGCCGTGATGCCCGGCGCATCGGCGCCGAAGGATCCGTTGCCCGCCGCGCGGAAGCTGTTGAGCGCGCTTTGCGCGTTCGATTGGCCAAACGGGCTCGACAAGGCGTTCAACCCGACCGACAGGTCGAATTTGGTCGATGCGACGAAATCGATAAAGTCGGACGCCATGGAGATCGCACTGCCGCCACCGGTCGATGCCGAGAAGAAGCCCGCGGTGCCACCGGTCGCGCCAACGATGACGCCGTTGGTGAAGCTGCCGCTCAACAGATTGGCGCCGGTGTTATATGTCGTGAAGCCGACGGTCAGCGGCGCCGCACCGGTGTAGGTGAAGGCAAATTGACCGGTCATCGACTGTTGGGTCAGAAAGCCCGCCACCGGCACCGCAGCTTGCGTCGAACTCGCGGTCAGCGTCAGCTTCGCCGCCAGCGGACCGAGTGCCGCCAACACCGGCTGCAGGAAGCCGAAATTGACCGTGGCGCTGCCCGGTGTCGTGCTGTTCGACGATGCGATGGTGAAAAGTTGGCCGCCCGTTCCCGATGGCGCGCGTACCCAGCGCAGCGTCGAACCGCTGCTCACCTGATTATAGGTGACAATCGGTACAACCGTTGCCGTTGCCGGCGCCAAGGATGCGACGGTGCAGATCAGTCCCGTCGTGACCAGAATTATCTTGCGCACAAATACCCCTCCGTGATTCGAGCCCAGTTACGGTGGCACATTCAAATTGGGGTGTAAACCTATGTTATCCTTAACAGGATTCAGAGGTCATTCTGTTGCACAAAATCAACAACCAGGCGCGGTGCCTCAAATCACTGCCGTTTTGTAGTGGTGCCACATGAAAACCGCGACCGATCCGCGGTGCGGCGCCCAGGCTTCGGCGAGTGTGCGCGTCAGCTTTTCCGACGGTTTGGCGTCGAGCCCGAGGATGCGTCCGACTTCGATCTGCACCGCCAGATCGCCCGCCGGCCAGATGTCGGTGCGGCCTTCGGAAAACAGCAGATAGACCTCCGCCGACCAGCGCCCGATGCCCTTGACCGCCACGAGTTGCGCGATCGCCGCCTCGTCATCTTCGGGAAAGGCATCGAAATCGATCGCGCCGCTGGCGGTCGCTTCTGCCAGGCTCTGCATATAGCTGACCTTCTGTCGCGACAGCCCGCCAGCGCGCAATTCTTCGTCGCTCAGTGCCAGCCATGCGGTCGGATCCTCGACATCGCCGACGATACCGGCGCATTTTGCCCAGATGCTGTCAGCGGCCTTGAACGATACCTGTTGGCCGACAATCGTGCGCAACAACGTCACCATGCCGCGACCACGGATGCGTTCTTCGGGATAGCCGACGCGCGCTATGGCCGCAGCGATGCGCGAATCACTTGCCGCAACGGCATCAAGTCCGGCACGCAATTGTGCGGCGGTTAGTCCCATATCGCGGCTCCCGGATGACACGCCACTTGAACGAATTCGCGCCTTCTCTATTAGGCGATGCAGACTTCGCAGTCGACAGGACACCCAGCATGACCAAGATCACCGTCGTCAACCGTGGCGGCACGCCAACCGAAATCGCCGCAACGCCGGGGCTTTCGGTGATGGAAATCATCCGCGACGCCGGCCTCGACGAACTGCTGGCGCTATGCGGCGGCTCGTGCAGCTGTGCCACCTGCCATGTCCATGTTGACGCAGAATGGACCGCGCGCGTCGGCAAGCCGTCACCCGATGAAGACGAATTGCTCGCCAGCTCGGACCATCGCAACGCAACGTCGCGGCTGTCGTGCCAGATCGCCTTTTCGCCGGCGCTCGACGGGCTGAAAGTCACCATCGCACCCGAAGATTGATCCGGGGATTGGGCAATGCCGGCGTTTAGCTGCTAGCGTCGCGCGATGGGCATCGAGCAACTGCGCAAACAGAGCTTTTTCGTCGACAAGAACCGCGCCTTCTGGATTCTCCAAGGCGGTGGCTGGTCGGCGTATCTGCTGTTGCGCGCGCTCGGCGGGCTCGCCAATCGCATGGGGCTGACGTTCTTCCTGCCGACAGTGATCGTTACGGCGACCGGATTTTCGCTGACGCTGCTGATGGCCGCCGCCTATCGCCGTATCATCCGGATGCGGCCCGCGTATGTGTGGACGCTGTCGCTGCTGATCCTTGCCGGCGCATCGGCGCTGTTCTCGGTGATCGAGGTCTGGGCGCACGCGACCTTCTACGAACCCGGCTGGCGGCCGCAAGGTATCGAGTTCCTTGGTGCCATCCTGCTCGATTTCTCGGTGCTCGGCGCGTGGACGGGGCTGTATTACGGGATCAACTATTATCTGCTGCTGTCGGCGCAATCCGAACGCATGCTCGCTGTCGCGGCGCAGGCCAATGCCGCGCAACTCGAAATGCTGCGCTACCAGCTCAACCCGCATTTCCTGTTCAACACGTTGAACTCGATCTCGACGCTGGTGCTGCTCAAGGACACCGCGCGCGCCAATGCGATGCTGTCGCGGCTGAGTTCGTTCCTGCGCTACAGCCTTGTCGGCGAGCGCGAGGGGCTGGCGACGGTGGCGCAGGAAATCGAGGCGCTCAAACTCTATCTCGATATCGAACGCACGCGATTCGAGGAACGGCTGCGCACGCGTTTCGATGTCAGCCCCGAAGCGCTTGAGGCGCGATTGCCGTCGTTGCTGCTCCAGCCGATTGTCGAAAACGCCATCAAATATGCCGTGACGCCGATGGAGGAGGGCGCCGAAATCCATATCGATGCGCGCGTCATGGGCGATCGGCTGGTGATCACCGTCACCGACACCGGCCCCGGGCTACCCGCGGGCGATGGCGCCTTGCAAGATGCGCTGCCAACCACCACTTCGGGGACTGGCGTTGGCTTGCCCAACATTCGTGACCGCCTGCAGCAAGCTTATGGAAGCGATCAACGCTTTGAAATTGCTGAAAATATCCCGCACGGTCTGATCGTGCTTGTCGATATTCCGTACCAAATCTTGGACGCACGGCCAAATTCGGCTAGTGTGGCCGCTGCAACGACCCCGGGGGGCAAACCCGAGTAACTGCACCCAAGGACGTTATCTATGTCAATCCGGACGATCCTCGTCGATGACGAGCGGCTGGCCATTCAAGGGCTTGAACTGCGCCTCGGCGCGTTTGAAGATATCGAAATTGTCGAACGCTGCGCCAATGGCCGCGAGGCGATTCGCGCCATTCGCACGCTCAAGCCCGATCTGGTGTTTCTCGATATCCAGATGCCGGGCTTCGACGGCTTTTCGGTGGTCAGCGGGCTTGCCGATATCGAACCGCCGCTGTTTGTTTTCTGCACCGCTTACGGCGAACACGCGTTGAAGGCGTTCGAGGCGCACGCTGTCGATTATCTGATGAAGCCCGTTGACGAGGACCGGTTGGCGGCGACGATCGAACGCGTCCGCCAGCGCCTGACCGAAAAGCGCAGTTGCGAGGAATCGGGGCGGCTCAAGGAAATTCTCGGCCAGGTCGCCCCCGAATCGATGCCCGATGCGCTCGCCGGCGCCGACGAACCCGCCGCCAACCGCTTTGAAAAGGTCATCAACATCAAGGACCGCGGGCAGATCTTCCGTGTCGAAGTCGCCGATATCGAACGCATCGATGCGGCCGGCGATTATATGTGCATCTATACCGCCGACCAGACGCTGATCCTGCGCGAGACGATGAAGGACCTCGACAAGCGGCTCGACCCGCGCAAGTTCCAGCGCATCCACCGTTCGACAATCGTCAACCTCGACAATGTCAAATCGGTCAAGCCGCACACCAATGGCGAGTGCTTTCTGGTGCTCGGCAGCGGCACGCAGGTCAAGGTCAGCCGCAGCTACCGCGACGTGGTGGCGCGCTTCCTTTAGGCGCAGCGCGCAACGACCGCGCTGATGTATGTGGTTTTGTCACCATTGGCGTGGCAAGACGGTTCTCGATGTCGAAACCCTCGCTTGCTGCGCTGACGCGCGCCTTTCTGCGCATCGGCTGGCTGAGCTTTGGCGGGCCGGCGGGGCAGATCGCGTTGATGCAGCGCGATCTTGTTGAAGCGCGCGGCTGGGTCGAACAATCGGCGTTCCTGCGCGCGCTCAATTTTGCGATGTTGCTGCCCGGTCCCGAAGCGCAGCAGCTTGCGACGTGGTGCGGGTGGCGGCTGCACGGCGTTCGCGGCGGGTTGATTGCCGGCGGGCTGTTCGTGCTGCCCGGCGCGCTGGTGATGGCGCTGTTGACCTTGGGCTATCTGCATTTCGGCGCACTGCCGCTGGTGCAGGCGCTGTTTTACGGCGTCCAGGCCGTTGTGCTCGCGGTGGTCGCGCAGGCGCTGCTGCGCGTCGCACGGCGCGCGTTGGTCGGCTTTCATGGCTGGGCGCTGGCAATTTCGGCGTTCATCGCGCTGTTCTTTTTCGATGCGCCGTTTCCGCTCGTGGTGGTCAGCGCCGGGCTTGTCGGGGCCTGGCGCGGCCTCAGCCATGCGCAGGTCGCCGTCGAATTGCCGCCCGCGTCATGGCGCAAGTCGCTCGCCACCGCGCTTGGCTGGGGTGCGATCTGGGCGGCGCCGATCGTGCTCGCCGCACTGTGGCTCGGGCCGCAGCACCCGCTGACGCAGCTTGGCAGCTTTTTCGCGCGGATGGCGGCGGTGACTTTTGGCGGTGCCTATGCGGCGCTGAGCTATGTCGCGCAACACGCAGTCGAGGGACAGGGCTGGCTGACGCCGGTGCAAATGCTCGACGGGCTCGGGCTTGCCGAGACGACACCGGGGCCGCTGGTGCTGACGTTCCAGTTCGTCGGCGGCATCGCGGTCGCGGGGTTTTCGGGGCCGTGGCCGCATTGGGCGGGGCCGTGGCTCGGCATGGCGATGGTGTTGTGGGTGACGTTTGCGCCGTCGTTTCTATGGATTTTCACGCTCGCGCCGCATCTCGATCGCCTGACCGCACGCCCGGGGCTGGCGGCGGCGCTGGCGGCGATCACCGCCGCGGTTGTCGGCGTCATGGCCAATCTGGCTTTATGGTTCGCGCTGCACGTGCTGTTCGCCAACGTCGGCGCGGTCCACATCGGGCTGGTGCGGCTGTGGGTGCCATCGGGCAGCTTCGAATGGCCGGCGGCCATGCTCGCGCTCGCCGCGCTGGTGCTGCTGACGCGCACGCGGATCGGCATGGGCGCGGTGATCGCGCTTGGCGCGCTGGCCGGCGTGCTGCTGGCTCAGCCGTGGCAGGCGGTGCCGATATAGTTGATGCTGGTGTCCTGCCCCAGCGCGAAGCCACTCGACGGGCGCCAGCCCAATCCGGCAATTTCGCCGACCGCCAACCCCGCGTCGTCCAAGGCATCGGTCACTTCGTCGGGGGTCATGAACTTGTCCCAATCGTGCGCGCCGCGCGGGATGCTGCGCAGGATGCGTTCGGCGCCGACGATCAGCGTCGCGTGTGACAGCGCGGTGCGGTTGGGGGTCGAAAACACCACCAGGCCGCCGGGTGCGAGCAGCGCCGCGATTGCCGCGAAGAACGCCGCGCGGTCGTCGACATGCTCGATGACCTCCAGACAGGTAATCAGGTCGAACCGCGCGTCACCGGCTGCCAGCGCCTCGACCGAGGTCGCGCGGTAATCGATTTCCAGCCGCATTGCGGCGGCATGGTCGCGCGCCACGGCGATATTTTCGGGCGCGGCATCGATACCGGTGACGACCGCGCCCATCCGCGCCAGCGGTTCGGCCACCAGCCCGGCGCCGCAGCCGATATCGAGCGCGGCAAGCCCCGTCAGCGGTGTGCGGTCGCGAACGCTGCGCACGAAATGCCGGCACGCAGCATCGCGGATGAAGCCCAGCCGCACGGGGTTGATGCGGTGCAGCATCGCCGAACTGCCCGTCGGGTTCCACCAATCGTCGGCGAGCTTGCCGAAGAAAGCGGCCTCGGCGGGATCAATGCTCGCGCCCGAACTGGTTTGCGTTGGTGCCATTTTGGTTGCGGCTTTCCACGGGGGTTGCTTGCCTTGTTGCGGCCATCTTTCTATCAGGAGCGCGCATCGTTCAACCACCCCCTTTTACCGTACAGGAACCGACTGACCACCATGGCGCGTATCGTGATGAAATTCGGCGGCACTTCAATGGCCGGGATCGAGCGGATCCGCGGCGTTGCGGCGCGCGTCAAACGCGAAGTCGAGGCGGGCAACGAGGTCGCGGTCGTCGTCTCGGCGATGGCGGGCGAGACCGACCGGCTCGTCGGCTTTTGCCGCGAAGCCTCGCCGCTTGCCGACCCGCGCGAATATGATGTCGTCGTCGCCAGCGGCGAGCAGGTAACTTCGGGGCTGCTGGCGATCGCGCTGCAATCGGCGGGGTTGAAGGCGCGGTCGTGGCTCGGCTGGCAATTGCCCGTCGCAACCTCGGACGCGCACAGCACCGCGCGTATTCAGGATATCGATACCGTCGCGGTGCTCGCGGCGATGGCGGGCGGAGAAGTCGCGGTGGTGCCGGGGTTTCAGGGGCTGAGCCCCGACAACCGCATCACGACGTTGGGGCGCGGCGGTTCGGACACCTCGGCGGTCGCGCTGGCGGCGGCGCTCAAGGCCGACCGCTGCGATATTTATACCGATGTCGACGGCGTCTATACAACCGACCCGCGCATCGTGCCGCGCGCGCGCAAGCTCGACCAGATTACCTATGAAGAAATGCTCGAACTCGCGAGCGTCGGCGCCAAAGTCTTGCAGACACGCTCGGTCGAACTTGCGATGAAAGAAAAAGTTCGCGTTCAGGTACTATCGAGCTTCTCGGATGCCCCTGGAACGCTGGTTGTTGATGAGGATGAAATCGTGGAACAGGAACTGATCGCCGGCGTCGCGTATAACCGCAACGAAGCCAAGGTCACCGTTGTCGGCGTCCCCGACCGGCCGGGTGCGGTGGCGGGCGTGTTCGGGCCGCTGGCCGACGCGGGCATCAATGTCGATATGATTGTCCAGAATATCGCACACGCCAGCACGACCACTGACGTTACCTTCACCGTGCCACGCACCGAATTGCCGCGCTCGCTCGATGTGTTGGCGGCGATCCAGCCCGAAATCGGCTATGCCGAGGTGTTGTCGGATGATGCGGTGGCGAAGATTTCGGTCGTCGGCGTCGGGATGAAAAGCCATGCCGGGGTTGCGGTCACGATGTTCAAGGCGCTCGCCGATCGCGGCATCAATATCCAGGCGATCACCACTTCCGAAATCAAGGTCAGCGTGCTGATCGCCGAGGAATATACCGAACTCGCGGTGCGCGTCCTGCACACGGCCTATGGTCTGGATGCCGCCGCTTGAGCGCGACACCGCACCTCGATGCGCTGATGGCGCGCGGCACGGCGTTCCTTGGCACGCGCTATGCGATCATGGCGGGCGCGATGAGCTGGGTTAGCGAGCGGCATCTGGTCAGTGCGATTTCGAACGCTGGCGGTTTCGGGGTTATCGCGTGCGGCGCGATGCCGGTCGAACTGCTCGATGCCGAAATCGCCGCAACCAAGGCGCTGACATCGCGGCCGTTCGGGGTCAATTTGATCACCATGCATCCGCAAATGCTCGATCTGATCGCGGTGTGTGCCAAGCATAAGGTCAGCCATATCGTGCTGGCGGGCGGGCTGCCTTCGGCGCCGGCGATTGCGGCGATCAAGGCCTCGGGCGCCAGACTGATGTGCTTTGCGCCGACGGCGGCGATGGCGAAAAAGCTCGTGCGCACCGGGGTTGATGCGCTGGTCATCGAAGGCGCCGAAGCCGGCGGCCATATCGGGCCGGTGAGCACGTCGGTGCTGGCGCAGGAAATCCTGCCGGTGATCAGCGACGTGCCGGTGTTCGTGGCCGGCGGCATCGGGCGCGGCAATGCGATTGCCGCGTATCTCGAAATGGGTGCGAGCGGCGTACAATTGGGGACGCGCTTTGCCGCGTGCAGCGAAAGCATCGCGCATCCGGCGTTCAAAAAGGCGTTTATCCGCGCTTCGGCGCGCGAAGCGGTGGCCTCGGTGCAGCTTGACCCACGCCTGCCGGTGATCCCGGTGCGCGCGCTCAAAAATGCCGGCAGCGAGGCGTTTACCGAAAAGCAGCGCGAAGTTGCGGCGCGTATCGATGCGGGCGAAATGGACCTTGCGGCGGGCCAGCTTGAAATCGAGCATTATTGGGCGGGAGCGTTGCGCCGCGCGGTGATCGATGGCGATATCGAGGGCGGCTCGCTGATGGCGGGGCAATCGGTCGGCATGGTTACCGCCGAAGTGCCGGTGGCCGATGTCATCGCCGAACTGGTCAGCGACGCCGAGGCCGCTTTGTCGCGGCGCGCGACGGTGTCGGCGGCATGAACGGCCCCGCGTCATGATTGCGGCCTCCGGCGCGCGCGAGATCCTGCGGCGCCTGCACGATGTCATGGCGTCAAAGGCCAATGCGCAGACCAAGCTCAACCGCGTTGTCGCGGTGGTGGCGCAGCAACTGAACTCGGAAGTCGCGTCAATCTATCTGTTGCGCGACGGTGTTCTCGAACTTTACGCCACCAAGGGGCTTTCGCAGGACGCGGTACATGTCACCAAATTGGCGCTTGGCCACGGGCTGGTCGGCACCATTGCCGCAAGTCGCGAACCGCTCAACCTCGCGGAAGCGCGCGAGCACCCCGATTTCGCCTATCGCCCCGAAACGGGTGAGGACATTTTTCACAGCTTCGCCGGCGTGCCGATCGTGCGGCGCGAAGCCTCGGTCGGTGTGCTCTGCGTTCAACACAGCGAGCCGCGCGAGTATGACGAAGTCGAGATCGAGGCGCTGCAGACGGTCGCGATGGTGCTTTCCGAACTGATCGCCGGTGCCGGGCTGATCGATGACGCGCAGGTCGCACAGGCGCGCGCGCAGGCGACGGGTTCGGTGCGTTTGTCGGGGCTCAAGCTTGTTGACGGACTGGCGCGCGGCGTCGCGGTGCTCCACCAGCCGCGCGTTATCGTCGAACACACCGTTGCCGATGATGTCGAGGTCGAGCGCGCGCGCGTCTACAACGCCTTTATCCGGATGCGCGAGCAGATCGACAAGATGATGGGCCAGGCCGAATTCAGCACGGCGGGCGATCATGACGAGATCCTCGAAACCTATAAGATGTTCGCCTATGACGAAGGCTGGTCGCGGCGCATCAACGAGGCGATTGATTCAGGGCTGACTGCCGAGGCGGCGATCCAGCGCGTCCAGCAACGCACCAGCGCGCGGATGCGTTCGATCGATGATCCGTATCTGCGCGAGCGGCTGACCGATCTCGATGATCTGTCGAACCGCTTGTTGCGCATCGTTTCGGGGCAGTTGGGCACCGCAGCACAACTGGGCTTGCGCACCGAAACCATCCTGCTGGCGCGCAATCTGGGGCCCGCCGAACTGCTCGAATATGACAAACGCTTCCTCAAGGGCGTCGTGCTCGAGGAAGGCTCGCTGACCGCGCATGTCACCATCGTCGCGCGCGCGATGGGGATTCCGGTGCTGGGCCGTGTCCGCGATCTGCGCACGACCATCGCCGATGGCGACGAATTGCTCATCGATGCCGGTGCGTCGGCGCTGTTCGTCCGGCCGAGCGCGCAGATGCTCAACTCGTTCGAGGCGACGAGTGCGCTCAAGGCGAAGCGCCAGGCCGAATTCGCGGCGCTGCGCGATTTGCCGGCGCAAACGCGCGACGGCACGCGGATGACGTTGATGATGAACGCCGGGCTGCGCGATGACGCCGCCGCGCTCGAATTGACCAACGCCGATGGCATCGGGCTGTTCCGCACCGAATTCCAGTTTCTGGTTGCCGCAACGCTGCCGCGCCGCGAACGCCAGACCGCGCTGTATCGGGCGATCCTCGATGCTGCCGGCGACCGGCCGGTGGTGTTCCGCACCGTCGATATCGGTGGCGACAAATCGGTGCCGTATATGCGCGAGGAAACCGAAGCCGAGGAGAATCCGGCGATGGGCTGGCGCGCGATCCGGCTCGCGCTGGGCCGCGACGGGTTGATGAAGGTGCAGGCGCGCGCGCTGCTCGATGCCGCCGCGGGCCGCACGCTCAACATCATGTTTCCGATGATCAGCGAGCCGTGGGAGTTCGACGCGGCGAAGGCGCTGGTCGAGGAGCAGCGCAACTGGCTCGAACGCTCGGGGCGGCCGCAGCCGGCGGTCATCCGTTATGGCGCGATGCTCGAAGTGCCGGCGCTCGCCGAATGCCTCGATGTGCTGTTCCCCAAGATCGATTTCCTGTCGATTGGCACCAACGATCTGACGCAATTTCTGTTCGCCGCCGACCGTGCCAACCCGCTGCTCGCCGACCGCTATGACTGGTTGTCGCCGGCCATCCTGCGCTTTTTGCGCCGTGTCGTGCGCGCCGCCGATGCCGCCAACATCCCGGTTACCGTGTGTGGCGAAATGGGCGGCCGGCCGCTGGAAGCGCTCGCGCTGGCGGCCATCGGGATCGAACGGCTTTCGGTGACGCCGGCGGCAATCGGGCCGTTGAAAGCGATGTTCCGTTCGGCCAGCCTGACGCCGTTGCGCGCCGCGATGAACGAATGGCTCGATGCGCCTGGAACCAACATCCGCGAACGCCTCGGCGGCGCCGTTCACGCGCAAGAGATCAACTGCGGTTAGCTTGGCTTGCCGCCCGGCCAGGCGTGTGTGTTCCATCCCGGTGGCGGATTTTCGGCGGCGATGCGGCGCTTGTCACGGTCGAGCCAGGCGTCGATATCGATGACGCTGAGCTTGCCGGTGAAGCTCGATCCGGTGTCGATCCACGAGCAATTGCCCGCGCTGACCGGCACCGACACGACGCTATGCCCGAAAAACACATGGTCGATGCCGTCGATGGTCGAAAACCAGTCGGCCTCGCCCGGGGTTATGTCGCCGAGCCGCGAACGCCCCCAAAGCGCGGTCTGGCCGGCGTCGCCCTTCATGCCCGCGAGGCCAAGATTGGCGGTGAGGTCAGGCCAGTCATAGCCATCGACATCGGCGTGGATCAGCCCGACCTTGCGGCCACGCGGGGTGACGAGTTCGATGGCGAGCGGCGCGTCCATCAACTGCGCCACCATATGCTCGCGCGTTGGCTTGTCGAAAGCGTCGAACCACGCGCCGCCATAGCGGCGATGGAAAATCGCCGCCGATGTGCTGTGCAACGCATTGCGGCACATGACCTCGTGATTGCCGAGCACGCGCGGCAGGTGCAGCCATTCGGCAAATTCCGCCGACTGCGGCCCGCGATCGACGATATCGCCAAGCAGGAATAATTTGTCGATGGCGGGGTCGTAGCGCATTTTCGCCAGTTCGGCGCGCAACAGGTCGAAGCAGCCGTGAAGGTCGCCGACCACCAGCGCGCGGCCGGGGAGGCCGCCAAGATTATAGCGATGAACCGACATGGGATTTCCCCGTTTCTTGACCGGATATCGGGACGGGGGCAATCCAATGCAAGCCGGTCGCGCGCGGCGCAGCGGCGTGGGCGCGCTATTCCGCCGGCATGACCTTGCGCCATGCGGTGACCGCGACGCTGGCGAACAGCCCGGCCAAGGCATAGGGATCTTCGGCGGCGAACTGGATCGCGGCCTTGCGATCGGCAAAATCGGCAATCAGCAAAGACCCGATCGGCGCGCCATCGAGCCCGAGCAACGGCCCGGCAACCAGCATCGTATCGTTTGCCGCATGGATATGGCCAAGATGCGCGGGCCGCGTCGCCGCGCGCAATTCGAGGCTGTCGGGTTTGTCGATGCAATGAATGGCAAAATACGGCATGGCGGGCATCTCGGCAGCTTGAGGCGCGGCGACGCGCGCGGGCAGGCTTTGGTCTAGTGCGTCAACGCCCGCATCTGCAAGCGGCGTTTACCGCGTTCGACATGGACAATGCATAGCCTGCCGATACTTGACCGCGCCGCGCACCTCGCCTATAGGCCCGCCTTTCCCGAACATCTTCGTTCGAATCAATTTCGCTCTAAGGACTTCATCATGTCGCGCGTTTGCGAACTGACCGCCAAGGGTCGCCAGGTCGGGAACAATGTTTCCCACGCCAACAACAAGACCAAGCGGGTTTTCCTGCCGAATCTGCAGAATGTCACGCTGATGTCCGAAGTGCTCGGCCGTTCGGTGCGGCTGCGCGTTTCAATGAACGGCCTGCGTTCGGTCGAACACGTCGGCGGGCTCGATAACTGGCTGGTCAAGACCAAGGCTGAAAAGCTCAGCGACCGCGCCGTCAAATTGAAGCGCGAGATCAAGAAGAAGATCGCCGCCGCTGCTGTTGCTGCCGCTTCTGGCGACACCGCAGCCGCCTGAACCGCGTTTCAACGCTGATCAACAAACCGGCCGGGGCGCACTCCGGCCGGTTTTGTGTGTTGGCAGCACCGCGCCGATCGCCCTATGCTGGCGCGATGCCGAGCCTCCTCCAAAAGCCGCCGATTGCCGTTCGCCCCGCGCGGCTTGAAGACCGCGCGCCCGTCGCCGATGTGCTGGCGCGGGCGTTTGCCGATGATCCGGCGATGTCGTTCATCTTTCCCGATGCCGCGCTGCGGGCCGAGCGTCTGCCGCGCTTTTTTGACCTGATCCAGCGCAGCGAACGCGATCCGGCACTCACCAATATCGCCGGCGATACCGCTGCGGCGGCGGTGTGGCGCGGCCCCGGCGCGTGGCAAACGCCGACATCGACGATGCTGCGGCTCGCGCTGCCACTGCTGACGACGTTCGGCACCGCGTTGCGCCGCGCACTGCGGCTGCAAGGCCTGCTCGAAGCGCATCACCCTACCACGCCGCACTGGTATCTCGAATTTCTCGGCACCGATCCCGCGCAACAAGGCAAGGGCTATGGCGGCGCAGCCGTCCGCGCGCGGCTGGCGGTTTGCGATGCCGCAGGGCTGCCCGCAGCGCTCGAAACCGCCACCGAATCGAACCTCGCGATTTATGCGGCGCTGGGCTTTACCGTCACCGACAGCTTCAAGCTGGCGGAGGGTCCGCAATTCTGGGCGATGTGGCGCGAACCGCGCTGAGTTTACGGGCCTGCCCGCCGCAGGCTCTTGACTACTGCGGCAACAGTTCGAACTTGAGCAATATCGTGCGTTGCAACGGGTTGAAATTGTCGTCGGATACCAGATAGATAAACGTGCGGTCGCCGTCGCGGCGCAGTGCGATGCCCTCCATATTGTCGACGGTGAGCGGCACTGCCAGCCGGGCGACGCGGGTTTGGGCGGGTGATGGCTGGCCCGAATCGGGGAGTTTGGACAGCGCACTGATGTCGAGGATTTCGAGCACCGCGGTGACGCCGCCGAGCGGGCTGTAGCTGCGGTTGACGACGAGGACTGTATCGGGTGCGGCGAGCAGGATGGCATCGGTCGGGCGCGTGCCTTTGGGCGAGACATAGCCCAGCCGCGTTGTGCTGCGGCCGTCGAGGATCAGCAGGTCGTGGCGGCCATAATTGTCCATCGGGTCTTCGCTGAATAGCGCAAAGGTGCCGCTTTCCAGCCGTGCCAGCGCCTCGCCGCCGCTATTGTCGGGCCAGTCCTCGGTCGCCTGGTCGCGGCGCACCTGCCACGCGGCGTTGGTCAGGCTGGCGGGCCGGGCGGGATCAATGCCGCGATAGAATTGCAGCCGGTGGTCCTGTTCGAAGCTGACCACGGCGTCGCCGGTAATCGGGTCCCAGGTCAGCGCTTCGGCGTCGCCGGCTTGCTTGTCGACGGGTGGTTTGCCCTCGACATCGAGGATCGGGGTCAT
>Ga0209023_10002419_pt1 | contig 23324 bp, 21 predicted proteins | sample LakOneMetagenome_FD_187468 | JGI IMG/M metagenome (GOLD analysis project Ga0209023, IMG submission 187468) | Freshwater and sediment microbial communities from Lake Erie, Canada (SPAdes) (version 2) | ecosystem: Environmental > Aquatic > Freshwater > Lentic | place: Lake Erie, Canada... | reverse complement strand
GCCACAAAGTCGGCCAGGTTGTCGGTCGCCGGTGCGCCCGGCGCAGGGTGCAGCTCTGCGCGGGTGCCGTCGGCGGCGATGAGGGTCAACAGTGCGCCGTCGGCGGCGGTGGCCACGAACCCGTGGCGGGCAGCGAAATTCTCCAGCCAACGGGTCAGCCGGCCAGGCGGCACCTCGACCCATCGTCCGCCACCTGCCGCCGGTCCACTCATGCCGACGACGCTACCGGCAGGGGCGCGCATGCGGGCCGATGGCCCACTCCCGTCACCGGGAGTGGGCCATCGGGGTGACCGCTGGATCAGCGGCCGGGCCGCAGGTTCACGCCCCAGGACTGCAGGGTGCCGGCGTCCACCGCGGCGGCGTCCTTGATCCGCAGGGTCCAGGTGCCGTTGGCGCTCTCACCGGACAGGTCGACCGTGTACGTCTTACGGATCTCCTTGGCCGAACCGCCCTGGCGGTTGGCCAGGTTGACGGCGGTGCCGTCGGGGGCGAGCAGGTCGATGACCAGGTCGCCGATGTAGGTGTGGTCGATGGCGACGGTGACGGCGGCGTTGGCGGCGGCGTTGCCGTCGCAGCCGCTGACGGTCAGCGTGCTCTGCGCGGTGCTCATGTCAGCGATCGCCGTGGGGGTGGTGTTGGTGACGGTGCAGCCGGCGCTGGGGGTGGGCGTCGGCGTGGGAGTCGGGGTGGGGGTCGGGGTTGTGCCACCCATGTTCACCGGCGGCTGACCGCCGAGGGAGGTGATGGCGTTCAGGACCTCCTGGCGCATGGCGCTCAGCTGGGCGTAGTGACCCGGCTCGCCCTTGGCGGCGCAGCCGCGGCCCCAGCTGGTCATACCAACCAGCACCCACTCGTTCGGACGGGTGCTGCCCAGGTCGCCGTTGAGCGGCGACATCAGCGGGCCGCCCGAGTCACCCTGGCAGGTGTCGACACCACCGTTGGTGAGGTCACCGGCGCAGATCTCGGTGGCCGGGGCGTCCTTGCAGGCCGCGTTGCTGTCGGCGACCAGCGGGATGTCGACCTGCAGCAGCATCTTCGACACGTTGCCACCGGAGGTGGTGGTGCCCCAGCCGATCGCGCGGAACTTCGGGACCGCGTCGTAGCGGGTGTCGGCGGGGAAGACCGGGTACGCCGGGGCGTTGTAGGGCGTGTCCAGCTTGAGTACCGCCCAGTCCTTCTTCTGCGGCCCCGTGCCGACCAGGTACTTGGACCCGGTCCGCCGCTGTCCGGCGCCGCTGGCCTGGGTCGCGTCGACCTTGCCGATGTCGGCGGTGAAGGTCTTGCCGGGGGTGCTGAAGCAGTGCTGGGCGCTGATGATGATGTCGGGCGAGACCAGCGTTCCGCCACAACCGACGGAGAGCTTGGCCATCCACGGGTAGGCGCCCTCGGCGGCCTGGGTGCCGCCGACGATGTTGACGGTGGGCGGGGTCTGGGCGCTGGGGGCTGCGCCGGCGGCCGCCGGCGTGGCGACCAGTGCAAGTCCGGTGACCATCATGGCGAAAAGCTGTCCAGGCTTCGTCATGTTGACTCCTCGGTTGCGGTGGCTGGGTGGGCCACAGGGGACAGGGTGGGGTGGGGTGGTGCCACACCGATGTGGGGAAGCCGAAGCCATCGATGTGATTCGAATCATAAACCCAGCAGTAACCTTGCCAACAACCCCGTCGTGCGGGTAGTTCGAGCGCGGATCGCACAGAGGGACACACTGGACAGGCGTGCGAGGCCAGCAGCGGAGAGAAGTCCCAGCTAGCGCCCCTGCTCTGGCAGCAGACCCCGGCTTTCTGCTAAAAACCGATCGCGGTCAGTCCAGCCAGAACCGCAATCACGATGCTGGACACCACAGCGGTCGCATACTGGCCCCGCGGGCCGGACAGTGCCCGGCCGGCGACAGCGCCGCCAGCGGCCAACACCAACTGCCAACTCGCCGACGCGACGAACGCGGCCGCGACGAACAGCGCTCCGTAGCCGCCGCTGGCGGGGCCGCTGGCGCGGCGGCCCAACACCAGCGCGGCGAAGTAAACAATCGTGGCCGGATTCAACAACGTCAGCCCCAGTACGCCCAGGAAGGCGCGGCCCGGCGTACCCAACGCCACCGGCCGGTCCTGCACAACGCCAGCGACCTGGTGCGCCCGGAAGTCCCGCCACGCGTGCCACGCTGTCCGAACGGCGAGCCCGGCGAGCGCGACCGCGGCGACGATCCGCATCGGCCCCGCCCAGGGAGCGATCAGCGGCGCAGCGGCGGCACCGGCGACCACGGCCACCGTGGCGTAGACGCCATCGGCAGTGGCCGCGCCGAGCGCGGCGCCGATCCCCACCCGGGGCGAGTAGCGGGCGCTGAGCGTGATGATCAGTACCGCGATGGCGCCCACGGGCAGCGCGATGCCGTAGCCGGCGACAAGGCCCTGCCAGATAGCGCTGAGCATGCCGTCAGTGTGCCGGCGGACGGCCGGACGGTCGACGGAATTGCCAGGTCAGCTGCCCTTGCACAACAAAACCGGTCGACGTCCCCAGCGGGGCGCCGACCGGTGTGCGGTAACAGGGTTAGACGTTGAAGCCGAGCGCGCGCAGCTGCTCGCGACCCTCGTCGGTGATCTTGTCGGGGCCCCACGGCGGCAGCCACACCCAGTTGATCCGAATGTCCTCGACCAGACCACCACCGGGGCCGGTGGTCAGCGCCTGCCGCGTCTGATCCTCGATCACATCGGTCAGCGGGCAGGCCGCCGAGGTGAGGGTCATGTCCAGCGTGGCGACGTTGTCGTCGTCCACGTGCACGCCGTAGACCAGGCCGAGGTCAACCACGTTGATGCCCAACTCCGGGTCGACGACGTCCTTCATCGCCTCCTCGACATCCGCCACCGGGGCCTTCGGCCGCGCCGAACGGGTCGCGGGAGCACTCCCCGACTGCGCCGCACCGCCGCCCGCCTGGGCGGCCGCACCGTCAGCGGTCTCGCTCGCAGCGCCAGACGAGTCAGTCGCGGCGCTGGGGGTCGCACTCACACTGCCGGCGTCGACGGTGGGTGTCGTAGTGGTCGCCACGGCACCCTCGGTGAGGTACGCGGCGGTCGGCGCCTTCTTCGGCGCGGCCGGTGCGGTGTCCTCTGCCGTCATCAGCTCGTCGCTCATGCCTGACCTCCCTGGTCACTTGCCGCCGACGCGGCCACGGAAACGTTGTCGCTGGCGCTGGCCCGGGCAGCGGCGTCCTTGAACGCCATCCAGGACAGCAGCGCGCACTTCACTCGGGCCGGGTAGCGGGCCACACCGGCGAAGGCGATCCCGTCGCCGAGCAGCTCCTCGTCCGGCTCGACCTGGCCACGGCCGGCCATCAAGGCCACAAAACCCTCGTGCACCGCGAACGCCTCGGTCAGGTCCCGACCGATCAGCAGCTCATGCAGCACGCTGGCCGAGGCCTGGCTGATCGAGCAGCCCTGGCCGTCGTACGAGATGTCGGTGATCTTGTCGCCGTCAATCGCCACCCGCAGGGTGATCTCATCGCCGCAGGTGGGGTTGACGTGGTGCGCCTCGGCGCCGAAAGGCTCGCGCAGACCGCGGCCCTGCGGGCGCTTGTAGTGATCCAGGATGATCTCCTGGTACAGCGAGTCGAGCTGCATCAGCCGAACACCTTCCGTACCTGGTCGAGGCCCTTGACCAAGGCGTCGATCTCCTCGACGGTCGTGTACAGGTGGAACGAGGCCCGGGTCATCGCCGGTACGCCGTAGCGCACCATCAGCGGCCGGGCACAGTGGTGACCGACCCGGACCTGCACGCCGAGGGCGTCCAGCACCTGGCCGACGTCGTGCGGGTGGATCGTGTCCAGGGCGAACGAGATCGTCCCGCCGCGCCCGATCGGTACCGGCGGGCCGAAGACGCGCAGGCCGGGCACGGTGGCGAGCGCGTCCAGCGCGTAGCTGGTCAGCTCCTTCTCGTGCCAGGCGATGGCCTCCATGCCGACCGCGCTGAGGTAGTCGACGGCCGCGCCGAGGCCGACCGCCTCCATGATCGGCGGGGTGCCGGCCTCGAACCGCGCGGGTGCGTTGGCGAAGGTCGAGCGCTCCATCGTGACGGTTTCGATCATCGAACCGCCGCCGAGGAACGGGGGCATCGCGTTGAGCAGCTCGGTGCGCCCCCACAGCACACCGATACCGGTCGGGCCGCACATCTTGTGCCCGGTGAACACGATGTAGTCGGCGCCGAGGTCGGCCACGTCGATGCTGCGGTGCGGGGCGGCCTGCGAGGCGTCCAGCAGGACCAACGCGCCGACCTCGTGCGCCCGGGTGGTGATCGCCGAGGTCGGGTTGACCGTGCCGAGCACGTTGGAGACCAGCGCGTACGAAACGATCTTGGTGCGTTCGTTGATCAGGTCGTCGAGGTCGTCGGTGATCAGACGGCCGACATCGTTGACCTTGAACCAGCGCAGGGTGGCGCCGGTGCGCTCGCACAGCAGCTGCCACGGGACGATGTTCGAGTGGTGCTCCATCTCGGAGATCACCACCTCGTCGCCGGGGCCGAGGGTGAAGCGCGGATCAGTAGCGCGAGCGTGCCCGAAGGCGTGCGCCACCAGATTGATCGCCTCGGTGGCGTTCTTGGTGAAGACCACCTCGTCCGGATCGGTCGAGCCGATGAACGCGGCGACCTTGGCGCGGGCGCCCTCGTAGGCGTCGGTCGCCTCGGTGCCGATCGTGTGCACCGAGCGGGCGACGTTGGCGTTGTGCCGCAGCAGGAAATCGCGCATCGCGTCGATGACCTGCTGCGGCTTCTGCGAAGTGTTGGCGCTGTCCAGATAGACCATCGGATGCCCGTTGACCTGCCGGGCCAAGATGGGGAAATCGGCCCGCAGGGCCTGCGGGTCAAGCCGCGGTACGTCGTCGTACTGCGGCATGCCCGCCGGGAAGTCGATGGTCGTCATGGTCGCGGCTCAGGCGGTCGGGGCGGCGGCGGCCGACACGTAACGCTCGTAGCCTTCGGCTTCCAGCTTGTCCGCCAGCTCCGGGCCACCCTCTTCGACGATCTTGCCGCCGACGAAGACGTGCACGAAGTCCGGCTTGATGTAGCGCAGGATCCGGGTGTAGTGGGTGATCAGCAGCATGCCGGTGTCCCCGGTGTCGCGGACCCGGTTGACGCCCTCGCTGACAACCCGCAGCGCGTCCACGTCGAGGCCGGAGTCGGTCTCGTCGAGGATGGCGATCTTCGGCTTGAGCAGCTCCATCTGGACGATCTCGTGCCGCTTCTTCTCACCGCCGGAGAAGCCCTCGTTGACGTTGCGCGAGGCGAACGCCGGGTCCATCTGCATCTTCTCCATCGCCCCGCGCAGCTCGCCGGCCCAGGTGCGCAGCTTCGGCGCCTCGCCGTCGATGGCCGTCTTGGCCGTCCGCAGGAAGTTGGCCACCGACACGCCGGGGACCTCGACCGGGTACTGCATGGCCAGGAAGAGGCCGGCGCGGGCCCGCTCGTCGACGGTCATCGCCAGTACGTCGGCACCGTCCAGCGTGACCGTGCCACCGGTGATCTCGTACTTGGGGTGGCCGGCGATCGAGTAGGCCAGGGTCGACTTGCCGGAGCCGTTCGGGCCCATGATGGCGTGCGTCTCCCCCGAACGCACGGTGAGCGTGACCCCGGCGAGGATCGGCTTGAGCTCACCCTCCGGCAGCTTCACCGACACCTGCAGGTCGCGGATCTCCAACGTGCTCATACCGTTACTCCATTGCTCGGAATCATCTCGACGTAAATGTCGCCGTCGCGGATCTCGACGGGGAAAGTCGCCACGGGTTCGGTGGCCGGTAGGCCCGAAGGCTTTCCGGTACGCAGGTCGAAGCGCGAACCGTGCAGCCAGCACTCCAACGTGCAGCCGTCCAGCTCGCCCTCCGACAACGCCACCGCGGCGTGTGAACACATGTCATGCACCGCGTAGAACTGGCCGTTGTCGGCGTGCACCACCGCTACCGGGGTGCCGTCAACGTCGGCGCTGACGAGGTGCCCAGGGGCCAGGTCAGCCGCGGCACAGATCCGGATCACGCCTGGTCCTGTGCCTGCTCGGCCTTGACCAGCCGAGCCTCGATCGCGTCGCCGAGGCGCTCACGCAGCGACTCGACCGGGATCTTGGCCAACTGCTCGAAGAAGAAGCCCCGGACGACGAGCTTGCGCGCCTCGTCCTCCTGGATCCCGCGAGCCATCAGATAGAACAGCTGCTCGTCATCGAAGCGGCCGGTCGTGCTGGCGTGCCCGGCACCGGCGACCTCGCCGGTCTCGATCTCCAGGTTCGGGACCGAGTCGGCGCGGGCGCCGTCCGACAGCAGCAGGTTGCGGTTGATCTCGTACGTGTCGGTGCCGGTGGCCTCCGCCCGGATCAGCACGTCGCCGACCCAGACGGTGTGCGCGCCGTCGCCCTGCAGGGCGCCGCGGTAGCCGACGTAGCTGCGGCAGTCCGGCATCGCGTGGTCGATCAGCTGGCGGTGCTCCAGGTGCTGACCGGCGTCGGCGAAGTACAGACCGTGCAGTTCGGCATCGCCACCACGACCGGCGTACGTGACCGAGGTGAACTGGCGGACCAGGTCACCGCCGAGCGATACGTGCACGTGGCTGACCCGCGCGTCGCGGCCCACCTTGAGCGCGACGTGCTGGGCCTGGACCGCGTCAGCGGCCCAGTCGGCAACAGTCACCAGGGTGAGCTGGGCGCCGTCGGCGATCAGCACCTCCACGTTGTCGGCCAGGGTGGTGGAGCCGACCTGCTCCACCACGATCGTGGCCTGCGCGAACTGGCCGACCTCGATCACCGTGTGGGCGAAGGCGACACCGTCGATACCGGTGCCGACCAGCTTCAGCTGGACCGGCTCGGCCGGGGTGGCCTCGGCGGCGACGCTGATCAGGTTGGCCTGCTTGAAACCGCCGTACGCGAGCGCGCTGATCCGGTCGAACGGCGTCAACACCGAGCCGATCCGCGGGTCGTCGCGGTCGATGGCGCTGACGGTCACGCCGGCCGGGAGGCCGTCGTGCTCCAGCGTCGGCGGCTGGGCGTCCGCGTCGGCAACCGCCGTGGCCAGGCCACGGAGTCGCTTGAGCGGGGTGAAGCGCCACTCTTCTTCCAGGCCGGTGAGGGCCGGGAAGTCAGCGGCGTCGTACGAGCGCAGCGCCTGCGCCTTGGTGCTTGCCGGCACCGTGCTGGCGGGAATTACTTCGGTGGTCATGTGTTAGCCGACCGCGCCTTCCATCTGAATTTCGATGAGCCGGTTGAGTTCCAGGGCGTACTCCATCGGCAGTTCCTTGGCGATCGGCTCGATGAAGCCCCGGACGATCATCGCCATTGCCTCGTCTTCGGACATACCGCGGCTCATCAGGTAGAAGAGCTGGTCGTCGCTGACTTTGGAGACAGTGGCTTCGTGCCCCATGGACACGTCGTCTTCCCGGATGTCCACGTACGGATAGGTGTCCGAACGGGAGATGGTGTCGACCAGCAGCGCGTCGCACTTGACCGTGCTGCGGCTGTGGTGCGAGCCCTCCAGCACCTGCACCAGACCCCGGTACGAGGTCCGACCGCCGCCACGGGCGATCGACTTGCTGATGATCGAGGAGCTGGTGTGCGGGGCGGCGTGCACCATCTTGGCGCCGGCGTCCTGGTGCTGGCCTTCGCCGGCCATCGCGACGCTGAGGACCTCGCCCTTGGCGTGCTCCCCGGTCATGAAGACCGCCGGGTACTTCATGGTGACCTTGGAGCCGATGTTGCCGTCGACCCACTCCATCGTGGCGCCTTCGTGGCAGACGGCCCGCTTGGTGACCAGGTTGTACACGTTGTTCGACCAGTTCTGGATGGTCGTGTAGCGGCAGCGGGCGCCCTTCTTCACGATGATCTCCACGACCGCGCTGTGCAGCGAGTCCGAGGAGTAGATCGGGGCGGTGCAGCCCTCGACGTAGTGCACGTAGGCGCCCTCGTCGATGATCATCAGGGTCCGCTCGAACTGGCCCATGTTCTCGGTGTTGATCCGGAAGTACGCCTGTAGCGGGATCTCCACCTGCACGCCCTTGGGCACGTAGATGAACGAGCCACCGGACCACACGGCGGTGTTGAGCGCGGCGAACTTGTTGTCGCCGACCGGGATCACCGTGCCGAAGTACTCCTTGAACACGTCCTCGTGCTCGCGCAGCGCGGTGTCGGTGTCCAGGAACAGCACGCCCTGCTCCTCAAGATCCTCACGGATCTTGTGGTAGACGACCTCGGACTCGTACTGGGCGGCGACGCCGGCGACCAGGCGCTGCTTCTCCGCCTCCGGGATGCCGAGCCGGTCGTACGTGCTCTTGATGTCGTCCGGCAGGTCCTCCCACGAGGTGGCCTGCTTCTCGGTCGAGCGCACGAAGTACTTGATGTTGTCGAAGTGGATGCCGGACAGGTCCGCACCCCACGACGGCATCGGCTTGCGGTCGAACAGCCGCAGGCCCTTCAGGCGCAGGTCGAGCATCCACTGCGGCTCGTTCTTCTTCGCCGAGATGTCGCGCACCACGGCCTCGGACAGGCCACGGCGGGCATTGGCGCCGACGTCGTTCTTGGTGTCGGCCCAGCCGTACTCGTACTTACCCAGAGCGGCTAGGTGCTCTTCCTGGGTGGTCTGCACGGTCTGCTCGGTCATCTGTCAGTCCTCACAGTGGTGACGGGATCTTTCCGGGACGCGTCGGCAGCAGCGCCACCGGACGGGGACGGGTTGACGAGGCGGGCCCGCGCGGCGGCGGACCCTGGCGCCGGTATGTGCGTGGTGCACACCCCGTCACCGTGAGCGATCGTTGCCAACCGCTGGACATGGGTGCCGACGAGGCGGGAAATGACCGCCGTCTCGGCCTCGCAGAGCTGCGGAAACTCGGCCACCACATGGGCGACTGGGCAGTGGTGCTGACACAGCTGACCACCGGAGGTGATCGCGGTGGCGCTGGCAGCGTAACCCTCCGCAGTCAGCGCGCTCGCGAGCGCCTCGGCTCGGCTCAGCACATCATCACCGGAGGTGCTGATGGCGTCGTGACAGCGCTGTTCGAGGGCCGCGACCTGAGCCGCGGCGAACTCGGCGACCGCCTCGTCGCCCCCGGCTGCGCGGATCCAGCGCAGGGCGGCGGTGGCCAGGTCGTCGTACATGTGTGGCTGCAGGCCGTCGCGGCCGGCGTCGGTCAGCGCGAACGCCTGGGCGGGACGCCCACGGCCACGCGGGCCGCGCTGTGGCTGATCGCGGGCGACGATGTGGCCGTCGGCGGATAGCGCGTCGAGGTGCCGGCGGATCGCGGCGGGGCTCAGGCCCAGCACGGCACCCAGCTCTGCGGCGGTGGCCGGGCCGCGCTCCATCAGCAGCCGACTGACCCGCTCGCGGGTGCGCAGATCAGCGCCGACAACCGGCTCACGCTCCCCTGAAACCGCCACAGAACCCACCAAACCGCCCCCGGAAGGGGTGGTCGCAGGCGCGGCCGCAGGAGCGACTGGCGGACGGACAGGGGTTTTCACTACAACAGTGTGACGTATTTCCGCCCCACTCGGCAAACCGGGTCTTTCCGAGGGGGAAACAGCAGGCCGGGCCCCGAAAGTACATGATCAATTCCCGGCGTACGATGGCGGCCATCCCGAGCGAAATTGAGGCGCCCGTCGATGACCCTGACCTCGCCGCAGCTGACCACCCCGTCAGCCGCCGACCCGTCCGGCCCTTCGTTGACGCTGGTCCGCCGGCTCGCGCTCGTGTCGATCATCGCCAACATCGGCATCGTGGTGACCGGCGGTGCCGTTCGCCTCACCGGCTCCGGCCTGGGCTGCCCCACCTGGCCCCGCTGCACCAGCAGTTCGTACGTGGCGACGGCTCAGATGGGCGCGCACGGCGCGATCGAATTCACCAACCGGCTACTGACCTTCGCCGTGGGCGCGATCGCGCTCGCCGGACTGGTGGCGGCCTGGCGACTGCGGGATCGGCGACCTGACCTGCGCGGACCGGCGGCGCTGGTGCTGGCGTACATCCCGGCTCAGGCGATCATCGGCGGCATCACCGTCTGGACGAACCTGAACCCGTGGGTGGTGGGGCTGCACTTCCTGGCCTCGATGGCCGTGATCGCCGTCTGCCACGAATTCTGGCGGCGCACCCGGCGGGCAGCGGTCGCGACGGCCACGGCCGTGCCGGCCGCACTACGGCAGTTGGCCGTCGTGGTCACCGTCATCAGCGCTGCGACCCTGGTCGTTGGTACCTGGGTGACCGGTAGCGGCCCGCATGCTGGCGACGCCAAGGCGCACCGGACCGGCTGGGATCCGCAAATGGTCTCCCAGGCACACGCCGACCTCGTGCTGCTGCTGGTGGGCCTGACCGTGGCCCTGTGGTTCGCCCTGCGCGCCGTCGGCGCTCCTGCGGCGACGGTCCGGGCGGCCCTAATCCTGCTCGGGGTGGAGCTGGGTCAGGGGCTGATCGGATTCGTCCAGTACTTCACCGGGCTGCCGGCGCTGCTGGTCGGGGCGCACCTGCTCGGCGCCGGCCTGGTCTGGTGGGCGACGCTGCACACCTTGCACAGCACTCGTACCTCGCCTGCCTAGCCAGCCCTCTGCCCGGCCAGTACCGCTGGATCTACCCACAGCAAACGACCCGGCCTGTTGGTCCGGGTCGTTGGGTGCTGCGACGGAGTCCTCTCTCCGGTCAGGTCCGATCGGGCGCCCAGTGGCGCGACCGGATTAGTGCGCGAGCTTGCGTCGCGACATCGACTTCCAGATGTCGTTGCTCGACTTCATCGAATCGATGAGTTCGCGCTCCCAACTGTTCTCCAACTCAACGCCCGCGGATTCGCAGGCCCGGCGCGCGATCTCGGTGGTGGCGGCGAACTGGTCTCCCCAGACGCCGTCCTTTCCGACAAGCACGATCCGAGCGCCCCGCCGACCCACGTACTCCACAACCGCCGTTGCGCCACCGTGTCCGGTGGCGAAGCTCTGAATCGCGCTCACGAGTGGAGTCGCGACGCTCGGCGCAGCAGTCATCACGGTGGTATTGGAACCATCAGCCATGAACGCAGCCTAAGCAAAAAACTGATTAACCGGAGGCTAATCAGTGGGTGAGTGTGACACCAATAACTCTATTGAACTGCCCGAAACTTTGCCCGATTAATAGGTCTATTTCGGATATCTGTGCGTGTCTTTACCCCATATAACCGACATTTCCCACACTGCTAATTCGACTATATCGGATTCGCGACTTTAGTTACTATATGGGCAGTTTGCACTATCGGCGAAGTGCGCTGGTGCCGGCACCACATAGGATCGTCGATGGCTGCGCCTTCCGGCAGCCACCCCTCGCATCTTCCCGTTGGGAGCAGAGTTGACACATCCCACCCGTTGGCTGGCCACCACCCTGGCCGCCGCCACCGTCATCTCCATGGGCGCCACCGCCGGCCCTGCCGCAGCCGCGCCACGCACCACCCCAAACACCTCGGCAATCGCGGCGGCGTACGCCAAGGCGCACCCGCAGCAGTTCCACCTCTCCCCCCGGGACACGCTGGTTGCCCTGCCGGTGATCACCACGGGTAACCTCCGGTTCGCCCCGTTCGAGCGTCGGTACGCCGGCGTGCCGGTCGTGGGGGGCGACTTCGTGATCGTCACCGATACCGCCGGCAGGGTGCTCGACCACACCAGCGCGCAGGACAGCACGTTGGCGGTCGATCCCAGCCCGGCGATCGCGGAGGGCGCCGCGCTGAAAGCCGTCCTCGGCAAGCTGGCGGTAGTGAGCGGTACCACCAAGCCGCGGCTGGTCGTGGTCGCCCAGGGCGGCGGCACCCTCAGCTACGAGGTGGTCCTCACCGGCAGCAAGCTCGTCGGCCGGCAGCAGACCCCCAGCCGACTGCACCTGTTCGTGGACGCCAGGACCGGCAAGCTGCTGCCGAAGCTGACCCGCGATGACATTCACAACAGCAACGCCAAGGGGCATTACTACGGCGATGTCGACATCGCGACGACGGCCAACCCGGCCGGCACCTACACAATGGCGGACCCGAAGCGGCCCGGCCTGGCCTGTGGCGGGCTGATCCTGGGCCCGTGGACGCAGAAGTCCAACCAGTGGGGCAACGGCAAGGCGATGGACAAGCAGACCGCCTGCGTGGACGCGCTCTACGCGGCCGGCAAGCAGTGGGACATGCTGCACGACTGGCTCGACCGCAACGGCACCGACGGCCAGGGCAAGGGCTTCCGGATGCGGGTCGGCCTGCCGATGGTCAACGCGATGTGGACGTTCAACATGATGCTGGTCGGCCACAACCAGGCCAACGACCGCTACCTCAGCACCATCGACGTGATCGCGCACGAGTTCGGCCACGCCATCTTCCAGTACACCCCGGGCGGCTCGAGCGCTCCGGGCAACGAGGGCGGCGGCCTCAACGAATCCACCGGCGACATCTTCGGCGCACTCACCGAGGCGTACGCCAACAACCCGCTCGACCCGCCGGACTACACCGTCGGCGAGCTGGCCGACATGGTCGGCAAGGGCCCGATCCGGTACATGAACGACCCGGCGAAGGTGGGCGACGCGGGCTGCTTCAGCGCCGCCATCCCGCAGACCGAGGTACACGCCGCGGCCGGACCGCAGAACCACTGGTTCTACCTGCTGGCGGAGGGGTCGAACCCCACCAACGGTCAGCCGACCAGCCCCACCTGCGATGGCTCCAGCATCACCGGCCTGGGCGTACAGAAGGCCGGCCGGATCTTCATGGCGGCGTTGAACCGCAAGACCTCCGACTGGGACACCGCCAAGGCCCGCGCCGCCAGCGTCGCGGCCGCGCACGAGCTGTACCCGGGTAGCAGCGCCGAGTGCACGACGGTGAAGGCCGCATGGGCCGCCGTGGCCGTACCGGTAGCTGCCGGCGAGGTGGCCTGCGGCTAGCAGGTAGGCACCTGATTATGGGCCGGGGGTGAGGCAGGTGGACACCGCCTCACCCCCGGCGTCATATCCCGGCCGCAGGTCGCGGCCGACCCGCTGCCGAGTTGCCGGCACCGCCGACTACTTGACCAGCCAGTCGTCGGTCTGCACATCCGCGTGGCCACTGTCGTCGGGGTAGTCGTCGTAGTCCCAGGCCTCCAGGTACGTGCCGTTGGTGTCCGTGCCGGTGATCAACGACAGGTACGAGGTGTACGTGTCGTAGGTGTAGACGGCGTTGATCCAGCCGGTCTCGTCCAGGGTCGCCGGTACGACCGCCCAGGCACACTCGCCGGTGTCGCACTTGCTCCAGACAGCCACCGAGTAGCTGTTGGTGCCGTCGTCGCCGCAGCTCACCGTGACGTTGATCCGGGTGATCGAGGTGGTGTCGGGGTCCATGTTGTGCCAGGCGCCGTCGAGTGGGCTGGCCGGACAGGTGGCGGGGGCGGCGAGCGCCGGTGCCGCCACCGCGGTGAGTCCGGCGGCGGTGATGATCGCCGCTCCGGCCAGTGCGGCTGTGGTCCGCCAGCGTCCGGCGCGTTGCGGCACGCCGGTGGGCAGGCTTCGTACCGTCATTGTTGTACCTCCACGAGGTCACCGTCATTGATAAGGCTCAATGAGTGTGACCTAGTGTGGCCTGGATTTCACTAACTGGACGCCATGAAGATCGACCTGGGTCGATGGTCAGATCAGGACGTCCACCGCAACCGCGACAAACAGCAACGTCAGGTAGCTGGTCGACCAGTGGAACAGGCGCATCGGGCGCAACGGCTCGTCCCGGCGGGCCCGGCCGTAGAGCTTGTGGGCCTCCAGCACGAACAGCCCGCCGGTGATCACCGCGGTGGCCAGGTAGACCGGGCCGGCGTGCAGCGGCCACATCGCCAGCGAGGCGGCCAGCGTCAGCCAGGCGTAGATCACGCTCTCCAGACCGACCCGGCGCGCGGAGGCGACCACCGGCAGCATCGGGATCCCGGCGCGGGCGTAGTCGTCCTTGAACTTGATCGCCAGCGCGTAGAAGTGCGGCGGCTGCCAGAGGAAGACCACGGCGAACAGCACCCAGGCCGCCGGCGGCAACGTGCCGGACACCGCGGCCCAGCCGATCAGTACCGGCATGGCGCCGCAGACGCCGCCCCACACCGTGTTCTGCCAGGTGGTGCGCTTGAGCCACAGCGTGTAGATGACGTCGTAGTAGAAGATTGCCGCGGCGGTGAGCGCGGTGGCGATCCAGTTGGTGAAGACCGCCATCAAGGTGACCGAGGTGGCCGCCAGGGTGAGGCCGAACCACAGCGCCGCCAGCGGCGACACCACGTGGGTGACCAGCGGTCGGCGGGACGTGCGGGCCATCAGGTGGTCGATGTCGCGGTCGATGTAGCAGTTGAGCGCGTTCGCCGCACCAGCGGCGAGCGAGCCGCCGACCAGGACGACGATCATCTTCACGATCGATCCGACGCCGTTGGCGGCCATCATCATCGCGGGGATGGTGGTGATCAGGAGAAGCTCGACGATGCGCGGCTTGGTCAGGCTCAGGTACGCCTTGAACACGCCGAGGGCGCGGGCTGCGGGCTTGGCCACCGTCGGCGGGTTGACGCCCGCTTCGGTCTCCGAGACCGCCGGGCGATCGCTGACCGTGCTGGCTGTCTGCGTCACGACGATGGTTACCTTCCGGCGTCGGCGCGAGAGTCGCGAGGGAAACGCGCTCATCCGTGGCACTGCGCGTCACCACAGGGTACGCGCAGGCGACAGGCCACTTTCGCGCCCCCACCTCCATGGCGCACCAAACCAGAAGAAGTGCCGCAAACAGTCATCGTCCACGCAGCGCACCCACCCGGGTGGCCAGGTGGGTCGACACACCTGATCCACCGCACGGGAGTCTTCCCGACTCGGTAGTGTCAGACCCGCTGACGGGTTTCTGCACAGTTGCGCTGACGTTCCATACGTTCGCGCTGACGTCCAGCGCGGGCATCGGCGCGTTCCCACGCCCTGCGGCGCCCGCCCAGCAACACCTCAAGCGCAACATCTCGACCGTGGGGAGCACATCACACGTGGCCGCCAATCAAGCCAACGCCCTGACCTGGTCAGACCTGGACCGCCGCGCGGTCGACACGGTCCGGGTCCTCGCCATGGACTCCGTCGAGCACGCCGGCAACGGCCACCCGGGCACCGCGATGAGCCTCGCCCCCGCCGCCTACCTGCTGTTCCAGCGGGTCATGCGGCACGACCCCAGCGACCCGCACTGGCCGGGGCGGGACCGCTTCGTGCTCTCCTGCGGCCACTCCAGCCTCACCCTCTACATCCAGCTCTACCTGTCCGGGTACGGCCTGGAGCTGTCCGACCTGCAGGCGCTGCGGCAGTGGGGTTCGCTGACCCCCGCCCACCCCGAGCACGGGCACACCCCGGGCGTGGAGACCACCACCGGACCGCTCGGCCAGGGCATCGGCAACGCCGTCGGCATGGCCATGGCAGCCCGCCGCGAGCGCGGCCTGTTCGACCCCGACGCCGAGCCGGGCGACTCCCCGTTCGACCACCACATCTACGCGATGTGCTCCGACGGCGACATCGAAGAGGGCATCAGTCACGAGGCCAGCTCGCTCGCCGGCCACCAGCGACTGGGCAACCTGACGCTGATCTGGGACGACAACGAGATCTCCATCGAGGACGACACCCGGATCGCCAAGAGCGAGGACGTCGCCGCCCGCTACCAGGCGTACGGGTGGCACGTGCAGACCGTCGACTGGCGGCGCGACTACAACAGCACCGGCAACTACGCCGAGGACGTGGCCAGCCTGTACCAGGCCCTGGCGGAGGCGAGGGCGACCACTGACCGGCCGTCGTTCATCGCGCTGCGGACCGTGATCGGCTGGCCGGCGCCGAAGAAGCAGAACACCGGCAAGGTGCACGGATCGGCGCTCGGCGCCGACGAGGTTGCCGCCACCAAGCAGATCCTCGGCTTCGACCCCGGCGCGTCGTTCGCCGTCGAGGACACCGCACTCAAGCACGCCCGCCAGGTGCTGGACCGCGGCCGCGACGCGCACGCCAAGTGGCAGCAGCAGTTCGACGCGTGGGCGCAGGCCAACCCGGACCGGGCGGCCCTGTTCACCCGAATGAGCAAGCGAGAGCTGCCGGCCGGCTGGGACGCCGCCCTGCCGACCTTCCCCGCCGACGCCAAGGGCATCGCCACCCGGGCCGCCTCCGGCAAGGTCCTCAACGCCCTCGCACCGGTCCTGCCGGAGCTGTGGGGCGGCTCGGCCGACCTGGCCGAGAGCAACAACACCGTGCTGGAGGGCGAGCCATCGTTCATCCCGGCGGAGTTCGCCACCAAGGCGTTCCCGGGCAACGAGTACGGCCGCAACCTGCACTTCGGCATCCGCGAGCACGGCATGGGCGCCATCCTCAACGGCATGGCGCTGCACGGCGGCACCCGCCCGTACGGCGGCACGTTCCTGGTGTTCAGCGACTACATGCGCCCAGCGGTCCGCCTCGCGGCGCTGATGAAGCTGCCGGTGACGTACGTGTGGACGCACGACTCGATCGGTCTGGGCGAGGACGGGCCGACGCACCAGCCGGTCGAGCACCTCGCCACCTTGCGTGCCATCCCCGGACTGGACGTGGTGCGGCCGGCCGACGCCAACGAGACCGCCTACGCCTGGAAGGGTGCAATGCAGCACACCGACCGGCCGACCGCGCTGTCGCTGACCCGGCAGAACCTGCCCACGCTGGACCGCAGCAAGCTCGGTGCGGCCGAGGGCACGCTCAAGGGCGGGTATGTCCTGGCCGAGGCGGGCAGCGGCAAACCGCAGGTCATCCTGGTCGGTACCGGCTCCGAGGTGGCGACCTGCCTGATGGCACGGGAGCGGCTGGAGGCCGACGGTATTCCCACCCGGGTGGTGTCGATGCCGTGCGTCGAGTGGTTCGACGCCCAGGATGAGGCGTACCGCGAGGGCGTTCTGCCGCGCGGCGTCAAGGCCCGGGTCAGCGTCGAAGCTGGCATTGCGATGTCTTGGCAGCGCATTGTTGGGGAATATGGCGAGTGCGTCAGCTTGGAGCACTTCGGCGCGAGCGCGCCCTACCAGGTGCTGTTCGAGCAGTTCGGCTTCACGCCTGACCACGTGATCGCCGCCGCCCGGGCGTCGATGGCGCGCTGCGGACATGTCAAGGGCAGCACCACCGGTAACTGAACGTCGTAGAGGAACCTGAACGTCGTAGAGGAAGTAGTGACGATGACCGATCGACTTGCCGAACTCAGCGCCGCCGGTGTGGCGGTGTGGCTCGATGACCTCTCCCGCGAGCGGCTCACCTCAGGCAGCCTGGACCAGCTGCGCCGGGAGAAGCACGTCGTCGGCGTCACCAGCAACCCGACCATCTTCGCCAAGGCGCTGTCCGACGCCGCCTCCTACGACGAACAGGTTCGTGACCTCGCGGTCCGGGGCGTGTCGACGGACGAGGCCGCCCGGATGATGACCACGTACGACGTGCGCTGGGCGTGTGATGTCATGCGCCCGGCGTACGACGCCTCGCACGGCGCGGACGGTCGGGTCTCCATCGAGGTGGACCCCCGGCTGGCACACGAGACTGCGCAGACCGTGGCTGAGGCCAAGGCGCTGTGGTGGCTGGTGGACCGGCCGAACCTGTTCATCAAGATCCCGGCGACCGAGGCTGGCCTACCGGCGATCACCCAGACACTGGCGGAGGGGATCAGCGTCAACGTGACGTTGATCTTCTCGCTGGACCGGTACTCGGCCGTCATGGACGCGTTCCTGGCCGGCCTGGAGCAGGCCAAGGCCAACGGCCACGACCTGTCCAAGCTGGGCTCGGTCGCCTCGTTCTTCGTGTCCCGGGTCGACACCGAGATCGACGCCCGACTGGACAAGATCGGCACACCGGAGGCGGCCGCACTCAAGGGCAAGGCGGCAGTCGCCAACGCCCAGCTGGCGTACCAGCGCTACGAGCAGGTCTTCTCCAGCCCGCGCTGGCAGGCCCTGGCCGACGCCGGTGCGCACCCGCAGCGCCCGCTGTGGGCCTCGACCTCCACCAAGAACCCCGACTACCGGGACGTGATCTACGTCGAGGAGCTGATCGCCCCCGGCACGGTCAACACCATGCCCGAGGCGGTCGTGCACGCCTACGCCGACCACGGCCACACCCAGCGGGACACGGTGACCAGCCAGTACGCCCAGGCGCAACAGGTGCTCGACAGCCTGGCCCAGCAGGGCATCGACTACCACGACGTAGTCGAGGTGCTGGAGCGCGAAGGCGTGCAGAAGTTCGAAGCCAGCTACACCGAACTCCTCGACGGCGTCGCCGAGCAGCTCAAGCGGCACAGCTAACAGACCAACGACAGCGATGGGGGTGGCGCGGTGAGTGATCTTCTCGACAGTCCGGTCGAGGTGGGTGGCGGGCTGGCCGTTTACGGCACGGCAACCGCCGATCCGGGCGGACAGGTGCGCGCAAAGCTGGCCACCGACAAGGTGGCCGGCCTGCTCGTGGCACAGGACCCGACCCTGTGGGGCCCGGCCGCCGAGGAGGTCGCCCGGGTACGCCTTGGCTGGCTGGACACCTTCCGCAAGTCCCGGGCGCTGGTGCCGCAGCTGGCCCAGCTGCGCTCCGAACTGGCCGACCTGACCACCGTCGTCCTGTGTGGGATGGGCGGATCGTCGCTCGCGCCGGAGGTGATCTGCCGCACCCTGGGCATACCGCTGGCGGTGCTCGACACCACCGACCCGACCCAGATCCGCGCCACCATGTACGGCGGCCACGCCCCCGACTCGGCCGAGGCCGGCGAGTTGCTGCGCCGCACCGTCGTCGTACTGGCCAGCAAGTCCGGGTCGACGGTGGAGACCGACAGCCACCGCCGCCTGTTCTGGCAGGCGCTGCTCGACCTGGGCCTGTCCGAGGCGGAGGCCTCCCGGCACTTCGTCGTGGTCACCGATCCGGGCTCACCACTGGAGACCACCGGCCGGGAGTACGGCATGGTTGTCATCAACGCCGACCCCGACGTCGGCGGCCGCTACTCGGCGTTGACCGCGTTCGGGCTGGTCCCGGCGGCGCTGGCCGGGGTGGACATCGCTGAACTACTCGACCAGGCCGAGGCGCTGGCACAGACGTTGGGCGCCGACCGGGAGAACCCGGCACTGGCGCTGGGGGCCGCGCTCGGCGCCGCCGCCCAGGCCGGGCGGGACAAGCTCGCGTTGGTGGACGACGGGACCGGCATCGTCGGGCTGGGCGACTGGGCCGAGCAGCTGATCGCCGAGTCCACCGGTAAGACCGGGACCGGCATCCTGCCAGTCGTGGTCGAGACGCCCGACGCTCCTGGCGTCACCGGACCCGGCGTCATTGCGGCGACCGTGGGCGGGGCACTGGCAGCCGGCGCCGTACCGGCCGCGGGGGTGGCCGCCGACCTGGCCGTCAACGGGCCGCTCGGAGCCCAGTTCCTGGCCTGGGAGTTCGCCGTTCCGGTCGCCAGCCGCGTGCTCGGGGTCGAGCCGTTCGACCAGCCGAACGTGGCCGAGTCCAAGGAGAACACCAATCGCATCCTGACCGAGGGGCTGCCCGAGGAGACGGCGCTGTTCACCGCGGGACCGCTGGCGGTGTTCGCGCCCGCCGAGGCCGGCACTGACCTGCCCGGTGTGCTGTGGTGGCTGCTGGAGCAGATCCCACCGACCGGCTACCTCGCCGTCATGGCCTACCTGGACCGCTTCGGTGACGCCGACATCCACGGGCTGCGACCGGCGCTGGCGGCGGCGTCCCGCAAGCCGGTGACGTTCGGCTGGGGGCCACGGTTCCTGCACTCCACCGGGCAGTACCACAAGGGCGGGCCGCAGGTGGGCTGCTTCCTGCAGATCACCGGCGCGGTATCCGATGATCTTTCAGTTCCGGGGCGCCCGTACACTTTCGGCCGGCTCATCGCCGCGCAGGCGGCCGGCGACCGCGAGGCACTGTCGTCGCGTTCCCGGCCATTGGTCCACGTGCACCTGACCGACCGCCAGGCCGGAGTCAACGCACTACTCGACGCCGCGGCACACCTACGGAGCTGAGGTCACTCGCCGATGCCAGCAACCCCGTCCGACACCGAAGTCCGCGACGTCAATCCGCTGCGGGACCCGCGGGACCGTCGGCTACCGCGAATCCCCGAACCCTGCGTCCTGGTGATCTTCGGGGTTACCGGTGACCTGGCCCGCCGCAAGCTGATCCCGGCCGTGTACGACCTGGCCAACCGTGGTCTGCTGCCGGCGCACTTCGCCGTACTCGGGTTCGCCCGACGCGACTGGGGCGACGGCGAGTTTCTCCCCATCGCCCGCGAAGCCGCCCGCAACGGCGCCCGGACCGCCTGGCGGGAAGAGGTCTGGGAGCGGCTCGCCAGCGGCTTCCGGTTCATCGGCGGCTCGTTCGAGGACGACGAGGCGTTCGACGCCCTCGCCGCCGAGGTGGCCAGCCAGAAATCCGAGCGCGGCATCGACGGCAACGTGGCGTTCTACTTCTCCATCCCGCCGGCGGCCTTCCCAACGGTGCTCAAGCAACTCGAGCGCACCAAGCTGGCCGACACCACCGACGGGTGGCGCCGAGTGGTGGTCGAGAAGCCGTTCGGTCACGACCTGGAGTCCGCCCGCGACCTGAACACGCTGGTGGACACGGTGTTCAGCCCGGCCGGGGTGTTCCGGATCGACCACTACCTGGGCAAGGAGACCGTCCAGAACATTCTGGCGCTGCGCTTCGCCAACGCCCTGTTCGAGCCGGTCTGGAACTCCCGCTACGTCGACTCCATCCAGATCACCATGGCCGAGGACGTCGGCATCGGCAGCCGGGCCGCGTTCTACGACGCCGCCGGAGCCGCCCGGGACGTCCTGCAGAACCACCTGCTGCAGCTGTTGGCGCTGGTGGCCATGGAGGAACCGACCAGCTTCGACGCCAACGAAATCCGGGCCGAGAAGCTGAAGGTACTCAAAGCGATCGTGCCGCCCAAGGATGTCGCCAACGACACCGTGCGCGGCCAGTACCTGACCGGCTGGGTCGCCGGCGAGCGCGTCGCCGGATACCTCGAAGAACCCAAAGTGCCGGCCGACTCCACCACCGAGACGTACGTGGCGGTGACCCTCGCCGTGAAGAACCGGCGCTGGGCCGGCGTGCCGTTCTACGTGCGCTGTGGCAAGCGGCTCCCCCGCCGGGTCACCGAGGTCGCCGTCATGTTCAAGAAGGCACCGCACCTGCCGTTCAACCCCACCGACGTGGAGATGCTCGGCCACAACCAGCTCGTCATCCGGGTCCAGCCCGACGAGGGGGTCGTGCTCAAGTTCGGCTCCAAGGTGCCCGGTACCCAAATGGAGCTGCGCGACATCGCCATGGACTTCCAGTACGGCGAGGCGTTCACCGAGTCCAGCCCCGAAGCGTACGAACGGCTGGTGCTGGACGTACTGCTCGGCGACCGGACCCTGTTCCCGGACGCGGCCGAGGTCGAGCAGAGCTGGCGGGTGATCGACCCGCTGCAGGAGGCGTGGCAGGGCCAGAAGCCCGACCCGTACCGGGCCGGCGAGTGGGGTCCGCAGAGCGCCGACGTGATGCTTCGCCGCGCCGACCGCACCTGGCGGCGGGCATGACCATCCCCGGCACGCACACCCGGAGGCGCGGATGATTTCGCTGTGGGACACCTCAGGTATCGAGGTGGTCAAAGCGCTGGCCAACGAGCGCCGTACCGCCGGTGGAGTCACCAGCGGCATGGCCCTGTCCCTGATCGTGGTCGTGGACGAGACACAGGTCCACGAGGCGGAGGCGGCCGCGACGATCGCGGCAGCCGCACACCCGTGCCGGCTGCTCATCGTCGTGCGGACCGACATCGAACGCCCGCAGAGCCGCCTGGACGCCGAGATCGTCGTCGGTGGCCGGCTCGGCCCATGTGAGGCGATCGTGATGCGGATGTGGGGCCGGCTGGCCCTGCACGCCGAGTCGGTCGTCATGCCACTGCTCGTGCCGGACGTGCCAGTGGTGACCTGGTGGCACCGGCAGGCACCGGACCGCATCGCCACCGACTACCTGGGCATCGTCGCCGACCGGCGGATCACCGACGCGGCACAGTCCAGCCAGCCCATTCAGGCCATCCGCAGCCGCGCCCAGGACTACTCCCCCGGCGACACCGACCTCATCTGGACCCGGATCACCCCGTGGCGCACCCTCGTCGCCGGCGCACTCGACAGCAGACCAGCGGCGATCACCGCCGCCCGGATCGTCGCGCCGGCCGCCGACCCGACCGCCGTCCTGATGAGCGGATGGCTCGCTGCGCGGCTGGGCATCACCCCCACGCTGGAGCCGACCAGCGCGTCACCGCGGATGCGGACCGTCGAGCTGTCCTGCGCCAACGGAGAAGTCATGTCCCTGACCCGCGAGGGCGACAGCGCCGTGTTCAGCCGTACCGGCCAACGCGACCAGCACCTACCGCTGGTACGCCGACCGCTCGGCGACGAACTCGCCGAGGAGCTACGGCGCCTGGACGCCGACCAGGTCTACGCTGACGCGCTCGCCGCCGTATCGGGACTGACGGGGCTCGACGAGCGCCCCGCGCACCGGGTACACGTCTGGCACGACCCGGTCAGCGCCGCGACCGGAGCACCGGTGGGAGCCGCGTGAACCTGACCACTGCCCTGACCGATGGCGAAGCCGCCATCGCCGTGCACGCCGACCCTGCCGTCCTGGCCGAGGCGGTCGCCGCCCGGCTGGCCATTCGCCTGCTCGACGCGCAGTCCACCCGCGGTGAAGCGACCGTGGTGCTGACCGGTGGCACCATCGCCGCCGAGGTGTATCGGGCGCTGGGCCGCAGCCCCGCCCGCGAGGCCGTCGACTGGTCGCACGTCAACATCTGGTGGGGTGACGAGCGCTTCCTGCCAGCCGGCGACCCCGACCGGAACGAGACGCAGGCGCGCGAGGCGCTGCTGGACTCGCTGCCGCTGGACCCGCAGCGGGTACACGCCATGCCGGCGTCCGACGGGCCCGACGGCGACGACGCCGAAGCGGCGGCCGCCCGCTACGGGCAGGCGCTCGCAGCGGCGGCCCGTCCGGGCCATGCGGTCGTACCGCACTTCGACGTCCTGCTGCTGGGCTTGGGCCCGGACGCACACGTGGCGTCGGTCTTCCCGGAGCAACCGGCGGCGTATGACACCCGTCCGGTGTGCGCGGTGCACGGCAGCCCCAAGCCTCCGCCGATCCGGATCACCTTGACGCTGCCGACGATCAACACGGCCGAAGAGGTGTGGCTGGTCGCGGCGGGCGCGGGGAAGGCCAGCGCGGTCAGCCTGGCGCTCAGTGGCGCCGGACCGGTACAGGTCCCGGCGGCCGGCGTGCGCGGGTTGAACCGGACGCTGTGGCTGCTGGACCGGGCGGCCGCGGCCGAGGTATCGACGGTGCTGCGCAGCCCCCGCTAGCCAGTTCCTTCGCGGGTGACGTGAGAGTCCCGCC
>Ga0209023_10002418_pt1 | contig 23327 bp, 17 predicted proteins | sample LakOneMetagenome_FD_187468 | JGI IMG/M metagenome (GOLD analysis project Ga0209023, IMG submission 187468) | Freshwater and sediment microbial communities from Lake Erie, Canada (SPAdes) (version 2) | ecosystem: Environmental > Aquatic > Freshwater > Lentic | place: Lake Erie, Canada... | reverse complement strand
CCATCCCGAACAGGACCGTGAAACAGTTCAGCGCCAATGATAGTCAGCCTTATAGCTCGCGAAAGTAGGTCAGCGTCAAACTAACTCCCATTCATTACGCCTCCAGATTATCTGGGGGCGTTTGTTTATCTGCGGATCATTCGCGTGACTGCGGAGCAATTGCTAGAATTACAAATTCGGCCAAGTAGCTCAGTTGGTAGAGCAGCGGATTGAAAATCCGCGTGTCGGTGGTTCGATTCCGCCCTTGGCCACCACTTCCCCGTGCGGGGAAATGCTTGAGCAACCTGGTTGCGAGCGTTCATCGCCGGTGTATTCGAGGAAATGGGCTTAGGCCCATTTTTTTTTGGTGACGACAGATACGCAAACATTGATCAGTGACGTACTGGAGGCAAACGGCTATGAGCTGATTGAGGCCGAGTACGTTCCTGCGCGTCAGTTGTGGCGAATCTTTATTGATCGCCCCGAAAGCCGTCGGGGCGTTGACCTGATTGGTCTGGAAGACTGCGCCACGGCGTCGGGCCTCGTTGAGGACGCATTGATCGCAGCAGATATCGCTTATGAGCACCTTGAAGTCTCATCGCCGGGACTTGATCGTGCGCTTACCAAACCGGGCCATTTTCTTCGCTTTGCTGGTGAAAATGTGAAGTTAACGCTGCAGCCACCGGTGAATGGCGAACGCAAGTTGATTGGAGATCTTGTTGGTTTTGAACAGGATCAAGTGATTGTGATGGTTGACGGAACTGTCAACAAAGTTCCATATGCAAACGTGACCCGAGCGCGCGTATTGCCACAGTATTAGCGGGAGAGATAAATGAATCGCGAAATTTTGGTATTGGCAGATGCGCTGGCGCGCGAGAAGAGCGTTCCAAAGGAAACTATTTTTCAGGCGCTTGAGCAGGCACTTGCGTCCGCTACCAAGCGACTTAACAAGGAGCGCATTGAGGCTCGTGTTGAGATTGATCGCGAGACCGGTGACTACAAGTCGTTTCGTCGCTGGTTGATCGTTCCCGACGAGGAATTTGTAGATCCTGACAATCAAATGATGTTGCGTGAGGCTCACGAGTTCGACACCGCAAAACAGATGGGCGAATACGTTGAGGAGTCACTCGAGCCAATTCCGTTCGGTCGTATTGGTGCTCAAGCCGCAAAGCAGGTCATCCTGCAAAAAGTGCGTGACGCCGAGCGCGAACAGGTGCTTGAGGAGTTCCTAGCGCGAAATGACCAGTTGATCAATGGAACCGTGCGTCGCGTTGATCGTGGAAATGTGATCGTCGAGTCAGGGCGCGTTGAAGGCGTTATTCCTCGCGATCAGCTAATTTCCAAAGAAAACTTTCGGGTGGGAGATCGGGTTCGTGCATATGTTTTGCGAATTGACCGCCAGGCAAGAGGACCACAACTCATCCTGTCGCGTACCGCACCGCAGTTTGTAGCTGCCTTGTTCGAGCTTGAAGTGCCCGAGATTGAAGAGGGCGTAATCGAAATCAAGGCTGTCGCTCGCGATCCTGGACTGCGAGCCAAAATTGCCGTCAAGTCCAATGACCCACGTCTGGACCCACAGGGTACCTGTATCGGTATGCGTGGTTCGCGCGTCAATTCGGTGACCAACGAACTGGCTGGCGAACGCATCGACATAATCCTGTACGCTGAGGACACGGCACAGTTCGTGATCAACGCACTCGCGCCGGCCCAGATCACCAGCATTGTTGTCGACGAAGAGCGTCATGCCATGGATGTCGTTGTTAACGAAGACAATCTGGCCTTGGCGATTGGCAAGGGTGGACAAAACGTTCGCCTTGCCTCCGAACTGACGGGCTGGCAACTGAACCTCATGAGCGAGGAGCAGTCGGCGAACAAGGCCGAGGCCGAGTCGGTACGTCTGCGCAATGTCTTCATGGATAAATTGGACGTTGACGAAGAGGTCGCGCAAATACTGGTCGATGAGGGCTTTTCGACGGTCGAAGAGGTTGCGTACGTGCCCGTTGCAGAACTGCAGGCAATCGAAGCTTTCGACGATGACACCGTTCAGGAGCTTCGTACTCGTGCCCGCAACGCCGCCTTGACCGACGAAATCGCCAAAGAAGAGGTTCTGGAAAACGCGGCTGACGACCTTAAGACGCTTGAAGGCGTTGATACCGAGCTTCTCATGAAGCTTTCCCGCTTTGGCATCACTACACGTGACTCGCTTGGAGACCTGGCCGCTGATGAATTGTGCGCAATTCGCGTGCTTCCGGAAGAGCGTGCCCGCGCGCTCATGGATAACGACTTTTCCGACCTGACTGACGAGGAGCGCCAGTTGATGAGTCGCTCCGACGCCAAGGCCGCTACACAACTGATTGCACGTGCACGCGAATCCTGGTTCGCTACTGCGCCGTAACGCAAGGGGGGCCGCTTGAGCATCACCAAAACTACTGTTACTGAATTTGCTACCGAGTTAAGTCTGAGCCCGGCGGCTCTGCTGAAGCAACTGGCTGCGGCCGGCGTCAATGCAGACTCGGCCGACGCGAGCCTGTCTGCCGCTGACAAGGGAAAACTGCTCGACTACCTGCGCAAGCAGCATGGCGGGGCAGACGATAGCGCCGGCAAGCGCATCACGCTGACGCGCAAGTCCACTACTGAGCTGCGCACTGCGGACGCCTCTGGCAAGTCGCGGACCGTTCAAGTGGAAGTTCGCAAGAAACGGGTGCTGGTAACGCGCGCTGCAGAAGCGCCCGCACCAGCGACTCCCGTTTCGACGCCCAAAGCCGTTCTGTCCGCGGACGAAATTGCCGCCCGTGAAGCCGAAGAGGCTCGTGGCACCGCGCTCCGCGAAAGACAGGAAAAAGAGCAGCAGGAGAAACAGGCGCGTGTTGCCGCCCGAGCGGACTCGAAGGACGAAGCAAGAGAAGAAACGCCATCGCCGGAGCCTGTTGTTGCTCCCGCTGAGGTGGAGACTAAGGCAGACGAGTCGCCTGCGCCGACCCTCTCACCGGCATTGCCTTCAGCCGCGGAACCTGTGGTCAGCACAGCCCCTGCGCCCGCTAAACGGACGGCCGCTCCGCCGGTTGCTGTGGCTGCGCCCTCTGCGGCTCCGGTGGCACAAGGCAATCGTCCGCGAATCGGCGAGCGAGTCGATTTGACGCCGCCGCCGCCCAAGCCTAAATCGACCGAAAACACGTTACATCGTCCCGCCAAACCAGTAACAGCGAAGCCCGGTGCAAAAGATGCACCGGCGGCTGGCGCGCGACCGGGTGGCAAGGCCTCGGACAAAAAAGCGCCCGCGTGGCAGGAAGACGCTGCACGCAAGAAAGTCATGAAGACGCGTGACGCTGCGCCTGCGGCTGGTGCAGCCGACGGATGGAAATCCGGCGCGCGAGGCAAGGGCCATGGCAACAAGCGTGGTGCTGACACCAACCGCGGCGCGGTGAGTGAGCAGCAGGACACGACGGCCAGGGAAATTGTCGTTCCCGAGACGATTACGGTGGGCGAACTCGCGCACAAGATGTCGATCAAGGCAGCCGAATTGATCAAGAGCATGATGAAGATGGGCCAGATGGTCACCATTAATCAGGTGCTTGACCGAGATACGGCGATGATTCTTGTAGAAGAAATGGGACACGTCGCTGTTGCCGCCAAGGATGACGATCCCGACGCAGCGTTGACCGATCATGTTGGCGACTCTGACGCCAAGCTTGAGACGCGTCCTCCAGTCGTGACCATCATGGGCCACGTCGATCACGGCAAGACATCGTTGCTCGACTACATTCGCCGGGCTCGCGTTGCGAGTGGTGAGGCCGGCGGAATTACGCAGCACATCGGCGCTTATCACGTGAGCACACCGCGAGGAGTAATTACTTTCCTCGATACGCCGGGCCACGAAGCGTTTACCGCCATGCGCGCGCGCGGCGCCAAAGTTACGGATATCGTGATTCTGGTGGTTGCGGCCGACGACGGCGTGATGCCGCAGACGAAGGAAGCGATCGCGCATGCCAAGGCGGCCAAGGTGCCGGTCATTGTTGCCATCAACAAGATGGACAAGCCGGGCGCAAACCCGGAACGCGTCAAACAGGAACTGGTGACCGAAGGCGTTGTGCCCGAGGAGTACGGCGGCGAGGCGATTTTTGTACCGGTGTCCGCATTGACCGGCATGGGCGTCGACAGTCTGCTCGAAAATATCCTGCTGCAGGCCGAGGTTCTTGAGCTCAAGGCTGCCGTTGATGCGCCAGCCCGCGGGCTCGTGATCGAAGCGCGCCTGGACAAAGGCAAGGGCCCTGTGGCGACGGTACTCGTTACCAGCGGAACCTTGAAGCGTGGTGACATGGTGCTGGCTGGCTCCGTGTTCGGTCGTGTTCGCGCGATGAACGATGAAGACGGCAAGAACATCGTGGCCGCGGGGCCGGCAATTCCGGTTGAAATTCAGGGTTTGTCGGATGTTCCGTCGGCAGGTGATGACATGCTGGTGCTCGGCGACGAGCGCAAGGCGCGCGAAATCGCGCTGTTCCGTCAGGGCAAGTACCGCGATGTGAAACTGGCAAAACAGCAGGCAACCAAGCTCGAAAATGCGTTCGCCAACATGGGCGAAGACGCAATCAAATCGTTGCCGCTGATCATCAAGGCGGACGTGCAGGGCTCGTATGAAGGTCTTGCGCATGCGCTTGGCAAGCTGGCGACCGCCGAAGTCCGGGTTCAGGTGGTGCACAGCGCCGTCGGTGCAATCACCGAAAGCGATGTCAATCTGGCGGTGGCGTCCAAGGCCATCATCATTGGCTTCAACGTACGCGCGGATGCTGCCGCCCGCAAGCTGGCTGAGGCCGAAGGCGTGCAGATTCGCTACTACGACATCATCTACGAAGCCGTGGATGATGTGAAGAACGCGCTGTCCGGCATGTTGACGCCCGAGCAGAAGGAGAGCATCCTGGGTCTCGTCGAGATCCGTCAGGTGTTCCGTATTTCCAAGGTTGGTGCAGTGGCTGGCTGTTACGTGCTTGAAGGTACGGTCAAACGCGCTGGTCTGGTTCGCCTGCTTCGCAACAACGTCGTTGTGTGGACGGGTGAGCTCGATTCGCTCAAACGCTTCAAGGACGACGTCAAGGAAGTCAAGGCTGGCTTTGAATGCGGTCTCTCGCTCAAGAACTACAACGAGATTGAAGAGGGCGATCGCCTCGAAATCTACGAAATCGTTGAAGTTTCGCGGACGCTGTAAGCGCGATGAAGCAAGGATTTTCACCTCGTGCGTTGAGGGTATCTGAGCAGGTTCAACGAGAACTCGCCCAGATGCTCACGTTCGAGGTGAAGGACCCACGCGTCAAGGGCGTCACCATCACCCAGGTGGAGGTGACGGGGGACCTGTCACATGCGCTCGTGCGCTACGTGCATCACGATGGTTTTGCTGGTCAGGCTGAGGCCGATGCCGGATTCAAGAGCGTCAATGGCTTCCTGCGGCATGGCATCGCAGAGCGGTTGTCGATCTTCAAGGCGCCCGCACTGCGTTTTGAATACGACAAGACCTTTGAAGAGGGCACACGGCTCTCGGCGCTGATCGACATTGCGCGGCTGGACGACCAGCGCGTCGTCAAGCCCGACTAGCTGTCCACACGTATGGCCTTGCATGGTGTCGCGCTGGTCGACAAGCCTGCGGGCATGTCGTCGTTTTCCGTCGTTTCCCGAATCCGGCGCGCGTTCAGGTCGGTGGGTGTGACCAAAGCGGGCCACACAGGCACGCTGGACCCCCTCGCGACCGGATTGCTCCCGATTTGCGTCGGAGAGGCCACCAAGTTCGCCCAGCGCCTGCTTGATTCCGACAAGGGCTACACCGCGACCATCAAACTGGGCGCAGCAACGACGACCGGCGACACGGAGGGCGAGGTCACGGATCAAAGTGAAGTAAAGGTTGATCGCGCTGCGATTGAGGCTGTCCTCGCGCAGTTTCGCGGGCCGATTTCGCAGACTCCGCCGATCTACTCCGCGCTCAAGATCGCAGGCAAGCCGGCGTACGAGTACGCGCGCGCAGGCAAACCGGTTGCAATGGCTGCCCGCTCGGTAGTGATCCATTCGCTGGATCTGACGGCCTTCGATGCGGAAGCGCAGACGTTCGATATTGACGTCCGCTGCAGCAAAGGCACCTACATCCGGTCGCTGGCGGTGGACATCGCAGTCGCGCTGGGCACCTTCGGGCATCTCGCGGCGTTGCGGCGCACGCGGACTGGCGGGTTTGATCTCGCGTCTGCGCAACCGCTCGATACCTGGATGGACGCCAGCGACGAACAGCGCTGCGCATGGCTGCTGCCCACGGACTCGCTGGTGGCGGATTTGCCGATGCTCAAGCTGACCGACAGTGATGGCGGCGCGATTCGCCAGGGCAAGATCGTTTCGTTGCGGGCAACGGGCGCAATGAGCCGCGTTGATGGTGCCAGCGCCGAGCCTGACCCGGTCAAACTCTTCCGGCTATACGACGACGCTCATGGCTTTCTTGGGTTGGGCGCGCTGACTGACGATGGCTTGTTGCGAGCAGAGCGACTGCTTTCGACGCACGGTGACTGACGTTTTTGCAGTCGAAACTGCTTGTCGACCGTCGAGTGGCTTTTTCCTAAAACACCCGTTGGATAGGGGCTGGCGGCGAAATTAATCAAAAGTCGACTTCTCGCATTATACGGGCCGAACCCCAATGCAATATAGGATTTGTCAAAAAGTTGTTAGCCTGTAACCGTCGGCCACCAGCGCTCCACGATCAACTCCAGTCGCTGCGTTCCCTGATATTCCGAGAGTGATACGCGAAACGCAGCGCGCAGCGGTTGCGGCGGCGGCTCGGTGCAGCCGAAGCGGATGGCGTCAAAGATGCGTCCCTCGCGTTTGAGGCGCAGCTTGGTGTGTTTAAAGGCCACGACGCGTGAATCCATGACCGTGAACTCGTCGTCGAACAGTGGCGGCGGAAACGCCTGACCCCACACGTGGCGATGCAGCGCTTCGGCCGTTTCAAAGTCCATTTCGTCCAGTGCGAACGAGCCGTCGCTTTCTACCCGTTGTTCAAGCTGGTCCGGCGTCAGCCAGTCGTTGGCCACCTGCTCAAAAGCCGCCGCGAACGCCGAGAAATTTTCACTGGCAATGGTGAGGCCGGCCGCCATCGCGTGCCCCCCGAACTTGCGCATCAGCGTTGGCGCGCGCTTGGACACGAGATCCAGCGCGTCACGTAGATGAAAGCCCGGAATCGAACGGCCCGAGCCTTTGAGTTCACCCTCGTCGCCGGGCGCGAACACGATCGTCGGCCGGTGATGCGCCTCGCGCAAACGTCCCGCCACAATGCCAACGACCCCCTGATGCCAGGTCGGATCGGTCACCACGATGCTCTTTTGTGCGGCGGTGACCGTTGCCGTAATGAGCTGGTCGGCTTCCTCGCGCATGCCGGATTCGATGCCCTTGCGCTCACGATTGAGTCGATCCAGCGCCCCCGCGATCTCTGCCGCCCGCGCCGGGTCGTCGGTCGTCAGGCATTCGATGCCCAGTGATATATCGTCGAGTCGCCCGGCCGCATTCACGCGTGGTCCCAGCATGAAGCCCAGGTCATACGCGGTAGCCTTGCGAATGTCGCGCTTGGCGACATCAAACAGTGCCGCCACCCCCGCGTTCGCCTGACCGTCGCGCATGCGGCGCAAGCCCGCTTCCACGAGACGACGGTTAACAGCATCAAGCGGCACGACATCAGCCACGGTCCCCAATGACACGAGGTCGAGCAATGCGTTGAGATCGGGTTGTGAGTCGGCGGTGAAAACGCCAAGCTCGCGGAGCTTCGCGCGAAGCGACAGCAGCACGTAAAACATCACGCCAACGCCGGCAATGGCCTTGCTCGGAAAAGTGCAGCCCGGCTGGTTTGGATTCACGATCGTCGGTGTTTCCGGGAGCGTGTCGCCCGGCAAATGGTGATCCGTCACGACCACATCAATACCAAGCGCGCGCGCTGCGGCGACGCCCTCTACGCTGGCGATTCCGTTATCGACCGTGACGATCACGTGCGGCGATTCACGCGCTGCGAGTGCTACGATTTCCGGCGTCAGGCCGTAGCCAAATTCGAACCGGTTGGGCACGATGTAGCCGACTTCTGCACCCATCAGACGCAAACCGCGGAGCGCTACCGCACAGGCGGTTGCACCATCAGCGTCGTAGTCTGCGACGATCAGGATTCGTTCGCGTTGCCTGATCGCGCGAATCAGTCGGTCACAGACGGCGTCGATACCCTTGAGCGTCGCTGGTGATGGCAACTGCGAGAGTTTCCACTCGATATCACTGCCCTGCGTGATGCCCCGCGCCGCATAGAGCCTTGAAAAAAGTGGCGAAAAACCATCGCCCTGCAGCCGCGTCGCCGCCGCACTGTCGAATTCCCGTCGATGCAGAACCGGCGAATTCATTTGGCTTGCAGGGCAAACAGGACATCGCCGAGCCTGGGTTTACCGCGAAATTTCGACATGACACGCGTGAGCAGTGTCGGTGCGTTCGGGGTAAGCCGAAATCGCGGGCGATGATCGCCAAGAATAATCGTGTCGGCGACGAGCAACGCTGGCGCGATGTCAATCCACGCGCGCTGCCACGCCGGCACGTCGCCCCTGCGAATTGCTGCCAACCACCGAGTGTCCGGCACATTTGTCGTCCCAGTTGAGTTGCCTGCACCTGGCGCCGAGAACCCCCACAGCCAAACCACGTTGATTGGCGGCAAGCCATGATCCTCGCGCCTGATGTTTACACGATGCGTGTAGAGCAACATCTGCAGCTCGTTCATCCAGCGCTCAACGGTTCGCGCGTCCGCGCCGTGCGGCAGGGAGGGGCGAAGCGATTCGCCGATCATCCATTCAGGCCGCTCCGTCCGCACATCGACCCCGCGATCAGACAATACCAGCCACTGCGTGGTTTCGACGAACTGAAAGCGTACTCCTTCTGTAAGCAGATGAGTGTCGGCGGCATCGCACAGTTCGCGGGAGTCATCCTCGCTCAGCGCGCATTCGGCCGGATCAAGCGGCGTTAGGTCTGTCAGCCCCAGCGTGGCGTGCATCGGGGAGGCAACAGCGACACTGCCTGTGGCGGCGACTGCGTGGAATTCAGGCAGTTGCATGCGCCTTGCGAGATTGTCTCCCGCCGGCAAGTCGGCGGCGCACCCCAGTGCTTCGCGTTCCGCATCTGTCCACGTGCCGTCAAACGGTTCAACGGTAGCTTCCTGCAGTCGCGCCGCCACCTCGGGTGAGGCGGCCAGACCGTCGCATAGCGCAACCAGCGTCGAACGATCAGGGGGCAAACAGCCGGCAAGCAGAATCATGGCGGCATTATCGTCGGACGCATCGAAAGCGCCCGACGTTTTCAATGAGAATACTACGCTGCGCCTACCGCCTCAATTGCTCGCGTCAGGCGTTCCCGCTCACCCAGCGTAATTTTCGCGCCGGTTGCATTGAAGGCGCCTAGCAGCGTGCGAATCGCCGTGATCTTGGCGTCTGGTGCAGTTGGAAGCTGCCGACGCTCGGACAACCAGCGCAACTGTTGCATGCGCCGCGCGGTCGCTATTTCGGCAGGTGAGTCGATACCGGCGATCAGTTCAGCATCGATCACCAGCGCCGCAGCTGTTTTGTCCATGCTTTCAGTCGCCGCGATGGCTCCGAGTGCCGCCTTCATTGCTTCAATCACGCCACCGCGCGAAAGGACCGTCGCCCGCTTGCGCGCTGCGGCTACGGCATCGTCAAACTTGCGGTCTAGATCACGTGCTTTTTCACGTTCCACGAATGGCAGGTTGCGCCACTGCGTACGCGCAGTCGCGATCGCTGAGTCGATGGCCCTGGCGTCATCACCGTTCGCATGCAGCTTGAGCTCGTCGATGACGGCATACCGCGCTTTGGTCGCTTCGCTGAACTGCGCCTTGAACTGATCACGCTGTGCGTCGCGTGCCTTGAACACGGCATCTGTGTGTTTCTTGAATTCGTCCCACAGTTTCTGCTCGTCCTTGCGACGCAGATGCGGCAAGCCCTGCGGCCGCTCGGCCGCCCAGCGACGCTGGACAACGATTGCGCGGTCGGTCACCTCGCGTGAGGGCGTGGCCTTTGACAACTCTTCGGCTTCAGCAATCAGGCGTTTGCGCCGCGCGATTTCCGGTTCCCGCGCGCCATCGAGCGCACCGTCGAGTTGCTTGAGCGCGACGTCGAACTTTTCGTCAAGCGCTTTCCACGCAGCATTGGCTACGCCGCCACCTTTCTTCCATTCGTCGAACAGCGCAGATTTCTTGCGTTCAATCGCAACCCAGTCGCGTGTCTCCCCGTCCGCGAGCGGTGCAGCCGCCTCGGCTGCCAGTGCGTGCAATGCATCAATAGTCTTTTCGCGAACGGAGGCGTTTTCATTGCGCTGTTTGCGCAGCGAATCAAAGTATGCCTTCGCCGGCGCGTAGGCTTCCTTGCAGACTGCGTTGAATTTGTCCCACTTAGGCTTTGGCGCACCACCATTTTTCTTGTCGAGTGCCTTCCACTCTTCCTGGATCGCACGAATTTCCTTCGCAAGCACATCGGGCGGCAACGGCGAGCCCTTGAGCCCCTCAGCCTTGGCCATCAGCCCGTCACGGGCCTGGCCGTCGCTCCACTTGAGCCAGCTTTCCAGACGCTTGACCTCACCATCAAGCTCATTGAGCCGTTGCTCTTCGAGTTTCGGAAAACGTTTGGCCGTGAACTGTTTGTAGAGATTGGTGGCGGTATGCCGCGATCCACGCACGTCGCCCGCAGCGATCTGTTCGGCAAGCTTGCCCAAAGTGGCGTTGGCGCTGGCCAGATCCGCGTCGTCCGCGCGCAGCACCACAACACGCTCTGGCTTGGGAGCAGATTGTTTTTCGAGTGCTTGCAGGCGCTTTTCAAAATGATCACGCGTGGTGGCGTCGACCGTTGCAAGCCACGTGTCCCAGCGAGATTTCCACTCGTTGCGCGCGGCCTCGTAGGCGGCCAGCGCCAAACCGTGATCAGCAGCAGGAACTTCTGGTGTCGTGCTTTCCGCCGCAACCGTTTCAGCTGCAGTGGTGTGCGTAACGGTGTCTGGTACCACGTCATGCCCATCAGCCAGAGCCGGAGCGGCGATCGCTTCCACCTGCGCCGGAGCTATATCCACTGCCGTCGATTCCGCTTCAACTGAGTCTGCAACTTCTGAAGCATCGGCCTTCGCTGAATCCACTTGCCCAAATTGATCCGCGGGCTCCGCATTTACTGTAATCACCCCATCGGGAGATGCAGTCGCAAGGGTTTCAACCTGAGTGAGCGGTACCGCATCAGGTTTTGGTGCTCGTGCCTTCTTCGGGGCAAATGGCCGCTCCGGACGTACTGGAATGGCAGCAAGCAGCGCTTCGCCCGTAGCGTTCCGTTCACGTAGTTGCTGTTCAGCAGCGACTGCGGCGTGCACCTGTTGCAACTGTTGCGCGAGTCCCGCGTCAAGCACTGGCGAGCTCTGCGCATGAGCCGCGTCGGTGGCGAGCGTGTTCAGCTCGTCGTTGGGTAATTCGGCCGCCTTCTTGCTTTTGAGCGACAGGCCAGCCACCTGCATGGCGAGCGCTTCATGCATGCGTCGCACTGCAGCTTCGTTCTGCATCTTGCGCTGCAGGCCCGTAAGCAGCGTTTCAAATTTTGTCTTGCGCGTATCATCGACGATGAGCTTCGCCCAGGCACGCTGCGTGTCTACGAGGCGGGTCAAAGGAACTTCGTCAGCCTCGGACCAGCTTTGCATCTGCGCGAGCAGGACGTCTGCCTCCTGCGCCGTTTTATCCTGGGATTGCAGCGTCAAAACGCGATCATGGCAAGCCTTGCCGAGCCGCTTGTCATGGTCACGCCAGTAGAGATGAAGCTTTTCGAGCAGAGCCACATCGGCGCTGGCGTTGATGGCATCCAGTTTTGCGCCCACCGTGGCACTGCTGGTGAGCCATGCTGTCAGATCACCCGATGCGGTTTTTGCCGCCAAAGCCTTCCACTCTGCCGAAGAGTCGTCGCGCAAGGCCGCAGCGATTACAGTCAGCGGAAGATCGGCGGAAGGTGGTTGGCCGCCGGCGAGCGCCGCCCAGCGAGCCGCAGCAGCATCGCGCACGACAGCTTCAGCGTCAGCGAGCGACGCCTTAAGCGTGTCGATGCTCGCGGTTCGCGCAACGGCCGCGGCACGCACGCGCGAATCGCCGTCCGTTGTAGCCAGAGTGTGGAGGGCGGGGTCTTCTGCTGCAAGGTCTGCAACAGCGGTCAGCCGTTCGTCGGCGTTCGAACTCTGCCATTTTGGCGAGCCCGAGAAAAGCGTTTTCAGCACAGGAGTGGGATTCAGGTGAATTGAGTCTTTCATTTTAGGCTTCCCGGGCGCCCGCCGGGTCCGACCCAAGCCAGCGGGGGTTCGCCGCGCGTTCGCGGGCGGCCCCATAGAATGATTGGGTGAAGTCTGACCTCGAACGCATCTTCGGCCCTGACGGCCAACTCGCTCAAGCGCTGCCAAATTTTCGTGCCCGTTCCCAGCAACTGGAGCTGGCGGAGGCTATTGGCGACGCTATCGCGGACAACGCGCAGTTGGTTGCCGAAGCGGGAACGGGTACCGGCAAGACGTTCGCTTATCTGGTGCCGGCGCTGCTTTCCGGCGGCAAGGTGATCATTGCCACGGGCACCAAAACGCTGCAGGACCAGCTTTTTGACCGCGATCTGCCGCGCGTTCGTGATGCGCTCAAATTGCCGGTCGAAGCCGCCCTGCTGAAAGGGCGCAGTAACTACGTGTGCCACTACCACCTCGCCCGCACGCGAAGTGAAGGCCGGTTCACTGCTCGCGAACACATTACCCACGTGCAGCGTGTTGCAGCTTTCGCGGAACGGAGCACCACGGGCGACCGCGCAGATTGCGAAACGGTGCCCGAGGGCTCACCCGTATGGCCGTTGGTGACTTCGACCCGCGAGAACTGTCTGGGTAGCGAATGTGGGCACTACAAGGAATGCTTCGTCATGAAGGCCCGGCGGGAGGCGCTGACCGCCGATATTGTGGTGGTTAATCACCATTTGCTGTTCGCCGACATTGCTCTCAAGGATGACGGGCTCGGTGAGTTGCTGCCAGCATGCAACACCGTCATCATTGATGAGGCGCATCGCGCGCCTGATGTTGCGACCATTTTTTTTGGCGAATCGACCAGCATGTTGCAGCTGACAGAGCTTGCCCGTGACACCGAGCTTGAGCAGCGGCGCAAGGCAAGCGACGTCAAGGATTTGCTGGATACCGCACAGGCGGTTGGCATGGCCGCGCGTGCGGTGAGATTGGGATTCGATGCGGGACCTGGCAAGTTGCTGCGGGCCGATGCACTTGCACGGCGTGAGTTCGTGGATGCGTTGGATCGATTGGTGGAAGAAGTGAGCGCGCTGGCGGACGCCGTGGAAAAGTTCGAAGATCGCAGCGAAGAGATGCCAGCGCTTGTCAAGCGGGCTCAGGGTATCGCGGGCCGCCTGTCCGACTGGCGAGACGATTCGCGGGCAGACCTGATCCGCTGGGCCGATGTCTCGGCAAACGGCTGGCAGTTTCACGCCACACCATTGTCGGTTGCCGATGTGTTCCGCAAGGAGACAGAATCAAGTGCCCGCAGCTGGATATTTACCAGCGCCACGTTGTCGGCTGGTGGCGATTTTTCGCTATTTACGCGGCAGCTTGGCCTTGACGCTGCGAAATCACAAACCTGGGCCAGTCCGTTTGACTACGCGAGTGCGGGGCGCATATACGTCCCCAGAAACTTGCCGCCGCCCAATTCGCCGGACCACACTCGGGCGGTGATCGCCGAGGCGCTGGAGTTGGTCACGATTTCGGGTGGGCGCGCTTTTCTGCTTTTCACCAGCCTGCGCGCGCTTCGTCAGTGCGCGGAAGTGTTCCTGCAACTGCTCAGGGAGCGTGACCTCGATTTTCCCGTGCTCACGCAGAACGAGGCGCCCAAGGGTGAGTTATTGCGGCGCTTTCGCGAGCTGGGTAACGCCGTATTGATCGGTTCACAAAGCTTTTGGGAAGGCGTGGACGTAGCGGGGGATGCGCTGTCGCTTGTTGTTATCGACAAGCTGCCATTTGCGCCACCGGACGATCCCGTGCTCGCGGCCCGCATGAAACACCTTGAAGAGCAGGGCGGAAGTCCATTCATGGACTGGCAGGTGCCCCAAGCGGCGATTTCGCTCAAACAGGGGGCAGGCCGACTGATCCGTTCCGAAACAGATCGCGGCGTGCTCGCAATTTGTGATGAGCGCCTCGTGACGAAAGGCTACGGGCGTATCCTGCGATCAAGTTTGCCGCCCATGCCATTCACACGGGAGCGCGATGACGTCGCGGCATTTTTTGATACGCAGCGCCCGTGGCGGGTGACAACGCCCTAGTGGATTCTCACCAGAAACGCCACCACGGCCTGCCGGTATCCACTGCTGCGCGCTGATAGGTCGCCAGGTAGATTCGCTCCGTATCGGCTGCCAGTTTCTCGTTACCCATAGCCCGGTAGCTTTGCACCATGATGCCGAGCGCCTCCTGATTGGCCGGCGTATTGGGAAAGTTTGTCAGGCAATTCTGCGCGCGATTGATGGCTGCCTGATAGGCGCCGCGATTGAAGTAGTAACGCGCGATGTGTGATTCGTTCTGCGACAGCGCATTCACGAGATAGCGCATGCGCTGCAGTGCGTCTGCGTTGTATCGGCTCTGCGGAAACTTTTCAGCGAGCGTCTTGAACGTAACGTACGCTTCGCGAGCCGACTTTTGGTCACGCTCCGACAGATCCTGCGTCGCTACAAAAGAGAGCAGGCCCAAATCTTCAATGAAGTTTGCCAGCCCCTTGATGTAGTAGGCGTAGTCGACGTTTTCGTGGTTGGGGTAGAGCTTGATGAAGCGGTCAGCCGCCGAGATCGCCTGTGCACGCTCGCCGAGCTTGTATTGGGCGTACGCAGTGTCCAGAATCGCCTGCTGCGACTGCACGCCATACGGATAGCGCGATTCAAGCGTCTCGTAGAGTTTGATGGCTTCGGCGTAGTTCTGCGCGGACAGCGCATCCTTCGCACGCCGATACAATTGCTCAACCGCCAGCTTTTGCGGATCTTCGGTTTTCGCGAACATGTCGCTGAACCAGCCGCACCCGGACAACAGCACGCTCGCCACGAGCATGAGCACAACACCTTGAACTTTCGCTGTTAAGCGCATGGCAATCCCTAAATGTCACAACGACACTTCTAAAACATGACTTTGATTATAGGTGTCCGTTTGAGTTCTCCCGGTACGGCCGGCATTCGGGTCGGGTCATGACGCAGCAATTCGTCGTTCCCTACTCGCTGGCAGGCACGCGTCTGGACGCCGTGTTGGCTGCATTGATGCCGGAGCATTCGCGCAGTCGCCTGAAAGCGTGGCTGGACGAGGGGCTGGTTGAAGTAGACGGAGAGATTCGGCCTGGCAAAACAAAGCTCGAGGGTGGCGAGGTGTTGATCGCACGCTTACCGGACGCCCAGCGTGAGACGGAGGCTCAACCGGAGGACATTCCGATCGACATCGTATTCGAGGACGAGCACTTGCTGGTGATCAACAAGCCGCCTGGGCTGGTGGTTCATCCCGGAGCGGGCAACCGCGAGGGGACGCTGCTCAACGCATTGCTGCACCATGCGCCGCAACTGGCGAACGTCGCGCGCGCAGGCATCGTCCACCGTCTTGACAAGGATACAAGCGGCGTGATGATGGTCGCAAAGACACCGCAGGCGCAGACTCATCTTGTACGGCAACTGCAAACACACAAGGCATCACGGGAGTATTTGGCGCTGGTCCACGGCGAGGTCAAGCGGCCCGGCACGGTAGAGGGTGCGATCGGGCGCCACGGAAAGGATCGGACCAAAATGGCCCTGGTCGTGGTCGGAGGCAAGCCTGCCGTCACTCATTACTCTGTCCGTGAATCGTTCGGTGGACCGGCGCTCAAGGGACGGCACTACACGCTTCTGGAGTGCAAACTGGAAACGGGCCGCACTCACCAGATCCGGGTGCACATGGCGAGCATCCTGCGTCCACTGGTTGGAGACCCAACCTACGGCAAACGCGGCGACACGTTGTTTCATCGTCAGGCGCTGCACGCGTGGCGGCTGACGGTCGCTCATCCGCATACGGGCGAGCTGAAGCGCTTTGCGGCGCCACTGCCCAACGACATGAAATTTCTTCTCAGAGGGCTGCGTGCTGAGCGCGACAATCGCGTTGAAGGCGACGAAGACGATGACTACGACAATTTCGTGGAAGACGGCGTCGAAGTGATCTATGTAAGGGACTAGCGTGCGACTGTCGCTAATTCGTCCGGTCTGGTCCGCTCCTGCCCGCGTGAAGGCGGCGATGACGACGCGCAGCGGTGGCGTCAGCGTCGCTCCGTACGATGCGCTGAATCTTGGCTATGCCACCCAGGACGAGCGACTGGCGGTTGAGCAAAACGAACGGCTCGTTGCCGAGGAGTTGGGTGTGCCCGAGGCCGATATCCGCTGGGCTTATCAGGTACACGGTTGTGATGTACGTCATGCCGAATCGTTGCCGCTGAACTCCCCGCTCGGTGCCACCACCATCACGGGAGATGCGCTGGTAAGCCATGCTCCCGGACTGGTTTGCGGCGTCAAGGTGGCGGATTGCATGCCTGTTCTGTTCGCCTCGACTGACGGGAGCACCGTAGCTGCGGCGCATGCCGGCTGGCGCGGGCTATCTGCGGGCGTTCTGGAGCGCACCGTACAGGAATGTCAGGTATCACCGGACACACTCGTAGCATGGTTAGGACCCTGTATCGGCCCGCAGTCATTCGAGGTTGGTGAAGATGTGCGTGATGCGTTTTTGCAGCACGATCCGGCATCGGTGCAGCACTTCACGGCACGCACTGAACCGGGCAAGTTTCTGTGCGATTTGTGGGCCATCGCGCGACAGCGCCTAAACGCCTGTGGTGTGACGAACGTTGTTACCAGTGAACTCTGCACATATACGCGCCCCGATCTCTTCTTTTCGCATCGCCGGGACCGGGTCACCGGGCGCATGGCGGCCTTTGTATGGATTGACCGCGTCTAGATCGCGGTTACCGTTCTCCGCCATAATTCCCCGATGCCCGCAACATCTTCCCCGGTAATCGCAGAGCCTGTTCCTGTCGCGCTCGCCGCCGTCGGCGCCTGGGTCGAATCCAGAGCGGGTCAGGCGGTTGCAGCGCGGGGCCTTGCTGCTGCTGAGCTCATGCAGCGTTTGCGACTTGATCCGGAGTGCGTTACCGCCGCATGTCTGGCGGCGTTGCCGGCAGACGCCGATTCGGTAGCAGCCGTGCTTGCCAGATTCGGGCCGGTCGTCGAAGCTCTGTTTGTGGGCGTACATCGTATGGCCAGCATGCAGGGCCTCACCAAACGTTCCGGCGGCGGCGCGGTGCCTCTGCAGCCAGCGCAACAGGCGCAGCAAACAGAAGCATTGCGCAAGATGCTGCTGGCAATGGTTGATGACGTTCGCGTCGTATTCCTCAAGCTTGCAGAGCGACTGGTATCGTTGCGCAGCGCGGCCCTTTCGCCCGAAGCGAGACGCAACGAGAGTGCCAAAGCCGAAGCGCATGAAGTGATGGAGGTCTTTGCGCCGCTGGCCAATCGCCTTGGCGTATGGCAACTCAAATGGGAGCTGGAAGATCTCTCGCTGCGATTGCTTGAGCCGACCGAATACCACGCCATCGCCCGCTATCTTGATGAAACGCGCATCGAGCGCGAGGCCTATATTGACACGACCAAGGCAGTATTGCGTGACGCGCTGGACAAGGCGGGCATCAAGGGTGAAATCAGCGGTCGCTCGAAACACATTTACTCGATTTACGACAAGCTCAAACGCAAGCGCTGCACGATTGCCGAGCTCTACGACATCCGCGCGCTGCGCGTGATCGTGCCGGATGTGAGGGATTGTTATGCCACGCTGGGGATTGTGCACAGCATGTTCCAGCCGATCCCTGGCGAGTTTGACGACTACATCGCCAAGCCGAAGGCGAACAATTACCGGTCACTGCATACGAGTGTGATCGGACCGCACAACCGCGCGCTCGAGGTGCAAATCCGTACCCAGGAGATGCATCAGGCGAGCGAATTCGGCGTGGCCGCACACTGGAACTACAAGGAAGGTGGCAACGCCGGCAAAGACAGTGGCTTCGCCAGCAAGATTGCCAGCCTGCGCCAGGTACTGTCCTGGGGCGACGAGGTGAGCTCCCCCGGCGAGTTGCTTGCCGGTTTCAAGTCGTCCCTGTTTGAGGAAACGATCTTCGTACTCACGCCTCAAGGCAAGATCATTGATCTGCCCAAGGACTCGACGCCGATCGATTTTGCCTACGCTGTGCATTCCGGGCTCGGGCATCGCTGCCGTGGCGCCAAGGTCGACGGCGCGATGGTGCCGCTCAACACGCCGCTGAAAAATGGCCAGCGCGTGGAAATCAGCACCGTGAAGGAAGGCGGCCCATCGCGTGACTGGCTGAATCCGGAGACCGGTTATCTGCGCAGCAGCCGCGCGCGCGGCAAAGTCCGGCAGTGGTTCAACAGCCTTGAGCTGCAGGAGACGCTTTCGCATGGCCGGGCGATCATCGAGAAAGACCTGCAGCGCCACGGACAGACCGCACTGAATCTCGATCGCCTAGCGCACGAAGCTGGATTCAAGTCGCAGGAGGACTTTTTTGCTGCTGCAGGGCGCGCGGAAGTAAACACGCGTGAACTCGATCTCGCCATTCGCAAGGCGGCGGGTCTGGCCGATGCGATTCCCGAACCTGCCGCGCGCGAAGTGCATACAAGCCGCAGCCGCGCCAAATCGGGCGGTGGCGGCATTCTGGTGGTCGGTGTCGACAAGCTGATGACGGGACTGGCCAAATGCTGCAAACCGGTTCCGCCGGACCCGATCGTCGGCTTCGTAACCCGGCTCAAAGGCATCACGATCCACCGTCACGATTGTCCCAACGTAGTACGCATGGAAGCAACGGAGCCCAATCGCATCATCACGGCAGACTGGGGCGAGGCCGCGCAGAACGATCTGTTCAGCGTGCAGCTTGAAGTCATCGCGAGCGACCGCCAGGGGTTGTTGCGCGACATCTCCGACGTACTGGCTCGCGAAAAGATCAACGTAACGGCAGTGAACACCTTGACTCGTGACTTCATGGCCAAAATGAAATTTACCGCTGAGGTAAAAAGTATTGATCAGTTGCGCGATGCGCTGGCGCAAGTGTCGCAGGTCAAAGGTGTGCAAAATGCACGACGGGTGTGACCGTCGCGCTTCGTGTTGATGCGGGCATCGGTCGAAGCTATTGAGGAGGGCTTGAATGAAATCTAACGCACTGAAAATTGTTGCTGCGCTTGCGGTAGCTGGTATGTCCTGCGTTGCGCAGGCGCAATACCCGAACAAGCCGATCAAGATGGTGGTGCCGTTCCCCGCGGGTGGAACGACAGACATCATGGCGCGGGCGATGGCCGCCGAGCTGCAGAAATCGTTCGGACAGGCTGTCATCGTCGAAAACAAGGCCGGCGCCGGCGGCAATATTGGCTCTGACTACGTCGCCAAGGCCGCACCGGATGGCTATACGCTGCTGATGGGCACGGTCGGCACACACGCAATCAACGTTTCGCTCTATCCGAAAATGCCATATGACGCAGTGAAGGATTTTTCGCCGGTGTCCTTGGTGGCGGCCGTTCCCAACGTGCTGACCGCAGCGCCCTCGCTGCCGATCAATAGCGTCAGGGACCTGATCGATGCCGCGAAAAAGGATCCCAACAAGATCACATTTGCGTCCAGCGGCAGCGGCACTTCAATCCATCTCTCCGGCGAACTGTTCAAGCAACTGGCTGGCGTGCAGATGACGCATGTCCCTTACAAGGGCTCGTCGGCAGCGCTGCCTGATCTCATGAGCGGTCAGGTCGATGTGATGTTTGACAATGCTCCTTCGGTAATGCCGCATATCAAGGGCGGCAAACTCAAGGCCATCGCGGTGACCAGCAGCAAACGCTCGCCGGCCTTGCCCAATGTGCCAACCATTGCGGAATCAGGACTGCCGGCCTTTGAAGCAAGCTCCTGGTTCGGTGTGCTTGCGCCCGCCGGTACTCCCAAAGACATAGTCGACAAGCTGTCGCAGGCCATTGTCAAATCATTGCAAACCGCCGAAATCAAGGATCGCCTTGCGTCACAAGGCGCGGACGCAGTGGGCAATACGCCGGAGCAATTTGTGGCTCACATCAAGAGCGAAATCGACAAATGGGCGAAAGTTGTGAAGGCGTCGGGCGCCAAGGTCGACTAGTTTTTGCAAGAGCGGCTGTCCCGCTCTCACAAACGCCCAACGTTTAGTACGTCGCGCGCCCGCCCGAAATATCGAACACGCCGCCGGTGGTGAACGAGCAGTCCTCGGACGACAGCCACGCTACCATCGACGCGATTTCCTCGACGTTGACAAAGCGGTTCATCGGAATCTTTGATTTCATGAACGCGATGTGCTCATCGGTCATTTGCTTGAAGATGTCGGTCTGCGCGGCGGCGGGCGTGATGCAGTTGCACAGCACACCGGTCGTCGCGAGTTCCTTGCCGAGTGATTTTGTGAGCCCGATCAGCCCGGCCTTGGCAGCGCTGTAGGCTGATGCGTTCGGATTGCCTTCCTTGCCGGCAACACTGGCGACGTTGACGATGCGGCCGTAACCCGCGCTGATCATGTGCGGCACGACGGCGCGCGCGACGATGAACGGTGCGACCAGATCCAGCTCCACCACGCGGCGGAAATCGGCGGGCGGGTATTCCCACACCTTGACGTTGGGGCCGGTGATTCCGGCGTTATTGACCAGGATGTCGATGCGGCTGAAAGCCTCCAGCGTGGACTGTCTCGCAGCAGTAACCGCGCCATCATTCGCGACATCAACGACAAAGCCGCGCGCAGCCTCGCCGAGCTTGCCCTGCGCATCGGCGATCGCCTGCGCATCCACGTCCCAGATGGCCACTTTGGCGCCGCTCGCGATGAAGCGCTCTGCACATGCAAAGCCAATTCCGCGTGCGCCGCCGGTGATGATGGCAACGCGACCGTTCAAATCAATTGAATTCATGGTTTTCCCCTTGTTCGGCAATTATGCGATTGTCACAATGCTGTCACAGGGTTCGTCTATCAATTCGGGAAACAAGAAGCATCACTCACCACAAGAAAGAGAAAAACAGATGACAACCGTTGAAGTTCTAAGCATCGCAGGTATCGTCGTGCTGGTCGGCTGGGCCATCCGCAACAGCCGGCGTCAGGCAAAGCTGCGTGCCGAACGCGCAAAGTTCATCGCGGCTTACCCGTTCCCTGCGGGCCTGCGTTTCAAGCTCGATCAGGCCTTCCCCGCGTTTTCGACCGAGCAGACGGGAATGGTGCTGGAAGGGTTGCGCGCCTGGTTTCAGCTCAATGCCGCCAATCCTCGTGCCAAACTCGGCATGCCGAGCAAGGCGGTTGATACAGCCTGGCATGAGTTCATCCTGCTTACGAAAAACTACGCAGACTTCTGTGACAGGGCGTTCGGCAAGTTTCTGCATCACGTGCCACATGATGGCAACGCCAAGGCAGAACAGGACGGTCTAGCGCGCACTTACGGGCTCGGTGCTGGCCTGCTAGCGGGCGGCGCAGCGCTGGGGCTGGCTGGCGGAGCGGGCGTGGCGATGTTGACCGGGCGCGATCTGTTCGGTCTCGACCAGCGACTGGGCATGCCCGGCGGCAACAGTTACGACGCGACCGACTTTGCGGCGCTGGAGAAGCGCTACCAGCAAATGCAGTCCAGTGGCGACGGAGGCGGTGACAGCGGCAGCAGTGGCAGCGACAGTTGCGGGGACAGTGGCTGTGGCGACGGTGGTGGCGGGGGCGGTTGCGGCGGCGGAGGCTGCGGAAGTTAACAGCTTTGCGAACAAACACGCTGCAGGCCTTGCGTGAAAAGGGCTAGTTGCGAATACGGCCACATAGTCGACTTCTTGCATTATCGCCCGTGAGCCCACATCGAATCGCAGTTATGGGAAAAAGCTGATTGCTTTCGAAGGCGAACGTGTTCATCGCATAATTCGGCATGGCCAGCCCTCAATTTGATCTGTTCGGCGGTGAGCTGGAGCCGGACCGCACACCCAGGGCAAACACCCGTACGCGGAGCAGCGGTGATGCCAAAGTCGCGCCCGCCGTTGTCGATGAAGCCACGAAAGCCGTTGGGCAAGCGCTTCCCGCCGGCATTCACTTAGGCACTTCGTCATGGAGCTTTGCCGGCTGGGCGGGGCTCGTCTACGCCGAGCACTATCCCGACACCGCGCTGGCGCGCCACGGGCTGGCCGCGTACGCCGCGCACCCGTTGCTGCGCACCGTGGGCATTGACCGCACGTTTTACGCGCCCATTTCCGAGGCTGACTTTCGCGGCTACGCGAAGCAGGCGAGGGCCGTAAACCCGGATTTCCGCTTTCTGGTGAAGGCGCCGATGCTGTTCACCGGCCCGCGACTGCGCAGCGACGAGGGCCAGTGGCGTGACAACGAGGCGTTTCTCAACGCCAGTCTCGCCGCTTCGCAGTTCGTGCTGCCCGCGACGCAGGGACTGGCCGAAATGTGCGGTCCGCTGGTCTTCCAGTTTCCCCCGCTCGGACCACGCTTCACGCGTGCGCCACAGCGTTTTGCCGATGCGTTGGCCGAATTCCTGTTGCAGTTGCCGAAACTTTCTGGAAATGCGTTTTACGCCGTCGAGGTGCGCGATCCGGAGCTGTTGACCGATGATTATCTGGCCGCTCTTTGCGCCGGCAACGCAACGCACTGCATCGCGATTCACGCGCGCATGCCGTCGGCCGAGGTGCAGGGTCGCTTCTGGCGCGAGGCTGGCAAGAAACCGCTGGTGATCCGATGGAGCCTGCATTCCGGTCTCAAGTACGAGGAGGCCAAGGAACGCTACGCGCCGTTCAATGCACTCGTGGATGAGGACCCCGAGGGTCGTGCACAGGTCGCGGCTCTGGCACTGGAGGCGACGCGTGCCCAGCAGGAAACGTACGTTATTGCCAACAACAAGGCGGAAGGCTCCGCTCCCTTGACGATCCGCAAGCTCTCGGAGCTGATCGACGAATACGGGGAGACCCTCATTCGACGCGGCTAGAATCCCCTCAACTTAGAAAACGACAGGGGTTACGCATGTTTGGACGCTTCATGCCGCAGGAAGGACGCTTTTTCGAGCTGTTCAACCTGCATGCACACGAAATTGTCGAGGCAGGCAAGGAGTTGGTGGCACTCATGAACGCGCTCGGCGAGGGGGCAACCGACTTGCGTGATCATGCCAATGCGATCGATGCCATCGAAAAGCGCGGCGACACCTACACCCGCGAGTGCATCCAGTTGCTGCACAAGACCTTCATTACGC
>Ga0209023_10002417_pt1 | contig 23337 bp, 21 predicted proteins | sample LakOneMetagenome_FD_187468 | JGI IMG/M metagenome (GOLD analysis project Ga0209023, IMG submission 187468) | Freshwater and sediment microbial communities from Lake Erie, Canada (SPAdes) (version 2) | ecosystem: Environmental > Aquatic > Freshwater > Lentic | place: Lake Erie, Canada... | reverse complement strand
AGAGCCGACCAAGCACAGTTACCTGGTGGCGTTCAGCTGGATCAAGCGCGGCTTGCCGGGTCAGGCGGCGCTCGACATTCGACCGAACTCGATCGCCTACACCGAAGGCTTCACCGTACTGAAGGAGAACACGGTCATCACCAACTTCCAGCCGCACTTCCACCTGCGCGGCAAGGCCATGGGTGTCGAGGCCATCTTCCCAGACGGTCACACGCAGCAGATCAGCTATGTCGGGAACTTCAACTTCAACTGGATGACCAACTACATCTACGCCGACGATGCCGCGCCGGCGTTTCCGAAGGGCACGATCATCCATGTCAGCGCGTGGTACGACAACACGTCGGCCAACAAGAACAATCCGGATCCGGATCAGTGGGTGGGGTACGGCGATCGCACGGTCGATGAAATGGCTCACGCCTGGATGAACGTTGTGTACCTGACCGACGCCGAATACAAGGACTGGCTCGCGAAACACAAGGTGACCGTCGCGACGACACAACAGCAGCAGTAACGCGTCGCTGCCCAAGGCAGGGAGGGACCGCCATGAGTCGACAGGTTGTCGCACGGCTGAGTGCGGGGATGATTGCCGGAGCCGTCTCATTGGTCTCCGCGCAAGTGCAGCTGCCCAGCCAACCCGGCGGGGAATTCGGCCGCAGCATCACGGGCGCCTACGAGGGCTGGTATGACAACCCTGACGGCGCCCACGTGTTCCTCGTCGGCTACTACAATCGCAACCTCGCGCAGGCGGTCGATATCCCGGTTGGCCCGAACAATCGCATCGAACCCGGGGGCCCCGACCTTGGGCAGCCGACGCACTTCCTCCCCGGTCGGCAGGTCGGCGTCTTCACGATCGCCGTCCCGAAGTCGTTCACTGCCGAGCAACGATTGGTCTGGACGCTCATCGACAACGGTGAGACGACGAACATTCCACTGCGACTCAACACCGACTACGTCATCAGTCCATTCAAGGACGCGGCGGTGGGGAATACGCCGCCGGTCCTTCGATTCGAAGAAGGCGGACACGCCACGCAGGGACCGACCGCCTCCCTCTCCACGGCACAGGCGCGCTCGGGAAACGTCAACACACCGTTGCCATTGCCTGTGTGGGTGACCGACGACGCGAAATATACGAGCGGGACGAATGCGCCCATGCGCAATCCGCGCCCGCCGGTGACGCTGACCTGGTCCAAGTACCGCGGACCAGGCGACGTCACGTTCGAGCCCGCAAATGGCCGACCTAAAGTGGAAACATCGTCAGGTGGTCAGGTTGGGCAGCCGTATGCCGGTCACGCGCGTGTCACAGCGACCTTCAATGCTCCCGGCGACTACGTGCTGCACGTCGTCGGCAACGACTACTCCGGCCCTGGCGGCGGTGGTGAGGTGTGCTGCTGGACCACGGCGATGATCAAGGTCACGGTCAAGTGACGTCCGCATGAAGCAGTCCGCGCTCGTCGCCGGTTGACGTCACGTGTGATTGCCCGCGTCCTTCGCCTTCCGCTAAGGTGGCGCGATGGATGTCAGTGCCGCACTCACGCAGTTTCCACGGCAGCTTCAGGACTATCCGCCCGTCGGCGATCAGTCGCTCCCGGGTCTGCTCTGGGGGCGACTGTCGGTCGAACCCTTTAACGCCGTTGCCACGGCGATCTTCGCCGCAGCTATTGTGCACACCTTCGTCGCCCCTCAGATCACCACCCTGGCGCATCGCGTCCAGGACCGGTTCAATGCTGCCGAGCAGGCTCGCGGGCGTCAGGAAACGCCGAGTGTCCGAGCTGAGTTGCTGCACTTTCTCGGTGAGATCGAAGTGGTCTTCGGCCTGTGGGCTGTTGTCCTGCTCTTCGCCATTGCCGCGCACGCAGGCTGGGACACGGCTCGGCACTACATCGATACGACGGTCAACTACACGGAAGCGTTGTTCGTGGTCGTGGTCATGGCGCTGGCATCCACGCGTCCCATTCTCGGCTTTGCCGAGGCGAGTCTCCGACGCGTCGCGAACCTCGGAGGCGCCAGCCCCGCGGCGTGGTGGGTCACTATTCTGACGATTGGGCCGTTGCTCGGGTCGTTCATCACCGAACCGGCAGCCATGACGATTTGCGCGCTGTTGCTCGCACGGCAGTTCTTCGATCTCCAGCCGTCGGCTCGCCTGAAGTACGCGACGCTCGGGTTGCTCTTCGTCAACGTCTCGCTCGGCGGCACGCTCACGCATTTTGCGGCGCCGCCGGTGCTGATGGTCGCGCGGCCCTGGGGTTGGGGAACGGCCTTCATGCTGGCGACGTTCGGGTGGCGTGCCGTTGTGGCGATCGGGCTGTCGAGCGCTGTGTACTTCGGCGTCTTCCGGCACGAGTTACGCGAACTTGCATCGCGGCCATCTGCGCCAGACGTCGAAGTGATAGACGAAGACGCGGTGGGGCCAGGACTTCGGCCGGTGCCGAGCTGGTTGACGGTGACGCATCTGGCCTTCATGGCGTGGACGATCGTCAACGCGCATTACCCGGCCCTGTTCCTTGGCGGGTTCCTGTTCTTCATCGGGTTCACGCGAGCCACGGCCACCTATCAAAGCCGCATGGAACTCAGAGCACCGCTGCTCGTCGGCTTCTTTCTGGCTGGTCTGGTCATCCACGGTGGACTGCAAGGGTGGTGGATTGCGCCGGTGCTTGGCAGCCTGTCGACGGTCCCATTGTTCCTTGGCGCGACCGCGCTCACGGCTATCAATGACAACGCCCTCATTACCTATCTCGCGACGCTGGTGCCGAACCTGGACGAATCATTGAAGATCGCCGTTGTGCAGGGCGCGGTGGTTGGCGGTGGCCTGACGGTCATCGCCAATGCGCCAAATCCAGCTGGCCAGGCACTTCTCGGGCGGTTCTTCGGCGGCGCCGTCTCACCCGTGGGGCTTGTGCTCGGTGCGCTGCCGCCGACGGTTATCGCCGCCGTCGTCTTTCGGGTGTTGTAGGTCGTCGAGATCGTGTGAGTTGAAAGTAGTGGCGCAAGACCCGATGGCCGTCCGGTGCGGGCGCATCACGCGGAATCGAGTCTGGCATGGTGGGGCTGGAGGAGATGTGATTCGCTATCATCACCCGGATGTCTGTCTCTCGATCTGCCGCTTCTTCCGCCTCGCCGACCGAATCGCTCGACCCGGTGCTCGACTTCATGCGCTTGCTGTGGACCATCGAGCATGGGCTGCAGTCGACCTCGAAACACATGGAAAACAGACTCGGGATCACAGGCCCGCAGCGTCTGGTCTTGAGGGTGGTCACCCAGTTCCCCGGGCTCTCCGCTGTCGACCTGTCGAACATCGTCCGTCTTCATCCGAGTACGCTGACCGGCGTCATTCAGCGCCTCGTGGACAAGCAGCTGCTCGTGCGCGACCGCGATCCGCACGACGGCAGGCGCATGCGACTGCGTGCGACGCGACGCGCCAGTCAGTTCACGCGGGTGTCACCGGGGACGGTCGAGGCTGCCGTTCAGCAGGCGTTGAGCAGCGTGCCGTCTGTGCACGTGCGGCATGCACGCGTGGTGCTGGCGGCCGTGGCAGAGGCCCTCGAGGGCGTGACCGCAGACTGAGCCGGACGCGGCAAGGCAGATTTCTTCACGGCTCGAGCCGCCGCAGCGTTCATTGGCGCTGATAATGCATTGACCTCATAGCAACATAGTTGGAGGTCATACGAATGGACCGGTGCGCCAGCCCTGGCCTCTATCACGCACTGGAGGATGTGATGTATCAGACTCTTCACTTCGCTCGGTCTCGTGTCCGGCTCTGCCTCACTCTCGTGCTCGCGCTCTTCATGTGCACTGCCACGACGTGGTCGGCGACCGCTCAGCCGGCGAGCGCTGCTCAGGCGGAGACGGCGGCGGCGAGTCCGCGCGTGTTCGGGTCGGACGCCGGCCTGGTGCTGAATTTCATCAAGCCGGACAAGGCGGCTGATTTCGAAGCGGTTATGGCCAAGCTCAAGGAAGCGCTCAGCACGAGCCCTAAGCCTGAACGTCGCCAGCAACTGGCAGGGTGGAACATCTATCGTGCCGTCGAGCCAGGAGTCAACGGTACGGTCCTGTTCGTCTTCACGATCGCGCCGGCGGTGCCAGGTGCGGACTACACGGTGTCGACAATTCTCGCGGAGGCGTTTCCCAACGAGGTACAGGCGCTCTACAAGCAGTACGCCGAAGCCTACGCGTCGGGCCAGAACATCCTGAACTTGAAGCTGGTGCCGTCAGCGAGCCAGTAGCGGTGATTTGCGGCGTGCGGCGAGTGCGCGCCTTCTTGTCGCCATTCTTCGTCGAGGTGACGCCGCACGAGTTGTTGCCCGTCACGCACGTCGTTCTGTCCGTCCGGCCCTGGCGACGCCGTTGCATTTCTCGGCTGTGAAGGAGGGCATCGAGTCGGGCGAGGCCACCACGCGAGCTCCGCGAGCCGTGGTGGCACATCTCGGCGTGGCTACCGCGGTGGAGTTGCGGCCCGCTGCGTCACGAGTGCTTTGAGCGCGAACGTCCACGTCAGGGGCACCGAGACCGGATTGAAGCACGTCGTGTCGTCGCACGCCTGGTATTGAAAGGCGCCTTGCACGGTCACGCTGGATTGCCCGCGGCGGGCTTCCTGCGCGGCGGACGAGCCCTCGAGGACCAGCTCCTGCACGAGCGTGAAGGGCTTCTGATAGACGGGAACGCGTTCATTGAGCGGCTTGAACACGTACGGCTCAGAGGCGGGGAATGTCGCCGGCACGACGCGTAAGTCGGCCTGCGGCGTGATGCTGACTGCGACGGTCCGATAGTTGGCGGCGCCTGGCGCGTACACGTGCACACCTGGATGCGGCGTGACCTGTACGGCGACGGAGAACCGGTTGCCAGCGGCAATCTCTGTGTCGGTCGCATAGCTCACCACGTCGAGGTGTGCGCCGGTCACCCGCGTTGCGTTGACGGGCGCCTGCTTCTGTCCGAGACGCAGCATGATGTTCGAGAAGGTCGCGCGTTCGACGTAGTAGTCCTCGAAGAACCGTGAGTGCACGCGACCCGAGCGCTCGAGGATGAACGTGCCGGGAAAGGCGATGCCTTGCCACGACGGATTCGGCCGTCCGCCGGCGACATACTTCTGGAGTTCCGCGACGACGTCTGGATCGTCTTTGTCCGGGCCGAAGGCCATGGCCGGCAGCGGATTCAGGATGCCGTAGGCCTTGATGGTGGCCGAGCCTGCATCTGACAGCAACGGGAAGGTGATGTGCTGTCTGTCGGCAAACTCGGAGAGTACGGAGACCGGGTCGTAGCTGATGGCAGCCACGCCCAGACCTTGCGCGTGCAACTGATCGAGCCTGCTCTGGAGATCGACCAGCTGCGTCTTGCAGTACGGGCACCAGTCAGCCGAGCGGTAGAAGAGCAGGAGTGCCCCCTTCGGACCCATGATCGAGCTGCGTGTCCACTCCTTGCCGGATTGATCGTGCAGACGAAAATCGGGAACGACCTGACTGACCTGCGGACCCAGCTTCGAGACGTCGACCTTCGTGCGCGCCGCCGCGGGTTGTTGCGCCTGGATCGTCCAGCTGTAGCAGCTGAGTCCAACCGCCAAGCCGAGAACCATGACCCGCATCATTGTTGGGCGCCGCAGCATCATTCAGGAGTCTCCTCAGGGGTCGCGAGCCTCTCGGATCCCAGAACCGCGCGAACGCGATTGTGACATGGGCTCATTCCGACGAGCGGTGCCGCGTCGCCACTCGCTCTAGGGCATTCCGGGCTCGGCCAGTAGTCGGCTCACCACGGCGTCGAGTTCCTGCGCACTCATGTTGCCCGGATGATACGTGCGCACGATTCCCTTGCGGTCGGTGATGACCAGCGTTGGCGTCGTGCTGACGCCATATCGCACGTGGTTCGCCGCACTCAGCGCGACGGTGTTCGGCGCCAGAAAGTCGTAGTAGGTCGCCCGGATCTGCGCGATGTAGCGGTTCTCTTCGTCGGCCCCTGCCTCGCGCCCGGCAGCCACGTAGCCATAGCGCTGCGTGGGGGCGATGAGGGTCAGACCCTGTGAGCCGTAGCGTGCCAGCAACTCCTTGAGGATCGGTGCCTGCGTCTTGCAGTCCGGGCACCAGTGCGCCCAGAAGAACAGGACGACGACCCGTCCTTTGACGTCCGCCAGCGAGAGAGGCTTCGCGCCCAGGGACTCCGACAGATCCAGCGGGGGAGCGGTCGTCCCTTCGAGGCTGAGCAGATTGATGTTCTTCTGAATACGCTTGGCCAGCGAGTCGACGCGGTGCACGGCTAGCTCCTTTTGCAGCATAGCCACAGCCTCCGTCCGTGCGCCCTGATGCGCGGCGACCTGCGCCTGCACCTCGATGGCTGCGCCGAGTGCGATCGGCAGGTGCGGCTCCTGGTCGATTGGGCGGCCCTTGAGCGCGGCTTGCGCCAGTGTGTAGGTCTCGCGCGCGTACGTGTCGGCCCGCTCCCAGCGTTGCGCGGCCAGCGCTCCGCGTCCCAGCCATGAGTGCGCTTCGAGGACCTCCGGCGTGACACCGCGTGCGCGGCGCTCGGTCGCGATCAGTTGCTCGGCCGCCGGGAAGTCCTGCTTCGCGAGAGCGTCCCGAACGCTGCGAATGAGAGAGGGCGATTGGGCGCGTGCGGGTGATACCGTCGCGGCCAGGATGAGCAGGCTCGCGGTGACAAGGCGAGTGTTGCGGATGAACGTGGACATGATCATGGGCTGTGAGAGTGACGGCGACCCGGCCGGTTTCAGCGAAGCGTCAATAGCGTGAGCATGGTCGGATGGAGCGGCGTGTCTGCTCACGCGATCCGACGGGTGGAGCGCGATCCGCGCGTGTGCACAGTACCACGTCGACCGAGGTGTTGCTGGCTCGTGGGTCTCACGCCTTGTGTCGCTCGTCGAGCGCACGGGTGATGCGGGCTTCGAACGACGCGTCAGGCTCAATCTCAGAGCGGGGCCAGGCGCGTCCCAGGTAGGCAACCGACGGCCGCACGAGAGCGACTTGTCAGGCTGCGCTCGACCCCTGAGGCGCTGCACCATGATGGCGATGACGCATTGCGGTGCGATACTGGCTTCAGACCAATCCGGTCTCGTTACAGTCAGGAGCAGCTACATGAAGAGTCGCAGCCATCGGGTCGTCTTGGCATCCCTCGCAGTGCTCGTCGGCATCGGCCTCGCGCAGCCGGTGTTCGCGCAAACGACGCCGAAGGAGGCCGCTGCCGTCGTGCAGACCGGTTTCAGCGCGGACCTGAAGGAACTGGAAGACAAGTTCGTGGGATTGGCCGAGGCGATTCCCCAGGACAAGTACACGTGGCGCCCGATGGACGGCGTGCGCTCGGTCTCTGAGGTGCTCGACCTGGTGGTGCTCGAAGGCTACAGCTTCATTCCGAATTCGTTCGGTGCGAAGCCTGCCGACCTGGGGAGCCGCGAGGCCATGGCGCAGATTCGCAGTCTCACGGACAAGGCGCAGATCATCGACCATCTGAAGAAGAGCCTGGAGTACGCACGGACGCAGGTGTCGGCGCTCGACCCGGCAACGCTCACGGGTACGCACAAGGTGATGGGGCAGGGCGACCTGACGGTGACCCAGACTGCCGATCACATCGCAGGCGATCTCCACGAGCATCTCGGGCAGCTGATTGCCTACGCTCGTATGAACCACGTCGTCCCGCCGTGGAGCAAGTAGTCTCGCAGCACGTTGATAGTGCGATGCCTCGCGGTGCCGCGCGACGCCAGGTCGTGCGGCACTCGCGTGATGATGTGCTCAATGGCACCAGGCGAGCCGAATCCGCTGCCGAAGGCGTGTCACTCCTGAAGGAACATACTCGGCGCTCGTGCTATCAGCCATTCAGACCGGCACGGTCGTCCGCGAACGAGGCCACCGGAAATCCGCATGCCACCCACGCGTCGAGTCCCCCCTCCAGCGGAAACACGCGCAAGACGCCGAGTTTCTTCAGCGCGATGGCGACGCGTGCGCTTGTCGTCTCGTTCGGGCACGTGCAGTACAGCACAACGTCGCAGTCGCGTGGAATGTCCGTGTGCCGCGCCTCCAGGTCTTCCGGGTCGATGCGAATCGCTCCGGGCAGCGTTTGCCGTGTCGCCTGGTAGGCGATGTTGGTCCGCAGATCGACGATTCTCACTGGCTCACCAGAGCGAAGTCGCTCGTGCAAGGCCCCTGGTGTCAGACGTCGTGTGCGCAGCTCGCGAATGACTCGCTGCTTCTGCACGAGGCGCCACACCCAGAACAGAACAACGGCGCCGATGACGATTGGCACCGCCGCACTGCCGAGCGCGCGAAACCATCCCACGACAGTGTCCAGCTGGTCGTGGAGCACGTAACCAATTCCCACGACGACGACGTTGTAGAGCACGGCCCCGATACTGTCGAACACCAGGAACGGCAGCAGTGGCATGCGCACCGCGCCAGCCACTGGAGCGGCGAACAGCGCGAGTCCAGGCACGAACTTCGCGATCACGAGTGCCTTCCACCCCAGACGCTGGAACGACGACTCGGTCTTGCGCACGCAGGTATCCGGCGCCAGAGAAAAGGAGCACAGTCCCTTCATCACCAGACCGCCGCGCCACCTGCCGCCTCCGTACAACACGACGTCGCCGACCACCGTGCCTAACCAGGCTGCGAACAGCACGCCAAAGAGGCCAAGTTGCCCAAGCCCCGCTACCGCACCCGCCGCGAGCAAGATGGCAATGGACGGAATCGGTGTACCGAACTGGTCGACGAACGCCACAGCCAGGACGATGGCGTAGCCGTGCTCGACAATCAGGTCAATGAAGTTCATCGGAGGTCCTGGCCGCTGCGCAGGTTCGAGCGCCTGGCGGTACACTGCTTCGATGCCGGCGGCACACCCAGGTTTCTGAGATGAATTGGGTGACCCGCTACAAAACCAGTCGCGTGTGGAATATCAACGCGAACATCGTGCTGGCCGATCTCCTGTCAACCGCCATCACCGCGGCAGTCATGGACGCCGAGCACGCCAGATTCGCGACGCGGCTTGGTGTCGTCGGTGGCACGTCGCTGCTGGACGGTGCGATCAGCCTGATCGTGTTCGTGAGCCTGCATCGATATACGAACGCGACCCGTGGACTGGGTGACCTCGTTCGCGTCCAGATTCATCGGTGGGTGCTGAGCCCGCTGCACTACGTGATCGGGGCCAGCCTTCAGTACCTGCTGCTTGCCGCCGGCGTGCGCGTTGGCGTGACCGTTCTGGTCGCCTATCTCACGTCGGTCGCGCTCATGCGGACCATTCACACCATCTACGGCATGCGGTCCGGATTGTTTCGCTGACGTTCACAGCCATCAGGCTGCGGAATGCCGACGCGTTGAATCAACGCACGAACGACTGGTCTCTGATGAGTGTGGCGCGGCGCGCGCCTGATCAGTGCTTGTGTGATCTTGTCCGTGTGGACTCGTGGCGAACCGCCGCAGGTGCGCCGATGGCGGCCGGTGCCGCGGGGCGGGGCAACGACACCACGAGTTGCGAGATGCAGGATCCGGCGAGCAGCAGGATCATGATCACCGGCGACTCGATCTGCGCCGCGACGCCGACGACGACGGTTGCAGCCACAATCAGCAGGTGAACAGGCAGGCTGGCCGCACGGCTCGTGCGCCGTTCTGTCGACAACGCACCCACCGTGGTGAGTGACAGCATCACCAGGGCGACGGCAGCGATCAGGATCCGGGCATCGGCCGACGCCAGAGCGGTGTGAGATGCCGCAGTGACGATGCGCTGAATACCGACGCCAACCACCACGATGCCGAGTGACAGCGGGAAGTGCGCATACGTCCAGACGTGAAACCTGAATGCGTCCCGAGTCGTTCGGACGGGCTGCTCCGAGCCCCCGGCAGCGCCATCGAAGTACCACCACCAGATGAGGAACGAGATCGCCATGCCCAGGAACGCCGACGCTGCGGCGGCGGGCGTCCAGTCCTCCTGGCTCTCCATGCCTTGCATGACGTCAATCACCGCTTCGCCGAGCAGGATGAGTGTGAAGAGGCCGAACCGTTCCGGCAGGTGCGCTGAATCAGGCGGCGCGGCCACGCTGTGCTTCACGGCCAGCCACGGTGTCCCGAGATCGATGGCAAACGCGACGCCCCAAATCCAGAACCGTTCCGGTGCGGGTACCAGCGCAGACGTCATCCACAACACCGCAGCGGCGCCATGACCGACGAGATATCGCAGTGTCAACGGGCGCGCTTCAGCCACGGTGCTTGCCCGCAGATACTGTGCGACCAGCAGAAAACGCAGCGCAGCGTAGGCCGCGGCGAATCCGGCCGACGAGCGGCTGTCGAGGGCATCCTTGGCATTGGCCGCCATCACGGCGACGACGAACATCTGCACGAGGGTCAGCACCCGCTGCATCGCATCGTCGGTGTCGAAACGGGTCGCAAACACCGTGTGACCGATCCATGCCCACCAGATCAGCGCGAACAGTGGAACAAAGCGGACGAGGCCGACCAGCGTGTAATGGTCGCGGAGGGGTTCGGCAACCTGACTGACAGCAGCAACAAAGATCAGGTCGAAGAACAACTCGAGCCAGGTGACTTTGCGACGGCTCTCCTCGCCCGTTGACCGGAGGCGAAGCGGTGCGACCATGCCGTTCATGCCGGAACTCAGGATGCGCGGCGAGCGTCGAGGATGGCTCGTATGAGGTCTTCGGGGACGGCCGCAGGAATCGCCGCATCCTCATCGTCGAAGGCTCGCGCGCCGAGTTTCACCGTCTGCTCGTACGACTCGAGGTACGCCCGGCAGTTGTCGCAGAGCGACAGATGACGCATGAACCGTCTCCGCGTCTCGTCCGGCAGTTCGGCCGACAGGTAACCCATGATGAAGTCGGCGAATTCACGGCAGGTCACGGCGTTGATCTCCAGATTGAGCCCAGGTCGCGGACTTGGTGGCATCGGCGCGAATCGCGCGGACCACTTGCCACATCAGGTTGGATGCCGGCCACCGAGCGAGGTTTCACCAGGCCTAACCGTAACCCCCGGCTTCACCGGTCATCTAAAGCGGCATGCAGAACCTGTCCAGATTTCAGCGAAGATTCAGCTGGCTGATGCAGTTGGTGGTCGCCGGCATCCTTCTCCAGACGTTGTTCTTCAAATTCACCGGCGCGGCCGAGTCTGTGTACATCTTCAGTACGGTGGGGAGCTATGTCCACGTGGCTGGCGTCGAGCCGTGGGGACGGTTGGGCTCGGGTGTGGCCGAACTGATCGCCTCCGTGCTGTTGCTGGTGCCAGGTGCTGCCGCCCTCGGAGCGCTGCTGGCTCTGGGTGTATTGAGCGGCGCGATCATGAGTCACCTGTTCATCCTGGGCATCGACGTGCAAGGTGACGGCGGACTGCTCTTCGCGCTTGGCGTCACCGCCTTTGTGGCCAGTGCGATCGTCCTGGTCCTGCGGCGGACTGAACTGCCACTACTCGGGCATCTATTCCGGACCGAATCGCTGCGCCACAAGACGGCACTGCGCGCGTAGAAGGGAACGGAGATGAATCACATGAACCGACTCCCTCCCTCCCAGCCTGACGAGACATCGTCTGGTGCCCTGTGTCTGCTGCTGGACGAACTGGCGTCCGTGCTGGCCACGATTCCGTCAGAGGTGTATTGCGCGCGATTTGCCAGCGCAGTGACCGGCTCAATCGGCGAACACGTGCGTCATTGCCTCGACCACGTATCGGCGCTCCTCAGTGCTACGCCTGCCGTGCCGCTGTCCTACGACTCACGCCTGCGAGGCACGCGAATTGAGACGGAGCCAGCCGCTGCCGTGCACCAGATCGAGGCGCTGCGAGCTGCGCTCGGAGGCTGGCCGGCCCGCACCATCGACGAGCCCATCGCCGTGAGCGCGCAACTGACGGCTGGTGGCGGGGTTCTGACGGCCTGGTCCACCCTGGCGCGCGAGCTGGCCTTCGTGACGAACCATACCGTTCATCATCAAGCGATCATTGGTGTGCTCATGGCGACGCATGGCCTCGGCGTTCCCGAACGGTTCGGTCATGCACCGTCCACCCCGACCCGCCACTGACCGCTGAGCATGTGCACAGTGTCCGTTGTACCGCGGGCCGACGGGTTCCGCCTGTTGTGCAACCGGGACGAACAGCGCCAACGCCCCGCGGCGCTGGCGCCGACGCGCCACAGCGTCGACAACACGACGGCGGTCTATCCAATTGACCCGGTTGGTGGCGGCACGTGGGTGGGCGTGAACGACGCAGGCCTGGCGGTAGCCTTGCTCAATCGCTCACCGTCCGGCATGTCGATGCCGCCGAGCTACGAACTTTCCAGCCGAGGGCTGATCGCGGTCGCGCTCCTCGCCATTCGAACGGTGCAGGAAGCCTCTGCGGCCTGCGCGTCGCTGACACTGCCGATGTTCAATCCGTTTCGCGTGGTCGTTGTGCAGGGAAAAAGAGCCGCGACGCTCACCTCGGACGGACGCACGCTGACGCTGCTGTCGTTCGAACTCTTGCGTCCTTTCATGGTGACCTCTTCGTCGCTCGGCGACGACCTCGTCACGGCTCCGAGAGCGGCCCTCTTCGAGCGTCTGGTTGTGAACGCCCACCGCGCGGGTGACGAGCGCCGGGTGCTGGACGGCCAGGCGCGATTCCACGCCCATCGCTGGCCAGACCGTGGTGCGGTGAGTGTGATGATGGAACGACCCGACGCGCACACGGTGAGTCGCACCGCCGTCAGCGTGTCGGGCCGAGACATCGAGCTTCACTACGACGCGCTGGACGGAACTACGCAGCCGAGCGAGCACCTGCCTTGACCCGTGTCGCGCCGTTCGCCGCGCGCGCCCTCCCGAACTGTGTCCCTGCGAGATAGGTACGCGCACCGACCGTCGGCCAGACGAGAAGCCGGCGCAAGTCGCCCAGACGACCGAGCGGCTCAGGCCGCACTTGCGGAAGGCTTCCGCCGGTGGAACGCGAGGAAGTCTTCGGCAGCGGCGCGACCAAGATAGCGATTGAGGATGGCGGGCGACACCGCCGTCAGGTCGACCATCATGAGCGCATCCAGCGCATCGCCGAAGTCGGGATCGACGTTGAAGCCAAGCAGCCTGGCGTTCAGCTTCAGGTATTGCCGTAACAACACGGGCACGCCTTTGCCGTCCGTCTCTGCTTGCGCGACCAGCTTGTGTGCTTCGTCGAGACTGTGAGGGACGGCCGGCTGCGGCGCGCTGCCGCGCGGGACAGACACGGGATTGACCGCGTCGACCAGTTCAGCCAGATCGCGATCGAGATGGTTCTGCTGCAGGAACGACATCAGCAGATAGTGGGAACTGTCGGAGTATCGAGCGCTGATACTCACCGGTCCGAAGAGGACGCGATACTGCGGATGGCGAGCCACGAACTGACCGATGCCCTTCCAGAGAAGGAGCAAGGGGCTGTAATCCTTCTGATACTCGGCGCGCACAAAAGACCGGCCCAGTTCGAGAGCCGGAGACAGACGCGCAATCAGGCGCTCGTCGTAGCGGAACAGCGTTCGCGTGTAGAGACCGTTGATGCCGTGCTCGGTCGCAATCCGGTCCGTCCTGCCGATCCGGTAGGCGCCGACCAGCTGCCGCTTCGCGCCGTCCCAGAGAAAGAGATGCAGGTAGTGGTCGTCGAAGGCATCCAGATCGAGGCTGCGACCGGTACCTTCACCAATCGCGCGATAGGTACGCTCGCGAAGCCGTCCGATCTCTCGCAGGGCTGAAGGAATCTGCGGGGCTGTGGCGACAAATACCCTGAATTCTCCGCTTTCGACCAGCAGGGCCGACGGCGGAAGTGTGGCAATCTCCCACGCTATCGCGTCGCGCTGGTCGACGCGGGCAGTCGAGGGTGCTGTGTCGGCGATGAGTTGCTCCACCCCGTGTCGCGTCGCGACGACAAGCTGTTGTGCCTCAACCCGCGCCTCGCTGCCGCGACTGCGAACCGGGATCGGCGATCCAATCCGCACGGTCACCTCCTGTGCTCGCTTTCTCAGCAGCTCGCGAGCGAGCAGCGCGGTACGAATGGCAGGGTGCAGGCGTCCCGCTGCGTAGAACGTTCTGGAGTTGGTGCCGGCGACAAATGCGGGGGTGATCTGTGCGCCCGTCGCCTGCGCGAGCCTGAACGCGGTCACGCTCCAGGCCGAGTCGACGTAGGTGCCATCCACGTGGCGTCCCGTGTGTGCGACTTCCCCTGCAGGAAAGACGATCAGCGCACCACCGGAGGTCAGCCATCGGTGGGCCGCCCGCAGTCCGGCGCGGCTGCGCGCCGCCGCACTGGCGCCTTCGAACGGGTCCACGTAGAAACACAGCGCGTCGAGTTCAGGGATGCGAGCCAGCAGGCGATTGGTCAGGACGCGAACATCAGGACGGACGCGGCGGACCAACGCCGCCAGGGCGAGTCCATCGAGCACGCCGTGAGGGTGGTTTGCCGCGACGATGAGCGGACCGGTTGGCGGAATCCGTGACGTATCTTCGCTGGTACAGGCGACCTTGATACCGAGTGCAGTCAGCGCCCGCGTGTCGAAGGGAATCGCGGCGGACTCCACTCTGGTCGATGCATATAGACCGCGATAGATCTCGAGTTGCAGCACCCACGAAAGCAGCGGCTCGGCCGCGCCGATCAGTGCGGCTCTGACTGGAGCCCCCTGCGGACGAGGGATGGTGAATGGGTCGACCGACATGGGTTGCCGGTTGGATGAACGTGCGGGCTATGAGGTTACAGCCGGCGGCGCGAACTCTCGTCGCAGCAACGTCGACAGCGCTTGACGCGCGCGATGGAGGCGCACCTTGACGGCCGTTTGCGTCATCGACAACGCGTCTGCGACCTCCTGCGTCGACATCTCCTCGATATCACGCAGGACGAGCACGGTGCGGTAGTTGTCGGGCAGCTGTTGGATCGCGGCGCGAACGGCGGCTCGCGTCTGCGCGCGTTCGAGCAGTTCGTCTGCCGGCGTGCTCCAGTCCGAGAACTGCTCGACGTGGTGGCCATCAGCCTGATAGTTCGGCAACAACTCCTCGATCGACTCCTCGGGCTTCCGTCGCCGCGACCGAAGGCGCATCAACCCGGTGTTGACGACGATGCGGTGGAGCCATGTGGAGAGCTGGCAGTTGCCTTCGAAGCCACCGATCGCGCGGAACGCGCTCAGGTATGCCGCCTGGACGATGTCTCGAGCGTCCTCATCGTTGCCCGCCAGGCGGCGGGCGACGCAGAGCAGTCGACCTCCGTAGAGTCTGATCATGACTTCGTAGGCCCAGTCCTGACCCCCTTGAAGTGCCTCGATGAGCGCCTTCTCATCGACCTGTGCGTCACCGACCGCCGCATGTCCGTGCGGCGCTGTCGGCGACAGACGTGAGTCGCCAACATGCCTGGAATCATCCATCGACATCGCCAGCCTCATTCAGTTGCTCCGGGTGAATTGACGGCACGGTCACGTGCTGACACATCACGCGTTGGTGTTGCCGCGTGCCACTCCTTTCAGCAACCGACATGCCGGCCTCTCCCCGTCGCAGTGCCGCTAGCAAGCTGCTTTGATTCAGCTATTTGTGGAGAGATGGAAGAGCTGATTTCAGCTGCGTGCGGCCACGATATCTCGTAGCCACGACATGTCGTGGCCACGAGGCCATGGTTTCTCGTGGGGCGTTAAAGCGTGCCGAGGTCGGTGGGTGAGGTGATGACGTGTTCGGTGTCGCGTGGAGGATCAGACAGGGACTGAGCGGAGACGAGACTCGTTGTTCGGTCACGTCCACCGGCAGGCGCGCGGCGTGCGGAATTCCGAGAGTGGAGTCGGTTGCGAACTCCACTCTCACCACACGCGAGGCGGCCCGCCTGAAGGAACGTGAAGAAGCCGGGCCTGCCTCGCGGGCGCAGTCGATGACTATTGAGTCACGGTGGCCAGGGGGGCTGAGAACGGCGCCTCGCCGAGCACGGCCTCTGCCCACGCGCAGTAGATCTGCACCTTGGCGACGTCGCGGACGTACGCCGGCAGTGTGATCGACATGTTGATGCGATCCTTCGCGATACCACCCAGACTCTTCGCACCGAGACGCTGCAGCAGATAGACGTTACCCTTCGAATCGACGACCTGCCAGTGCGGATCGGGCGTGTCGGGCACCTTGAAGTCGGCCGAGAGCGTGAGCACGTGCTTGCCGTCCTTCATCATGTGCGTGACGGTGCCGCCATTGACCGCCGCGCCCGAGAACGCCTGCGAGGTGTTGCCCTGCGCGGACGCGACGTTGATGCTGAGCGTGAGCGCTGCCATTGCCAGCAGCGCAGTCTGAACGATTCGACGAATCATGGTGTTCTCCTCAAAGTTGTGAATGTGGTGAGCGCGTGCGAGTCATGCCCGCGTGCATCCTTGGATTCCAGGTTCGCGCTGACGTTTCGCGCGTGGGCGCACACACGCCGGCACAGGAAATGAGTGATGTCCTCATGACAGAAGTCGCTGACTCGGTGTGAGCGGCGCGGCGTAACGGTGGCGCGGCACCCGGCATCAAAACACGGGAGGTGTGTGAAGCGTGATGCCCAGTGCGCGCGTTGCTCGTTCTATTCGTGTACTTGCCGTCGCCCTTTACGGCCTCGCGCTCCTTGTGTCACACCACGCGCGCACCAACCCGCCGCGCTCATCGTCCGGCGCGAGTAAGTCTGTGGCGCTCATTCACCAGCAGAGTGGAGAGCAACATCGCGAGCGCCAGGTTCGCATCGCATACCGTGACGTGCCCGCTCAGCACCCGCGGACCTCGCTACCGGTGTTGATGATTCACGGCAGCCCTGGTCGCAAAGAGGACTTCGACGCGCTCGCATCAGTCGTGAGTGCAGACGCGCGGGTCATAGTTCCGGACCTTCCCGGCTTTGGCGCGTCAACGCGCCAGCTTCCCGACTACTCGATTCGCGCAGGTGCCGAGTATCTCGTCGAGCTGCTCGATGCACTCGGTCTGACGCGCGTGCACGTGCTCGGCTACAGCATGGGCGGCGGCGTCGCGTTGAACCTGGTGGACATTGCACCCGAGAGGGTCACATCGCTCACGATGTTGTCGGCCATTGGCGTGCAGGAACTCGAACTGACCGGTGAGTACCACGCGAATCACGTGGTCCACGGCGCGCAGCTCGCTGGTATCTGGCTGTTGCAGGAAGGCACGCCGCATTTTGGTCTGCTCGACAGGTCACCGCTCGATGTGGCCTACGCGCGCAACTTCTTCGACTCAGACCAGCGACCGCTACGAGGTGTGCTGCAGCGTGTTGAGGTACCGGCGCTCGTCATTCACGGGTTGGACGATCCACTGGTTCCACTGGATGCGGCCATGGAGCACGCGCGCCTGCTGCCGCAAAGCGAGCTCGTGACACTGCCGGGAGGGCACATGCTGGTGCACTGGAACGCCGAACTTGTGGGAGCGGCAGTCGCGTCCTTTGTGAGGCGTGTCGAAACCGGTGTGGCGCCCAAGCGTGGCGACGCTGAACCATCGCGCGCGCTCGCGGCCGTGCGTCCGCTCGACGTCGGTCGCTTGCCGAAGGTGCGAGGCATTGCCGCCGTCGTGTTCGGCGGGCTTCTGGCGTTCGGAACCGCACTACTCGGCGGCTTCGGCGCCGTCGTTGCCGGTGTCTTCGTGGCGCGCGGACGCATCGCGCTCGTCACCGCAACAGCCGCCTGCATCGTCGGCGCACTGGTGCGAACCGGCTTTGCGAGTCCTGAGCCCGCGGAGAACAGTGTCACTCGTCGGCTGGGCACGGCAATCCTGGTGACGGGCTTGCGCGTCCTCGCCGCTGCGGGCGTGATGTGGGTTCTTCTCCGCACGCCCCTTTCGCTGTGGCAGCAGCCGTACCGAGGATTCGCGGTCGGACTGGGTCTCACGGCAGGCGTGATCTACGTTGCAGAGAGATCAGCGACTCACAAGGCTCGTCGACTGTGGGTCTCGCGCTGGCGACGGGCGACGCGCTGGGAGTTCTGGCCAGCCTGGGTGTTCTATCCGCCGGTGGTGGCCTATATCGCGTATCTGATGCTGAAGCACCGGAGCATGACGCTGTTCACCGCTGCAAACCCCTCGATTCTGGCCGGAGGCGTAGTCGGCGAATCGAAGGCAGACATTCTGCGCGGCCTCGCCGACTCCGGCGATGCGGTGGCGCGCTTCGTCCTCGTGCCCGGCGCCGCGACGGCGGCCGACAAGCAGGACTTGGCGAAGCAATTCATGGACAGCCGCGAATTGCGCTTTCCAGTGGTGTTGAAACCCAATCACGGCCAACGCGGCTCGGGAGTCGTCATCGTGCGCTCGGCTGAGATGCTGCACGCCGCGCTGGAACTCTCAGGCGTTGACACGATTCTCCAGGAGTACGTAACAGGAGAGGAGTTCGGTGTTTTCTATTACCGGCGACCGTCTGAAGCGCACGGTCGTATCTTCTCCATCACGCAGAAGATGTTCCCGGCGGTGGTCGGCGATGGCCGGCGCACACTCGAACGCCTCATCCTCGACGATGAGCGCGCCGTGTGCTCGGCGCGGCTGTACTGCGAACGGCACCGTGAACAACTGAGCACGGTGCTCGCGGCGGGGCTCGAATTCCCGCTGGCCGAACTGGGCTCGCATTGCCGCGGAGCGGTCTTCCTCGATGGTGCGTCGCTTCGCACCGATGCATTGGAGCGGCGTATCGACGCGATCGCCAGGTCGTTCGACGGCTTCTACTTCGGGAGGTTCGATGTTCGTGTGCCCGGTGGTGCCGAGAGCCTGTGCCGCGGAGAGGGGATCAAGGTTCTCGAACTGAACGGCGTGACCTCAGAAGCCACGCACATCTATCATCCGGGGACTCCGCTCCTGGCAGCGTACCGTGTGCTCGCAGAACAGTGGCGCATCGCGTTCGAGATTGGTGCCGAGAATCGCGCTCGTGGCGTCCGGCCAACGCCCCTGCACGACGTTGTGCGGCTGGCGCGAGCGTATCGAGACGAATCGCACGGGCACCTCGCCGAGCGACCGACAGTGGCTGTTGACTAACGGGCGACGAGGCGCACGGCGTGTCCGTCCGGATCGCGAGCCAGCGTGCTCGACCGACTGCTGTCGCCCAGAGCGGACGTGTCGATGGCTCCCGGCGACACGAGCGACAGGCGGTGCGCCCTGGCAAGGTCAAGTGCGGCGTCGAGGCCGCCGGTCGATATGAGCGTTGTCTGCCAGTGCGCGACGTCGTTGGCGTGGAGGTCGGCAGGCGCGGGGCGGCCGTCTCTCGGTGCCAGGTACTCCAGGAGTTCGATGCCCGGACCGGCCGGGGCGTGCAGCGTCGAGATGCGCAGGCGAGCGCCGAAGACGTTGTTCAGGTGTTCCTGCTCGACGTCGAAGTTCTCGCTTTCACCAACCACGGTCATTCCCAGGGTGTCGCGATAGAACTGGAGTGACGCATTGGTGTCGTCCACCACGATCGCGGTGTGATCGATACCCAGGAACACGTCGTGCGTGGGCTCGTGCCAGCGCGCGGCACCCTTGCCTGGAGGAAACGCGATGACCTCGACGAAGTGCCGGTCGGGATCGCGGAAGTAGAAGGCGCTGATCCCTCCTGCGTTCGGATTCCAGTCGGGCAGGCGCTGCGGGCCAGTCGAGGCGTGCTCGACACCGTGCTCCCGAAGCCGCGCATAGGCCTGCGACATGTCGCTCACCACGATAGCCATGTGTTGAAACAGGCGATCGTTGGCTCGCAGGTCGACCGGCATTGGTCGGCCTTTCGGAGCCAGGAATTCGGTCAACTCGATCTCTTCGGTACCGAGCCGCAGCCTGACCACCCGGCTTCTCGCGCCGAAGATGCCAGTCAGCAGTTCATAGGGGCGTCCCGACAGCTCATGCTCGGACACGCGTGTGAAGGGCAGCACTCCGGTGTAGAACGCCAGCGCGCGGTCCATATCGGACACCGTGAAGCCAATCGTCTCCACGGCGCTCACGGGCAACAGCGCGGCGGACGGCGCGGCAGTCGGCAGCGACCGCCACGGGCCCGCAAGGGCCAGCAGCGCCGCGACGCACAACACGAGGCGGCGCCGATGCGAGAGAAGCGGAGAGGGTGTCATCACATGCCTCCTGTCGGCACGGCTCGTCGTGAACCAAGTCGGTCGAGGATGTGGTCCCCAACACGCAGGGCATTCGCCATGATGGTGAGAGCCGGATTCACCGCACCGCTCGAGGGGAAGAAGCTGCCATCGACGACGTAGAGGTTGTCGACCTCGTGAGCGCGGCAGTTCACATCGAGCGCGGACGTCTTTGGGTCGTGTCCGAACCGCACCGTACCGTTCTGATGCGCCACGCCGGCGAGCGGGATACGTGTCCCGACAAAGAGATTGCGCGGAATCAAATGCGGTTGCATGTCGAGATGCTGCATGAGCGATTCGAGTTTCTTGATCAGGCGAGCATGGCCCTCGACGTTGTTGGGTGTGTACGACAGCACGACGTTGCCGCTGCGATCGAGGGTGACGCGGTTGTCGGGGTCTGGCAGGTCCTCTGACGTGAGCCAGAAGTCCAGGGAGTGTTTCGCCATGATGTCGAGCGTCATGCCGGGCACGATCGCCGGTGCTCCAGCCGAGAGCGCGACGGCGTCCAGTTTCCCGACGAAGGAGATGTGCCCCATCGGGAACTCGAAGGCCCCATCGCCGAAGTAGAAGTCATTCACGGCGAGCGTCTTCTGAAACACCGTTGGATTCGGCGCACGGGAAATCGCCAGCAGCACGGAGTTCACGTGGCCCATGTAGTGACGACCAACGACGCCGGAGCCGTTGGCAAGACCGTGTGGATGGCTGTCGTTTGCCGACCGCAACAACAGGGCGGCTGAGTTGATGGCGCCGCACGACGACACCACGATGTCTCCAGTGAAGGTCTCCTCGGTCTCACCCCGTTCCACGCACACGCCGGTGACCTCACGCCCAGACGGACTCGTGAGCAGGCGCGTGACCTTGGCGTTGGTGAGGAGCGTGACGGACTCGTGGGCCAATGCGGGGTCGATGCAGATGACCTGCGCGTCACACTTCGAGTGGAGCAGGCACGGGAACCCGTCACAGGTCTCGCAGCGGATGCACTGCCTCTGCTGCGGCGCCGTCGCATCCAGCATGACCCCGAGCGGGACGTGGAACGGTGTCAGCCCGTTCGCCGCGAGATCATCGTGCAGTTGCTGGATGCGCGGTTCATGCGGCACGGCGGGATGGCGGTACGGCGCGCTCGCCCACGGCTCAGTGGGATCGACACCGCGCTCGCCTCGCACCTGATACAGATGTTCGGCCTCGGTGTAGTAGGGCTCGAGTTCGTCGTAGGTAATTGGCCAGGCAGGCGAGACCCCGCCGTGATGGCGCAGTTCACTGAAGTCTTCTTTGCGCAGTCTGAAGAGTGCCGCGCCGTAGAACTTCGTGTTTCCGCCCACGTAGTAGTGCGTATGCGGATGGAGCGCCGCACCGTCCTTGTCGCGCCAGACGTCACGCGTGTGGTAGCGCGCCTCGACGTTGACGGCGTGAGAGCTCCAGTTGTCCTTCTCCCGCCTGACGTAGTCACCGCGTTCCAGGAGGAGAATGCGTCTTCCTGACGCAGCGAGGCGGTAGGCGAGCGTGCCGCCACCGGCGCCGGTGCCGATGATGATGACGTCGTAGTGGGTCATAGCGCTTCGATGTCCTGAGCCTGCGGCGGTGTCATCGCGCAGGCGAAATGGCATGAGCCGGTGTGCGGGTGATGGAGTTTGGCGCACAGCACCCGGTGGATGCCGTTGCGGCGGACGAACAGTTCGGCAGCGGCGAGCATGCCGAGCGGCGGCGCCGTGAAGTAGATCCACAGCGCATGGAAGTCTGAGGCGAGCAGCGCGGAGCCGAAGGTTCTGGCGGGGTTCATGCTCATGCCCGACAGCGGCGATTCGATGGTGATGTAGATCGAGACCAGCAGGCCGGCGCACAGCCCCGTCCATGCGGCCAGACGACGGTTGTTCGAGACCGTGAGGACGCAGGACATCAGCAGGAATGAGATCGCCAGCTCCGCACCGAAGGCCACAGCGTTCCCGAGTGGTCCCGGCACGGTTGTGACGTAGTTCACCGACGGTGCCGAGATGACGCCAGGCAGTAGGCTCGTGATGGCTGCCAACCCGACCGCCGCGCCGATGAACTGCCCGACGACATACCCGCCAGCGTCCTCGCGCGCGATCTTTCCAAGGCGAAAGAAGACCAGCGTGACGGCGGGGTTCATGTGCGCTCCGGAGCGCTGACCGGCGGGCGAGTAGATGATCGCAACAGCGGTCAATCCCATGGCCACGCCCATCAAGGCTCGGCGGAGCACCTCGCTGTGAATGGCCGCCGCGACGTTCGACGAAGGGTGATAGAGCAGCGCGGCCCACACCGCTGCCGACACCATGAAGGTGGCAAGCGCGCCGGCTTCGATGGCGTATTCAGTCCAGTGAAAGCGCGTGAGGCGGCCCTGCACGCGTCTTCGATGCGCGCGTGACGCAAACGTTTCGCCGAAACGTCGGGCAATGCCCGGCATCCAACCGACGTCACTGATTGGCTGGACACCGGAGTTGCTCCATGGAAGAAGACGCGCGCCTCGACGAATCGTCAGACTGCGGCTGGAAGCGCTGGGGACCCTACCTGAGCGAACGTCAGTGGGGTACGGTTCGTGAGGACTACAGCCCGGGCGGAACCGCCTGGGAAGCCCTCAGCCACGATGCGGCGAGAAGTCGCGCGTATCGATGGGGCGAAGACGGCATCTTCGGCATCAGCGACGACCAGCAGACGCTGTGTTTCGCACTGGCTTTCTGGAACGGTCGTGACGCCATCCTCAAGGAGCGGCTGTTCGGCCTGACCAACAGCGAGGGCAATCACGGTGAAGACGTCAAGGAGTGCTACTACTACCTGGACGCGACGCCAACGCACTCGTATCTGAAGGGTCTCTACAAATATCCTCAGGCGCCGTTCCCGTATCGTCAGCTCGTTGACGTGAATCGCGCGAGAGGGAAAGACCAGCCCGAATACGAACTGCTCGACACCGGTGTCTTCGACGAGGGTCGCTACTTCGACGTGAGCGTCGAATACGCAAAGCGGGGGCCCTCGGACATCTACGTGCGTGTCACCGTGCACAACCGCGGACCGGAAGACGCCGTCGTGCATCTGCTGCCGCAGTTGTGGTTTCGCAATACGTGGTCCTGGGGCTACGGCACCGAGAAGCCGTCTCTGGCTCTCGAGGGGACGCACGTCGTTGCGCGCGAGGCCAGGCTGGGCACCTACCACCTGTACGCGGAGTCCGACGCGCAGTGGTTGTTCACCGAGAACGAGACCAACGTCGTCAGGCTGTTTGGACAAACCGGATCCGCAGGCTATGTGAAAGACGCCTTTCACGCCTTCGTTGTCGATGGCAACGTGCACGCGGTGAATCCTGCTCGCGTGGGGACCAAGGCGGGCGGACATCATCGGCTCGTCGTTCCC
>Ga0209023_10002416_pt1 | contig 23343 bp, 25 predicted proteins | sample LakOneMetagenome_FD_187468 | JGI IMG/M metagenome (GOLD analysis project Ga0209023, IMG submission 187468) | Freshwater and sediment microbial communities from Lake Erie, Canada (SPAdes) (version 2) | ecosystem: Environmental > Aquatic > Freshwater > Lentic | place: Lake Erie, Canada... | reverse complement strand
TCGAGACTTTCGATCCGGCGACGATGGCGAGCAGCGGGCGCGCGGGCTTGTCCAGCGCCTTGGCCAGCGCGTCGAGTTCGGCCATCAGCAAAGGCCCGCCCGCGGCCTGTTTGGCGAAGCGGATCACCCCGTGCGTGGACGCCTGCGCGCGGTGCGCGGTTCCGAATGCATCCATCACGAACACATCGCACAGCGCCGCATATTTCCTGGAGAGCGCTTCGTCGTCCTTGCCTTCGCCGACGTTCATGCGGCAGTTCTCGAGCATCACGATGTTGCCTGGGGCGACTTCGACGCCGTCGAGATAATCCTTCACCAGCGGCACCTCGCGCCCGAGCAGTTCGCCCAATCGCTTCGCCACCGGCGCCAGCGAATCCGCTTCGCTCCACGCGCCTTCCTTCGGCCGGCCGAGGTGCGACACCACCATCACCGCCGCACCCTGTTCCAGCGCGCGCTCCAACGTGGGGACCGAGGCGATGATGCGCTGGTCGGACGTCACCTTGCCGTCGGCGACGGGAACGTTCAGATCCTGCCGGATCAGCACGCGCTTGCCGGCGAGGTCGAGGTCGGTCATTCGGAGAATCGTCATCGTTCAACTCGTTCGGATAGGGAAATGGCAGCCATCCATGCCGCAACGGTGAAGCACCCGGATCGTCCTGCCGGCCATCCATGGCCGGGCGCTCGTCGGCGCGCGTGCAGCCGATAGGGCAGCATGATCACGCCGCCTCGCCCTGCCGGATCAGCACGCGCTTGCCGGCGAGGTCGAGGTCGGTCATTCGCTGGATGGTCATGGGGCGGGCCTTGGCATGGGCCGGTCATTGTCCGGGGCCTGCGCGGCATGTTCAAACGGCGCGCCCGAACCGGCGCGGCGGCATCGGCTACCATCGACGGCGGGGGCGCACGAAGGGCATGTCGATGCGTGGATTGTGGGCGGAACTCAGGCGCCGCAACGTCGTCCGCATGGCGGTCGCGTATTGCGCACTGGCATGGCTGCTGCTGCAGGTCGCGGCCCTGCTGCTGCCCGCGTTCGGCATTCCCGGCTGGGTGCTGCGCCTGCTGATCCTGCTCGCGGCGCTGGGATTCCCCTTCGCCCTGCTGTTCGCCTGGGGCTATGCCTGGACCGACGCCGGCGTGGTGCGCGAGGCGCCGGGCGCGCCCGAGCCAGCGGAATCGCCCGATGCGGAGCCGGTGGCCGCGTCGATCGCGGTGCTGCCGCTGGTCAACATGAGTTCGGACCGGGAACAGGATTATTTCTCCGACGGCCTGTCCGAGGAATTGCTGAACCTGCTGGCGCAGGTGCGGGACCTGCACGTCGCCGGGCGCACGTCCTCGTTCTCGTTCAAGGGCAAGCCGACGACGATCGGCGAGATCGGCCGTGCGCTCAACGTGGCCAACGTGCTCGAGGGCAGCGTGCGCAAGTCCGGCGACCGGGTGCGCATCACCGCGCAGCTGATCCGCGTGCGCGACGACTCGCACCTGTGGTCGCAGACCTACGACCGCGAGCTCACCGACATCTTCGCCGTGCAGGACGAAATCGCCGCGGCGGTGGTGGGCGCGCTCAGGCTGAAACTGCTGCCGGCGCGACAACCCAGCCATGCCGGCCACCACGTGCCCTCGCCGGAGGCGTACAACCATTTCCTGCTGGGGCGCCAGTTCCTCAACCGCGCCACGCTCGAGGGCTTCAACCGCGCGGTCGGGGAATACCGCAAGGCGGTCGCGCTGGAACCGGGTTACGCCGCGGCCCTCGCCGGACTCGCGCTGGCCGAAGCCTACGCATCCGACAACACCGACACGGTCGAGGCCCTGCAGGCGGGGCGCGCACGCGCCGCCGAGGCCGCCGATCGCGCGGTCGCCTGCGATCCTCGTTCCGGCGAATCGCATACCGCGCGCGCGGTGCTGCGATTCGCGTTCGAACAGGACTGGTCCGGCGGCGAAGCCGATTTCGGCAAGGCGCTGGAATGCAGTCCCGGCGACGTGATGGCGCGCTGGCAGTACAGCCGCCTGCTGGCCGCGCTGGGGCGGCTGCCCGAAGCGCTGGCGCAGGCCCGGGTCGCGACCGAACTCGATCCCCTGTCGGCGCAGGCCTGGGAAATCGCATCGCGTTACCAGATCGCGCTCGGCGACTTCGAGTCCGCGGAAACATCGCTGCGACGCGCGCTCGATATCGCGCCCGAGCATGGCCGCGCCCCGGTCGGGATGGGGTTGCTGCACCTGCTGCGCGGAGATTCCGCGCAAGCCTTCGCCTGGTACGGCCGCGCGGACAACGATGCCTTCCGCCTTTGCGGGCAGGCGATGGCGGCCTACCTGGGCGGCGACGCCGCATCCGCGCGGCGGATGCTGGATGAACTCATCGCCGAGGGTGCGCACACCAGCGCGTACCAGGTCGGGGAAGGTTTCGCCTGGTGCGGGCAGCCCGACGAAGCCTTCGCCTGGCTGCAGCGCGCGATCGTCCAGCGCGACGCCGGCGTGCAATACCTCAAGTACGATCCGGCGCTGCGCAACCTGCGCGGCGACCCGCGTTACGCGCGCTTGCTGCAGCAGGTCGGATTGCCGGCCTGAACGCGGCGACCCGATTCAAACCTCGGCGCGGTCCCGGCCCGCGGCCTTGGCGCGATACAGCGCCGCATCCGCGCGCGTCAGCAGCGTGCCCAGCAACACCGATTCGCCCGGCGCCATCGCCGCGATCCCGATGCTCGCGGTCATGCGCCCGTTCGGCGAACCGACGTGGGCGATATCGGCCTCGCGCAGGCGGTCGCGGATGCGCGCCGCCGCCACGTGCGCCTGCTGCAGCGTCGCACCGGGCAACAACACGGCGAATTCCTCCCCACCCTGCCGCGCCAGCACGTCGTCGGCGTGCAACAGCGCGCTGCGCACGGCGCCTGCGAAACGCTTCAACGCGCCGTCGCCGTGCAGGTGCCCGTAGTGGTCGTTGTAGGCCTTGAAATGGTCGATGTCGATCGCGAGCACGGCAAAGGCCTTGCCCTCGTCCGCGGCAGCCTGCCACTGCCGAAGCGCCTCCTCCTGGAAGCCGCGGTAATTCAGGCATCCGGTCAAGGCGTCGGTGCGGCTGAGGCGATCGAGCTCGGCCACCGCCTCGCGCAGCGATTCGGTGCGTTCGGCGATGGCCTGCTCGCGCTGGCCGAGCACGTCGCGCAGTTGGCCGAAGGCCGCGTTCATGCGTGCGGCCAGGTCGCCGATGCCGCTGGCCAGCGGCTGCAGTTCCTCGGGCATGCGCGTGAGCTGGCGCGGATCGAGCTTGCCGCCGAGCGCATAGCCGTGGAGGCTGGCGAGCAGGCGGCCTATGCTGGCATTCAACAAGCGGCGCAGGCGCCATAAAGCGAACAGGATGCCCAGGGCGGTCACGCCGACCAGGCCGAGCATGAGTCCCAGGCGCGACAGGCCGGGCGCAAGCAATCGCTGCTTGGGCGCGATCACCGCCACCGTCCATCCGGTGCGCATCCGCATCGCGTCCACGTAGGCGCGCGCATCGCCGGGCAGCAAGCCCTGCAGGAGGCGCGCCTGCGAGATTTGCCCGTATGCCGCCGCGCCGCCGCGGATGTCGGCCCCGAGGGCGCCCGTGGAATCGAGGAAATGCCAGCGCAGGCCGCTGCTCGCGTAAACGATGCGTCCATTTTGGTCGAGCAGCAACAGCTCGAGCCCGCGCCGGCGCAAGGTCCTTGCGCGTTCGCTCGCCAGGCGTTCGACCGGCAGCGATGCCTGCAGCACGCCGTCGAACCTGCCTTCCCGGAAAATCGGCGCCGAGAGGGCGATCAATTCCTCGCCGCCGGGGGCGCGATATCCATTCGAGACGTGCGGAAGCCGGCGATCGCGGACCGCCCGGAACCAGTCCTGGTCGATAACGCTTTCCCCGACCATCGTGGTCGGGCGGCCCGCTTCATCGCGACCGGAGACGATGTTGCCATCGGCATCGGTGGCGAGCGCACGCCGGAAGGAGGGATAGGCCTTCAACAGCCGGTCCAGCTCCTCTCCTTGCATCGGCAGCGATGCGGCTTCGATGGCAGGCGAGGCGATTGTCGGCGACAGGGATCCGCTTGCCGGCGAGGCAGGTTCGGCCACCGGCATGGTCGCGAGCAGGCGCACGCCCGCGAGGTGGCTATCGAGGAAATCGTCCAGGGTGCTCGCGCTGCTCTGGGCGCCGATGGACAGGCGCAGCAACAGATCCCCGCGGTCGCGCTGCCACTGGCTCCAGAGCAAGGCGATACCGAACAGGAGCGCGGGCAGCAGCGCGGCGAGGACCAGCATCCGCGTCAGGCTGCGGCGCAGGCTCCAACTGGAGGCGTGTTGGTCGTCGGCTTGGCTCACGCCCGCGATCCTAATCCCTTCGCCGCGAATGCAGTGAGACGCGCGTGCATCATTGCCTCAGCCAAAGCGGCGCATCGTCGGCCAGGCCCTGGCCCAGTCGATGCGCAGGTTGCGGCAGACGTAGATGCCGGGGTGCCCGCTCTCCTCGTTCTCCACGCCATGCGGAATGCGCACGCGCGCGGCGAGCGTGCAGTCCGCGGGCGTGTCGGACATGCCCTCGGCATCGTCGCCGAGCACGATCACCGTCGCCGGTGCCGTGTGGCCGTAACCGCGTGCCCAGTAACTGTTGATCGGACTGATCGCGCGTGGAAGGCCTTGCGCCGGACCGTACAGGTCGATCGCGCCGGCCTCGCCATAATTGTTGGCGTAGATGGCGGCATGCGCGCGTTCGGATTCCGGCAAACCGCGGTAGACCGTGGCGACCTGCGCCACCAGTTCCGGCCAACCGATCTGTTCGGCGAAGTTGTCGTGCACGCGCCGGCTGATGCGCCAGCCTTCGGAACCCACCGGCGAGACCGGCAACGCGATCGCGGCCGCCATCGCGAACGCCGCGCACAGCACCAGCGCCGCCGCGACGCGCGCGAGCCGCGCGGAACCCGGTCGCAGGCGCGCGATGCCGGCGCCGAGCGCGACGCAACCCGCGGCCAGCAGCATGGGATACGCGGGCGCGAGGTAGTAATCGCGGGCCTGGGCCAGCAGGAACAGCAGCAGCGCGGCGGCATACAGCCAGGCGAGCGGGCGCCATCGCCTGGCGGTTTTCGCGAACGCCAGCCATGCGAGCCCGGCGATCCACAGCGGTGCCAGCAGCGGCCCGGCGCCGACCAGCAACTGCCCGGGGAGGAACCCGTCGGTGCGGCCGATGCGCACGTCGCGGGCGTGGATCTCGCGCACGAAATCGAGGTAGACGAAATGATGCTGCCATTGCCACCACGCGTTCGGCGCGAACACCAGCAGGGACAGCGACGCGCCGAGCCACGGCCAACGGGTGGCCACGTGCCGGCGCAAGGGCGTCGCGAGCACCGCGACGAGGATGCCGAGGGCGCAGATCGACATCGTGTAGCGGGTCAGCATGCCGAGGCCGATGGCGAGGCCGAGTCCCAGCCACCAGCGCGGATCGCCGCCGTTGGCGATGCGCAACAGCATCCACGCCGCCAGCACCCACCACAGATAATCGATGCTGCTGTATTGCAGCATGGAACCGGCGAGCAGCGAAAACGGCACGCAGCACAACGCCAGCGAGGCCAATGCCTGGGTGCCGCGCCTTCCGCCGAGTTCGCGCGCGATCAAGCCCGCAAGCAAGGTCACAGCCGCCTGCGCGATGCCCGAGAACAGGCGATAGCCGCCGGGCGTCGCGCCCAGTGCGTCGATCCCGAGCCGCGCGAGGAACGGCGTCAGCGGGGGATAGGCGACGTAACCCCAGGCGAGCCTGCGCGCGTCGTCGAGCACCGCGAGTTCGTCGCGGTGGAAACCGTAATGCCCATTGGTGAGGAGGTGCAGCAGCAGCCGCGCGGCGGCGATGGCAAGCAGCCAGCGCCATGCAACCGGCGACAGCGCCCGATCCGGCGCGGGTTCGGGCTTCATCTGCGGCGCATGACCCGGTCGATCGTGGCGCTTACTTCGCCGCGACCACCTTCACCATCTCGAGGCACTTGTTCGAATAGCCCCACTCGTTGTCGTACCAGCTCACCAGCTTGACGAAGGTCGGGTCGAGCGCGATGCCGGCATCGGCGTCGAAGATCGAGGTGCGCGCATCGCCGCGGAAATCGGTGGCGACGACCTTGTCCTCGGTGTAGCCGAGGATGCCCTTGAGCGCACCCTCGCTCTGTGCCTTCATTTCCGCGCAGATCTCGGCGTAGGTCGCCGGCTGCTCCAGTTCGCAGGTCAGGTCGACCACGGACACGTCGCTGGTCGGCACGCGGAAGCTCATGCCGGTGAGCTTCTTGTTCAATTCGGGAATGACCACGCCGACGGCCTTGGCCGCGCCGGTGGACGAGGGAATGATGTTCTCGAGGATGCCGCGGCCGCCGCGCCAGTCCTTGTTCGAAGGGCCGTCGACGGTCTTCTGCGTCGCGGTCGCCGCGTGCACCGTGGTCATCAGGCCGCGCTTGATGCCCCACTTGTCGTTCAGCACCTTGGCCAGCGGCGCGAGGCAGTTGGTGGTGCAGCTGGCGTTCGAGATGATCGCCTCGCCGGCGTACTTGTCGCTGTTCACGCCGAACACGAACATCGGCGTGTCGTCCTTGGACGGCGCGGACTGGATCACCTTCTTCGCACCGGCGTCGAGGTGCTTCTGGCAGGTGTCCTTGGTCAGGAACAGGCCGGTGGACTCGATCACGATGTCGGCGCCGACGTCGTTCCACTTCAACGCGGCCGGATCGCGCTCCTGGGTCAGGCGGATCTTCTTCCCGTTGACGACCAGCGTGTTGCCCTCGACCGAGACATCGCCCTTGAAGCGGCCATGCACCGAGTCGTACTTCAGCATGTAGGCGAGGTAGTCGGGCTCCAGCAGGTCGTTGATGGCGACGATCTCGATGTCGCCGGCGAAGTTCTGCACCGCCGAACGCAGCACGTTGCGGCCGATGCGGCCGAAGCCATTGATGCCCACCTTGATCGCCATTGGAACCGCTCCTGCGGATGACCGGAAAGACGGGTATTTTAACGGTTCCCCCGGACGAAACCGACCCCGCGATGCGCCGAATCCCCGTTTTCCTGCTGCTTTTCGCCGCATTGTCGGCCGCGAGCCCGGCGGCGCTGGCCTGGAGCGCGCTCGGGCACCGCCTGGTCGGCGCCATCGCCGAACGCCATCTCACGCCCGCCGCCGAGGCGCAGGTGCGCGAACTGCTGGCCGGCGAACCGGATCCGACCCTGGCCGGCGTCGCCTACTGGGCCGACGCGCTGCGCAATCAGGATCCGCCGCGCTTCAAGCTCACCTCGCGCTGGCACTACATCAACGCAAAAGGCGGCGGCTGCGATTTCGACGAGGCCCGCGATTGCCCGGGCGGGAATTGCGTGGTCGCCGCCATCGAAAAACAGCGCGCGATCCTCGCCGACCGCACGCAACCGCGCGAAGCGCGGCGCGACGCGCTCAAGTTCCTCGTGCACCTGGTGGGCGACGCGCACCAGCCGATGCACGCCGGGGACCGCACCGACGCCGGCGGCAACCAGTACCAGATCAGCCTGGCCACCGCGCTCGAACCCGAGGCCTACGCGCGCGACAAGTACCTCGACGGGGTGATGGGGACCAACCTGCATTCGATCTGGGATTACTACAATGGGGACCAACCTGCATTCGATCTGGGATTACTACGTCCTCGGCTCGGCCGGCTTCGGCGCCGGCGGCGACGCGGTCGCGCCCTACGCCGCCCGGCTCGATGCGCTGCCGTGGCCGCCCACCAACGAAGCGCTGTTGTCCGCGCCGATGGCCTGGGCCAAGGAATCCTGCCGACTGATCGAAGCGCGCCACATCTATCCCGACGGCCACAAGCTCGACGACGCCTACCTCGATGCGATGCGCCCGCTGGCGGAGCAGCGCATCCGCCAGGCCGCGTGGCGGCTGGCGGACATGCTCAACGAAACGATCGGCTGATACCGCCAACCCTCAACAGTTTGTGGCGGCCGCCGTGCAGCGAACATCGGTGGCGAGCGACGGCAACCCCAGGCGTTCGCGCACCACCGGTTCCAGTTTGCCCAGGCCGGCCGCTTTGCCGAATTCAAGCGCGGCCTGCGGGCCCATGCCGCCTGCTTGCGCGGCAGCCAGCGCCAGCAGGGCACCCGCCCGGTTGCCCGAGGCGCAATGCACCAGCACTGTCCCCGGTTCCCCCTGCAATGCCTGCCACAGCAGTTGCGCCTTGCCTGTCGTGAGGTCGTTCGCGCCGGCCACGTCGATCCGGACATAGTCGATGCCGCTCGCCCGCACTTCGGCCGCCTCGTCGCGGGCACCGAGTTCGGAAGCGGGGAGCAGGCTGATCACCCGGGTCACGCCCGCCGCATGCAAGTCGCGCCATGCACCCGCCGCCGGTTGGCCACCGGTCAACAAACCGGCGCGCGGGAGGTGCAGGTGCGGCACGTCCGCCTGCAACTCGGGCGTGGCCCTTGCGATGCGCGTCGCCGTTGGCGCACTGGCGCAGGAAGCCAGCAGCGCGCAGGCCAGCGCGCTCGTCAGCGGAATCCGCAAAAGACGCTTCATTGGATGTCTCCGGTCCCGGGCATTCATGTACCCGGCAAGTTCGCGAGTGTCCAGCGCACGATATCGGCCGTGCCCAAGGCACCGGCCTGGCGCGCAATTTCGCGACCGTGCGCGAACAGCACCAAGGTCGGGATGCTGCGTATGCCGAATTGCCGGCCGAGGGCAGCCTGCGATTGGGTATCGACCTTGGCCAGGCGCACGCGCGGCTCGAGCTGCGCGGCAGCCGCTTCGAAGTTGGGCGCCATCATCAGGCACGGCCCGCACCATGGCGCCCAGAAATCCACCAGTAGCGGCAGCTCCGAACGGTCCCGATGCGCAGCGAACGTTTCCACGCCCAGTGCAACCGGATGACGGTCGAACAACGGTTTGCGGCAGCGACCGCAGATCGGCGCCTCGCCGAGCCGCTGCACGGGCAGCCGATTGATGGCGTGGCAATGCGGGCATGCGACCTTCAATGCGTCATCCATGCCATGCCTCCTGTTGCTCGACTGCGCCTCCGCGCGACTCGCGCATCTTCAGCACGTAGTACAGCAACGGGATCACCACCAGCGTGAGGAGGGTGCTGACGAAGATGCCGAAGATCAGCGAGATCGCCAGGCCGTTGAAGATCGGGTCGTCGAGGATGAACAGCGCGCCGAGCATGGCCGCCACGCCGGTCAACGCGATCGGCTTGGCGCGCACCGCGCAGGCGTCGATCACCGCCTCCGCCAGCGGCACGCCGCGCGCGGCCTCGTGGTTGATGAAATCCACCAGCAGGATGGAATTGCGCACGATGATGCCCGCCAGCGCGATCATGCCGATCATGCTGGTCGCGGTGAACTGCGCATGCAGCAGCGCGTGGCCCGGCATCACCCCGATCACGGTCAGCGGGATCGGCGCCATGATCACCAGCGGCACCACGTAGCTGCGGAACTGCGCCACCACCAGCAGGTAGATCAGCACCATCCCCGCGGCGTAGGCGATGCCCATGTCGCGGAAGGTCTCGTAGGTGATCTGCCACTCGCCGTCCCACTTCACCGCGTAGCCGCTGGTGTCCTTCGGCTGGGCGATGAAGGTCTGCGCCAGCAGATGGCCGTCGACCTTCGCGTCGCGCAACTTCGAGACGATGGAGAACATGCCGTACAGCGGGCTGTCCAGCTTGCCGGCTTCGTCGCCGGTCGCGTAGGCCACCGGCAGTCCGTCCTTGTGCTGGATCGCGCCGTCCCACGTGGCGCGCTGCACGGTCACCAGTTCGGACAGCGGCACCAGTTGCCCCTGCGCGCCGCGCACCTTCACCGCGAGCAGGCCATCGAGCGAGGACTGGTCCTGCGCGGGCAGGCGCAGCCGCACCGGGCGCGGGTATTTCGACGTCCCGTCCTCGACATAGGTCGCATCGCTGCCGGACACCGCCATCGCGATGGCGTCGGCGACGGTGGACTGCGCCACGCCCAGCCGCGCCGCGCGCACGCGATCGAGCACGAGCGTCTCGCGCGGGGCATCGGCTTCGACGCTGGTGTCGATGTCGACGATGCCTTCGGTCTTCGCGAACTGCTGCGTGGCCAGGTCGCGCGCGATGCGGCGCTGCCCGGCGTAGTCGGGCCCGTAGACCTCGGCCACCAGCGGCGAGAGCACCGGCGGGCCGGGCGGCACTTCCACCACCTTCACCGAGGCGCCGTAACGCTCGCCGATGGCGGCGAGCGCGGGGCGCATGGCGCGCGCGATCGCGTGGCTCTGGCGCTTGCGCTCGTGCTTGTCGACCAGGTTGACCTGCAGGTCGCCGACGTTGCTCCCGCTGCGCAGGAAGTACTGCCGCACCAGGCCGTTGAAATTGATCGGCGCGGCAGTGCCGGCATAGCCCTGGTAGTCGAGGACCTCGGGCACCTTGTCGATTTCGGCGGCCAGTTCGCCCAGCAGCGCGTTGGTCCGCTCCAGCGTGCTGCCTTCCGGCATGTCGACCACGACCTGCACTTCCGACTTGTTGTCGAACGGCAGCATCTTCAGCACCACCAGCCTGAACATCGCCAGCGAGGCCGACAGCACCACGAGCAGCCCCATCGCCGCGAACAGCAGCCTGCGCTTGCGGCGTGCGCGTTCGCCGAGCAGGAACGGCGACATCGTCTTCCCGAACAGGCGGTGCAGGCGGCCGCGTTCCTTCTCCGAGTGCGCTTCGGCCTTGCCGCCATGGCGGCGCAGCAGCTTCAGCGACAGCCAGGGGGTAACGACGAGCGCGATCATCAGCGACAACAGCATGCCGACCGAAGCGTTGATCGGGATCGGGCGCATGTAAGGGCCCATCAGCCCGGACACGAACGCCATCGGCATCAGCGCCGCGATCACGGTGAAGGTCGCGAGGATGGTCGGGCCGCCGACTTCGTCCACCGCGGGCGGGATCGCCTCGCGCAAACTCTTTCCGCCCATGGCCATGTGCCGATGGATGTTTTCCACCACCACGATGGCATCGTCGACGAGGATGCCGATCGAGAAGATCAGCGCGAACAGCGACACGCGGTTGAGGGTGAAACCCATCACGTGCGAGGCGAACAGGGTCACCGCCAGGGTCAGCACGACCGCGCTGCCGACCACGATCGCCTCGCGCCAGCCCAGCGCGAACAGCACCAGCAGCACCACCGAGGCCGTGGCGAACACCAGCTTCTGGATCAGCTTCCGCGCCTTGTCCGCGGCGGTCCGCCCGTAGTCGCGGGTCACGGTGGCGTGCACGCCGTCGGGGATCAGTTCGCCCTGCAGCTGCACCAGCCGGCGCGCCACCGCCGTGGTGATGTCGGAAGCGTTGCTGCCCGGTTTCTTGGCGATGGCGATCGTGACCGCGGGTGCGCCGCGGGTGCGATGCCGGCCCGCGGGCCGGCGCGTCCCGGCGGCGCGCCGAACCATGCGTAGCGCGTCGCCAAGTCGCCGCGCGGTTCCACCTTCGCCACGTCGGAGAGCAGCAGCGGCTTGCCGCGGTTGCTGCCGATCACCAGCGACGCGACATCGTCGGCGGAGGCGAGGAAGCGACCGGCGGTCACCGGCACCGCTCCATCGGCGGTCGTCCGTTCGCCGGCCTGGTGCACCACGTTCGCCGCGTGCAGTGCCTGCACCAGGTCGCCGGGCGCGAGGTCGTAGGCGGCGAGTTTCGCGGCATCGAGCGTGACCAGCACGGTGCGGTCGGGCGCGCCGATGGTGTAGATGTCGCGGGTGCCGGGGATGCGCTTGAGCTCGGCTTCCAGCGTGTGCGCGATTTCCGCCAGGCGCGTGGAATCGATGGCGGGATCGTCGCTCCATAGCGTCACCGCCATCACCGGCACGTCGTCGATGCCCTTGGGCTTGACGATGGGCGAGCCCACGCCGACGCCTTGCGGCAGCCAGTCCTGGTTGGAGAACACCTGGTTGTACAGGCGCACCAGCGCCGGCTGGCGCTGCACGCCGACCTCGTATTCCACGGTCAGCACGGCCATGCCCGGGCGGCTGTTCGAATAGACGTGCTTGACGCCCTCGATCTCCGACAGTTTCTGTTCCAGGGGCGTGGACACCAGCTGCTCGACGTCGCGCGCGCCGGCACCGTCGAACGGAACGATGACGTTGGCCATCGTCACGTCGATCTGCGGTTCCTCCTCGCGCGGCGTGATCGCCACCGCGAGCAGGCCCAGCAGCAGGCCCATGATCGCCAGGATCGGCGTCAGCGGGTTGGTCTGGAACCTCGCGGCCAGCCGCCCGGAAATGCCGAGCCGCGCGGGCGTCGGATCATTCATCGTTCGCGCCCGCCGCCTTGCGCTGCGTTTCCAGCGCCTGCAGGGCCGCGACCGGATCGCGCGCGACCATGTCGCCCGGCTGCAGGCCACTGATCACTTCCACCTGGTCGCCGATGCGCGAACCCAGGCGCAATTGGCGCAGCAGCAGGCGGTCGCCCTGTTCCACGTACACGCCGCTGAGTTCGCCACGCTGGGCCACCGCGGACGCGGGGATGCGCAACGGCGCCGCACCGCCATCCGAAGCATCGACGGCGAACACCACCTTCGCGGTGGTGCCCGGCGCCGGCGGCGGATCCAGTGCCGGCAGCAATACCCGCACGTTCACGCTGTGGCTGGCCGCGTCGGCGGCGGGGAACACGACCACGTCGGCCGGCGCCACCTCGCGCCCGTCGGGCAGGCGCACATGCGCGCGCGGATCGCGACGGATCGCATCGGCCGCGGTCTGCGGCACGGCCACTTCGAGGCGCAGGATGCCAGGCGCGTACACGCCGACCAGCGGCGTGCCCGGGGCGACGGTTTCGCCCGGCTCGACGTCGCGGCGCGACACCACGCCGTCGAACGGCGCGCGCACCACCGTGTACTGCGACTGCTGCGCGGCCTGCGCGACGTTGGCGCGGGCCGCGTCGCGCGCGGCGATGGCGGCATCGCGCGCGGCGCGTGCCTGGTCGAGTTGCAGCTTCGACACGAACTGTCCGCCTGCGAGCGCGGCATAGCGGCGATAGGTCTGTTCCGCCTCCGTCGCGGACGCCTCGGTGGCGCGCAACTGCGCGCGCGCCGCGTTCGCGCCGGCATCCTGCTCCACCGCGCTGATCCGCAGCAGCACGTCGCCCTGCTTCACCTGGTCGTTGACGTCCACGACCACGGCGGTGACGCGGCCGGCGGTCTGCGCGGCGAGGTCGGAGCGGCGCACCGCTTCCACCACGCCGTCCCAACCGCGGCCGGGCTGCGCGGTCGCAGCCGCCACGCGGAACGTGTCCACGCCCGACAACGGCGGAAGCTTCTTCGCGTCGTCGCCGCCGCAAGCGGCGAGCGCCAACACCAGCGACAGGGGGAACAACCTGCGCGTCACTTGAAGGCGCTTCCCTTGGCGACGCCAAGCTTGCGCAGCACCATGGCCGCGGGGCAGAAGCCGGTGAAGCTGGATTGCAGCAGGTTGAGGCCGACGAAGGCGGTGAACCACAGCCACAGCGGCGAGACGAAGTGCGCCAGCGCGAGGCTGAGCAGGACCATGAAGCCGGCGAAAGCCATCACTGCGCGATCGATGTTCATTTGCATCACTCCTTGGCGTGGGGGATTCGCGCGGCTCAACCGGATGGCACGCGCTTGACGTCCTTCAGCCGCTCGATGCCGAGCAGCCCGAGGATGTACTTCTCGTAGATCGGCTCGCTGGTGCCGTGGCGCATCTTGTAGAGGAAGTACTTCTCGAAGCCGACCTTGGCCAGGTGCACCCACTTGCCGATCCTGGTCCAGGTCACGTTGCGCGGCGGGATCTGCGGCAGCGCCACGAACGCCGCGCCGGTGTCGCCCATGTCGGCCAGGCAGACCGCATTCCACGTGCCTTCGAAATCCGCCGCCTCGCCCTTGAGCTCGGCCTGGATGTTGCGCACGATGGTGGTCACCATCGACTCGATCATGAAGCCGGTCTTGGGCGCGCCGGTCGGTACCGGCGTGGCCTCCACCGGCGGGATCGCCACGCACACGCCGGCGGCGAAGATTTTCGGGTACTTCGGGCTGCGCTGGTGCTTGTCGACGACGACGAAGCCGCGCGGGTTGCACAGTCCCTCGACCGCGGCCACCGCATCCACGCCCTTGAACGCCGGCAGCAACATGGCGAACTTGAACGGCAGCTCGTGCGATTCGCCGGGCTGGCCCTTGCCATCGTGCTCGACCACGGTCATCGCGCCGTCGCGCACTTCGGCGACCTTGCTGTTGACCAGCCACTTGATGTGGCGCTGGCGCAATTCCGATTCCATCAGCCCCCTGGAATCGCCGACGCCGCCCAGGCCCATGTGGCCAATGTAGGGCTCGCTGCTGACGAAAGTCATCGGCACCCTGTCGCGCAGCTTGCGCTTGCGCAGGTCGGCATCGACGATCATCGCGAACTCGTACGCCGGGCCGAAGCAACTCGCGCCCTGCACCGCGCCGATCACGATCGGGCCCGGATCCTCGAGGAAGGCCCGATAGGCCTCCCATGTCTGCGCCGCGTGCGCGGTGGTGCAGACCGACTGGGTGAAACCGGCGTCGGGACCGGTGCCGGGCACCTCATCGAACGCGAGCTTCGGACCGGTGCAGACCAGCAGGTAATCGTAGGCAATGGTGGTGCCGTCGCCGGTGGTCACCGAATCCGCCGCCGCGTCGATGCGCGCCACCCCGCTGCCGTTGTAGGCGATCCCGTGCCGGCCGACGTGCTCGGCCACCGGCAGGGTGATCTCCTCGGTCTTGCGCCAGCCCACGGCCAGCCACGGGTTCGACGGCGTGAAGCCGAATCTTTCACCCATGCCGACCAGGGTGATTTCGTGCGATTTCCCAAGGGTTTCGCGCAATTCGTAGGCCGCGCTCATGCCGCCTAGTCCCGCGCCCATCACCACGATGCTTGCCATGTCCGCGCCCTCCAGCGTTCGCCCTGCCGGCAGTGGATTTAATATTAGTAATGTATTATATTAGTGTCAACTGATATTTATGGAGCGCCTGCCGTGACCCAACCGATGACCGCTGCCGAACTGGTGGCCGAAGCCCGCGCCCGGATCCGCGAGGTTGCTCCCGTGGATTTGGCCGCCGAACGCGGCGACGCCGCATTGATCGATGTCAGGGAACCGGCGGAATTCGAAGCCGGGCACATCCCCGGCTCCGTCAACATCCCGCGCGGGGTGCTCGAGTTCCAGGTCGTTGGCCATCCGGCGCTCGCGTGCCTCACCGATGCTTCGCTCTCGCGTAGGGAGCGCCCGATCGTGCTGGTTTGCCGCACCGGCGGGCGGGCGGCGCTGGCCGCGGACAACCTGCAGCGCATGGGCTTCTCCGACGTGCGCTCGATCGCCGGCGGCGTGGCCGCTTGGGGCGAGGCAGGCTTGCCGCTGGTGGTACGGTAACGGCATGCCCCGCGCACGTCGCAAGACCACGCCCGCGACGATCGATCCCGAATCGATGCGCGAGCACGCCGCCGACGCCACGCGCCTGCTCAAGGCGTTGGCGAACGAGAAGCGGCTGATGCTGCTGTGCCTGCTGGTCGAAGGCGAACGCTCGGTCGGCGAACTCAACGCGCGCGTCGAACTGAGCCAGTCCGCGTTGTCGCAACACCTCGCCGTGCTTCGCGAGGACGGACTGGTGACCACCCGCCGCGAGGCGCAGACCATCTACTACGCGGTCGCGCCGGGACCGGCGCGGCAGGTCATCGCCACGCTGCACGACGTATATTGCGGGGGATCCCCCTCCTGCGAATGAGCCCATGCCGGATTCGCCGCACGTCGAGCCGTTCTTCCATGCCGGCAGCAACACCTGGAGCTACGTGGTCCACGGCGCTGGAGGGCGGGAAGCGGCGGTGATCGACCCGGTGCTGGATTTCGACGCGAACTCCGCGCGCACGTCCACCGCATCCGCGCAAGGCATCGTCGATTTCGTGCGCGAACGCGGATTGCAAATCCGCTGGCTGCTGGAAACCCATGCCCACGCCGACCACCTCAGCGCCGCGCACTGGCTGAAATCGAACCATTGGCCGGACGCCACGCTCGCCATCGGCCAGGGCATCCGCGCAGTGCAGAAGGCGTTCCGGCCGATCTTCAACCTCGGCGAGCATTTCCCGGTCGACGGTTCGCAGTTCGACCGGTTGTTCGACGACGGCGATGCGTTCGCGATCGGCGGACTCGAAGCGCGGGTGATCGCGGTGCCCGGCCACACCAGCGACAGCAATGCCTACCTCGTCGGCGACGCGCTGTTCACCGGCGATTCGCTGTTCATGCCCGACGGCGGCAGCGCGCGCTGCGATTTCCCCGGCGGCGACGCGGCCACGCTGTACCGCTCCATCCGGCGCCTGTTCGAACTGCCCGACGACACCCGCGTATACGTCTGCCACGACTATGGCCCCGGCGGTCGCGAAGTCGCCTGCGAGACGACGATCGGCGAACAGAAGCGCGCCAACATCCACATCCGCGACGGCATTTCCGAAGCCGAATTCGTCGCCATGCGCGAGGCGCGCGACGCGACCCTGGCGATGCCGGCGCTGATCCTGCCCGCGGTGCAGGTGAACATCCGCGCCGGCGCGCTGCCGGACGCGGAGGACAACGGCGTGCGTTACCTGAAACTTCCCGTCGACCGGATCTGACGATGCGCGCTTCCATCCTCCTCGGCCTCGCCTGCTGCAGCGCGTTTCCGGTACATGCCGCCGATCCGGGCATGGCCGCGAGCGCGACCACGGTTTCGATCCCGCTCGACGCTGCGACACTGGCCGCGTTGCCGCGCGAAACCGTTGACGCCGATTCCCACGGACATGCGCTGACCTGCGAGGGCGTATCGCTGGTCGCGCTGCTGCGCCATGCCGATGCCATGCCGGAGGCGGAATTGCGCGGTGCCCAGCTCGCAAGGATCGTCGAAGCCGCCGGACGCGACGGCTACCGCGTCGTCTTCTCGCTGGGCGAACTCGATCCGGGCATCGGCGGCCGTCGGGTGCTCGTGGTCGACCGCTGCAACGGCACGCCGCTCGACGACAGCCTCGGCCCGCTGCGCCTGCTGGTGCCCGATGATCTTCGCCCGACGCGATGGCTGCACCAATTGCAGGCGATCACGGTGGAGGAAGCGCGATGAGGTCGCACGAGCCCCCGCGACGCCAGGACAATGGCAGGCATTGACTGAAGCTGTTCGTCGACCGGATGCGGGATAGCCTAGCCTGATGCACGCGACCGACCTGCTGCTCGCCGCCCTGCTGTTCGCAGTCGCGGTGCTGTATTCCTCGGTCGGCCATGCCGGCGCGAGCGGTTACATCGCCTCGATGGCGCTGCTCGGGTTCGCGCCGGAACAGGTACGCCCGACCGCGCTCGCACTCAACCTGCTGGTGGGCGGCATCGGCCTGCTGCGCTGGTGGCACGGCGGACACGTGCGCTGGCGCAACGTACTGCCGTTCGTGCTCGCCTCCGCGCCCGCGGCGTTCCTCTCCGCGCAAATCAGACTGCCGCGCGAATCGTATTCGCTGCTGCTCGGCATCGTGCTGCTGGTCGCCGCCATCGGCGTGTTCCGCCACGCATCGCGCGCGGAAGCCGAGGACGCGGCCGTGCAGGGCCGCGAGGTTCCGTGGCTGCCGGGCCTGCTCGTGGGCGCGGCGATCGGCATCCTCTCGGGCCTCACCGGCACCGGCGGCGCGATCTTCCTCACGCCGTTGCTGCTGTTCGCGGGCTGGATGCCGACCCGCGAAGCCAGCGGCACCTCGGTCGCGTTCGTGTGGATCAATTCGCTGACCGGGCTGGCCGGCCTGCTGCATTCCGGCCAGTCGCTGCCGTCGATGCTGCCGCTGTGGCTGGGCGTGGTCGCGCTCGGCGCATTGCTCGGCACCCAGCTCGGGTTGCAGTGGCTGCCGGTGCGCGGCCTGCGCAGGACGCTGGGCGTGGTACTGCTGATCGCCGCGGGCAAACTCCTGTTCGCCTGACGCTTCACGCGAGCCGCGCTAGGCTTCGCCCATGCCCACGCGCCCTGCCCCGATCCGCCTCGATTCGCTGGATGCGGCCGTCGACGCGTTGCTGGCGCGCATCGACGGGCCGCTCAGGCTCGGAGCGCCGCTGGGGCTGGGCAAGCCGCACCGTTTCCTCAACGCGCTGTACGCGCGGGTCGAACGCGATCCGTCGCGGCCGCTGCACCTGTACACCGCGCTGTCGCTGGACCCGCCGACCGCGGGCAGCGAACTCGAGGCGCGCTTCCTCGATCCCTTCGTCGAGCGCATCTACGGCAAGGACTTCCCGCGCCTGGCCTATGTCGCCGCGCAGAAGCGCGACGCCCTGCCCGCGCACGTCGAGGTCGAGGAGTTCTACCTGCAGTCCGGCGCGTTGCTGCATTCGGCGCAGGCGCAACGCCGCTACGCCAGCCTCAACTACACGCATGTCGCCGCCGCGCTCGCCGATCGCGGCATGAACGCGCTGGTGCAGAAGGTCGCGGCGAATGCCGACGGTTCGCGGCTGTCGCTGTCGTCGAACACCGACCTCAGCTTCGACGCAATCGATGCCGTCGTCGCGCGCGGCCTGCCACGGCCTTGGCTGGTCGCGGAAATCGATCCGCGGTTGCCGTGGATCGACGGCAGCGCCGCGGTGGATGCCGGTTTCTTCGACATCGTCGTTTCCCCACCGGCGCCTTATCCGCAGTTGTTCGCCTTGCCGCGCCAGCCGGTCGGCGATGTCGATTACGCCATCGGCCTCTACGCCAGCGCCCTGGTCCGCGACGGCGGCACGTTGCAGATCGGCATCGGCGCGCTGTCCGACGCGCTCTGCCATGCGCTGGTGCTGCGGCATGTCGACAACGCGGCCTACCGCCGCGCGTTGCATGCGCTGGATCCCGAACTCGAATCGCACCCGGCGGTGGTCGCCAGCGGCGGACTCGGGCCGTTCGCGCAGGGCCTGTTCGGTTGCAGCGAGATGATCACCGAAGGCTTCCGCGTCCTGGTCGAACGCGGCGTGATCCGGCGCCTGGTGGTCGATGATGCGGAGGCCATGCGGCGCATCGCCGACGGCCAAACGACCGACGACGACCATGCGCGACTGCAGCGCGAAGGCCAATGCCTGCACGGCGCGTTCTACCTGGGCTCGCCCGCGTTCTACGACTGGCTGCGCGACATGCCTGGCGATGAGCGTCGCCGCGTCGGCATGCGCCGCGTGAGCGAGGTCAACGACTTGTACGGCGACGAGCCGCTGCAACGCCTGCAACGGCGCGAGGCGCGCTTCTTCAACACCTGCATGATGGCGACCGCGCTCGGCGCGGCGGTGAGCGACGGGCTCGCCGACGGCCGCGTCGTCTCCGGCGTGGGCGGACAGTACAACTTCGTGGCGATGGCGCACGAGCTGCGCGACGGGCGTTCCGCGTTGTTGCTGCGCGCTTTCCGCGACGAAGATGGCGATGCGGTTTCGAACATCCGCTGGAACTACGGCAGCACGACCATTCCACGCCACCTGCGCGACATCTACATCACCGAGTACGGAATCGCCGACGTCCTCGGCAAGACCGACGAGGATTGCATCGTGGCGATGGCCGGCATCGCCGATGCGCGGCACCAGGCCGCCCTGGTCGAACGCGGGAAACGCGAGCGCAAGCTGCGCGGCGACTTCGCGATCCCGGATCGCTGGCGGCGCAATTCATCGCAACGCCTGCGCGCCGCGCTGGCGCCGTTCCGCAGCGACGGCACCCTGCCCGATTATCCGCTCGGCAGCGATTTCACCGAGGTCGAACAGCGCCTGGTGCGCGCGTTGCAATGGCTGAAGGCGGAAACCGCTTCGACCGGCGGCAAGCTGCGCACCGTTGCCGCCGCGTTGTTGCATGGCCGCAGCGACGACCGCGAAGCGCTGCAACGCATGAAGCTCGATGCTCAGCGCGGATTGCGCGAATCGCTGGATGCGCGATTGGTCGCGCTGGCGTTGTCGAAAACCGCCTAGCCGCGATTTCCCCCGGCGAAACCCGCGAACCCGCGTACGAACTCCGCGAGCTGCGCGCGCACCTTGTCGTCGGCCAGCTCGCCGTTCGCATCGAACGCCTGCCCCGCACGCGACACGTACAGCCTGCTGCCGGCCCACAGGTCGACGCCCAGCGTCTTCAGCACCGGCAGCCAGTGGTTCTGCGACAGGATCGTGCCGAAGCCGCCGGGAGAAGCGCCGATCAGCGCGAAGGGTTTGCCGCCGAACACGCGCGGGATGTCGCCGGCGGGACGCGACAGCCAGTCGATCGCGTTCTTGAACACGCCGGGGACGCCGTTGTTGTATTCGGGCGTCACCAGCAGCACGCCATCGCTGGCGACGATGCGTGCCTTCAGCGCATCGACGGCTTCGGGAATGCCGCTCGCGGCCTCGACATCGCCGTCGTACAGCGGGATGCCGTGCAGGGTCGCGGTCTCGAATGCGATGCCCTCGCCCGCGCATTTTTCCGCGGCGCGCAGCAACGCGGTGTTGAACGATCCGGCGCGCAGGCTGCCGGAAATGCCGAGGATCCTGGTCATGTGGACGCTCCATCGGCCGGCGATTGCGAACGCAGCCGCAGGCCTGCGACATCCGGCGCCACGAGGCGCGGCAGTCTGGTGCCGGGCACGACACCGAAGCGTTCGCCGTGGTTCCAGTCCTGCGTCGCCTGCGCCATGTCTTCGGCGCTGCGCCCGACGAAGTTCCACCAGAGCAGCACGTCCTGGCCGAAGGGTTCGCCGCCGATCAGCAGCAGGCGCGCGGCGGAATCGCATTCGATGCGCAGGGAATCGCGGTCGGGACCGAGATAGAGCAGCGTGCCCGGCGCAAGCGCTTCGCCTTCGATGCGGATTTCGCCCTCGAGGCAGGCCACTGCGTGTTCGAAATCCGGACGCAGCGGCAACGTTGTCGCGGCCGCGCCGTCGGCGCGCAGGTCGGTGCCCAGCAGCGGGCTGAACACCGTTGCCGGCGAGGTCGCGCCGAGCCAGTCGCCGACCAGCACGGTGACCTCGAAACCGTCGCGACCGATGCGCGGCAGTTCCGGGCAATGCTGGAACATCGGCGCGCGTTCGCGCTCCGCATCCGGCAGCGCGATCCACAGTTGCACCAGCTGGCTGCGCCCGGCGCGCTCGTTCGGCGATTCCTCGGCATGGCTGATGCCGTGGCCCGCGGTCATCACGTTGACCTGCCCGGGGCGGATCGGCTGCCGGTTGCCGAGGCTGTCGCTGTGCAGGATTTCGCCTTCGATCATCCAGGTGAACGTCTGCAGCCCGATGTGCGGATGCGGGCCGACCTGCACGCCGCCGCCGGCCGGGTAGTCGACCGGGCCGGCATGGTCGAGGAAGCACCATGCGCCGACCATGCGCCGTTCGCGGGTGGGCAGCGCGCGCCGCACGGGAATGCCGCCGACATCGGCGATGTGCGCCGCGATGCGTTGCATCTTCTGTTGCATGCGGGGTTCCTCGGGAGGCCGGTCGAGCTTACGTCAATGCCGTATCGATGCGGACTTCGCCGGTCAGCGCCTTGTGGATCGGGCAGGCGTTCGCGATCTGCAGCAGGCGCTGGCGCTGCGCATCGTCGAGTTCGCCCAGCAGCTCGACGCGGCGGCGGATGTCGGTGCCCGCTTCCGGCTTGCCGTCGGGGTTGAAGGCGAGCTCCACCTTCACCCCGGCGAGCGGCCACTGCTTGCGCTGCGCGTACATGGTCAGCGTCACCGCGGTGCAGGCGCCGAGCGCCGACAGCAACAGGTGTTCGGGACTGGGCCCGGCGTTGGCGCCGCCGAGGTCTTCCGGCTCGTCGCCGACCCAGCGGTGGCCAAGGTCGTCGGAAAGTTCGACGGTGTAGGGGATCGAACCGATGCTGGCGTTGACGATCGAAATACCCATTGCTCGTTCTCCGCGTTCAATCCATTTGACCGAACTTGCCTTGGTTGAAATCGGCGATGGCCTGCATGATCTCCTGCTGGCTGTTCATCACGAACGGCCCGTAGCCGACCACCGGCTCGTCGATCGGTTCGCCGGCGAGCAGCAGCAGTTTCGCATCGCCGTTGGCTTCGATGCGTACATCCATGCCTTCGGTCGACAGCGTGGCCACCTGTTTCTCGCGCAGGACCGCGTCGCCGTTCACCATCACCGTTCCGGCGAGCACGATCAGGAGCGTGCTCCAGCCTTCGGGCTGCGGCAATTCGACCGACTTGCCCGCGCCCAGGCGCACGTCCCACACGTTCATCGGGCTGAAGGTATGCGCGGGGCCGCGATGGCCGTCGTAGTCGCCGGCGATCACCCGCAGCGTGCCACCGTCGTTCGGCAACGCGACCGCGGGAATGTCCGCATCGACGATGCCCTGGTAGCCTGGCGCGGTCATCTTGTCCTTCTGCGGCAGGTTGACCCATAGCTGCACCATCTCGAACGGACCGCCGCGTTTCGCGTAGTCGGTGGAATGGAATTCCTCGTGCAGGATGCCCTGGCCCGCGGTCATCCACTGCACGTCGCCACGGCCGATCACGCCGCCCTTGCCGGTGGAATCGCGGTGCTCGACTTCGCCGTCATAAACAATGGTGACGGTTTCGAACCCGCGATGCGGGTGCTGCCCGACGCCACGCCGTTGCGTGGTCGGCTCGAACACGGTCGGCGCCGCGTAATCGAGCATCAGGAACGGGCTGCGCGCGGGCACGCCCGGGCCGCTGTAGCCGAACATGCCGTGCACCGGGAATCCGTCGCCGACCCAGTGCCGGCCGGGCGCCGATCCGATCTCGAGGATGCGCTTCATCTGCACGTTCTCCATCGCTTGCTCCCATCGTTCCGGCCTCGGCCGGCAAGCAGGAACAATGCGGCCGCCGGACGGGGGAATCCAGCGGCGGAAGCGTGCCGGATCGTCCTGCTGATGGAACGATGACGGAAGTTCGCCCGTTCATGCCGAACGCACGCGCGTACTGCCTGGAAGACGAGCCGCGGCCCGAAGTGGGCCTCGTCGAATTGCTCAGGAATTTGCCATCTCGCCCACGAAGCGCAGGCCGACCCCCGGCTCGGTGGCGATCCAGCGCGGCGAGGCGGCGTCGTCGTCGAGCTTCTGCCGCAGTTTCCCGACCAGGACGCGCAGGTAGTGGGTGTCCTGCTCGTGGTGGCTGCCCCACAGCTCGCGCAACATTTGCGGCTGGGTGACCACGCGGCCCGCGTGCTGCACGAGAAGCGCCAGCAATCCTTATTCCTTGCGCGCCAGTTGCAATGGTTCCCCGCGCAGGAACACCTCGCGCCGCGCCAGATCGACCCTCAACTGACCGTCGTCGAACACCGGGAGTGCCTCGCCGGCGACGGCGCGCGTGCGCAACAACGCGCGGACGCGGGCCATGAGTTCCAGTGAATCAGCGCTTCAAGCGGAAATTGACTCTGGCCCCGTTCTGCCTTGCGCTAATCCCAAGCGATTATCCTTCGAGTATCCCCGACCAGGCCCTGATGGCGACTTCGCGCGCGCCTCGTTCGAT
>Ga0209023_10002415_pt1 | contig 23349 bp, 12 predicted proteins | sample LakOneMetagenome_FD_187468 | JGI IMG/M metagenome (GOLD analysis project Ga0209023, IMG submission 187468) | Freshwater and sediment microbial communities from Lake Erie, Canada (SPAdes) (version 2) | ecosystem: Environmental > Aquatic > Freshwater > Lentic | place: Lake Erie, Canada... | reverse complement strand
GGCATACGCGGTCAGGGCGATCACGACCGGGGGACGCGGCAGCGCGCGCAGGCGGTCCAGCACCGCCAGTCCCTCGGCGCCGTCGATCCGGCCCGGCGCGAAATTAAAGTCGAGCAGCACGACGTCAGGCACGGCATCGAGCAGCTGCGCATCGAGTCCGCGCGGGTCCCCCAGGGTCGCGACCCTGCCATGCCGCCGGCGCAACAGCAGCTGGGCGGCGCAGGCGACATCGTCGTCGTCGTCGAGGATCAGGATGGAAGCGGTCGAGGGAGACATGCGTGGCCGTGCGCGGATGGGATGGAGCGCATTCTAGCAGCGGATGCGGGCCCGGTGGACGGGCGGCCGGACAGCTGTCCGCTCGCGAACATGCATACCTGTCCGCTTCCGGACACTTTTCGCCGAAACGGTGTCCGGCCGCGCGAAAAAGGGGGTGGCACGGAAGTTGCGATCGAAGGTGGCATCGTCAACCGCATCAGCTGAAACCGCATCGTATGGATCACATTCCTCCCCAAGCCGTCACCGGCGCCGCCATGGACATGGTGGTGACCCGGTCCCGCAGCAAGCGCTACGTGCGCATCGGCGCTACCTTGCTGCTGCTCGCCGCCTTCGGCGCCGGCGCCTGGCACTTCATGCCGCACGGCCTGCAGGTGGACGGCGCCGACCTGCGCATCGCGCCCGCCGCGCAAGGCGTGTTCCGCGACGACATCGTGGTGCGCGCCATCGCCCAGCCGCTCAATTCCATCATGCTCGACTCGGTCGAATCGGGCCGCGTCGAAGAGGTGCTGGCGGAGGACGGCCAGAGCGTCGCCAAGGGCCAGCTGCTGTTCCGTCTCTCGAATCCGATGCGCAACCTGGCGCTGCTGGAACGCCAGGCCGAACATGCGCAGCAGATCTCCAACCTCGCCAACCTGCGCGTGGCCCAGGAAGCCGGCCGCACCGAGCACCGCCGGCGCCTGGCCGACCTCGAGTTCGCGCTGCTGCAGGCCGTCAAGCAGCACAGCCGCAACGCGCGCCTGGCCCGGCAGGGCTTCATCTCGGCGGTGGCGCTGGAGGAATCGGCGGACAAGCTCGCGCAGCAGCGCCGCGTGCTGGACAACGAACGGCGCAGCATCGAGACCGAAGAAGGCGTGCGCCAGCGCGGCCTGCAGCAGATGGAGACCGCGATCGACGGCTTCCAGTCGGGCCTGCAGCTGGTCAGCGCCACCGTCGACGCGCTGAACGTGCGGGCGCCCGCCGCCGGCGTGCTGACCGACTTCCGCCTGCAGGTCGGCCAGACCGTGCGCCCCGACCAGAACATCGGCCGCATCGACGACCCCAGGCGCTTCAAGCTAGCCGTGCAGATCGACGAGTTCTACCTCAGCCGGGTCACACGCGGCCTGGCGGGCAGCGTGAACCAGGGCGGCCGCCGTTATCCGCTCAAGGTCAGCACGATTTTCCCCCAGATCCGCGAGGGCCGCTTCAGCGCCGAGATGGTCTTTACCGAAGGGCAGCCGGACGTGATCAGCCCGGGCCAGAGCCTGGACGCCCAGCTGACCCTGGGCCAGCCGGCCACCGCCCTGCTGCTGCCGGTCGGGCCATTCGTGAACGACACCGGCGGCGCCTGGGCCTTCGTGGTCGACAAGGACAGCGGCCGCGCCGAAAAGCGCGCCCTGCGCCTGGGCAGCCGCAACAACAGCCACGTCGAAGTGCTGTCCGGTTTGACACCCGGCGAGCAGGTCGTCGTCTCCAGCTACGCGCCGTTCGGCAAGGCCGAGCAATTGCAAATCAACAAGTAAGATCGTGTCCGAAACCAGAAAGGAACCACCATGCTGAAACTCAGGGGCGTCTCCAAGATCCACCTCGCGGGCGAGGTCCAGACCCGCGCGCTCGACCGCGTCGACGTCGACATCGCGGCCGGCGAATACGTCGCCATCACCGGCCCTTCCGGCTGCGGCAAGTCCACCTTGCTGTCGGTGCTCGGCCTGCTCGACGTGCCCAACGAGGGCGAATACTTCTTCGAGGGCCAGAACGTGGCCGGCTGGAGCGAGGCGCGCCTGAACGCGCTGCGCCGCGGGAAGATCGGCTTCATCTTCCAGAGTTTCAACCTGATCGAGGAACTGACGGTGTACGAGAACGTGGAGCTGGCGCTGGAATACACCGGTACCCCGGCCGGGGAGCGGCGCCGCCGCGTGGACGCCATGCTCGAGCGCCTTGGCGTGGCGCACCGCGCGCGCCACCGCCCTTCCCAGCTCTCGGGCGGACAGCAGCAGCGCGTGGCGATCGCGCGCGCCCTGGTGGCCGAGCCCAGCATGCTGCTGGCCGACGAACCGACCGGCAACCTCGACACCGCCCACGGCGACGAGGTGATGCGGCTGCTGCGCAACATCAATGCCGAGGGCACGACCGTGGTGATGGTCACGCACTCGCCGTCCCACGCGGCCCAGGCCTCGCGCACCCTGCACCTGGTCGACGGCCGCGTGGTGGTCGACGCGCTGCAGGCCGCTTGAGGGGACACCGATGATTCTTCGAGATTTTCGCATCGGCTGGCGCCTGCTGGTCAAGGAACCCGCCTACTCCGCCGTCGTCCTCATGGGCCTGGCGGTCGGCTTCGCCGCCTGCTTCCTGCTGCTCGGCTACGTGGCCCATTCGCTGTCCTACGACCGCCACGTGCCGCAGCGCGAGCAGATCTACCGGCTCATGCAGAAATGGAATACGCCGGGGGCATCGGGCAACTGGAACGATTCGACCAGCCTGCCCGCGCGCGACGCCGTGGTGGCCAGCGGCCTGCCGCTGCTGGCCAGCGCCTTCATCCAGCGCGACATCGACGTGCGCGTCGGCGCCGAGGTGCGCTCGATCAGCCTGACGGTGGTCGACCCCGACTTCCGCAAGATCTTCGCGCCGAAGGTGCTGGCCGGCGACCTGGCCGCCGCCCTGAACCGGCCCGATGGCCTGGCGCTGACGCGCGAGACCGCGCTCCAGCTCTTCGGCAGCGTCGACGTGGTCGGCAAGACGGTGCAGGTGGCGGGCCAGCCGTACCTGGTCGGCGCCCTGCTCGAGGACCAGCCTTCGGCCACGACCTTGCCGTATGCGGCGCTGGCCGGCATCCGGACCGGCATCTGGAAGCCGGAATACCGCCAGCTGGTCACCACCAACTGGGGCTCCTCGCACGGCGGCGTGTACGTCAAGCTGCAGCCCGGCGCGCCGGCACAGCCGGTGGTGGACGCCGCGCGCCGCGCCATGCTGGCCTCGAGCTTCTACCAGCGCCAGAGCCCCGAGCAGGTGGCCGCCCTGAACGGTCGCGACATGATCGACTTCCGCCTCGGGCCGCTCGCCGAGGCCTACCTCGACCCGTTGATCAAGGGCCAATCCAGCACGCACGGCGACAGCAAGACCATCTTCGGGCTGGCCGCTGTCGGCGTGCTGATCCTGCTGCTGGCCGCCACCAACTACGTCAACCTGGCGACGGTGCGCACGCTGCGGCGCCAGCGCGAGATCGCGATGCGCAAGGTGCTGGGCGCCTCCACCCAGGCCGTGAGCCGCCACTTCCTGGCCGAATCGGTGCTGGTCTGCCTGGCCGCGACCGCGATCGGCCTGCTGCTGGCATGGCTGCTGCTGCCGGTCTTCGCCGACCTGGTGCAGCGCAAGCTGGACGACATGTTCAGCCCGGCCGCGCTCGGCGCGAGCGTGCTGCTGGGCGCCCTGGTCGGCCTGCTGGCCGGCGCCTATCCGGCCTGGTCCGCGGTCAAGGTGCGTCCCAGCGCCGCCCTGGCCGGCCGCGGCAACAGCGAAACCGTGGGCGGCCTGCGCCTGCGCCGGATCCTGACGGTGCTGCAGTTCGCCACCGCGATGGGCCTGACCAGCCTGACCCTGGCCGTCACCTGGCAGACCCATTACGCCAGCAACATCGACCCCGGTTTCGATCCCTCTCCCCTGCTGATCGTGCGCACCGACGACGATATCCGCAGCGCCAACGTGCGCGCCTTCGAGGACGCGCTGCGGCGCCTGCCGGGCGTCAGCGGCGTCGCGGTCAGCGACGCGCCGGTCACGACCAACTTCAACAGCACAGCGCTCAAGCGCGACGGAGGCAATCCGATCGAGATCAACTGGAGCAGGGTCGGCCCGGAGTTCTTCCAGGTCTACGGCCTCAGGCCGGCCGCCGGCCGCCTCTACGACCCGTCGCGCGACAAGCGCGAGGACAGCGGCAAGATCGTGATCAACGAGTCCGGCGTGCGCAGGTTCGGCTTCGCCAGCGCCGCGGACGCGGTGGGCAAGACCGTGCGCATGCCGGACGGCGAGGAACCGATGCAGGTGGTCGGCGTGGCGCCGGACATCCGTCACCGTTCGGCGCGCGAGGAAATGCAGCCCACCGTCTACTACCTGGGCGAGCGCATCGGCACCTTCACCGTGCGCACGGGCCACGACCAGCAGGGCGTGCAGCGCGCAATCGAGGAGATGTGGCGGCGCTACTTCCCGAACGACGTGCTGGAGGTGCAGCGCATGTCCACCCTGTTCTCGCAGAGCTACGCCGACGACCTGCGCCTGGCCAAGCTGCTGGCCGCGTCCAGCGTGATCGCCACCGCCATCGCCGCCTTCGGCATCTATGTGCTGGCCGCCTACAGCGTGCAGCGCAAGGCGCGCGAGATCGTGCTGCGCAAGCTCTATGGCGCCGGCAGCGCCGCCATCGGTCGCCTGGTGGCGCGCGAGTTCCTGCTCCTGATCGGCATCGGCGCCCTGGTCGGACTGCCGGTGGCCTTCGTGGCCCTGCAGCGCTACCTGGCCAGCTTCACCGAGCAGGCCCCGGTCGGCGCCTGGACCCTGGGCGCCGCCCTGCTGGTCTCGCTGCTGGTGGCAATGGGCTCGACAGTGCGTCATGGCGTGGCCGCGATCCGGATCCGGCCGGTGCAAGCCTTGCGCGAGTAAGCCGGCTGTATGGCGCCGTGGGCAGTGGCGCCGACATCCTCGAATGGCAACCATCCTGGTTGCCATTTTTACATTAAAGCGTCAGTTTCTTCTTCTTATGTATCGGCTGACGCCAGAATTCATGAATATTCGAGCAAGTATTCCCGTATTGCTCGCCGGATCGCATTGCCCGCATTGCAGTTCGACAAGAGCCTAAAAATGACGATTTCACCGGGTATTCGCGAGGCACGCCGTCAAATTGTGACTTATCGGAAAGAAACTTCACAATTCTTCAAGGTCTTCATCAAATTCAGCGTTGTGTTTGCATTACAAAATCTACAATTTTCTTGAAAAAAATCAATACGCATGAGATTATTGCGTCTCACATGGTGCAATTTGGAAACATTAGTTAAATTTACGGCAAGATATCGGGCGCCAAGTGAGTTCACTCCACATAAAGACAATAAGGGAATCCATGAAAAACCTCTTCAGCAAACTGCTCCTCTCCAGCACCTCCTTGCTCCTGCTGGCAGGCGACGCGCTCGCGGGTCCTTGCGGTGTAGGCGGCGGCCGCCCCTGCGCCGTCGAAGTCCCGGAGCCGGGCACTGCCTACCTCTTTCTCGCCGCAGGCGCGGTTGCTGTCGCAGTGGCAAAGTTCCGCAAGAAGTAATGCCTGATTGCGTACGCTGAGCGTACGCAATTTTTTCCTTTATTCGCTCACCCGATGCCGGCTGGACAAGCCCGCAGGGGCCCCTGTTCGCCTTTTTTCGCGCTCACACAGACACTCACAAGGACAGCCATGTCAGCCACGCCGAGCATCGCTCTCACCATTACTTATCCTGGCAATCTCCTCAAGCCCAGCTTGCTGGATATCGTCATCAAGGGAACCAGCGTCTTCAATCCGTCCGGCTCCTCGGTGGGAACGACTTACGATGCCTGGTGCCTGATCGAGGAAATCGACCTGCCCCTGCCCGCGACCTACACCGCGACGATCTATTCCCCGTACGAGCTGACCACGCTGGCGACCGGCGTGCCCACCTTGGCCGCCAGCCAGAAGCTGGCGAATATGGATAACATCAACTGGCTGCTCAACCATTACACCAGCCTGGGTGCGGCGTATGGCGACGTCCAGGGCGCCATCTGGAAGATGATGAACAGCACGGTGCTGGTCGACTACGTCGGCCCCCAGAGCATGGCGAACATCGACGCCCTGGTCGCGCAGGCCATGCAGCACGATGGCTACGTGCCGGGCATCGGCGACACGATCGGCGTGGTCATCGATACCCTGCAGGGCAGCAGGCACCGCCAGCCCCTCATCATCGAGATGAAGGCTGCCGCGCTCGGCGACCGCGTCTGGCACGATGCCAACGCCAACGGCATCCAGGACGCGGGCGAAACCGGCATCGCCGGCGCCATCGTGGAACTGGTGCGCGACCAGAACAAGGACGGCGACCTGCTCGACGCCGGAGAGGTGCTGGCCACCACCACCACCGACGCCAGCGGCAACTACTCCTTCAAGGGTCTCACCCCGGGCCTGAACTACCAGGTACGCTTCACGCTGCCTTCCGGCTACGAACGCACCAGCCCGCGCCAGTCCGACGGCAGCGCCGGTTCGGGCGCGAACAGCGACGCCCTGCTGTCGAACGTCGTCGTGCTGGCGCCGGGCGAGAACAACACCGGCATCGACGCCGGCTTCTACAAGAGCGCCAGCCTGGGCGACCGTGTCTGGCTGGACGCCAACGGCAATGGCCGGCAGGACGCGGGCGAGCTTGGCGTGGCTGGCGTGAAGGTGACGCTGCTGGGCGGCGGCGCCGACGGCAAGCTGTCGACCACCGCCGACAACACCAGCGTCGAGATGCTCACCGACGCCAACGGCAACTACAAGTTCAACGGCCTGACCCCGGGCGTGGAGTACCAGGTCAGGTTCGACAAGCCGGCCGGCAGCGTGTTGACCGGCCAGGACATGGGCGAAGATGCCGGCGATTCGGACGCCAACAGCGCCGGCCTGTCGCAGATCATCAAACTGGCATCCGGCGAGAACAACACCACCATCGACGCCGGCATCTATCACACCGCCAGCCTGGGCGACCGCGTCTGGCTGGATGCGAACGGCAACGGCCGCCAGGATGCGGGCGAAGCCGGCGTCGCTGGGGCCAAAGTGACCCTCATCGGCGGCGGCGCCGATGGCCTGCTTTCGACGGCTTCGGATAACACCAGCGTCGAGACCACCACCGACGTCAACGGCAACTACAAATTCGAGGGCCTGACCCCGGGTACCGAATACCAGGTGCAGTTCGGGGCGCCGGCCGGTCACGTCTTCACGTCTGCCGACAGGGGCGACGACAGCAGCGACAGCGACGCGGCTGCGAACGGGCTGTCGCAGGTGGTCAAGCTCGCATCCGGCGAAAACAACACCACCATCGACGCCGGCGTCTACGTGCCGGCCAGCCTGGGCGACCGCGTCTGGCTCGATGCCAACGGCAACGGCCAGCAGGACGATGGTGAAACCGGCGTCGCAGGCGCGAAAGTGACCCTCATCGGCGGCGGCGCCGATGGGAAGCTGGCGACCACGGGCGACAACACCAGCATCGACACCACCACCGACGCCAACGGCAACTACACATTCTCGGGCCTGGTTCCGGGCAGCGAGTACCAGGTGCGTTTCGACGCACCGGCCGGCCACGTCTTCACGACCGCCGACAAGGGGAATGACGCCAGCGATTCGGACGCCGGCGCAGGCGGCATGTCGCAGGTCGTGACACTGGCCTCGGGCGAACACAACACCACCATCGACGCCGGCATCTACAAGCCGGCCAGCCTTGGCGACATCGTCTGGCATGACGCGAACGCCAACGGCCAGCAGGATGCGGGCGAAGCCGGCATCGAAGGCGTGCAGATCACCCTCGTGGGCGGCGGCGCCGATGGCCTTGTCGCCACCACCGCCGACAACGTCACGTTCACCACCACCAGCGGCATCAACGGCAGCTACCGCTTCGACGGCCTGGTGCCGGGCATGGAGTACCAGCTGAGCTTCGGCGGCAAGGACGGCTACGTGGCGAGCGGCGCCGACATCGGCGACGACCAGAGCGACTCGGACGCTGGCGCAGCGGGCAAGAGCCAGGTGCTCACCCTGAAGTCGGGCGAACATGACGGCACGATCGATGCGGGCGTCTACAGGCAGGCCAGCCTGGGCGACCGCGTCTGGCTCGACGCCGACGCCAACGGCCAGCAGGATGCGAATGAAGCCGGCATCGCCGGCGTCAAGGTGACCCTCGTCGGCGGCGGGCTCGATGGCCTGGTCGCGACCACGGGCGACAACACGAGCGTCGAGACCATTACTGACGCCAATGGCAACTACACCTTCGGGGGCCTGACCCCGGGCGTGGAGTACCAGGTGCAGTTCGCCACCCCGGAAGGCTTCGTGGCGAGCAAAGCCAACGTCGGCAACGACGCCAGCGATTCCGACGCGGCTGCCGGCGGCCTGTCGCAGATCGTCACGCTGACCTCCGGCGAAAACAACACCACCATCGATGCCGGCTTCTACCAGACCGCCAGCCTGGGCGACCGCGTCTGGGTCGATGCCAATGGCAACGGCCAGCAGGATGCGGGCGAAGTGGGCGTGGCGGGTGCGAAAGTGGCCCTCATCGGCGGCGGCGCGGACGGCCTGCTCTCGACCCTTGGGGACAACACCAGTGTCGATACCGTCACCGACGCCGACGGCGCGTACCGCTTCGACGGCCTGGCGCCGGGCGCGGAATACCAGGTGCAGTTCACCGCGCCTGCAGGCCATGTCTTCACCCGCGCCAACAGCGGCAACGACGCGAGCGATTCCGACGCCGGCGCGAACGGCCTGTCCCAGGTCGTCAAGCTGGGCTCGGGCGAAAACAACACCACCGTCGACGCGGGCGTCTATGCGCCGGCGACGCTGGGCGATCGCGTCTGGCTGGATGCCAACGCGAACGGCCAACAGGACGATGGCGAAACCGGCGTGGCCGGCGTGAAGGTGACCCTGATCGGCGGCGGCGCCGATGGCCTGATCTCGACCGCGGGCGACAACACCAGCGTCGAGACCACCACCGACGCCAATGGCAGCTACACCTTCGAAGGCCTGACGCCGGGTCTTGAGTACCAGGTGAAATTCACCGCCCCGAGCGGCGCCATCTTCACCGCGCAAGACAAGGGCGATGACGCCGGCGATTCGGACGCCGACCACGCCGGCCTGTCGCAGATCGTCAAGCTGGCCTCGGGCGAGAACAACGCCACCATCGACGCCGGCATCTATACCCCGGCGAGCCTGGGCGACCGCGTCTGGCATGACGTCAACGCCAACGGCCAGCAGGATGCGGGCGAGACCGGCATCGCGGGTGTGAAAGTCACCCTGGTCGGCGGCGGCGCCGACGGCCTGCTCTCGACCCTTGGGGACAACACCAGCGTCGAGACCACCACCGACGCCAATGGCAACTACACATTCAACGGCCTCACTCCGGCCACCGAATACCAGGTGCAGTTCGGCGCCCCGGACGGCTTCGTGGCTACCCGCGCCCATGCGGGCAACGACAGCAGCGACTCGGATGCCGTCGCCGACCTGTCGCAGATCGTCAAGCTGGCTTCCGGCGAAAGCAACACCACCATCGACGCCGGCTTCTACAAGACGGCCAGCCTGGGCGACCGCGTCTGGGTCGACGCCAACGGCAACGGCCAGCAGGACGACGGCGAAGCCGGCGTGGCAGGCGCGAAAGTCACCCTCATCGGTGGCGGCGCCGACGGGCAGCTGGCAACCACGGGCGACAACACCAGCGTCGAGACGGTCACCGACACCAACGGCAACTACAGTTTCGGGGGCCTCACCCCGGACACCGAATACCAGGTGCAGTTCAGCGCGCCGGCCGGCAGCGTGTTCACCCGCTCCAACAGCGGCAACGACGCATCGGACAGCGATGCCGGCGCGGGCGGCCTGTCGCAGGTCGTCAAGCTGGCATCGGGCGAAAACAACACCACCGTCGACGCGGGCGTCTATGCGCCGGCCACACTGGGCGATCGCGTCTGGCTGGATGCCAACGCGAACGGCCAGCAGGACGATGGCGAAACCGGCGTAGCCGGCGTGAAGGTGACCCTGATCGGCGGCGGCGCCGATGGCCTGATCTCGACCGCGGGCGACAACACCAGCGTCGAGACCACCACCGACGCCAGCGGCCACTACAGGTTCGAAGGCCTGACCCCGGGCCTCGAGTACCAGGTCAAGTTCGGCGCCCCGGCTGGCGCCGTGTTCACCGCCCAGGACAAGGGCAACGACGCCAGCGATTCCGACGCCGGCAGCGCCGGCCTGTCGCAGATCGTCAAGCTGGCCTCCGGCGAGAACAACGCCACCATCGACGCCGGCATCTATACCCCGGCGAGCCTCGGCGACCGCGTCTGGCATGATGCCAACGCCAACGGCCAGCAGGACGATGGCGAAACGGGCATCGCCGGCGTGAAAGTCACCCTGGTCGGCGGCGGCGCCGATGGCCTGATCTCGACCATGGGTGACAACACCAGCGTCGACACCACCACCGACGCCAACGGCAACTACACCTTCGAAGGCCTGACTCCGGGCATGGAATACGCGGTCAAGTTTGGCGCGCCAGGCGGCTACGTCGCCACCGGCGCCGACGCCGGCAACGACGTCAGCGATTCGGACGCCGGCGCAGGCGGCCTGTCGCAGGTCGTCAAGCTGGGCTCGGGCGAGCACAACCCGACCATCGACGCCGGCTTCTACAAGACCGCCAGCCTGGGCGACCGCGTCTGGGTCGATGCCAACGGGAACGGCCAGCAGGATGCAGGCGAAACCGGTGTCGCTGGCGCCAGGGTCACCTTGGTCGGCGGCGGCGCCGATGGCTTGATCTCGACCACCGCGGACAACACCAGTGTCGACACCACCACCGACGCCAATGGCAATTACAAGTTCGATGGCTTGCGCCCGAACACCGAGTACCAGGTGCAGTTCAGCGCGCCGCTCGGCCATGTGTTCACCCGTGCCGACCAGGGCAGCGACACCAGCGACAGCGATGCCGGCAGCACCGGCCTGTCGCAGATCGTCAAGCTGGCTTCCGGCGAAAACAACACTACCATCGACGCCGGCGTGTATGCCCCGGCAAGCCTGGGCGACCGCGTCTGGGTCGATGCCAACGGCAACGGCCAGCAGGATGCGGGCGAACTGGGCGCCGCCGGCGTCAAGGTCACCCTCATCGGCGGCGGTGCGGACGGCCTGGTCTCGACCACGGGCGACAACACCAGCGTCGAGACGGTCACCGATGCAAACGGCAACTACCGCTTCGAGGGCCTGACCCCGGGCCGTGAATACCAGGTGCAGTTCGCTGCACCGGCGGGCAGCGTGTTCACCCGCGCCAACAGCGGTAATGACGCATCGGACAGCGATGCCGGCGCCGGCGGCCTGTCGCAGGTCGTCAAGCTCGCGTCCGGCGAGAACAACACCACCATCGACGCCGGCGTGTATGCTCCGGCGAGCCTGGGCGACCGCGTCTGGGTCGACGCCAACGGCAACGGCCAGCAGGATGCGGGCGAACTGGGCGCCGCCGGCGTCAAGGTCACCCTCATCGGCGGCGGTGCGGACGGCCTGGTCTCGACCACCGCCGACAACACCAGCGTGGAAACCACCACCGACGCCAGCGGCAACTACAAGTTCAGCGGCCTGACCCCGGGCATGGAGTACCAGGTCCAGTTCGGCAAGCCGGCGGGCACGGTCTTCACCGGCCAGGACAAGGGCAACGACGCCAGCGATTCCGACGCCAATGCCGTCACCGGCCTGTCGCAGGTCGTCAAGCTGGCGGGTGGCGAGAACAACACCACCATCGATGCCGGCATCTACACCCCGGCCAGCCTGGGCAACCGCGTCTGGCTGGACGCCAACGCCAACGGCCAGCAGGATGCGGGCGAGACCGGCGTGGCCGGGGTGACCGTTACCCTGACCGGCGGTGGTGCGGATGGCCTGGTCTCGACCACCGCCGACAACACGACGCTCACCACCACCACCGACGCCAGCGGCAACTACTTGTTCAAGGACATCGTCCCGGGCAACCAGTACCAGGTCACCTTCGGCAAGCCGACCGACATGTTCTTCACCAAGAAGGATGTCGGCCTGGATGCGAGCGATTCGGACGCGGACACCGTCACCGGCAAGAGCCAGGTCCTGACCCTGAAGGCGGGCGAGTTCAACGACACCATCGACGCCGGCATCTACGCCAACGCCAGCATCGGCGACCGCCTGTGGATCGACACCAACGCCAACGGACTGCAGGACGATGGCGCGACCGGCCTGGCCGGCCGCACCGTCACCCTGATCGGCGGCGGCGCGGACGGATTGATCTCGACTACCGCCGACAACACCAGCGTCTCGATGCTGACCGGTAGCGACGGCGCCTATAACTTCAGCAACCTGACCCCGGGCGTGCAGTACCAGGTCCAATTCAGCAAGCCGACCGGCTACGTCTATACCGGCGCCGGCGCCGGCAGCGACGCCCTGGATTCGGATGCGAACGCCAGCACCGGCATGACCCGCATCGTCACGCTGGGCTCGGGCGAGAACAACAAGAACCTGGACGCGGGCCTGGTCAACGTGACCGGCGACCTGTCGATCACCAAGACCGACGGCGTCAGCTTCGTCACCCCTGGCCAGACCATCACCTACAAGATCGTGGTCACGAATACCGGCACTGCGGTCGCGGCCAACGCCCTCGTCACCGATGCGATCCCGTCGACGCTCACCAACGTCACCTGGACCAGCAGCGCGACCTCCGGCGCCAGCGACAACCAGGCCTCGGGCACCGGCAGCATCAGCGACTACGTCACCCTGAATGGCGGTTCGAGCATCACTTATACCGTCACCGCCAAGGTCGCGTCGCTTGCCGCGCTGGAAACCGTCTCGGACTTCTCCACCCTCGGCAACAATGTAGGCGTCGGCACGACCAAGACCGTCAACGGCGTCACGGCCGATGCGGCCTACATCTCGGGCGGCGCAATCGGCAGCGCCACGCTGTGGGCACGCAACTCGGGCGAGGACAAGGGCCTGGGTGTGATCTCGCGCTACGAGGACAGTGCGGGCGGCGAAGCCGTGACCGGCCTGTCGAACCAGAAGAACACGGACGTCATCCGCCTGACGAAGGAAGCGGGCGACCAGTGGAGCTCGCTGTGGGTCTCCAACCTGGACGCCGAGGGCTCCGGCGGCGCCGAGATCGGCACCCTGTACTGGTCGGACAATCCGATGCCGGACCTGTCGACCCTCACCACCAAGTTCACCTTCAAGTACGGCGACTTCGGCGTGGGCGCCGAGAGCGGCGACATCCTGAGCCTGCGTCCGTCGACCTTCAATGCCGACGCCAAGTACGTGTTCTTCGTCGCGGGCAACAACCCGAACGGCAGCAACAACGACTTCCTGGTCTGGAAGGCGGGCACCGTGCCGGCGCAGCTGTCGAACACGGCCAAGGTCACGCCGCCGTCGACCTTCGTCGACACCAATAGCGGCAACAACAGCGCGACCGACGTCGACGACATTAATCTGCCGACCCCGGTGGCGGTCAAGCGCGGCTCGATCGGCGACACCGTCTGGGAGGACAACAACTACAACGGCATCCGTGACAGTGGCGAAGCGGGCATCAAGGGCGTCACCGTGAAGCTGCTGGATGCGAACGGCAAGGTGCTGGAAACCACGGTCACCGACAGCAATGGCAAATACCTGTTCGACAACCTGAACGCGGGCAGCTACCGCATCGAGGTCACCGAACCGAGCGGCTACTTCGTGACCAAGCAGAACGTGGGCAGCAACGACGGCATCGATTCGGACATCGACACCACCGCCGGCCGCAGCGGCCTGATTTCCCTGGACCAGGGCGAGAACGACCTCACCTGGGACGCGGGCCTGTACCGCAAGGCTTCGCTGGGCGACAAGGTCTGGGAAGACCTCGACCACGACGACATCCAGGATTCGAACGAAGGCGGCATCGGCGGCGTCACGGTCCAGCTGTACACGTCCTCGGGCACCCTGCTGGCGACCACCAAGACCAATAGCAGCGGCAACTACAAGTTCAGCAACCTCGATCCGGGCACCTACTACCTGAAGTTCGACAAGAACGATGTCATCTACAAGGGCATCAACATGGACAACTGGATGTGGGCGAGCAAGAACATCGGCAGCAACGATGCGATCGACTCGGACGTGAACGGCGACGGCGTGTCGAAGGTGAACGTGACCCGCACCGACAACATCACCCTGAGCTCGGGCGAGAACGACATGAGCTGGGACGCCGCGATCACCCCGATCGCGATCGACCTGAACGGCGACGGCGTGCACACCATCGCTCGCTCGGCATCGGCGGCGACCTTCGACCTGCTGGGCACCGGCACCGGCATCCAGTCGGGCTGGCTGTCTTCAAACGACGGCTTCCTGGCCGTCGACCGCAACGGCAACGGCAAGATCGACGGCATCTCCGAGCTGTTCGGCGGCGCGAAACAGGGCGCGGGCTTCAGCCAGCTGGCAGCCTACGACAGCAACCACGACGGCCTGGTCGACGCACAGGATGCCGCCTTCGGCGAACTGCGCATCTGGCAAGACGCGAACGGCAACCACCAGACCGACGACGGCGAACTGCTGTCGCTGGCCCAGGCCGGCGTGGTGTCCCTGAAGGTCGAGCACGTGGTGCTGCCTTTCGTGGACGCCCAGGGCAACCTGCACCTCGAGCGCAGCAGCGCGACGCTGGCCAACGGCCGTGTCGCCGACATGACCGACGTCTACTTCGCGATCGATGCCCGTGACGCGCAAGCCTCCGGCGCGCCGACCATGGCGGAGCTGCTGGCGGCGGTGGAGACCGATGCGGCGGTGCCAGTGGCGATCGTCGGCCAGCCCGGGCTGGTCATGTAAGCAACTGCGCTCGATCGCGAAAGGCCGGATGCCGATGGTGTCCGGCCCTTTTTCCTTCGGGGTCAGGTCTGCCTTCGGGGTCAGGTCTGACTTTCGGAAACGGCCTCGGCTGTAGGCTGGTTAAAGCAGAGCTTGTGTCCAAATGTCAGACCTGACCCCGATGTTCCGGTGTTCGAAGTTGCCTGTTTACTAAAAGGGTACTAAATAGCTGGCGGTTTAGCATTGCTGTGTTGCCCAAAAGGCAAACTCATCATATATATACGTGTCACAAGAATGCGTTTAACGCCACCGTTGGAGACACCATGACCGTCCGCCTCACCCGCGCTGTCCCCCTGCTTTCCGTCCTGTCCGTCCTTGCCACGCTGCTGCCCGGCCTCACCCACGCCGCAGCCCCCGGCAGTCCCGCCGCCGCCGTGAACGTGTTTATCGGCACCGGCGGCGACGGCCACACCTTCCCCGGCGCCGCCCGCCCCTTCGGCATGGTGCAGCTCAGCCCCGATACGCAGGTGCGCCACTTCCGCCAGAGCTATCCCTGGGCATCCGGCTACAACTACGCCGACGACTCGATCCTGGGCTTCTCGCATACCCACTTCTCGGGCAGCGGCCACTCGGACCTGGGCGACGTGCTCCTGATGCCCTACAGCGGCGACACCAGGCTGGAACCCGGCTACCCCGAGCGTCCCCATTCCGGCTACCGCTCGCGCTTCTCGCACGACGAGGAAAAAGCCGAACCCGGCTACTACGCCGTGCGCCTGAAGGACAACGAGGTCGACGTCGAGCTGACCGCCAGCGAGCGCGTGGGCCTGCACCGCTACCGCTTCGGCAAGGATGCGCAGGCCAAGGTGATCCTCGACCTGCGCCAGAGCATCTACGACTACGGCAGCAAGAACCTGTGGTCGCGCCTGCGCGTGCGCGACGCGACGACCATCACCGGCATGCGCGAGACGCGCGGCTGGGCGCCGGGCCGCCAGCTGTACTTCGCCATCAAATTCTCGCGCCCGATGAGCGCGCGCCAGCTGCTCAACCGCGAAGAGGCCATCGAGTACCGCGGCTTCGCCTCGCCCGGCAAGACGCCCGCCGAGAAGCCGATCGTCGAGGGCAAGGCCCTGATGGCGGCGCTGGAATTCGGTGTGCCGACTGACGGACAGCTGCTGGTGAAGGTCGCCCTGTCGCCGGTCAGCGAAGACAGCGCGATCGCCAACCTGGAAGAGATGCCGGGCTGGGACTTCGACGCCGAACGCACCCGCGCGTCGAGCGCGTGGAACGAAGCGCTGTCCGCGGTCAAGGCGGAAGCGCCGGAGCCGATGCGCACCATGTTCTACACGGCTCTTTACCACAGCATGCTGGCGCCGTCCCTGTTCATGGACCGCGACGGCCGTTACCGCGGCCCGGACAACCAGGTGCACCAGGCCAAGGGCTTCAACTTCCACTCGACCTTCTCGCTGTGGGATACCTACCGCGCCCTGCACCCGCTGCTCACGCTGCTGGCGCCCGAGAAGCGCAACGCCGACTTCGTGAACTCCCTGATCGCGGCCCAGGAACACAGCCCCTACGGCATCCTGCCGGTGTGGTCCTTCCACGGGCTGGAGACCTGGTGCATGATCGGCTACCACGCGGTGCCGGTGATCGCCGACGCCTACATGAAGGGCATCAAGGGCTTCGACGCCGACAAGGCCTTGAAAGCCATGACCGCCTCCGCCGAGTACGGCCCCTACGGCGGCCTGGAACACTATATGAAGCTCGGCTACGTGCCGATCGACAAAGAGCCGGAAGCGGCTTCCAAGACCGTCGAATACGCCTTCGACGACTGGACCATCGCGCGCATGGCCGAGAAGATGGGCAAGAAGGACGTGGCTGGCGCCTACTACAAGCGCGCCCAGAACTACCGCAACGTCTTCGACAAGGAAACGGGCTTCATCCGCGCCCGCAAGTCGACCGGCGAGTTCCGCACGCCCTTCAATCCGGTGCAGTCGAACTTCGGCAGCGACTACACGGAAGGCAGCGCCTGGCAGTATTCCTGGTATATGCCGCACGATAATGCCGGCCTGCTGTCCTTCCTCGGCGGCGACGCGGGCCTGGTGGCCAAGATGGACGAGGTCTTCGACGCCAAGATCCGCGACGACCTCTACGCCCACATGGAAGACATCTCGGGCCTGATCGGCCACTACGCCCACGGCAACGAGCCTTCGCACCACGTGGCCTACCTGTACAACTATGCCGGCGCACCGTGGCGCACCCAGGAGCGCGTGACGCAGATCATGGCGAGCCAGTACCACAACCGCCCCGACGGCCTGTCCGGCAACGACGACCTGGGCCAGATGTCGGCCTGGTTCGCCTTCACCGCCATGGGCTTCTACCCGGTGGCGCCGGGCTCGAACGAGTACGTGATTGGCCGCCCCTTCCTCGACCGCGCCCAGATGAACCTGCCGAACGGGAAACGCTTCACGATCCGCGCCGACGGCCTGTCCGAAGCCAAGCGCTACATCGGCCGCGCCACGCTCAATGGCAAGCCCTTGACCCGCAGCTTCCTGCGCCACGAGGACATCACCGCCGGCGGCGAACTGGTGTTCACCATGCAGGCCACCCCGAACAAGGACTGGGGGAAGGAGCGCAGCGCACGTCCCTATACCCAGACCCCGTATCAACCATAATCAACACTGACCAGAGACGCCATGACCAAGAATCTCGCAGCAGGCCTCCTCCTGGCCGCCAGTGCATTCGCTGCACAGGCCCAGGTAGTGGGCAAAGTGACCGACCCGGTGGAGTGGGTCAATCCTCTGATGGGGACCCAGAGCAAGCCCGAGCTCTCGAACGGCAATACCTATCCGGCCATCGCCGTCCCCTGGGGCATGAATTTCTGGACCCCGCAGACCGGCAAGATGGGCAACGGCTGGGCCTATACCTATGACGCCGACAAGATCCGCGGCTTCAAGCAGACCCACCAGCCTTCGCCCTGGATGAACGACTACGGCCAGTTCGCCATCATGCCTGTGGTCGGCGCCAAGCGCTTCAACCAGGATGCGCGCGCCAGCTGGTACTCGCACAAGGCCGAAGTCTCCAAGCCCTACTACTACAGCGTGTACCTGGCCGACGCCGACGTCACGACCGAGATCGCGCCGACCGAGCGCGCCGCCCAGTTCCGCTTCACCTTCCCGAAGTCGGACGCCAGCTATGTCGTGATCGACGCCCTCGACAAGGGCTCCTACGTGAAGATCATCCCGGGCCAGCGCCGCGTGATCGGCTGGAGCACCCGTCACGCCCACAAGCTGCCGGCGAACTTCCGCAACTACTTCGTGATCGAATTCGACCAGCCCTTCTCCTCGACCGACACCTGGCAGGGCGACAAGCTGGAAGAAGGCAAGCTGGAAAACGATGGCGAGCATAGCGGCGCCCTGGTGGGCTTCCGCACCGCCAAGGGCCAGAAGGTCAATATGCGCGTGGCCTCGTCCTTCATCAGCCTGGAGCAGGCCGAGCTGAACCTGCGCCGCGAACTGGCCCAGGACGACTTCGACACCACCAGGTCCAAGGCCAAGGCGCTGTGGAACGGCGTGCTGGGCAAGCTGTCGGTGGAAGGCGGTTCGGTCGAGCAGACCCGCACCTTCTATTCCTCGCTCTACCGCATGGTCCTGTTCCCGAACAAGATCTATGAACTCGATGCGAACAACAAGCCGATCCACTGGAGCCCCTACAACGGCGAAGTGCTGCCCGGCCGCCTGTTCGCCGGCACCGGATTCTGGGACACCTTCCGCGCCCTCTACCCCTTCCTGAACCTGGTCTACCCCTCGATCAACAGCGAGATGCAGGAGGGCCTGGCCAACTCCTTCAAGGAAGGCGGCTGGCTGCCCGAGTGGTCGAGCCCGGGCTACGCCAACGTCATGATCGGAAATAACTCGGCTTCGGTGGTGTCGGACGCCTGGATCAAGGGCGTGCGCGGCCAGGATATCGAGACCCTGTGGCAGGCCCTGAAGCACGGCGCCGACAACGAAGGCCCGCTGACGGCCGTCGGCCGCGCCGGCGTGAAGTACTACAACGAACTCGGTTACGTGCCCTACGACGTCGGCATCAACGAGAATGCCGCGCGCACCCTGGAATACGCCTACGACGACTTCACCATCTGGCGCCTCGGCAAGGCCCTCGGCAAGCCGAAATCCGAGATCGACATCTACGCCCAGCGCAGCATGAACTACAAGAAGCTGTTCGACCCGGAGACGGGCCTGATGCGCGGCAAGAACAAGGACGGCAGCTTCCAGTCCCCGTTCAATCCCTTCAAGTGGGGCGACGCCTTCACCGAAGGGAACAGCTGGCACTACTCCTGGTCGGTGTTCCACGACGTCGACGGCCTGGTCGGGCTGATGGGCGGGCGCAAGGCCTTCGTGGACAAGCTCGACACCGTGTTCTCGCTGCCGCCGATCTACGACGAGAGCTACTACAAGCAGGTGATCCACGAGATCCGCGAGATGCAGATCGCGAACATGGGCCAGTACGCGCACGGCAACCAGCCGATCCAGCACATGATCTACCTGTACAACTATGCCGGCGCCCCGTGGAAGGCCCAGCACTGGATCCGCGAGACCATGGACCGCATGTACGCGGCGACCCCGGACGGCTACTGCGGCGACGAGGACAATGGCCAGACCTCGGCCTGGTACGTGTTCTCGGCCCTCGGCTTCTATCCGGTCACGCCCGGCGTGAACCAGTACGTGGTGGGCGCCCCGCTGTTCCCGAAAGCCACCGTCAAGCTCGAGAACGGCCGCAGCTTCACCGTCAACGCCCGCGGCAAGGGCCGCTACGTGGACGCGCTCAAGGTCAACGGCAAGGCAATCGGGCGCACCTGGCTCGGCCACGACGAACTGATGAAGGGCGCGACCCTGGACTTCAGCATGTCGGCCAAGCCGAACATGGTGCGCGGCACCCGCGAGCAGGACGTGCCGTATTCCTTCTCGCGCGACGAGAAGCTCTGATCGTCAATCACCAACCCCGGCTGGGCAGTGTGTAGGGTGGGCGGTCCTTCGCCCACGCGTTCAGGCCTGGCCGGGGCTCAGCGCAAGTCTTCCGTCTCGAAGTAGACCGTGCCCGCAAGCGGCGCGGCCCGCCCGAGCACTTCTTCCGGATTCCCGAGGCCTGCCTTGGGAATCGTCACGATGCCCGTCCGGGCGGCCCTGAGCGCCACGATATGGTCGACGTCGGGCCGGCTGTCGATTTCCTTCACGAGAAAACGCCCCATCGGCAGGTAGCGCGCCTGCGCACGCACGCGCGCGCCCGGGTCGAGCCGGCGATAGACCAGCACGCGCTCGACGATGAAACCCGCCTTCTCGTGCGTCAGCTTGCCCTTCCTTTCGAAGTGTCCCTCGTAGACGCCGGCATCGAAGGCCCGGAGCGGCGCGGCGCTGGCCGGATCGAGCCGCGACAGTTGGAAGCGCTCGGGCTCGATCGTCCACAGCGCGTTCTGCCCCTCGAGGCGCTCGCGCAGCGCGCGGTCCAGGGCCGGATCCGACAGGCGCACCTCGAGCACCACCTGGCGGTCGTGCGGCGCCCGGAACAGCGGCAGGTGCGAGGCGTACAGCCCTTCCCGCCCGCCGAACAGCACCATCCCATGGGTGCCGAAGCTGTGGTCGTGCGCATGCGCCGGGGAAGCGGCGACGGCGAGCAGCAGCGCCAGCGGCTGCGCGAGACGGAGAATGGCATGCATCATCGAGACGGGTCGGTATGGTCGGGGGTCCGTATTATGCCGCCGTCCGTGCTCCCGTGCAGGCGCAGCGACCGGTCCTCGATCCGGCCGGTCGCGAGGCGTTCGCGCGAGACAGCTCATGGCGCGCTCGCGTCGGGCAGGCGGCAGCCCTGGTCGTCGCACCGCGCCGCCTCCTCCGCCAGCAGCGCCCCGACGAGGGCGCCCACCTGCATGTCCGGCTGGTGCCCGAACAGGCCGTGGCGCAGGCTGCCTGCGCGGTCGAACAGCAGCAGGGTCGGCGTGCCGCGCATGCGGTAACGCGCCATCGTGCGCGGGATCGGGCCTTGCTCGCCCGGCATATCGATCCCGACCGGGAAACCGATGCGGTACTCGTGCAGGAAGGCGGCCAGCGCGTCCGGGTTCATGGCGGCGTGGTGTTCGAACACCGTGTGCAGGCCGAGCACCGCGAGCTCGTGCCGGCCGAACAGCGCCTCCATCTGCTTTGCCTGCGGCAGCGCGTACGTGACGCAGCCAGGGCACAGCATCTGGAAGGCGTAGACGGCCACCACCTTGCCACGCAGCGAAGCGAGGGTCAGCGGGCCTGCCGCGTTGAGCCAGGCCGAGACCTCGAACTCCGGAGCCGGGCCGGGTGCCAAGGTCCTGTCCATCATTTCACCCGCAGCTTCACGCCGGGGAAGTCGACCGGCACCTGGAAGGCCACGTTCACATAGTTGGTGAACAGGTTCAGGGCCACGTGCGCCATGATCTCGACGATCTCGCCGTCGCTGAAGCCCGCCGCGCGCAGGCCGGCAACGTCCGCGTCCTGGATGTGGGCGCGGTTCTCGACCACGGCGAGCGCGAACTTCAGGGCGGCAGCGGTCTTCGGATCGCTCGATTCCCCCGCCTGGGCCGCCGCCATCTCCTGCGCGCTGGCGCCAGCCTTGCGGCCCAGGGCCGTGTGGGCGGCCAGGCAGTATGCGCAATCGTTGCGGTCGGCGATGGCGACGGCGATCTGCTCGCCCAGGCGCGCACCCAGGGCGCCGTTGCCGAGGGCGCCGAACGATCCCCACATGCTGCGCAGCGCGGCCGGCGAATTCGCGACGGCGCGGAACATGTTCGGGATCACGCCGAAGGCGCCGTGGATCTGCTCGAGCACCTGGCCGGCTTCGCCCTGGGTGGCGGCGGGGTTGACGAGTGCAATGCGGGAATTGTGGGACATGGTGTGCTCCTTCAGTTCGCTGGGCCGATGGATGGGTGCGGCCGCTTCACCCTGGAATTAAAAGTAGGACTCCTAACTATCATAGGCAAAAAAAATGCTCAGGCAAATGCCTCCCAGTTACGACGCTGGCTCACCGGGTCGGTAGGCATATGCTCCGCGCAATCGATACGCAGGAAGGAGATCGGCAGCGGCGCGTTCACGAGTGCGCAGTGATGCGGGACCTCCTGCCCCGGGTATTTGTTCGGCTCGAAGTGGCGGCACGAAAGGCAGGCGCGCAGCTCGGGAAAGCGCTCGGTCTTCTGCAGCTCCGCGATCAGCTTGAACAGGCTGGTCAGCATCTGCACCTGTTGCCCCGGCGGCAGGCGCGAGACGGCCGTATCCGCGAAGGACAATGCGTGCCCGAGACGCGCGGCGACCTGCTCCCCCTCCGGGGTCAGGTGCAGGGCCGTGGCGCGTCCGTCGTCCTCGGCCTTCGCCTTGCGCACCAGTCCCTTGGCCACCAGGGCGGCCACCGAATCGCTGGCGCTGGCCGCCGAGATCGACAGCTGCTTCGCCAGCCAGCTCAGGCGCACACCGGTGGTGCGGTGCTGCAGCAGCTGCAGGATCTCGGCCTGGGCCGGGTTCAGGCCCTCGGCCGTCGAGACCTCCCACATCCCCGAGCGCAGCACGGTGGCGATGCGGCCGATGGCGGTGACGATGCGTGCCGAGATGTCCGGCGTGCTGTCCCACGGGGTTTCTGCGTGAATGTCCATGTCCGGCAGAATAACACAGCCGGACCATATGTCAAGGACTCCTAATTAATCGCTGCGATAGTGCGCGCCGGCCTTGCCTGCATCGGACTAGCATGTCTCCTCACCCATCTACGAAGGAGGAGACCATGGCCGATTCCGAAATGACAAACGTCCAGCACTGTATCGATGCCTGCGCCGCAGCGCTGCGCGCCTGCCAGGCCTGCGCCGCGGCCGACATCCGCGAGGGCATGAACGGCTGCGCCCCCATCAACCTCGATTGCGCCGACATCTGCGCGGCAACCATCAACCTGCTGTCGCGCGGCTCGCCCCATCACGGTGACTTCTGCGCCCTGTGCGCCCACATCTGCCGCGCCTGCGCGGCCGAATGCGCGAAGCACGCCGCCATGCACCGGCACTGCGCCGAGTGCCAGGCCGCCTGCGAGCGCTGCGCCCTCGAGTGCGACAAGCACGCGCGCGAACGCCACATCTGAGCCGGGGTTTAACGCCGATTTAACACCCGGCTAACGGCAGACTGAGCCTTGCCCAACTAGCATCACGTATGCATATTGCCAAGATGGAACGGAGCGTTTGTCCTTTCACATGGCAATGCTTCGATGGTGCGCCGCCGCATGGCGCCGCACTCCACGTGACAGGCTCTCCTACCGGTTTCCATGGCCCTTCCCGCACCCGGCGTACGCGCCCGTTCTTCCCATCCCGGCACCTGGCTCGCGCGCTTCACCCTGTGGGCCGGCCCCTTTGCCGGGGTGCTGCAGATGGTCGCGGTCGGCCTGGCGATCCTGTCGGTCTCGCGCCTGGCCCTGGTCGCCTGGCAGTGGGACCGGGTAGAGGCCACCGGCATCGCGCCGACCCTGTTCCTGCAGGGCGTGCGCGCCGACCTGATCCTGCTCGGCTACTTCGCCGCGGTCCCGCTGCTGTTCGCGCC
>Ga0209023_10002414_pt1 | contig 23362 bp, 20 predicted proteins | sample LakOneMetagenome_FD_187468 | JGI IMG/M metagenome (GOLD analysis project Ga0209023, IMG submission 187468) | Freshwater and sediment microbial communities from Lake Erie, Canada (SPAdes) (version 2) | ecosystem: Environmental > Aquatic > Freshwater > Lentic | place: Lake Erie, Canada... | reverse complement strand
GCTCAACCGGGAACGGATATGCAGCTTTCTGCTTCTTGGGCTTTTTGGTGGTCATCACTTCGGTCATGGAACAGTCCTTTCGAGATTATTTCATGACCCCGTTCCACACAGAAAATCTGACAGGCTCTCTCAGTTCGCTTAATGACAGAGAAGTTCGAATTGAACTGACGCTCCGTCGAGCTGCGCGATAAGACACGCTTGCCGCAGCGATGAACCAGCGACGCATCTGCCTTAACGAACGCCTACATGCAATGCGTCAACAGTTCCACTTTTACTTCATTTGTTCAAGAAGTCTCATTTTTACTTAATGAACAGTCCCACTTTTACTTCATCGGACGGGTGTGTCCTTCTTCCTCCATGCGTGCCAGCATTGAGCGCGTATTCGCCCCATTGTTCTCCGTCAAGCCGCCTCCCTGGTCATCGAGCAGACGTACGTTGCCTAAATAATGTGTTTTGCCGCCGATGTCGCCTCTGATGCCGCGGCCCGGGAGCGAAGCAAACGCCCGAACTTGACGCAGCATGCGGCCCGCCGGTGCGCCAGCCGCGATGGCGCGTGCAAGTGGGTGCGCTGAATGCACGTTCAGGCTTGCCGCTAGCAGCAGTACATCCGCCGGCCGCATTCCCGCCAGCGGTGCGACCTCGGTCACCACCGGCTCTCCCCGAGTCAAGGTGCCGGTCTTATCTAGCGCAATCACGCGAATTCGGTGGCCGGCCTCGAGAAACTCGCCGCCCTTGATCAGGATGCCACGCCGCGCCGCCGCAGTCAGGCCGCTGACCACAGTGACCGGTGTCGAGATGACGAGAGCGCAGGGGCAGGCGATCACGAGCATCACCAGCGCCTTGTACAGCCACGCGGCGGCCGGGACGCCGAACGCAAGCGGCGGCACGATCGCCACGCCGAGCGCTGCCAACACTACCGCTGGCGTGTAATAGCGTGCGAAGGTATCGATGAAGCGCTGCGTGGGCGCCTGCCGCCCTTGGGTCTCCTCGAGCACGCGCACAATGTGCGCAAGTGTGCTGTCGTCGCTGGCGACAATGACGCGGATATCGAGCGTGCCTGCATCGTTGATAGTGCCCGCAAACACCGCATCACCCTTATGCTTTTCAACCGGGATGCTCTCGCCAGTGATCGGCGCCTGGTCAACAGCCGACTCGCCGGCCTCGACGACGCCGTCCAGCGGGATCCGTTCGCCGGGCCTGACGCGTATGAGTGCGCCAATCCGGACCTGGTCGGCACGCATTGTTTCCCAGCTACCGTTCTCAGACTGCACGAACGCGGTGTCGGGAACGATCTGCAATAAGCTGTGTACGGCATTGCGGGCGCGATCCAGCGACTTTGCTTCGATTGCCTCGGCCACGGCGAACAGGAAGATGACCATTGCTGCTTCCGGCCACTGGCCGATGGCGAGCGCACCAACGACTGCCAAGCTCATCAGGAAATGGATGTTCAGCGTCAGGTGCTTGAGCGCGATCCATCCCTTCCGTAAGGTCGGCAGGCCGCCACTGACGATGGAGGCCAAGGCTAGGGCGATCACGAGCGTCGATGCATCGGAGTGGCCAGTCCAGGCCAGCGTCTCTGCCGTGACAGCGGTCACGCCGGAGAGGCTCAGCAACAGCTTGTGTGCATTGTTGCGGTGGGCCGCGCCGTGAGGCGCCGCGCCTCTCACCGCCACGTTCAAGGGCAATGGCTCGGCCTGCATGCCTATGCTGCTCAACGCTTTCGAGATAGATTCGTCGCTGGCGAGATCGTAATGCACCCCTAGCACGCGGTTGATCAGATTAATCTCCAGCCGAATCACGCCATGCATTCCTTCCAACCTGTTGCGGATCAGTCGCTCTTCGACCGGGCAACACATGTTTTGGATATGGTAGCGGCGGAACTGCGCAGTAGGGTCGACCGTGCCGGCGCACGTGGGTGATTGCGTTTCGAGCCCAGCTTGGCCTACGCCATCATCTGTGCTGCAAAGTGGCATCTTTTCGAGATTTTTGGACATAGGGCCTGGAATACAAAAGTTTGATATCCTTCCATTAGAGACCCTGTAGCGGCTACAGGGTCAAGGGTTTTGATGGAGATGGCCCATGCGTATCGGCGAAATAGCCAGTCAGATCGGCACCGACGTAGAAACCGTGAGGTATTACGAAAGAATTGGCTTACTGGATGAGCCGGAAAGGAACTCGTCCGGCTATCGACAGTACGCTGTATCCCACCAGGAACGTCTGCAATTCATCCGGCGCTGCCGTTCATTGCAGATGTCGATATCCGATATCCGCACGCTGCTAGGTCTAAAAAACGAACCCGCCGCCGCCTGCGAAGGGGTTGATGACCTGCTCGACCATCAGATCGAACGAGTACGACAGCAATTGGAGTCGCTTCAACAACTCAAAGAACAACTGATCACGCTACGATGTCAATGTAGGCAACCGCACTCGGTACAGGAGTGCGCAATCATAAAGAACCTGTCGGCACAAGCGAACGATCAAGCGGGTGCATGCCCTGCGGACGAGCTCCCTTAGATTCAAATTTGCATTGATTTCTTGTGGAAGCTTACCGGAAGTGTCGGCGCCGCCGTCGTGAGCAGTGCTGTATAAAGCCGCGCTAGCGCTGAATTACTACCCGAAGCGATCGTCCAGGACACTCATCTGCGAACCTGTCCGGATGAAGCATTGCAGCCGCCGTTCACGATACCAGGATAAAGCCGCTGACCAGGGGCCTATAATTGTCATCCCTTCGCACCTGTCCCGACATATTAAAGCTCCACCCCGGAGGACACTATGGGGTTAATGGAACAATGTACTCGCCGTGGAAGGCTCCTCCGCGCCGGAATTTTTTTGATTGGATTAGCGGCGCTACCGGATGCGGCCGAATCGGCACGGTCGAACGGCGCAGAGACGCCAGTTGTATCCCTTGCGTTCGATGACGCTGGGGGTGTGCTCTGGAAAGCCACTTCCCGATCGATCGCTCAGAGCATCAACGACGGCCGGACATGGCGGCCCGTCCGGTTGCCGGCGTCGATGCAAGGCAATATCACGTCGCTTACGATTTCTTCTGGCACCGCGAAATCGATCTATGTGGCGACGAGAGGATCAGGCGTGTCACGGAGCCTAAATGGCGGGCGCACATGGGTAGCGAGTAACCAAGGGCTGCCCGCAGGCGAAGTCATCGCACTTGCGGCGCACTCTACCCGACCACGCACCGTTTATGCCTACGTTGCTGGGATCGGGATTTTTCGGAGCACAAACGCTGGAGCAACCTGGCAGTTCTTTAATCGCGGCCCCGATGCTCACCTAGTGCAACTTGCACATTCCAATATGTCAAGTGAAGTTGGACGCGGATGGCTATTCGCAGCTACACGCAGGGGCGTACGTCGCGCGATGGATTGTTTCTGTAAATGGCAAAACGCAGGCCGCGTCTCAGTCGGATTTATCACCGTCGCCACCGATTCCGCCTGGCCAGATCGTATTTACGCTGGCGCGCGCGATGGATTTTTTATCAGCCCGGATGGTGGCGCTCACTGGGTCAGGATGCGTTCACCGGTAGCCCCAGTTACCGCGCTTGCGAGCACGTTGTCCGGCAAACTGTACGGCGCAATTAACGGTAAGGTAATCCGTAGCGCTAACCGAGGCGTCACCTGGGAATATATTGCCGAGTAAACTTTGCAGCTGCTTTGCCTAGCGTGCCGCCGGTCAAACCACACAAGGACCACATCAGACGACCTGCCAATGACCGGGTATCAGGGTCCGGTCGGCACGGGTGCCTAAGCGGCCGAGTCAACTACCGCGCCCACACGTCAGAAGCATTAATCAACGCATGTTAGTGCGCTGTGAGTAAACTTGACGGATACTCGTCATTATCACCCGCCGACGAGGACATGATACCTCGGCACTCGCGATCACGCAGGACCTCTTTCGACATCGCCTGCATCGGTTTCCCCACCATTTTCGATATCGACGCGGTAGGCGGCACGTTCGGCGCTTTCAACGCTACCAATTTCGGGAGCTGCATCGCTGTCGACGCGTTCAACATCAGTATCGACATTCATGTTGCGTGGAGTTTCGACATCGGCCTCGCTTTCAGGACGCTTGGGATCATCAGGCGACTGAGCGGGGACTTTTGCGCGTTTTTTTGTTGCCATGGCTTTCCTCGAATGAAGCGTGCGACTAAGATGCAAAGCGGGGTTGATTGGATCTGCGGCTCATGTCGAGACAAAATCCCCCTGAAATTATTCTGTGCTTTTTACAGAAATATAATTTTCAGGAAAGAGTTCGCGTTCGACCAGCTCGAGCAGAATATGAATGATCTTGATGTGCATTTCCTGTACGCGGTCGGCATAAGCGCCACCTGGGCTACAGACACAGACGTCACATAATCCTTCCAGCGGCGAGCCAGGTGTTCCTGTCAAGCCAATCACCTGAATACCAAGTTGGCGCGCTGTCCGGGCAGCAACGAGAATTGACTCACTCTTCCCACTTGTACTAATGGCGAGTAGAACATCGCCATGACGCCCGTGCGCTTCGATGTATCGGGCGAATACCTGGTCATAACCATAGTCGTTTGCGACACACGTTATGTGTGTTGGGTCGCTGATGGCAATGGCTGCTATACCAGGTCGATTATTGCGGAATCTCCCCGTGAACTCTTCGGCAAAATGCATGGCATCGCACATCGATCCGCCATTGCCACAAGAAAAAGCTTTGCCAGATTTGCGAAAAGACGATACCAGCAAGCCTGCCGCATCCACGACGCTCCGCAGATTAGTTTCGTCACCCAGGAAACGATTAAGTGCCGACTGCGCGTCGGACAGGCTATTTTTTACGTATTCGATCATTACATTTGCCAATGGTGAGCGATGGGTTTGATTGCGGACGATGTCGGAACCGCCGGGCTACTTAATCTGAATGGGAGCCAGGGATTTCACAAGATCATCCAATGCCTTTAGCTGAGAAAGGAACGAATCGAGAACACTGACTGGCAGCGCGCTAGGTCCGTCGCATTTCGCGGTATCAGGATCCGGATGAACCTCGAGGAAAATCCCGCCCAGGCCAACTGCGACGCCCGCACGAGCCAGCTCAAGGATCTGATCCCGCCGCCCGCCCGACGTTGCGCTCATCGGGTCTCGCTGTTGCAGGGAATGGGTAACGTCAAAGATCACAGGCACGCCTGGGCAAGCTTTTTTCATCACGCCGAAACCGAGCATGTCCACGACCAGATTGTCGTAACCGAAACATGTGCCGCGATCACACAAGATGAGCTGTTCGTTCCCCGCTTCCTTGAATTTCTCAACAACGAAGGAAACCTGCGTTGGACTCAAAAACTGCGGCTTCTTGATGTTGATGACGCGTCCTGTCTTGGCCATCGCCACGACCATATCCGTCTGCCTGGCCAAGAACGCAGGTAATTGCAATACATCGACTGTTTCGGCGACGACGTTCGCCTGCCACGGTTCGTGCACATCGGTTAGAACGGGCACGCCAAATGTCGTTTTCACCCTTTCAAGCATGCGCATCCCTTCTTCGAGACCGGGGCCGCGGAACGAATGAATCGATGAGCGATTCGCCTTGTCGAAACTTGCTTTGAAGACGTAGGGTAAGGCAAGCTTTTCAGTGACGCGAACGAATTCTTCACAGGTGCGAAGGGCGAGATCCATCGATTCAAGTACATTGATGCCGCCAAAAATAACCAGTGGAGATTCGTTTCCGACACCAATTCGTTCAGTAATCTTGATCATCATGTGAATGCGCGTGCGAAGCGCGTGGTGACTTGAGTGTTGATGATAGCGCTGGTGCTCTAAGTGCTACGCGCAATAGACGCCTTTCAATCCATGAGCGCGCTTGCCGCGGCAACCTGGGCACGATAGGCATCGAAGATATGGCGCAAGGCCTCACGCATCGGCGTGATAGGAGCCCAGTTCAGATCATCCATCGTGTTCTGGATTTTAGGCATGCGGTTCTGCACGTCCTGGTAGCCGGCACCATAGTAGGCACCCGAACTGGTCTCGACGATGTTCACCTTCTGCGCGCCGTCGGCGTACTCCGGATACTCGGCGGCCAGTTCCAGCATCATGTGGGCCAGTTCGCGGATCGAATAATTGTTGGCTGGCGTGCCGATGTTGTAGATCTGGCCGCTCGCCTTGCTGTCCTTGTTCTCGATGATCTTCATGAGGGCGGCTATGCCGTCATCGATGTAGGTGAAAGCGCGCTTCTGGTGGCCGCCGTCGACCAGCGAGATGGTTTCGCCGCGCACGATATGGCCGAAGAACTGGGTCAGCACGCGCGAAGATCCTTCCTTCGGGGTGTGGATCGAGTCCAGGCCGGCGCCGATCCAGTTGAAGGGGCGGAACAGGGTGAAATTCAGGCCTTCCATGCCGTAGCCCCAAATCACGCGGTCCATCAGCTGCTTCGAGCAGGCGTAGATCCAGCGCGGCTTGTTGATCGGCCCATAGACCAGCTCCGAATTCTCCGGATCAAATTCGTCGTCGTGGCACATGCCATAGACTTCCGAGGTCGACGGGAATACCAGGTGCTTCCTGTACTTGGCGGCCGAGCGCACGATCGGCAGGTTGGCTTCGAAGTCCAGTTCGAACACGCGCAGCGGCTGCTGGACGTAGGTCGATGGCGTGGCAATCGCCACCAGCGGCAGGATCACGTCGCACTTCTTGACGTGGTACTCGACCCATTCCTTGTTGACCGTGATGTCGCCTTCGAAGAAATGCATGCGTGGATGGCCGAGCAGGTCGCTGATGCGGTCGGTGCTCATGTCCATGCCGTAGACTTCCCACTCGGTGGTGGCGAGGATGCGCTTAGAGAGGTGGTGGCCAATGAAGCCGCTGACACCGAGGATAAGGACTTTTTTCATATTTGTTATTGCAAACTCAGAACAATAAAACAACTAAAAGAACGAAAACGCTTTTACGACTTACTGCGACGACGCTTCTTTTTGGGCGCAGTCTGGCTCCGTTCGGGTTTCCTCTTCAGACGATATAAATGCGGATTTTTTCGCTGCCCGCGAATCTGCATCACCTTAAGAATGACGAATAAGAGGATGATGCTTATAAGCGAGCCTCCGAAGACAATAAACAAAACTTCGCTCGGCGGGGCAGGCTCCTTACTCATCGCAACTTTCCCGTAAACTTGTGAAGATATATGGATGTGTATCCCAGTATCAAACCAGCATGTCAATCATGAAGAGGAGAATGAAACCCAGGAAAAACATCGCTGTTTGTACCGGCGTTTCAGGATCTTCATGGGCTTCCACCAATAGTTCCTCTGTGACCAGATATAGGAGCGCCGCTACACCGAAGGCCAGGAGCGCGTCGATGTAGACTGGAGTTACAGCATTCAACACCCCTGCCCCCGCACCAGCGCCGGCGAGCAAGCCGATGCCGAGAATTGCGGCGGTAACGCTGACTCTGAGCGCGGTCTGTCCCAGGCTCCGTAGTGATGTGGCGCAGGACACGCCCAGAAAGAACAGTTCAAGGACCAGGCCCACGGTGAGCAGCAGACCCTGCTTTTCGCCTGCAGCGAACGACAGCCCGATCAGTGCGCCGTCCAGAACGACGTCGACGCCTAGGGCGGTGAGCAGGCTACGCGTATCGCGTCCTCCTGCAGCGGCTTCTCGCCGGTCGCCGAACCACTTCAAAGCAAGCATGAACGCGACACCGAGTGAAAAGCCGATGAACGTTGGCCAAGGCATGCGTCGGTGCACCAGGTCAGGGAGCAATTCCACGGCAAGAACGCTAAAAACGGTCCCTGCCGCGAAGTGTTGGACAGCGCTTCGCAGCCCCGCTCCCGGTTGGCGAACGAGCGAGACCAAGGCTCCCGCGATAACGGCGACTGCAGGCATCGCGGCGTAGCTCAGTACTTTCGTGAGGGTTGCGCTCATGACGACACCTTCACTGAACCGGATTCCTGCTTGGGTTCTCCCTGAGAAGCTGGGACAGGAACCCCAGTCGTACCGGAATATGCCAGCAGGCGCAGCGCGTTGATGACCACAACCAAAGTCGAGCCCTCGTGGAACAGGACAGCGGTTCCGATATTCAAGCCAAAGATGGTTGCCGGGATGAGCACCGCCACAACGCCGAGACTCACCCACAGGTTTTGCTTGATCACACGGCGGGTGCGCCGCGACAGGCCTACCGCGAAAGGCAGCTGACTAAGATCGTCGCTCATCAGCGCGACATCTGCCGCTTCAAGTGCAACGTCCGACCCCGCCGCTCCCATAGCGATGCCGACTGTGGCATTCGCCATCGCTGGCGCATCGTTCACGCCGTCCCCGACCATGGCAACTTTGCCGTGCCGTTCGCGTAAATTTTTGACTGTCTCGACCTTTTGTTCTGGCAAAAGGTCGCCTTTTGCCTCGGTCAGGCCGACGGTGCGGGCAACGGCATCGGCGACCTGCTGATTGTCTCCCGAAAGCATGACCAAACGCGTGATCCCGAGTTCACGCAGCTGCTGCATGACGGCCGGCGCGACGGCCCGCGGCGTATCCATCACGCCGATCACGCCCAGGAAGCGGCTTCCCTTTCGCACGACCATCGTCGTCCGTCCCGCACGAACTAGCGAGTCGTTCGCCCGCGCGAGTTCGCTCGACAGGGGCATGCCGTTTGATTCCGCAAACAATACCGGTTTGGCGATATAGGTTGTTTCGCCATCCACCACAGCCTGCACGCCTCTGCCGGTCAGGCCGCGTACGTCGTCTGCACGCGCAGCCGGAACCCCGGCAGGAAGCCGCTCGCGTCCGCCCTGGACCAGCGCGGATGCCAGCGGATGGTCGCTATGTGATTCGACCGCCACGACAACAGCGAGCAACTCCGTCTCGCTAACGCCTGAAGCGGTAACGACATCGGTCAGATTCGGGCGCCCTTCGGTCAACGTTCCAGTTTTATCGAACGCGATCGCATCGAGGCTACCGAGATTTTCCAAGGGGCCGCCGCCCTTCACCAGGACCCCGCTACGCCCCGCCCGTGCCACGCCTGACAGGACGGCAGACGGCACTGAAATCGCCAGCGCGCATGGGCTAGCCGCAACCAGCACTGCCATCGCGCGATAAAAGCTGTCGGAAAAAGCTTCGTCGACAACCACGAAGGCCAACATCAGCAGCGCGACAAGTCCCAGGATAACGGGCACGAAAATGCGTTCGAACCTGTCGGTAAATTGCTGTGTGGGCGAGCGTTGGGCCTCGGCGTCAGCGACCATTTGCACAACGCGCGCCATGGTCGACTGCGACGCCAGGCGGGCGACCATGACGTCGATTGCCCCGGTGCCGTTGATGGTGCCTGCGAACACCCGGTTGACGGCCTTCACCCGTTCAAAGGCAGCGATGGCGGCTTTGCCATCTTCGACCGGCGACTTGTCGACCGGGACGCTTTCTCCCGTGACTGGCGCCTGATTGACACTCGACGTCCCTTTGACGACGACACCATCCGCTGGCAGGCGCTCGTTCGGCTTCACCAACACGATGTCGCCAGGCTGCAGCTTCTCGACCGGGACCTCTTCAATCTCGTCGCCCTTCCTCAGCAGCGCCGTCTCAGGGGCAAGCTTGGCCAGCGCTTCGATCGCGCGCCGCGCGCGTCCCATCGCAAAATGCTCCAGCGAGTGTCCGAGGCTGAAGAGAAACAGAAGCAAGCCGCCCTCTGCCCACTTGCCAAGCGCCGCAGCGCCGATAGCGGCCACGAGCATTAACGTGTCGATCTCGAAGCGACGTGCAAGGACGTTTTCGAACGCCTCTTTCGCAGTAAATACCCCACCGCACAGGTAGGCGCCCAGGTAAAGCGCCATTGGAAGCCAGCTGGCAGCAGCACTGTTCCGTTCGACAAGCCACCCGGCTAATACGAATAATCCGGCCGCCACCGCGAAGATCAATTCCGTATGTTCGCCGAAAATGCCGCCGTGCCCGTGCTCATGGCCGGCATGCGTATCTGCTTTCCCGTGCACGTGCGCGTGCGCATCCTCCTTACCGTGCGCGTGCGCATCCTCCTTACCGTGCGCGTGCGCATCCTCCTTACCGTGCGCGCTAGCCCCCTCTTTGTCACCCGAGGATTCCGAGGCTTCCCGCCCCATGTTCGTCAACTCTGTACCTGAAGCGCGCACGAGGTCTTCCAGCCGCTTCTGCGACATCGCGGAACGTTCGTACTCGATCCGAAACCGCCCTGAAGGAGAAACTTCCGCCTCCAGGACACCTGGCACTTGGCGCAAGCGCTCGGCAAACAATCGCGCGCCCCGGGCGTGCAGTGGCGCCGGAGTATTACCAACGTAGTGGGCAAACTTGCCGGTAAGTTGGGCGCCGACGGCACTAACCAGCTCGCGCAGTCGCCCCACTGAAATGACAGCGGGATCGTAGTGCAAACAAAGCAAGGGAGGAGAATCCTGCTGCATTTTCACGTGAACACGCTCCACGCCAGGACGCCCCTTCAAAAGACCGATGAGTCGATCAACACATGGGTCGCGTGGGTCGTCGACATCCGGGAGGACCAACGGCAATTCAAGCCGTACTCGATTCAATTCTTCCATCTGCTTACCTTTCTCTCGAAACGGCTAGTATGAAAAGCACAATCGACACGGTCAGTACCGGGCCGCACAAACGCACTAATTCTGCTTCGCGATAATCTTTGGCTTATGGGACCCAACGCAATAAGGCGGACCGACGAGGACCTTGTCGCTCAACTTCAACTGGATCTCATTGCCGACAAAAACGTTGACGTATCTTTTACTACGGAGATGCGCGAACTGGACTTCAACATACCGTCCAGAGGAGCGTTCATCATTTGCGAGCAGCAGGCATTCTGGATGATTGGTAGGAGTTTCATTCGGAAGATAAATTTTCCGAACATATCCGGTCTGCGTCCCGAGATCATCCGGCCGGGAAGTGACGCAAGCGGCCAGACTGGGCAAGACCATTACAGCGAAACAAATCAACCTGACCTTCATTTAGAAGTCCTTCACATCAGCTCTATCAACACAACGAAACAGTTAGCCGATAAGATTCTTGAGCATTTCATCCATCTCCTTATACTCGTCGGCCACTTTCTGTATCAGGAACTGATGCCTGACCGCCTGCTCAGCGAAAGCACTTCGTTCCTGATCCAAATCGACGGTATTCCCATCGACTGCGCCCTGCGTCGGAATCCGATACATCAGGAATGCGTCGAGCTCATCGACGCTTGTGGCACACTTCGATTTATCAACAGGGTCCGTTGCAGGAGATGTTGCCAGGAGCGCCTGTTGCAGCGCAGCCTTAAAATCGATGTCGCGCGCCTTGTAGTTCGGCGTATCGGCATTGGCAATATTCGAAGCAAGCACGTTCAGCCGCCGCTCCGATACCTGAAGCGCCCGTTGGAAAAATTCTTCCTTGTCCGTCGTCGCGGTTTGCGTCAGACGGGGAATACCACTCTTGATTTCGTTCATCGCTCTTCCTTTCGGATATCGTCGAATCGAACTCCCGGTGAGGGCGGTAATGAGGATGCATTTGTGTGTCGCTTCTTCCAGGTCCACGGATACAACCACCACAACATCAGGATCAGCGAAGCAAATATTGCAGCCACGCCAAGGCCGACCAAATGGCCAACCACCTCTGCTATGACCAGACTCGCGCACAGGACCAGAGACAGCGATAGGAAAAATGCGCCGGCCAGCATTTGTTTGCTTGCGACGTTCTTGAACCGCATCCGGTCGTCGAGTGGCCGCAATACACGGTGCTGTACAGCTGGAGCGGTGAACAAAATGAGACTCGACAGCGAACACAAGAAGGTCGCCATGAAAATCCACTTCTCCAGCCGAACGATGCCTTGAAAACCCGAATTGAAAGGCAACGCAATCAGAAAGCCAGTTAAGAGCTGAGCCCCAGGAAGCAGGATCCGCAGCTCGTTGAGCATTTCAGTCATGTCTGCTTCGTCATGCCCAGCCAAACCAGCCGGCAATTCTCCGGCCGGTGCGGCTACGCTCGCCTTGCCCTGCTGACTGGTCATCATGATCTAACTCCTGAATTACCAACCTGAATAGGCGTTGCCGACAATCGGCCAGCTACCAGTCCGCGCCTATATGGACTGGTAGCTGGCACGGCTTAATGGGCTTCGGCTGTGGTCTTCTCGACGACCAATTCTTCCTCGTCCTTTCGATGCACAAGCCGATACAGCAGGGGCAACACCAACAGCGTCAGTGCCGTCGAAGACAGAATGCCGCCGATGACGACAGTAGCGAGAGGTCGTTGCACCTCGGCGCCGGTACCGGTCGCAAGTGCCATCGGCACGAAGCCGAGCGACGCGACCAGGGCTGTCATCAGGACCGGGCGCAAACGAGTGAGAGCACCCTGGACGATGGCCTCGTTAAGCGGCATACCCTCTTCCCGCAAGGATCGGATGAAGGAAATCATCACCAGGCCGTTGAGCACTGCCACGCCGGACAGGGCGATGAATCCCACCGCCGCGGTGATCGACATCGGGATGCCGCGCAGCGTGAGGGCGAGAATGCCGCCAGTGAGCGCAAACGGGATGCCGGTAAACACCAGCAGGCCATCCTTCAGGTTTCCGAACATGACGAACAGCAGTGTCAGCACCAGGAACAGTGCCAGTGGAACGACCAGCTTCAGCCGCTGGGTGGCTGACTGCAGCTGCTCAAAGGTGCCACCCCAGCTGGTCCAGTAGCCTGCTGGAACCGCAACGGACTTAGCGATCGCTGCCTGGGCCTCGGGCACAAAGCTGCCGACGTCGCGTCCACGCACATTGGCGCTGACGACGATGCGGCGCTTGCCATTCTCGCGGCTGACCTGGTTTGGACCAGGTGCAAACACCAGCTCGGCAACCTCGCCCAGCGGCACATACGACGCGGCAGCGTTCTCCCCCTGTGGTAACGCGATCGGCAGGCGGCGAAGCGCGTCGATGTCGCTGCGCAACTCTTCCGGCAGGCGGATGAGGATATCGAAGCGGCGGTCGCCTTCGAACATGGTCCCAGCCTGCCGTCCACCGGTTGCGGTGGCGAGCGCCGCTTGCACGTCGGCGATGTTCAGACCGTAGCGCGCGGTCTTTTCACGGTCGATGTTCACGGACAACATTGGCAAGCCGCCGGTTTGCTCGACCTTGACCTCGGACGCGCCAGGGATCTTCTGCAGGACCTCGGCGATCTGCTGTCCGGTCTTCGCCAGCACGTCCATGTCGTCGCCGTACACCTTCACTGCGACGTCGCTGCGCACACCGGAAATCAGTTCGTTGAAGCGCAGCTGAATGGGCTGCGAGAATTCGAAGGCATTGCCCACATATTTCTCGGCCTCCTTCTGGATTGCGTCCACCAGCTCTGCATGGGTCTTTTTTGGCGCCGGCCATTGCGCTTCCGGCTTGAGCATGATGTAGCCGTCCGAGATATTTTGCGGCATCGGGTCGGACGCAATTTCAGCCGTACCGGTACGTGCAAAAATGCGGTCGATTTCCGCGAATTTCGCTTTCAAACCGTTTTCCAGCTTCTCCTGCATCGCCAGCGACTCGGTCAGGCTGGTCGCAGGAATGCGCAGGGCCTGGATCGCCATATCGCCCTCGTTCAGGTTCGGAATGAATTCACTGCCGAGGCGCGCCGCGAGCAGGCCGGACAGGATCACGAGAACGATGCTCGACGCTAGCACGGCGGGGCCGTTACGCAGCACCTTGGCCAGCGCTGGCGCATACCAGTTCTTTGCCTTGGTCATCAGTCGGTTTTCCTTTTCCGCGACGCGTTTGCCAATGAACAAGGCGACTGCGGCGGGCACGAAGGTCATCGACAGGATCATCGCGCCGATCAGTGCGAGCACGACGGCGAAGGCCATCGGATGGAACATCTTCCCTTCCACTCCGGCCAATGCGAAGATCGGCAGGTACACGACCATGATGATCAACTGGCCGAACAGCAGCGGGCGCCGGGCTTCACGCGCGGCCGCGAACACTTCATGGAAGCGTTCATTGAGTGTCAATTCGCGTTTGTGGTGTTCCTGCGCATGCGCCAGGCGCCGTACACAGTTTTCGACGATGACGACGGCGCCGTCGATGATGATGCCGAAGTCGAGTGCCCCCAGGCTCATCAGGTTCGCGCTGATCTTGTAAGTCACCATTCCGGAGAACGTAAACAGCATCGACAGGGGGATCACGAGTGCCGTGATGACGGCCGCACGAATATTCCCGAGGAACAGGAACAGGATCACGATGACCAGGATCGCGCCCTCGGTCAGGTTCTTCTTGACGGTGGCGATGGCCTTGTCGACCAGGACCGTGCGGTCGTACACGGGCACCGCCTTGACGCCGGCCGGCAGCGTCTTGTTAATCTGGTCCATTTTCTCAGCGACGGCCTGTGCCACCACGCGACTGTTTTCGCCGATCAGCATGAACACCGTGCCCAGCACCACTTCCTTGCCGTTGGCGGTTGCCGCGCCGGTGCGCAGCTCGCGCCCCAGGCCCACCAAGGCAACGTCGCGCACGCGGATTGGCACGCCGCGCACGTTGCTGACGATGGTATTGCGGATGTCGTCCAGCGTGCGGACCTGGCCGGGCGCACGCACCAGGAACTGCTCGCCGCGGCGCTCGACGTAGCCAGCGCCGACGTTGCCGTTGTTGCGTTCGATCGCCTCGACCACGGCGTTCAGGGTCAGGCCATAGGAACTGAGCTTGGCCGGATCGGGCGTGACGTGGTATTCCTTCGAGAATCCGCCGATCGAATTGATCTCGGTGACGCCCGGTACCTGGCGCAGCTGCGGCTTGATGATCCAGTCCTGCACCTCCCGCAGGTCGGTCGGTGTGTAGGGCGTGCCATCCGGCTTTTTCGCGCCGGGCGTGCTCTCAACCGTCCATAGGTAGATCTCACCCAAGCCCGTCGAAATCGGCCCCATATTCGGCGTGACGCCTTCAGGTAGGCCCTCTTTCGCTTCCTGGATGCGCTGGTTGACCAGCTGGCGCGCGAAATAGACGTCGGTGCCATCCTTGAAGATGACAGTCACCTGCGACAGTCCGTAACGCGACAGCGAGCGAGTCTGCTCCAGACCCGGCAAGCCAGCCATCACGGTTTCAATCGGATAGGTGACGCGCTGCTCGACCTCGAGCGGCGAATAGCCCTGCGCCGAGGTGTTAATCTGCACCTGGACGTTGGTGATGTCGGGAACCGCGTCGATCGGCAGACGTTGGTAGTTGTAGACGCCAATGGCGGCCATCGCGAAGACGGCCAGCATGACGATCCATCGATGCTCGATGGCGGAGCGTATGATGCGTTCAAACATAATTGTGCTCCTCAGTCCTCATGCTCGGCGCTGCTCTTGCCCTGCTCCGCCTTCAGGACGAAGCTGCCAGTCGTGGCGTAGACCGTCCCAACACGCAACCCTTCCAGGACCTCGACGTGATCCTTGCCGGTTGCGCCGACGACCACCGGTTGCGCTTTGAAGCCCTCCGGCGTCTGGACGAACACGACAGGCTTGTCCTCGACAGTCTGAAGCGCCTCGCTCTGGACGGCGACGGCGACTTGCTTGGCGTTCTGAACTAGCGACACATTAACGAAGAGGCCGGGACGCCATGCGAGCGACGGGTTCACGAGCTCGATGCGGGCGGTTGCAGAGCGGGTCTGTTCACCCACCAGTGCGCCCACATAAGTCACCTTGCCGGTGGCGCTCAGGTCTGCCGCCGCAGCTTTGACGGTAGCGGTTTCACCGACCCGGACGACGCCGAGATCCTTCGGCGTGACGACGACATCGACCCAGACGCGCGACAAGTCTGACAGGAGAAACACGTTCGAATCTTCCTTGACCGCTTCGCCAAGGCTGATATGCTTTTCGACGATGATGCCGTCGAAAGGCGCACGCAGCTCATAGCGATTCACTTGGCCTTTACCCGATGCGACACCGAGCGCGCGCAGCTTGGATTCGGCATTATTTGCCGCAATGCGTGCCTCTTCGTAAGCCTGTCGCGCCTGCAGGTAATCCTGCTCCGCAGAAATTTTGTCTTCCCACAGCTTCTTCTCACGCTCATAAGTGCTGCGGGCCAGGTCCATGCGCGTCCTTGCGGCGTTAAGGGTGCTCCGCATCTCAGCCAATTCCGGACTGGAGATCACAGCCAGCACCTGGCCCATTTTCACGACCTGGCCGAGTTCGGCTTGTACCGACTCGGCGATTCCAGGAACACGCGGCACGATGTGGGCTGTGCGATCCTGGTCGAACCGCACTTCGCCGGGCAACTGGACTGACGACTCGATCATCTCGGTGCCGGCCCGTGCGACCTTGATGCCCGCTTGCTGGACTTGCTGGGAGGTCAACTTGACGAGGCCTTCCTCACCAGCGTGGCCTGCGCCTTCCTTCGCTCCGCCTTTGCCAGCGGGTGCTTGGGCGACTTCCTTGCCGGTTTCGGCACCGGCAGGCGTGCCCGACTCCTTCTTCCAGAACAGGATGGCCGCGCCGAGAATCACGCCGACCGCGACGATTACCGCCACAGTCTTGAACGATTTATTTTGATTGATGGACTTCATTTGACTTGTCTTTCGATATGGTTCACGCCGGCGCCGGCAAGGGGGACGTAACGCTCGATATCCGCGATCGAGCGGTAACGGTCGGCGAGTGCGCGCAGATACTGGGTCTTGGTCTGGAACAGCGTCCGCTGGGCGTCGAGCACGTCAGTGAACGCGAACTTGCCCATCGAGAATCCCGTAACCGCTGCGTCATAGGCGCTTTGCGCGGCGGGCAGCACCTGGTCGCGCAGCGTGACGGTTTGCGTCGACGCCACTTCGGCGCGTTGGTAGGCATCGGCGAGTGCCTGCGTCAGGCGCAGGCGTTCCGCCTCGAGGTCGTCGCGCGCCTGATCGGCCCGCCGAAGGGCGGACAGCACATTGCCCTGGTTGCGGTTAAAGAGCGGCAGCGGTAACGAAATGCCGATCACGCCTTGCGTACGGCCGAGTTCCCGCTCTCGTTGCGATCCGACCGTCACCGTCACGTCAGGAATGCGCTGCGCACGTTCCAGCCTGACCTGGGCATCCCGTCCCGCCGCGTTCGATTGAGCGCGCTGCAGCTGCGGTGCGGTCTCGAGCCGCTGCGCCAGATCAGTCCACGCAGGTACCCGGTCGAACGTGTCTGGTGCCTGCAACGGCTGGTCGAGGGGGCGTGGGCTGGCCCATAGCGCGGTGAGCCGGCGCTGAGCCAAGGCCAGTTCGGCCTGCGCCTGGGTTAACTCGAGCTGCGCGGCAGCCTCGGCGACGCTGGAACGGGTTTGCTCGACCGGCGAGATTTTCCCGGCGATGACACGTCGGCTGGTTACCTCGGTGGATTTGTGGGCGAGATCAAGCGACGCCCGCGCCAGAGCCAGCCGCTCCTGGGCCGTCAGGGCATCCATATAAGCGGTGATCACATCGGCGCGAAGCTCCGCGCGTCTGACATTTACATCGTCGATGGCGACATTGCGCTCCTGTTCGGCAGCAGCAATGCGCGCGGCGCGCTTGCCCCCCAATTCTAGACGCTGGTTGACCTGGGTAGTCTCGGTGCGGGTGTTGCGATCAGTACCTTCGGAAAGGAAAGACAGCTCCGGGTTTGGGCGGGCCCCCGCCTGTTGTACCGCGCCGTCGGCGATGCCGATCGATCGGGTAGCGGAGCGCAGGGCCGGGTTTGCCGACAGGGCCAGCTCAATCGCTTGATTCAGCGTGAGCGGCAAAGCCGAGTTGGTCGCCTGAGGCACCATTACGGCAGGTGAAAATGGGTTTTGCTGCCCGATAGCATGGGCAACAGGAAACGCGGTCTGCAATAGAAAGACCGTCGCCCCTAGCACGAAGTGCTTGGATTGCATGATGACTCCGAAGACTATTAAAGGGAAATAGCCGGCGGCAGCCCCTACGCACCGTCAACGGAGCGCGGAAATGCGTTTCAAATGAAGAGTCGCAAAAAGGTCAGCCGCAGGATCAGGCGCGACCGGTCCACTGAGGACGTTCTGGAGGAGAGAGGACTACGGAATCAGGCGAAACAACAGTCAAGGCGATAGCACCGCTAACGTCCTCAAGCTTGAAGCAGGATCCAGCAAGGTCGGGGGCGGCAAGCGCAATGTGCACATACGAGCAATGAGCGTCGTGCGTGGTGACCTTCTTGCTGAAGGGGGATTTGTCTTTGGCCGCAAGCGACAATTCATCAGTGCTGCTGTTGTGCTGGTGATGTCCGAAGTGATTGGACGCCCGCCCCGCTTCATGCATGCAATAGGCGCTAACGACGTTCCAGGTGAACTGGAAAGTCATCACTGCAAGCAAGATGAAAAGGAAGCGTCGGACCATGATGTCGGCCAGTATAGCGCAAACAAATTTTTCTGCACGTTCGCCGTTCAACTTTCCTGGATTCTCGCAACGGATAAGCTATGGCTGACTTGGTAAAAATATTGTAGAATTGACTCATCAAGATTTACCGCGTCACGCAAGTCATTGGATATAAAGGAACACAGTGGAAAATTTTCCTCGCAAAGAGCTGGTTAAGGTTGTTCAGTCGGGGATGACTGGTTCGCGCAGCGCTTTCGCACTCGCTGTCGGCCGGTTCGCAACAAAACTAAAAGACGTGGACCTGCAACTGGCCCAGGAACTCGCACAGTTTCTATCTACGGAAAATGTCATGCGTGGCGCAGGCGACTTCGTGCCGGCGCCAGTCGACGCGGATTCGCGTATGGAACTTGTCGAGACAGTGTACCCAGTAGTCGTGGCTAAGAAGCCTGCCTTCAATGATGCGGTTCAGGGTGTCTTGGAAGGCGTGCTGCGCGAATGGAACAGCCTCGATCTCCTTATCCAGGAAGGGCTGGCTCCGGCGCGAATGCTGCTGTTCTGCGGCCAACCTGGGGTCGGCAAGACGCTCGCTGCATACTGGCTTGCCCAGGAACTTAAACTGCCATTGCTCACGTTGAATCTAGCCACGGTGATGAGCAGCTATCTCGGAAAGACAGGCAATAACGTTCGCGCTGTATTCGATCATGCCATGTCGCGCCCGTGTGTTCTGCTGCTGGACGAGTTTGATGCGATTGCGAAGCGGAGAGACGACGACAGCGACGTTGGCGAACTCAAGCGGCTTGTGAACGTCCTGCTTCAAGCGCTCGACGAATGGCCGGCCAACGCCTTGCTCATCGCCGCGACCAACCATGGTGAGCTGTTGGATCCCGCTGTGTGGAGACGATTTGATCATGTGATCCAATTCGAACCGCCGTCGGCAGACTTAATCGAGGACTACCTCATGGAGATACCCATGGATGGCGAAGTACGCCAGAACCTCGCCGCCCTCCTCCAAGGCGAATCGTTCAGTACGATTGGCCAATTGATTCTCTCTTCGCGCAAGGCCGCGCTGCTGGAAAAGGCGGACTTGCTGCCAACCCTCGTAAAGCATGCCGTGCGCTTACGCATGAGCAAAGGAACTATGGGCAAGCCGATCGAAGGAACGATGCTACTGATGTACCTGGCAGGCCAGTCACGGCGTGAAATCGCCGCCGCCCTCGGCAAGACGCATCCGACCGTCGGCCGCGTCATCAAACGTTATCTCGGGGAGTAATAACGCATGGCAGCAACGAACATCATCTTGGGTTACGGTGAAACGCTCACGCATCTTCATAAGCTCAACCGCGGTTCAGGTCCGAAGAAATATCCCTACCTGATCAGCGAGCAACGGCCTTTGCTTGGCGAGCAGCTCGGCAGCATCTTGAAGAGTCAGCGTGCGCAGGACGCAAGGCTGAAACCAAATGGTGAGTCCGTTGCGAAGTTCACGCTGCACCCGGCCTTCCTGGCGAAAACGCACCACCCGAATGCTCTGCTTAAGGCAAGCGGCCTGCGATGCGTAGGAAGCCGGTCGGCATTCGTTGTTCCCAGGAAGCTCACCGATCTTCGCCAGAAAGCGGGGGAATCGCTGTTCACGGCAGCACTGTAGTCGCCGGCGACGAAGACGCTTTTGAACGTCTAACGGACATGCTGTACGCGCCAAAAATCCCGCAAACCCATCAAAAAGCATTTTGTCGGTTCGAGATGATGCAATCATTTACGGCGGTCGACAAAGATTACGTCAGCGAGTCGGCGTCGAACCAGTCGCTACTGGAGGTCGTGCTGCACGCGTCGGCGGAAGAAAGCGATATCGTCCAGGCGTTCGCTTCCTACGTCAAATCGTTGGGCGGAGAAGCTGAATCGAACCGCGCCCTCGTGATTTCAGGGTTGACCTTCGTTCCGGTCCGGATCGCCGCCACTTTGGCACGCGAGCTGGCTGCTTTCAACTTTGTTCGCGCCGTGCGCGTTATGCCGTCGCTGCGCATCGGCGGCAGAGAAATGCGTAGCTCCACCGTTCCTGCGCCTATCCTGCCAACGATGCCGGCAATGGATACCTCTCTCAAAGTCGCCGTCTTCGATGGCGGCATTGGGCATACCGATCTGAGCCCGTGGGTCAAGGAGACCATCATGCCTGGCGCTGAGTCGACCGCGGCCGCCTACCTGAATCACGGTAACGGTGTCACGAGCTCCGTGCTATTTGGCCCGATTGACGAAGCCGCACCCGAGTTTCCGCGGCCTTACGCCAATGTCCATCACTACCGCTGCATCAGTCCAGCACTGCAGGCGCCGGCCGGCGTGCCCGACGCAGACCTCTACGACGTGCTGAAGCACATCGATAACGTGCTCAAGACCGAAAAGCCCGACTTCGTCAATCTCAGCATCGGGCCATATATGCCCATGGATGACGATGAAGTCCATCCTTGGACCGCGCTGATCGACAGTCATCTGGCATCGGGCACCACCCTTGCGGCGGTCGCAGTCGGCAACGACGGGGAAAAGGCGTGGCCGGACAGCAGGGTGCAACCTCCTTCAGACATGGTCAACGCATTGGCGGTTGGGGCCTGCGATACCACCGGCACCACTTGGACGCGTGCGCCGTACAGTTCACACGGCCCGGGCCGCAGCCCAGGCATGATTAAACCGGACGGCGTCGGCTTCGGGGGCTCGGAGAGCGAGCCGTTCGTGGTGTACAACGCGTTGACCGGCCAGTATGCGTACACAACCGGAACGAGCTTTAGCTCGCCAGCGACCCTTCGCACCGCCATCGGCGTGAAGGTCTCGCTCAATTCGCCACTGAGTCTCCTTGCTGTCCGCGCACTCATGTCGCACCATGCAACCAGGCCAAAGCATATGTTGATGAGCCACGTGGGACATGGTCGGTTCCCGCAAAGTGTCGAAGAAGTGCTTACCTGCGACGATAATGAAGTGCGCGTCATCTATCAAGGCACCCTCCAGGCTGGGCAGAACCTGCGGGCCCTAATCCCGTTTCCGACGATGCCGCTCAATGGTCGGGTCACGCTACGGGCCACGTTGTGCTTTGCCAGCCACACCGACCCTGAGCACGCTGTCAACTACACGCGCGCCGGTTTGACTGTACTTCTGCGGCCGAAGAAAAGTAAGAAGGAAACGACGACTTTTTTCTCATCCTCCAAGATGTACACCACTGAACTGGAGGCGCGGGTTGACGAACAGAAGTGGGAAACCACACTCAAGCATGAGCAGCGCTTTAACGTCGACACCCTCGATGACCCGATGTTCGACATTACCTACGGCGCCCGAGAAGATGGCCAGAGCGTAGATAACCAGTCGCTCCCGCCCCTGCCGTACGCAATGGTGGTTACGGTTTCGGCTGAAGACACGCCCAGCGTCTACAATAACATCCGACAGCGCTACCAGACCCTGCAGCCTGTCGAGGTTCGCCAGGAGGTGCGCATCAAAACCAGCAACGGCCGATCCTGATCGGCGCATGTTCGGCGATACGGCACTTGATCCACGCGCCGTATCGCCAATGCTGGCGCAGCAGGATATTTTTCGATTGCCGCAACCATGCAAGAACAACCTTCAACCGTTACACAACCCGCGCGCGTGGCGCCGATCGAGACCTGGACGGTTTCTCACGAACTCGATGGCTCTGCAGGTTCGAACCGAGAATGGGATATGCCGCGGCAGATTGGTGCGGATACGGACGTGGCGGCAGTTCTGGCCTGGCTAGCGAACTTCACCCCGACGCAAACGACATTCGACGCATATCGCAAGGAGGCGGAACGCTTGCTGCTGTGGTGTGTGGTAGAACGGGGCAAGGCCTTATCGTCGATTACCCATGAAGATTGGCTCTCGTACCACGCCTTCCTGGCCAATCCTCAGCCGCGCGACCGATGGGTCGCACAACAGAATCGGCGGCACCCGCGTCACGACCCTAGATGGCGCCCATTCGCGGGCCCGTTGTCCCAGTCTAGCCGGCGGCAGGCCGGAGTAATCCTCAATTCAATGTTTTCCTGGCTGGTCAATGCCGGATACCTTGCCGGCAATCCCCTGTCGCTGTCCCGTCAACGTAAGAGCAGTCGGACGCCTCGCGTAGAGCGATATCTCGACCAGGACCTCTGGGAAGAAGTCAAGTCCACAATCGACTCCCTCCCACGCGAAACACCGCGGGAACGAGAACACCATTTCCGGCTACGTTGGCTGATGACACTGTGCTACGTGTGCGGGCTTCGCATCACGGAAGTCGCCGAGGGCACGATGGGTGATTTCTTCTGTCGGCGCGATCAGGAGGGTAACGAGCGCTGGTGGCTGGAAATCCTGGGCAAAGGCAGCAAAGTGCGTATCGTTCCGGCCACCACAGAGCTTATGACCGAGCTTGGCAGATACAGGCGCGAACTGGGCTTTCCAGTCCTCCCTGTCCGTGGTGAGTCGACACCCCTGCTTTTGCCCATCGGCGGCAAGCCCAGGCACTTAAGTCGTGGCGGCATTCACGATATCGTCAAGGCAGTGTTCAGTATGACGGCCGAAAGGGTCAAGATGAAAGGCGCTGAGCATTCGCACCGAGCCGCAATGATCGGCCAGGCATCCGCCCACTGGCTCAGGCATACGGCAGGCTCGCATATGGCCAACAAAGCCGTCGATCTGCGGCATGTCCGGGACAATCTAGGACACGCGTCCATCAGCACGACGAGTGGTTATCTGCACTCACCAGACGATGCGCGCCACATCGATACGGAAGATAAACATCGCGCAAACTGGTGAGAACATCGAATCAATTAGGAATAACGAGAAGGAGAGGCCTGAGTGGGAATGTCGCGCGTTAGAAAGAATGCATTTTTTTCTGCACATCCAGTTTGTATCTTCTGCGGAGGTGGCGAAAAGGCAACAACCATCGAGCACTGCCCTCCTCGGGCGATGTTCCAGTTTCGTGACTGGCCAGAAGGCTTTGAGTTCCCAGCCTGCGAGAGCTGTAATCACGGCACCGCAGACCATGACCTCATCATTTCTTTGAATCGCCACGATTTTTCTAGATACTCTTCAGCCGTAAGAAATGCCGCTTTTCAAACTCGACTGGTGACAGCCGTTCATTGAAGCCGTGGCGGCGCTTCGGATTGTAGAACATCTCGATGTAGTC
>Ga0209023_10002413_pt1 | contig 23369 bp, 21 predicted proteins | sample LakOneMetagenome_FD_187468 | JGI IMG/M metagenome (GOLD analysis project Ga0209023, IMG submission 187468) | Freshwater and sediment microbial communities from Lake Erie, Canada (SPAdes) (version 2) | ecosystem: Environmental > Aquatic > Freshwater > Lentic | place: Lake Erie, Canada... | reverse complement strand
CCCCATCGGAGAGGTGGTCTCCTGGCTGAACGACGATATGGACAACAGTCGGTGGGGCGTGACGCTGATCTACCTTTCCAAGAACACCTACACCGCTGACGCATACTTCGTGACATACGGAAATCCCTCAGTGGGTGACGGGGTGAAGAAGTACGGCAAGCGGACGGATAAGACGGAAGGCAAGATAACCAAGGTCTCCATCGACTCGGATTCACCGAGCCACTCCCGTATGGAATCCACACTTGTCGGTCTAGAAGGCGACAGTGGATCAGCCTGGGTCGGTGGGGACGACAACGGGAATCCGAAGCTTCTGGGACTCAACATCGGGTACACCCATCGCGCGGACGGCGGCTATGGCTACGCCATCGGTTACCCCATTCGTCAGCTCATCAAAAGCGTCCGAAACGGTTCGGCGAAGTGGGGCGCAGGCTTCACACCAGTTGGTCCCTAGCTGTAATTCCTCGAGCTTCCAGTCCCGCTCGTAGTGGTTGGTGAACCCCTCGACCGTATGGAGAGTTCCGCTCTACAGGAGAGCGGCGACCCCGTTGCGCCCGCTTTCCACGGGACATGGGAGAGCCCCGGGACTATCACGGAGGTTCTTGGTCTGCGCGGCTCAGGCGCAGACTCGCGCAACCGTTGCGACGGCGATAGCAGCTATGCCAGCGGGCTATAAAGGACCAGTTGCGTTTCAAAGCGACTACAGCAATACCAGACCAGACGGATCACCCGCGCGTCCTTCGCGCAGGTCCAACCCTGATTGGTGGGCAACGGTGGGGACGTTCAGCTACCAATCCAGTGGCATCGCTACTCCCACCAGTGAGGGAAACTACACCGTCTCCTCCCGCACGAGTATTTACGACTACTACAACTACGAAACCACCGATCCGAATAAGTTCGGTCTTCCGCAGGCTTCGGACTTAAACAATCTACATAGAGCAGGGTGGGCGCAGAACTTCGACACCGTAGGCACTTCCAGCTACCAGAGAAGCACTTATCCATGATCGGGCTGCGTCACCCAATTCTAGGATCCTTACACGCCGCGTCAGTGCTTTTGCTGACTACGAGTTGCTTCGTTGGACCCGGGCAAACCGACAAAGGAAGCGATATCGTTAGCCTTCTCAAGATTCGCATCCCGCAATCGGCAACGGATATTGTTGGACATACTGACAGTGGCATCGACTTCTTTATGCCCAATGATGAGTGGCGCGACTACATCGCGGGATATTACCCCGATGCGGTGCTTACGCCTCGCCCTTCGAAGGAACGCGATGGCAGCGCCCCCATCGTGTGTTATCCATCGTTACGCTCAGGCGCTGAGCTGACGAACTGGACAACTGGCGGCGATATTCAGTACCGCGACACCGATTATAGCGTCTACCGATTTGTTAGCATCACACCAGATTGTGCGCCTGGCAAGGCATACATCCGCTGGAGCCTTGACGATCCCAAGTGAGGGTGGAGGCGCCGCGAAACGCCGCATCCTAGACCTCACCTGCCGCAGCGCCGCCTGCCTCCGGTACGCCGATCTGCGTGTCGTACCGAAAACGCGAAACGCACCCGCGCCGCGCACCCTGTCCCTCGGCGGCGTACTCCTCGGCTTTGGCGAGGATCGCCTCGGTGGTGCGCAGCCATACCGAGGAACAGTACGCGGCGTGTGACGGGTTTCCAGGGTGCCTTGTGACGGGTTACGACGCGACGTTTCGGCACGCCGAGCCGTCTGCCGTACCGGAACGTGGAGGCGCGGGGATGCACAAAAATGCACACATTTGAGATTTCTCGTTCTCGCAGGTCAGACGGTGTTTTTGAGCAGAATGCACACACGTGCACACGCAATGCACACGCTCCGAAGCGGAACATCGTCGCAGGTCAGAGCATGTTTTAGACCCAGAATGCACACGTTTTCGGGCAATTGGCGTGGTGAAAACGCGGCGAAGGCGGTTCTGAAGCCCTCTGACTCAGCTTTGTAGCGGAGCCGCACGGTAGCTGGCTTGACTCAGCTACCTACAGTTTCCGCTCCTATCTATAGAGAGAGAAGTTCTAAATTTACAACGGGCACGAGAAACCAGTGTGCAGCCGTGTCAAATAGTTAGCTGAGTTGAGCTGGCTACAGCCGTGTCACTCAGGCAGATAGTCCCCGACCCCTGAAAATGTGTGCATTTTGACCTCAAAACCTATCCTGAGCTGCGAAAACGGTTAGCTGGAGTACGTGTGCATTGCGTGTGCACGTGTGTGCATTCTTCTCAAAAACCTATCGTGAGCTGCGGAGATGAGAAACAGTCAATGTGTGCATTTTGTGTGCACTTTATTCAGATTCCGAATACGGTCAAATCAGGCAGATATCCCATCTGACCTGCAAAAACACCCCGAAATCGCCCAAAATTCGGCGTGCACACACTCCGCGCCAGAAATGCACACACTGCGCGGGAAACGTCGTCCATTCCCGCATCGGCTCCGTCAGACATTCTTTGCTGGATATTTCGATGGCGTCTACGTTACCGTCCCGCGAGTAACGATGACCGTGTGCATTTCTTGTGTGCGTGTGCATTTTCTCCGGTGACGTTTAACCGCGAGGGAACGGCTCATCCCACCTATTCTAAAGTGTGAAGATTGTCACAAATCAGCGCGCGTCCAGACCGTTTCTGCGACACGGTTGGTTCTCGTCCATTTCGTCGCGTCGAATAGTTCACTGACGAAATTTAATTATTGACCTGCGAGTTTCCAACAATGGCGTCTAGTTTCTTGCATTTTGCATGCCAAAACATGCCCTGACCTGTGTTGATGCTTCATTAACACGTCGAATACCCGCCTAAAATTAAAATGCGAGGAGCGGGAGTAAATACCGAAAACCGAGCTACAGTAGTAGCTATGAACAAGAATTCACGCCTTCAGGAATTGGATTTGGAGACCACGATCCATGCTGCCCGCAGGGTAGGTCGTGGGGTCACGTCCGTTCACACTGCAATTCACAACGGGGAACTCCCCGCATATGTGATCACGGGGCGGGGAAAGGGTGTACGCCCCCTCTATCTCGTCCGCCCATCTGACGTGGACAAACTCTTCCTCACCGACCGCATTGACGATTTGCCAGTTCCGACCGGACTGGTTTCCGCCTAAGAAGTTTTGAAGCCCCCGCTGCGGGAACAGCTAGGGGCTTCCGACCAACCTCATCCGATACATGAAAGCGAGTCAATGACCATGATAACCCGAGTTGCAGAATCCGCAACTATCTTTGACATCTTCGAGTGGGCTCGCGAGCGTGGAAAAGAACCCGCTCCGCTCACACTGGACGAAACAATTGCCTACGCGCACGCCTTGGCTCAGGCGGGCATATATGTTGTCGTTCTGCCACCGGGATTGAAGCGCCCCGAAGGCGACTATCGCACGCGGGACCAGAAGCTCGAGGATGGAGTCGCCAAGAAGGGCTGGTACCTCGGCACCACCGACCCCGCGCGGCTCACCGACTACATCACCCGCGCAAATGCTCGCCACAACGGACGTGTGCCGAACCTGGGCATGCAGCTCGGCACCAGCCGCCTGATCGTGGTGGACGCCGACAACGAGGGCGATGAGATCGCCTGGAACCGCTACGCCATCCAGAGCCGTGGCGATGATAGCTCCTGGGCAACTGTCCGTTCCCCCGGTGAGAAGGACGACCAGGGCAACTGGAAGCACCGCGATGGCGTTCATTTCTACTTCCGCGTCCCGGACGACATCGACCCGTTCGAGCTGACGACCTGGAACGAGACCGTCGCTCTCGGGCACCTGGACGAGGATGGTGGCGACAGCCGCGCTGGATGGGACGTGAAGGGCGCGTCAAGTGGTGTCGCCCTGCCGTTGTCTGAGCGTCCCGAAGGGCGCTACCTCGTCAACTCGCCTCACATCCCCGTCGCGCCCGAATGGCTCATCGCCGCACTCACCAAGAAAGCGACCGCCGAGCCGTATGAGTTCGGCGACCAGACGCTGAACGTGGACGAGATCCTCGACATCCCCTGGGCTGAGTTCCTGTGCCCGCCGCTGTACGACGACGGCGCAGCGAAGTGCGGCTGCCGCATCTACCGCCGTCCCGGTGGAAGCCCGAAGTCATGCGTGGCTCACGAAGGGTGTTCCGACGCGCACGGCTCAACCGTCTTGACGATCCACTCCGACACCATCCTGGCGATGTTCCCGTCTCTGGCGGAGCTGGTGTCCCAGCGCGGGAGCCGCAACGTCACCAAGTGGGAGGCGTTAGCCGCGTTCCGCTACGACGGCGACCTGCACACCGCCGCTGTCGCCCATCAGTTCGGCGCGGTCACTCACGAGTCGGTTGTCGTTCCCATCCCGGGGACGCCCTTCACCATGTCCATTCCGAGCAACGTAGAGGAGGTGTGATCCGTCGTGAGTGCACCAAACAGCGCCAACAACGTCTTCACCATGTTCACCGCTGATGAGGCTGACGCGAACGTGTGGGACGCGCCCCGTCCCCTGCGCGGGAAGGCGTACATGGAGTTCCCAGTCCGCCGTCTTCCTCCGGTGATTCGCGACTTCGTTATCGACCGCGCCGAAGCGCTCGAAGTTGATCCGATGATGATCGCGCCTGCGTGTTTCACCGTCCTCTCGACGGCGATGGGCGCTGGACAGATCATCATGGGCGACGACTGGCATGAGCCTGGCGCGGTGTGGGCGCTCGTCGCAGCCAACCCCGCCTCCCGCAAGACCGCCGCATTCAAAGCAGCGACCGCACCTTTGCTCGCCGTCGAGGACGCCCTGATCACCGCCGACGCTGCGACTCGCAGAGCTGGGTTGGCGCGCATCGCTATCGCCGAAAAGAAGCTCAAGCGCGCAGAGGGCGACCTGGAGCAGGTCATCCTCCATGACGGTGAGGGTCCGGCTCCGAAGCTGTCCGAAGCGGACGCTGAGCAGGCAGTCAACGACGCCGCCGCCGAACTCGCACACGTCCGTGAAGACGTTGGTCACGCGCCGATGCTGGATGTCGGAGGGTTCTCCACTAGCGAGGCGCTGCATGACCTTCTGATGGCTCACGGCAACCTCGGCATGCTTGTCGCAGAGGGCGACACACTCTTCAAGGGTCTGTCCAATTCCGGACCGAACGGGCTGAGCAGATCCATCTTCCTGTCCAGCTGGTCTCAGGAAGACCACACCCGCCGCCTCGTCAGCCGCGTTGTCGGCACCGCTCGGCACCCAAACCTCAACCTCTGCATCGTCGTCCAGCTCAACATCGTTCTCCGCGCTGCGGCAGGTGAACGTGGGCGTGATCAGAGTGACCTCACCGACACCGGATTCTTTGACCGTTTCCTTACCTTCGTTCCGTTCACCGGACAGGTCTACACAGCGAAGTCAAAATCCATCAACAACCTGCGTCGCGGAGAGCAGCGTGTGAGCCCTGCTGTGCAGGCGTGGAACGACCTCATCACACGCTGGGTTAACCGCACTATCCATCGCAAGGGCGAGATCGAGAACTGGTACCTCGCCCCTGATGCGGAGCAGATCGCCAACGAACAGTACGACGATTGGTCGCTTCGCCGTTCGGCGTACTCCACAAGCAGCGAGGGCGCGTTGGGGAAGACGAACGGACAAGCTGCCCGCCTCGCCCGAATCTTCGAAGGGGCTGACCCCAAGCCGATTCAGGGCGGAATGGAGCAGACCATCAGCGCCGAAAACCTCGAACGCGGATGGGACATCGCCAACTTCTGCTTCAAACAGCACGAGCACCTCTACGGTGACGCCGCCGCCGAGGATGTGAAGTCAATCGAGCTGTGCAACAAGGTGCTGAAGAAGATCCGCGAACTCCAGGACAGCGGCAAGCTGCGTGGCAACACCTTCACGAAATCCGCCCTCACCCGCAACGGGCTGGGACGGCACGCCGACCAGCTCCCCGAGGCGCTGAAGGCGCTGACCGAAGCGGGCTGGATGAAATTCATTGACGGCAAGAAGTGGGAGGCGCACCCCTCACTTGGCTACTGGATCAACCAGTACGAGAAGCAGCCCGTGCAGGAGGACTGACTCATGGCACTTTTCGCACCCGACCCCGCCGCCGTCACGACTGAACGTCGCCGCATCCTCCGCGAAGTTGTGCTGCGCGGGGGCATGAGACCGCGCACCGATCCTGACCGTGGGTACCGCGAAGCGCTCAACGAACTCGACCGCGACGGGTTCGCCTGGTTGGACGATCGCGACGTTCTGCGTCCGCACCTCCCCGGTGGGGACGATGACGAACACGACGTAATCATCTCCGCACGTTGGGTTCTCGTCGAACTGGAGAATGCCCGTGATCGTTCCCTTCCGATGGGCACGCTGCGTGATCGGTCAGCTGCTGAGCGCATCCCCGAGGACACCCTGAAGGCAGGCGTCCGCTGGCTCCGCGGCGCTGATCTGTGCAAGCTCAAGGACGGTGTTCTCCGCGATGTCACCGGGGAGAAGGGACGGAAGGCAGACCGCGCCATCCGTCCCGAGCTGAAGACGCTGCGCCGTCCGGTGCCCGCGCCGACTCCGCCGCCAGCTCCCGCACCGCGCACGGTCACACCGTCGCGGATGGATCCTCACGACGATCCTTTTCACCCCAGCCATCCGGACTACATCGCACCGTCGCCGCCACCGCGCCCGAAGCCGCCCGCGCCCCCTGCTCCTGTCCGCGCCACCGCCCCAGTGGGCAAGGGAACGGACAGCAGCAGCGATTCCCGGGGATCTCTTTCTGCGACCGCTACGGCACCCGCACCACCGAGCGTCGGCAACGGGATGGAGATCCTGCTCGATGTCCACCGCCGCGTGAAGCGCCTGGAGGACGCCTTCGCCTCAACGGAGCCAGACGTTGCGGACGTGAGCACACTCATCACAGCCGCTCATCCGGACACGGTGAACTGCTTGCGGAGATTGTGCGTCTTGCTGCAGGTGTACGGCGACTCTAAACGTCACGCACTCACCGATGGGCGCATCAGCAGCAAGCACAAAGTTCGTCTTCCAGAAGCGATTTCGCTCGGATTACGGACGGGCACACTCGGACTGTCAACGTCCGATGGAAAGAGCTTGACGCTGCGCGACCACGCCGTTGCAATGTCCGACGCCGAGCTTGAACAGCGCGCCGCAGAACAGCGGGAACGGGACAGCAAGAAGGGGAAGAAACGTGCCTGAGGACGGGGACGTGACACCAATCCAGAGTGAATTCGACCGGCTGGTTCCGGTCAGTTTCTGGAGCTAGTTTCTTCAAGCCAACCGAGGGAGAGAAAGATGGACGGAACGAACTCACCACCCAAGACGGACAATCTCGCCCGCTGGGTGTCCTGGCTGGTGCTCATCGCCTTCACCGCGCTGAGCTGCTACCTGAACGCGGAGTACGCACGCGCACACGGCGACGCTGTGAACTATCACGTTGCGCTCCCGCTGTTGGCGCTGACGGCGGGGCTGTACGCCGAGATCATCTATCTGTCCGATGTCCGCCGCGCTGTCCGCTGGGTGACGGGCGTTCTGGTCGGCGTCGGCTTCATCGTGGTGATGATCGCGTCCTACATCAGCATCCGTGGCGTGGTCTACGTCCAGTACGCGACCTTCCCCGGTTGGCTCAACGACGCCATCGCCGCGTTCCCCGATGGGTTCATGATCATTGCCGCGACAGTTCTCCTGGCTCATCGCTGGACGCGCGTGAAAGGCATGGCGACAGCCGCCGCGAAACTCCACACCCCGTCACCCGCGAAGCAGATCCTGGGCAACTACACGCGGAGATGGGTTGAGCACAGTGAGGGGAAGAAGGCGCAGGTCATCCCCGTCACGGAGGCAACTGAGACCTTCGTGGAGCCCTTTCTGAATGCGCCCGTAGAGGTTCCCGTGCCCTCTGGAGAGCCCTTCGTGGAGACCGCCGTGGAGGTCATCAAGCCCTCTCCGAAGACCTCTCCCAAGCCGCCCGCGAAGGTGCGTAAGCCGTCCACGAAGCCCTCTCCGAACCCCGAACTGATCCCCTTCATGGACGCCGCTGGGCACATGGTGGAGACCTCCGTGGTGGCTCGGAAGACCGCCGAGGAACTCGCCGCCGTCATCCGTGAAGTCGAGAACGGCAAAACCAACAACGCGGTGAAACAGAGCTTGGGTGTCTCACCCAGCACGACCGAAGCTGTCCGCGCCGCGTGGTCTACGTGGCAGAACCGCCGCGAACTCGTGGGTGTCTGACCGCCACGTCGCCCCCGATCAGAACCCCTCACCGACTCTCCCCGGTGAGGGGTTCTTCTCGTTCCGGGCGCGTTACAGGCACGAGCAACGGGTGCTTCCTGAACCCGAACTTCTCTCACCACCCGCACTTCCCTATGGCGCGCTGAAATGGGCTTTTACAGCACCAATTAAGCCCTGGTGGGCTCGGAGCACCTGCTCCAGGTGCCGTTACAGGTACTGCTACAGACCGCGTTACAGATGGCACTACAGACGTCTCTCAGTGCCGCCCAATACCGCGCGCAATGGCTTCCAGCGCCTCGACTGTTCGCCCTCGCATCGCTTCATCGTCGTCGCCCCCACGGCGCGCGGCTGTCTGGTCGAGCAGAACGTTGATCGTCAAGTCGTAGCTGTCCGTGTACGTGCGCCCGTGCGCGTCGCAGTAACTGATCGTGACGGTGAAGTCGTCGGGCGTCGGTTCGTCGCGGTCGTCGGCATCTTGATAGTGGTTGTCCATCACCATCCCTGGCGGAAACGTTGGTATGACGCGGCTGTAGCGCCGCTGTAGAAACGGCGTGCTGTAACCGGGGTCGTCAGCGTCGGGACCTGGGAGTGGCGGATCGAATGTCACGTGCACATTGCGCGCAACCGACTGACCAACGTTTCTCACGATGAACTCCGCGTCATGGGTCAGAACTGCTGCGCGCAACTCTGCGATGAGCACGGGACGAGTGCGATCGGCGCTGTCGCGCTTCAGCGCGACGAGAGTCCATATCGCCACCACAGCGGCGGTGATCGTCGCGAGAGAACCGAACGCCGTCCAGGTTGTCGCCGCGTTCGCCACGTCGTTCGCCGACAACCAAGCGACGCCGCCCAACATCGCGGCGAGGCTCACCAACGCCGCTACCGAGACCTTGGCGACCGTCTCCTTGCTCCTAGCCATCGACGTCAGCCACTGCGGCTCTCGATGAGGAGGGCATCGCGTACCGCGATCAAACTCAGGTTGAGTGCTGTCACCACAAAATCGTACGCAGCTCGCCTATGCGCCGACCCGTGGAGCCCGATTCCATTTTTGCTTGCCGATTCTGGGCGACGCAGGCGCGAAACCATTTCCTTGTCGTTGCTCATCGCGCGGCGACCGTAGAGTCTCCCCCATGTCCTGGTTCCTCTGCACAATCTCACGGCATGAGCCCAGCAATTGGGGTAAGTGCAAAGAGGTCGGGCTGTGGGGCGTCCCCGGCTCCGTGAACGCCGTCAAAGAGGTGAAGCGCGGCGACCGTCTCCTGTTCTGGATCGGCGGCAAGGGATACGTCGGGTACGGGGTGGTCACTGAGGACGGTCGTGTGCCGCAAGCGCGTCAGGAAGCGCCATGGCCGGGCGGGTTGGCACGATGGAACTACGTGATTCCGATCCGCGTGCAGGTCGAGATAACGCAGCCGCTGCGGCTGAAGTTCGACAGGTCGGTTCAGGAGCAGACAGGCTTCTCCGCATCCAGGTTCCAGCGCGGGTTCTCCCCGATAGAAGACATACCCGCTCAGAAGATCGCAGAGCAGATCCTTGAGCGCAGTATCGAGGAAATCGACCCCGCCGACTAAGTGATGTACGTGCGGATGTACGCGATGGCTTCGTCCTTCTGGGAGAACTTGCCCAGAATCTCGTCGCCGTTGGAGTAGGTCATCTGAACCTCGAACCGCACGAAGGGCGCGCTGCGTCCCGCGTGCGGTTCGTATGCCTCAATCGCCTGGATCGCATCGTGCAAGGAGGTGAACTCCATCAGCGCCCCGCTGAGCGGAAGCACAACAATCCGCACAATCTTGCGACGCAAGGATCCCTCCAACGCCTCGGTGAAACGCAGGTACTCGTCCGACGCGATGCTGATGAGACTGCTCGCAACCTTGTCGTGCTGTTCTTGCGGCAGAGCGCGGTAAAGGTCGATCTGACCTTTCAGGTACTCATCGGAGGTTCCTTCGTCTGCGTCCACATCCACACCGACAGCGGCGAACGCGGCGACGATGTCCTCGTAGCTGACGTGCAGAACCTCGAAGCCACTGGAACGCATCTGCTGCAGTGCACCCGAAGTCCACTGACCTGCGACCACAGCTCCCGCGAATGGCTTCGCCGCCGAATGATGCTGCAGGAGCGGTAGCAGCGCGCCCTGAATCTCCTGAGCCTTCGCCCGACTGTGCTTGGTGTAGCGCCGCCATGCCGTCTCGATGAACGCGGCGGGCGTCCCGCGATGGTTCTCGTTCCCCGCGCGCTCCAAGACGAAGTCCAGGTCGTGCGCGTTTCCAAGCCCGTCAGTCCATGTGCATTTCAGTCCTGTCCGCGCGGCTCTCGAGCCCTTCTTGTCCAGGTACAGACCGTTCTCAACCGCCACTTGCCTGAGCAGAGGTTCCAGCGAGTCTTCGAGGGTGTTGCCGATGATCTGTCCGAGTAGATGCCCTGGTGCGTCAGCCATGCTCAACCCTCAATCCAAAGCCTGCCTTCTTTGAGTGGAACTTGATGTTTCCGGTTCTTCCACTTCTCATTGCGACCACGGACGGTCTCGAATGAGTAGTCCTTGAATCCGAGGCTGACGGCAAGCTTGCCGAGCCAGTCATCGACGGGTATGTACACGCCATAGGGAGCCGAGTCTCCGACCACCCAGCACATCCGCGCTCCAGGGCGGCAGACGCGCCGCAGACTGTTCAGCACCTTCGCCGAGTCCAGGAAGTATCCCAGGATCATGGAGTGGTACGCCTTGCGTCCGCCCTTGGTCTTCCGCACCGCGTCCAGCTCTTCATAGGCGGCGATCAGTGGCTCACGGATGGGTTCGAGCAGCGGCGACTCGAAGGCTTCGCTTGGATCGAACCGCGTCATCTGCTGAGAGCAGGACTTCATCAGGATGTCACGCAGAGGTTTGAGGTCTCCCCAGCCTGAAACTTCGCCGAGGAAGGACATCTCCAGCCGCGCCGCGTCGGCGTAGTCGTAGTTGTTCGCGTATGGCGGGGACGTGAGAACGAGATCCGCCCAGTTGTCAGGCAGCGACTCCAGAACTCGCGCGTCTTCTTGTCTGAAGGAGGCGGCGGGTCCGGTGACTTCGGACTGTCGAACACGCATGTCGCTGGCGAACATTCTCGTGCGTTCAAGGAACGCGCTGTACGGTTCCGCAACTCGGGATTTCGATTTGTTCGGCAAGACGTATTGCCATTGAGCAGTGCCCACGGGAGAGCAGACGCGCAAGATGCTCACCAGCGCCAGCCACACCACCGAATGGACTTCTTCATCCCCGCCTTGGAGCGCGAGCGCATCACGGACACGGGTCAGGCGTTCGAGGCTGTCCTCCTCGAAGCATTTGCTCATCAGCGGAGAGTCGGGAAGCTCGACACGATCAAGCGCCTTCGCAGACTCCAACACCCGTTCCGCCAATGCGACCACTTCGCTTGGCTCTGTTCGCCATGCCAGTTTCGCCTTCGCCACCCTGGCGACGAAAGGGTGAATGTCCACACCAATGCTCTCGGCGTTCTCGGACTCGGCTGCCAGCAAAGTCGTCCCCGAGCCCGCGAAGGGGTCAACCACCCTGCTCGCGCCCACATCACGGATGGTCTTCTGCGCCCATTCGGCGGAGAACCCCGCCGAATAGCGAAACCAGCGGTGGACAGGGAGCACCATGTTGTCCACAAAAGCGGTCGTGTTAGACCGACGCTGAGGCTTCACCGATCCCTCATCGAAGGCAAGCTCGAACTGCATGGAGCTAGTCATCCTCTGAGCATACGAGGGGGCGCTGACAGCAGCAGCAAGGCGCGCTGAGCCGACCGCAACCCTACGACCGACCAGGTTGTTGTCCTTGTCCCGTGCCATAGTGAGCGGCGGGAGGGAAGATGTTCAGGAAGCGTGTGGCGTGGTTCAGCACCTCGGTGGTGGGCGGCGGTGTCGCCATGTACCTCACCTGGCTGGGAGTCGCGGACAAGTTGCCTCCTTGGTCGCTGTACGCGGTCGGCAGCGTCGTCCTGGTCGCGTCCATCAGCCAATTCCCCGTCAAGGGCGAAGACGGTTCACCGCGTCCCTTCGTCTTCGCGCTGGTGCGCGGTCGCGGCAACGTCAACATGGTCGCGGGCGATCAGTCACCGTTGTCCGGGAACATCGTCGCGACGGGCAAGAGCACCCAGCGCATCACGGTTAACGGATCGCAGCTCACCTACTCGGACGTGCGCCAGATCGCATCGGATGTGGGTCAAGTCGAGGTTCTGCCCGCTGTCCGCGAAGTTGCCAGCCAGGCGGTGGTCGTTGAGATCGAGAGCCGCATTGGCTGGATGACCGACAAAGTGGTGGACAGGCTGAACGAACAGGATCCGAAGCCTTTCGACAGTTTCGAGAGTCCACGGTTCCTCGCCGCGCTCACCTCCGCTCAACGGGGATACGCCGAGACAGGCGATGACGAGCTGGGGGAAATGCTCGCTGGGATGGTGAGCGGACTCGCGACGGAGCCAATCCGTTCGCGTAAGGAGATTCTGCTCAGGCAGGGCATCGACGTGGCGCAGCGGTTGACCACTGAACACGTCAACGCGCTCGCCACCATCATGTACATCACTTACATGACGCTTGACCCCCGATTCACCACCGAGGGTCTCATATCCGCCTATGACGGGCTGCTCAAACCGTTCTACGGACGGATGCCAACGGGTGAGATTGACTACCAGTACATGAGTTCAGTTGGGGTTTGCCATCCCATCCCATTGCGTCGTGATGTCCCCGGCGGCATCTACGGGGTGTTGCATAGCCACAACATCAACACGATGTATCCGCTGTTCACCAGCGCTGAAATGGAAGCCGACGTTTTCAGCGATAGCGGTCTGGACGGTCAGGACATCCAGAAACTTTTCATCCTGCTGGCTGCGAACCCCGAGGGCGTGAGATACACGCCTGATGGTCAGTCGCAAGTTCGCATCGAAGATGCCCGATTCCGCCTGCATCCCGATCTCGCGAAGGTTGTTTTATCGGAGAGCAACTCCCGCACCGGCGAGCCGCTCACAGAGTGGCAGGCAAGGCTGCGGGGTCTAGTGCAGCAGCGAATGCTCACCCCGACGCAGCTTGAAGAGAAGATTCGAGCAGAGAAGCCTCAACTCGCTGAGTTCCTGGACACCGCCTACCGAACAGGCTGCTTCCACTACTTGCTGCATCCCGTTGGATTCGTGATTGCGAAATACGCCATCGAGTCGCATGCGCCGCACATGGCGCAGTCGGTGGACGACGCACTCGCGGGCACTGCATAGGGGTTGAGAACCAATGACGCAGTTCCAGGTGAGGCTCACCACCAGTGAAGCGAACCGTCTCCGCAAGTGGGGATCGCTCTGGTTCGACCTTCTCCACGTCGATATGACGCTGCATGAACGCATGGGTGTTGAAGAAAAACCATCCAACGCTTTCCTTCGCCGCGCATTGTGGGAGTCGGCGGTGGTCGCGTACGGGCGAATGGAATCGAGCAACAAAAAGCGAAAGCTCGAACATCAGGATCTACTCACAGCAGCGGGCTGTGACGTGTCCTTCCATCAGCAGGTGATGGGCTGGCGCAATGACCATGTGGCACACCGCCTTAGCAACAAGTACGAGGAGACTGCGGCGGTTGCGGTCTACGGCGGCTCCTCGAAGCTGGAATCGTTGAACCTGCACGTCGCAACCTGGGTTGGACCCCCTGACGACAGCCCGCTGGTCACCGAATTCACAGCACATGTCCAGCGGCTCCGCGACAAGTTGTGGAAGACGTACCTCGCGCCGATGGGGGAAGCGATAGCCCAGAGGCAGATACTCGACACAGATCTTGTGCCCGCGTTCCCTGGACTCGACACCACCGAACGGATCATGGTGAACTGCACCCTGTGGGCGCGCTCCAACGGCACCGGGGTTTGAGCGCGCCGGTATCCCCGACTAGCTCACCGCTTCCTCGTCCTCGACATCCTCAGTGACCGCCGCCAGTATCCGCCGCGCCCGCTGCTTGCAGGCGTCGGAGCACCACCGCCGCTTCCGCCCTGTTTTCGGTTGCTTAACTATCGCCGCGCACCCATCGCATCGGCTCTGCATTCCGGTACGCAGATCCTCGTTCTGTTCCGAAACGTCATCGCCCAAACCGACCAGGACGCGGTTCGACCAAACCACCTCGGTTCGTTGCCCATGTCCCGAACCTTGCTGTGTCGAAGTCGGGATCTCATACCTGTACCAACCCGCCAACGCGGCGTCATAGACCTCGGATGAGTACCCGCTGACGACCACCGCAGCGTTCGCCGACAGGCAGGCGTCCAGGAGTTCCTGATGCTCCCCTCGGTTGGTCATCTCGACCTTGTACTCCCCGCCGCGCCGTATCCCAGGATCGGTCACGTAGGGCGGATCCACGTACAGCAGCGATGTGCGCTCCTTGCCATACGACCGGACAACTTCGATAGCGGGTCTGCACTCCAAGGACACGCCCTGTAGCCGTGCCGCAGCGGGAGCCAGTCGTTGTGAATACCGTTGCAGTACAATGGGCATGGGTGTCGAAGTGGGACGGACGTTGTGACGCCAACCAGTTCGGGTAATGCTCCCCGTCCTACCTTGCGTGAGTGCTACGAAGACCCTCCTGGCAGTCTCCAGCTCGTCCAGCTCGTCCAGTCCGTGCGGGAAGGAATACGCCAGCTCGCGCTCAGCGCGGGAATGCGGCGTCAGGACACAGACCCGTTCGAGGTCAGCCGGACGATCCCGAAGGACACGCCAGAAAGTTTGCAGCGTGTTGTCCAGGTCGTTCACCGTCTCCATGCGGGAACGCTTCTTCGCCAGCAGGACGGCGAGGCTTCCGCCACAGCACTCGATGAAGTGCCGATGCGCGGGGAACGCCGCGACCAGGCGGTCAGCCATGAAGGCTTTGCCGCCGAAGTAGGACACGGGACTCTGCACCACGGCGGTCACGTTACCGGTTCCCGCAGCCCGAGCCCGTTAACGCCACCACAAGACCTATCGCGGCGCGCTGACGGTGCTCGCGGGTCTGGTCAGTACAGCTTCAGTGCGACGTGGTCAACGATGAGCCGCTGATTTTTAGCATCCAGCGCGAAATGGATACGCCCAACCTCAGAGTGCGGTGCATGATCGCGAACCTTGACATGTGGTGTGCGGTCATAATCCTCACCTTCGAACGTCATTTTTCGTAGTCGTGGATTCTGCTCAATCACGCTGTCCTGGAGTGCGACCTTGAGGTCGAACGCATCTCTGATCCAGTTGTCGAGGTGGTCGATAGCGCGGTCGCTGCCGTCATAGAGGGTAGTGGCGACTCGCGCCAATTTGACCAGGCATACGGTCATTTCGTCCGGGTAGGGGTAGCTGCACTTCCTCCAGGAGGTTGCAGCGCGGTCGGTGAACACGATTCGACCTGAAGCCGCGTCGGTGAGTCTCAAAAATAAACCTTGGGCGCTCTCGCTGACTCCCGTTTCAAGGCTCGGTAGGTCATCCCAAGGGTCTGCCTCTTTCGCCTCGGGCACCGCGACAGAACGGAGAGCCAACGAAAGTTGCTCGACCCGATCTACTAGCTCGGGTACCCGCTCCGCCTCAGCTTGGAAGCGCTCAGCACGCTGCTCTTCCTCTACAGCAAGCTGCTGCCACTCATCAGCGCTGGCACGAACCGTCTTCAGCTCGTTCTGCAATGCCTGAACCTGTGCGCTCGCGTCTCCTTGCTCAAGTGCCTGCCGTGACTGCTCGCGGGCGTCGCGGTCACGCTCTGCAAGCTCCGCGCGCCGCGCCTCGCGATACGCGGTATCCACTCCGCGCGCCAGGACGGACAACGGACTCAGACGCCGCATCAACGATGCCCGAATGGTCTCCGGGCTATCCTCGTTGACCTCGAAGGCATCAAACACCACCGTCTGCGCTGTGGGGTCGCTCCAGACCAGTCGCGCGCCCGCAATCGGCGGTGCGAATCCAGGCATTCTTTCGTCAACAGCAGACAGCGCGCGATAGTCAAGTGTGACCACGCGAACCAACCCGACCAACTTCCGCCCGATTGCCTTAGCCAGTTCCAGCGCTGGCATTGTTCGTGTGTGAACTAGCAAGATCGGCAGCCGCGTCGAACTCTTGAGGATGTCAACCAGTTCGTTGACTTCGCCGTCTGACCGCACCGGTATGTATCGCCCGTCTTGTGCCTGACCACGCACGTAGAGCACCACTCTTTGACTCCCGGCGAGGCTTCGAATGACACCAGGCTGGTGGAGATTCGCTGGGGGCGCGGGGGACAACCAAGTGGGCGAACTCTCCCGTGCCATCGACACACGGATCGTCGTTTTCTCCGCGATCTGCCCCACCGTCACGCGGGTCACGAAGCCCGTTTCGCTAGCGGAGTCGACTTCATGAACTTCTAGACGGATCGCCTTCGCGTCGGACGCTTGCACAACCTCCCAGGAGGCACTGCGTTCGGCATCTGAGCGGGGATTCGGCGGAAGCGGGATCTTCCCGTGTGCGTCGAAGTCCGAACTCGGCACCGTGCGCCCAGCGGTGTAGGAGAGCCATCCAGCGAGGTCATCCATGACAGCGGCGTAGGGGTCAACTCCTGCGGCGTTCGGACGGACATCGAACTCCACCACGTACAGAACCTGCATGACGTTCCCCTCAGTGTTGCGCGAAGTGCCCACACTGTAGCCACCACCCACCTACTGTGCCCGAACATGGATAAGCCCCGGGATTGACCGAAGTCGTTCCCAGGGGCTTTCCCATGTTGCGTTAGGCGGGTGCCCAACCTTCAGCGACGTTCGCCGCGTGCTCGGCGTCGCTCACCCAGCCCTCGTCACGCGCCAGGTGGTAGCGGCAGTCCTCGTCGCAGCACCCGTCCATCTCAAGCCAAGGGTCGGCGGGACGGACGCCGCACCAGGCGCACAGTTCTACGCGCTCGTACTCCACACCCGCCGAGTCCAGCGCGGCGTACAACGTGGCGCAATCCGGACAGTTCTCAGCGGCGATCACTTGGACACCTCGACATTCATGTAGCAGGGGGTCGTCCTCGTGCAGTGGTCTTGCCCATAGCCACCGATGTGGATGAACAGCTCACCCTCTGGCGGGTCGAAGCGCCTACGTACTTCCGCAGCGCGCCACCGACCTTCGATCCTGTGGTGTTCACTGCCCACCGTTTCCATCACCGCGATGTTGATGGCGGCACAGGTCAGGTGCTCAGGAAGTGCATCCAGCATCTCCCCCAGCGTGTCCTCGACATGGCGGCGGAGAGTGGTGCGGCAGTGGCGGCATAGCGGCGACTCGATGGAGCCGATCACCGCCCACCACCCAGTCTTCAACGCGCGGCGCTTGTAGAAGTACAAGTCCGCGTCGGAGAGCGGCGCGGATGTCACGTCCCCATTGTTTGTGCTGATCACGGAGCTTTTTGGCTCGCTCATGGTAGGGTTTTCCCATCTCTTGTAGGTGAGATAGCCCCGCATTGCCATCCAAAGCTCGCGGGGTTTTCTCGTTTCTGGCGGCGGTTGCCGCCATCGCGAGTGCCACGGACTTGAACCGTGATGTGCCGCCGGTCGGCTCACCCATCCGGCTATGCCGACACTTTCGCGTCGCCCCACACGGCGTCCTCATGCCGCTGGACATCAGCGAGTCTGTACATCGCCCGGTGTCCGAACTTGCGGAACGCCGGACCTTTTCCTTCGCGTCCCCACGCCTCCAGCGTTCGGACACTGATCCCCCACCGCCGCGCCAGTTCCGCCCTGGTCAGAAAGGGAGTTTCCTCAATCTTCATCGTTCATATCTCCTGCGTTATACCGATCAAGCAACCGGGTATGATTGCGTTGTTGACATCAATGTTAGCACTCAATCGCGCTCAATAGCGTCTCTGCGCGCATTTTATCTGTTATATTGATTCGTATGACTCAACAGGAATGGCAGCAGGCGCAGGTGGATCGTGTCGGTGACGCGGTGAAAGCGCTGCGCGGCGACAGGTCTGCCCAGTGGTTGTCGGACGTGACCGATGAGCTGGGCTACCGCGTCGGGCGGAGCACGATCAGCGACATCGAGAACGGGCGCAGGAAGTACATCGCCGTCCACGAACTCCTCATGCTCGCGGCGGCGTTGGGCACGTCCCCCGCTGCCCTGCTCACGTTCGGCAGCGTCCCCGATGGCGAACTCGAACTTCTCCCCGTACGGAACACCAGCGGAATCGACGCGGCGGACTGGATCGGCGGTGGGAGGTTGAACCGCTTCACACCAGCCGCTGCTGGTCTCCCCCAGGATCACGAACAGTCAGCACAGCTCATCGCGACGGCACGGGAACGGCGACGGGTCACAGACACCCTCATCGAGACCCAGCTTGGTGGTCTGGCGGAGTACCCCGATCCTGCGCTGGTTCCCGCACTGAAGGATCGGTTGTCCGGACTCATCTCCCGCATCAGGGAACTAGGCGGCGTCATCCGAGACGGTGGTGACGATGGCTAGACCTGGACTCAAGATCGGTCAGCACGGCAAGATCACGCGAACTCAGCTCTCCCCGAACACCTGGAAGGCACACACCTACTACCGAGGTCTCGACGGCAAGCGGAAACAGGCTGAACGGTCAACGCCCGAAGGTGTGAAGGATCGACACGGCGCGGCGGCTGAGGCTGCCTTGGAGGAGCATCTGAACACGCTACTCAGCGGCGCGGCGGGAAGCGATGACGACGGTGCGGTCACCAGTGGCACGTTGGTCAGTGTTCTCCTGAACCGTCACCTGGACGCACTGGAGAAGGCTGGAAAGGCGGTGCGGACGCTCTACAGCTACAGGCTGCGCGTCAACTACTGGAACGACATCGCCAGCGGGATCACCGTTGGCGACTGCACCGCTGGACGCTTGGAACGACACCTCGCGCAGGTGGAGGCTGCGCACGGATACACCGACGCCAAACAGCTTCGGACGCTGCTGGGGTACGCCCTGGACTATGCGGTGCGGGACAACGTGGTCACCTACAACCCCGCGAGAGCGACCAAACCGTTGCCCAAACCGTCGTCCGAACCGAAGAACGTCGCTCAGCCCCTCGACCGATCCGTTCTTCCCGCCGTGTTGCGGGCGCTACTCACATCGGAGAAGTGCCGCGAGAAGGATCTCATCGACCCGATCCTGATGCACTTGGCGACAGGGCTGCGGGTGTCGGAGGTGCTGGGCTTCCTGTGGACGGACTTCGACCCCGAGGAGAAGGTCATCAAGCCGTCCGGACGCATCGTGTGGAAGAAGGGCGAGGGGACGATACGGGTTCCCATCACCACGAGCAGCCGCAAGGGTGTGCCCGAGAAGATCCGTCTCCCCAACTACGCGGTGGACATGTTGCTTGCCCGCGCCAAGGAGGAACGCCCGAACAAGGTGGGTGCCATCTTCCCCAGCACGAAGGGGACGCTGCGCGATCAGTCGAACTTCAGCACTCAATGGCGCGGCGTCCGTGATGAACTCGAACACCTTGCGGGGACAACGGGGCACTCCTTCAGGAAGACGCTGGGAGACCTGGTTGCCGACAAGTCAGGTGATCCTCGGGTTGCCGCCGACGCGCTGGGGCACAAGGACACCTCGACTACGCTGCGGCACTACCTGTCCAGCGGGCGGCATCACCCAGAAATCGCAGATTGGAACCAGGAAGCGGTCACCGGGAAGGCTGTCCGAAAGCCGCGCACACCTAAGAAGTCAGCGTGAGTCATAAATACCGAGTAAATAACGGATTGACCCTTGAAATGGAAGCAGGTCAGAGGCAAAATAGCCTCTGACCTGCTAAAAGTAGCGGGGACAGGATTCGAACCTGCGACCTCTGGGTTATGAGCCCAGCGAGCTACCGAGCTGCTCCACCCCGCGTCGGTGAACACAACGTTACCGGTCGGGTCGCGAACGTGCCAAATCGCCTGCTCAAACCACCAAACCCGCGTCGCACCAAGCCCGGAGACCCGATCACCGCCCCTATGAAAGTGTCGCGGATCACACGTTCAGAACGGATAGCGGGCCACCTGCGCCACTCGCAGCACACCCTTCGGGTCATACCGCTCGGCCAGCGCCGCCAGCTGGTACAGGGTGTCGTCGTCGTAGCAGCGCGCTAGGCGCCCCGGATCTGCCGCAGGCGCGAAGTTCGGCAGCTGTCGGCCGGTCGACCACGGCTCCAGCGCGGCCATCACCGCGGCCGCGTGCTGGCGCACGGGAACGGCCAACTCGGGCACGGGCGCACCGATCGTCGTCACCGCGAATGCGGCGTCGCGGTGGCAGAACGCGCTGCGCTGCCGCGGCCAGCGGGCGAACGCCCCGCCGAGCTGGCGCACCTCGACCATCGCCTGCGCCGACCCGACCCCCGGGCCGGCCAGCGCCAGCAGCGCATCGACCGCCTCGGCCGGCAGCCCCGACAGCAGCGTGTGGTCCTCGTAGACCGGCATGGGGTGCGGCGGGTCCATGTGCACCGCGCCGATCGCCGCGTAGGGCAACTCCGCCACCGCATCCATCAACGCCGGCGCGACGGCCCGCATGGGAGTCAGCAGATCCAGTGCCTGGCCCCGGTCGCCCACCGCCGCGTAGCGCACCGCGACGACGAACCGGCCGGCCAGCGGCGCGGGGATCTCCGGCAGATCCGGCAACTGCAGCAGCGCGACGGACGTACTCACCGACTCCGGCAGTTCCGGGCACCAGCGGGCCCAGGCGTGCAGCACCTCTGCAGCGTGCGCCCCGTCGAAATACACCGCGCCGCCGTAGAACCCGGCCAGCTCGGGCAGGTCGATCTCCACACTCGCGACGATGCCGAGGGTCGCCTTGCCGCCGCGCAGCCCCCAGAACAGGTCGCCGTGGGTCTCCGGGGTGACCGTCAGGATCTCCCCCTCCCCGGTCACCAACTCGAAGGCCCGCACGTGATCCGAGGACGGCCCGAAGGTGCGCACCAGCGGCCCGATACCACCGCCGGTCAGAAACCCCACCACGCCCACCGACGGTGCGGATCCGCACAGCGGTGCCAGGCCGTGCGGGGTGGCGGCGTCGAGCACGTGCTGCCAGGTGGCGCCGGCGCCGACCCGGGCGGTCCGCGCGACGGCGTCGACGTGCACGTCGGTCATGTCGCCGGTGTGCACCAGGATGCTGTCCGGTCCGACCGCCAGGGCGCCGTGTCCGGTGGCGGCGACGGCGACCGTCGCATCGACTGCGGCGGCATACCGCACGGTCGTCGCGATGTCGGCGGCACTGCGGGCGAACACCACCGCCTGCGGGGCCACCTCGACGGCGGTGTTCCACGGCGCGGCGCGGGCGTAGTCGGGGTCCGAGGCCACGGCGACGGTCCCCTCGATCAGGGTGCTCAGATGCAGATCGGCGGAGGCGATGGTCATGACGGTCCTTTCGGTGTTCGGCTGTCATGACCGTGCCGGGGCGTTCTTGGCGGGGGCTTGGTGTGCAGGTCGCGGCACCGGCGCCAAGGAAACTCCAAGGATCAGCGCCGCGCGGCGGCCGCCACCCCGTGCATGCCGACGCGCTGCGCGTCGGCGGCCAGGGCGTCGTCGCGGGCATCGGGATCGAGCTGGCGGGCCAGCAGCCGGCAGCGCAGCAGCGACGGCACTCCCCCGCCGCGCTGGGCGATCTGGCGTGCGTGTTCCAGGTCGCGCCTGGCGGAGTCGGTGTCGCCGAGCAGAGCGTGCAGGCGGGCTGTGGCCAGGGCCACCGGGCCGATGACGCCGACCTGGCCGATCACCGCGATCTCGTCGCGGTGCCCCTCGAGGCGGGCCAGGACCTCCGGGGCGTAGTCGACCAGGTGAAAGTCGGCACACAGGTGCGCCATCAGCGCGGCGCGGCCCAGAGCGCTCCAGACGTGTTCGTCGCCGAGCCCAAACGCGGCCAGGGCTACGGCCTCCTCCGGCGTCGCGCAGATCGCGGTGCGTACGACGGCGATCATTTCCTCGCCGCCGTCGTCGCGGTGGTCGTCGAACGGGATGCCGTCGCCGAAGAGGTCGCCTTCCTCGCGCAGCAGGCTGGCCAGGGCGAGCAGGGCGCTGCCGGCCCCGTACAGCTCGGTCTGGCCGTGCACGGCGGCGGCGATGCGGTGGTGGCGGCGCGCCTCGGCGAAGTCACCTTCCCATACCGCGAGAACGGCTTCCAGCCAGCGCAATTGGACGCGCAGCACCGGTAGCCGAAGTTGTTCGCTGCCGGTGATGCCGTCCTGCAGGTGCGCGCGGGTGGCGGGCAGGTCGGCGAGGTTGAAGGTGGCCATGCTGGCCACCGAATGCGCGGTGACGGTGTCCTCGCGGCCGCGGGTGTGCGGCAGCGCGATCAGTTCGGCGGCCCAGTCCAGGGACGCCCGGCTGTAGTCCGAGACCCCGGAATAGGCGATGAGCCGGCCCAGCAGCACGTCGGCGGTGACGTCGGGATCCCCGCACTGTTGGGCCAGGGCGTCGGCGTCAGCCAGCAGGCGAGAGACCACCGACGGGTCGGGGTGATAGCAGCTGCCGACGGCCAGGGCAAGGCGGACCCGGGCTCCGGCGGCCGGGTCGCCATCGACCAGATCGACGGCGCGCCAAAGGAGTTCGAGCAGGGCGCTGGGGTCCCCGCCGGGTGCGGGCCAGGGCCAGCCGCCGCTGACCCGCAGCAGCTCCGCGGCGATGCGCCCGACGGTGACCGACCGACCCGAGGCCAACGCCTCGGTGAGCCCGTCGGCGGCGGCATCGAGCACGGTCTGCCCGCGCCCGGCGCGGGCCAGGGCCTGCAGTAGCGCGACGGTGAGGGCGTCGCCGTCGGCGTCGCTGCGCCCGGCGGCCGGGATGAGTTCGTAGGCGGCCAGGGCGGCCTGCCACCAGTGCGCGGCGGTTTCCGAACTCCACTGGGCGGCGGCCTGTTCGGCGGCGGAGCGGCAGGCGGTGACCACGTCGGCGGGGTCGACCAGCGGCAGAGCGTCGATCAGGTGTTGGGCGCGCCGTCCGGCGTTTTCCGGTACGTCGCCGAGGAGTTCGGCGACACGGGCGTGCAGGCGTTGTCGGCGCATGGGTGGCATGCCGGCCAGCAGGTGTTCGCGCAGCAAGCCGTGGGCGAATTCGTAGGCGCTGGAATCGTGCGCGGTGACCAGGATCCGGGCGTCCGCGGCCTCATCGAGCAGATCAGCCAGCCCGTCGAGGTCCAGGGCAGTGACCGCACGCAGTAGGGCGAGCGCCTCGGCGTCAAGACGGTCGCCGATCACCGCTGCGGTGCGTAGCACGGTGATGACCGGTACGTCGAGGCCGGCGAGGCGGCGGTCGAGCACCGAGCGCACCGCCGAGGGGATGTCGGTGCCGCGGACGCGGCGGGG
>Ga0209023_10002412_pt1 | contig 23370 bp, 19 predicted proteins | sample LakOneMetagenome_FD_187468 | JGI IMG/M metagenome (GOLD analysis project Ga0209023, IMG submission 187468) | Freshwater and sediment microbial communities from Lake Erie, Canada (SPAdes) (version 2) | ecosystem: Environmental > Aquatic > Freshwater > Lentic | place: Lake Erie, Canada... | reverse complement strand
TCGGTCGCATGCGAGTTGTCAGGGAGGCCGGCGCAGCGGTGCGTCTGCTCATGCTGTTCATCGGTGTACTGCTGGCGGGCGCGCTGGTGGCGGGGTGCGATGCCAAGCCGGCCGCGCCGCCGGCCGGCGGCGCGGCACGCCAGGTCACCGTCGTCGGCAACGGCAAGGTCCAGGGAGCGCCCGACACCCTGACCGCCGACGCCACCGTCACCTTCACCGGGTCCGACGTGACGGTGGCGATGAACCAGACCAACGACCGCCAGCAGGCCGTCGTCGAGGCGCTGGTGACTGCCGGCGTCGACCGCAAGGACATCGCCACCAGCAACGTCACCCTGCAGTCGCAGTACGGGTCCGACGGGACGACGGTCACCGGCTACCAGGCCAGCAACGGCTTCACCGTGACGGTCCGCGACCTGAGCACCGCCTCGCGGGTACTGGCCGTGATCACCAGCACCGGGGGGAACGCGACCCGGCTGAACTCGGTGAACCTGTCCATCAACGACGATTCGCAACTGCTGCGCGACGCCCGGGCCCGTGCCTTCAACGACGCCAAGGACCGGGCGCAGCAGTTCGCCGACCTGTCTGGCCTGAAGCTCGGCAACGTGCTGTCGATCTCCGAGGTTCCCGGCGCCGCCCCGCCGGTAGCGGTGCCGATGCCGCGCGGCCCGATGGCCGACGCCGCGGTGTCGGCGGTGCCGATCGAACCGGGTCAGCAGACGGTGAGTTTCCAGGTCACCGCCGTGTGGGAGCTGGTCTGAGGGCCGCTCAGCCCGCGGCGAACACCGTCACCGGCAACCCGTTGAGCACCGCGGTGCCCGACAGCGGATCCAGCAGCCTGCCGTCGTTGAGCTGATTGACGTTGGCGCCGGGCTGCGCCGCGGCGACCGCCTGCCGGGTGCCGTCCCGGCCGTGACCCCAACCGTGCGGCAGGGACACCACCCCCGGCCGGATGGTGTCGGTGACCTCGACGGGCACGACGACCTCGCCGCCGGCGCCCTTGACCACCGCGGTACTTGTGTCGTCGTCGATGCCGAGTCGGCGCGCGTCGTCGGGATGCATGTGCAATGTGCACCGGTTGGTGCCGCCGGCCAGCGCCGGCACGTTGTGCATCCAGCTGTTGTTGGACCGCAGATGACGCCGCCCGATCAGCACCAGTTCGGTTGCGCCGCAATCGATTCGGTCGCGCAGCCGGGCGGTCTCGGCGACCAGGCTCGGCGGCGCGAGTTCCACCTTGCCGCTGGGCGTGCGCAGCACCCCGGGCAGCCGGGGCTGCAGCGGCCCCAGGTCGACCCCGTGCGGTTCGGCCAGCAGGCGCTGCAGGGTCAGCCCGCCGGGCCGGGCCCCGAACCCGTCGCCGTAGGGGCCCAGCCGCAACATCATGTCGAGCCGCCGTTCGTAGCCGCGGTCGCCGGTGAGCATCGCGGTCAGCTCGTCGACGTCCCGGCCGGCCACCGGCGAATGCGGGTCCGCGGTCTCCTTGTCCAGGGTCGCGGCGATCACCTGGCCGTCGACCAGCGCGGGATCGCCGTCGGGCCCGATGCCGTAGAGGATCAGCGCGATCCGCGACAGGATCTCCGCCTCGTCGGGTCGGCCCTCCTCGAGCGCCAGCACCGGCGGTGAGTACCGCGCGTTCGCCCGGACCGCCAGGTTGTTCAGCGCGAAGTCGAAATGGCCGCACTGACTGGGCGGGGGCGGCGGCAGGATCACATCGGCGTGACAGGTGGTCTCGTTGAGATAGGGGTCGATGCTGAGCATGAAGTAGACCCCGTCGAGCGCCCGGGCCAACCGGTCCCCATCCGGGGCCGAGAGCACCGGGTTGCCGGCGATGGTGATGATCGCGCGGATCTGGCCGTCGCCCGGGGTGTCGATCTCCTCGGCCAGGGCCGCGGTCGGGAACTCCGAGGCCGCCTCGGGGTAGCCGGACACCCGGCTGTGCCAGCGACCGGTGGCGAATCCGCGGCCGGGCCGGGGCGGCCGGGGCGCCGGCGCGGTCGGGCCGAGCGGGAACATCGCGCCGCCCGGGCGGTCCAGGTTGCCGGTCAGCACGTTGACGACATCCACCAGCCAGCTGCCCAGGGTCCCGAATTCGACGGTCGACGTGCCGATCCGCCCGTACACGGCGGCCGACGGCGAGGCCGCGATGTCACGCGCCAACTGCCGGACATCTTCTGCCGCAACGCCGCAACTACCGGCGACGGCTTCCGGCGGGAAGTCGGCGGCCAGGACGCGCACGGTGTCGACACCGGTGACGTGTTCGGCGATGCCGCCGAGGTCGGCGGCCACCAGGTCCTCGTCGAACAGCACGTGCACCACCGCGAGCAGCAGCAGGCCGTCACTGCCCGGCAGCGGTGCCAGGTGCCGGTCGGCCAGTGCGGCGGTGCGGGTGCGGGCCGGATCGATGACTGTCAGCCGGCCGCCGCGGCGGCGCAGGGCCCGCAGCTTGCCCGGGAAATCGGCCGCCGTGGCGAGGCTGCCGTTGGACACCATCGGGTTGGCGCCGATCACCACCAGATGGTCGGTCCGGTCGATGTCGGGCACGGTGAACGCGAACGGGTTGCCGAACATCAGGCCCAGCGCCACCTGCTTGGGCATCTGGTCCAGGGTGCTGGCGCTGAACACGTTGCGGGTGCGCAGAGCCTTGATGACCACTGGCGGATACAGCGCGCCGGCCATCGTGTGGGCGTTCGGGTTACCCAGGTAGACCCCCACCGAGGGGCCGCCGTGTTCGGCGACCACCGCGCCGAGGCGCTCGGCGACCGTCGCGAACGCCTCGTCCCAGTCCACCTCGATCAGGACGCCGTCGCGGCGCACCAGAGGCCGACGCAGTCGGTCCGGGTCGCCGTCGAGCTCACCGAAACTGGCGCCCTTGGGGCAGACGAACCCCGCGCTGAACACGTCGTCGGCATCGCCGCGGGCCGCGGTGATGTGGGCGACCGGGCTGTCGTCGATGGTCAGGGACAACCCGCAGGTGGCCTCGCAGAGTGGGCAGATGCGCAGCGCGGTACGGGTCATGTGAGCCTTCTCAGAGCGTGTAGACCTTGGAGTCCAGGGTGCCGATGTAGGGCAGGTCGCGGTACCGCTCGGCGTAGTCCAGGCCGTAGCCCACGACGAATTCGTTCGGGATGTCGAAGCCGATGTAGGCGACGTCGACGTTGGCCTTCATCGCCTCCGGCTTGCGCAGCAGTGTGCACACCCGCAGCGAGCGGGGATGCCGGGTGGCCAGGTTGCGCAGCAGCCAGGACAACGTCAACCCGGAGTCGATGATGTCCTCGACGATCAGCACGTCGCGGTCGAGGATGTCGCGGTCGAGGTCCTTGAGGATGCGGACCACCCCCGACGACGACGTCGACGATCCGTAGGAGCTGACGGCCATGAACTCCAGCTGGGTCGGCACCGGGATGGCGCGGGCCAGGTCGGTGACGAACATGACGGCGCCCTTGAGCACCGTCACCAGCAACAGGTCCTGGCCCCCGCCCGCATCGCGGTGATCCTGGGCCACCAGCTCGGCCAGCTCGGCCGTCCGGGTCCTGATCTGTTCTTCGGACAACAGGACCGACTTGATATCGCCCGAGTACAACTCGGGTGTGTGGGCTGGCACGGCACTAGGTTGCCATGCCGGGGGCGGGAGAACCACCCAGCGGTTCGGAATACAGGGTCAGCACGCCGTCGTGGCGCCCGGCGAACAGCCGCTGCCCGGCGAGTTCGCTGCCGACCGCGACACCGCCCTGCCCCTTCCAGGCCACCACCAGCGTGTCGACGGCCAGGATCTGTTTGGCGGTCAGCCGCACCGCACCGCCGGCCCGCAGCCAGCCGCGGATGACCCGCAGCCGGATCGGTTCCGGCAACGCGGTCAGCGCGGCAACCGGCAACCCGGGCCCGCCGGCCGCGGCCCGGCTGCCGGCCAGGGCCTGATCGGCCAGGGCATCCAGCAGGTCGCCGTCGGACCGCAGCGCGGTCGCGGTGCGGGCGAGCGCCTCGGCCACCCCGCCGCCGAGTACCTCCTCGAGCAGGGGCAGCACCTCGGCCCGCAACCGCACCCGGGTGAAGCGCGGATCGTCGTTGTGCGGATCACGCCACGGGGTGACGCCCAGTTCCGCGCACGCCGCCTCGGTGTCCGCCCGACGCAGCCCCAGCAGCGGCCGGCACCAGGGCGTGTCGTAGGGCCGGATCCCGGCGATCGAACGCGGTCCCGATCCGCGGCCGAGGCCCAGCAGTACGGTCTCCGCCTGATCGTCCAGCGTGTGGCCGATCAGCACGGGAGCGCCGGCCCGGGCGGCCTCCAGCGCAGCGTAGCGGGCCGTCCGGGCCGCACCCTCGGGGCCGCCAGCCGTTCCTACCTGAACCGGAATAATCTGTGCGCCAACACATCCCAGCGAAGTGGCCTGCTCAGCGGCGGACCGGGCCACCACATTCGAGCCGGGCTGCAGGCCGTGGTCGACGATCAGCGCGGTGGTGGGCCGCACGCTGGCCGCCGCCGCGGCCAGCGCCAGCGAGTCCGGGCCGCCGGACAGTGCGACGCACCATCGGTCGGCATCGGGCAGGTACGCCGCGGCGAAGTCGCGCACGGCGGATCGCACCCGGTTCAGAGCACCCGGTCGATCCATCGCTGCGGCTGGCCGATCTCGTCGGGCAGGGGCAGTGTCGCCGGCCCTGCCCAGACCCGGTTGAACCCGTCCATCCCCACCCGGCCGACGACGTCGTCGACGAACGCCTTGCCGCGGGTGTACTGCGACAGCTTGGCGTCGATGCCCAGCAGTGCGCGCAGAATCCGTTGCAGCGGAGGCTGTTTACGCTGCCGCCGGGCATCGAAGCGGTTGCGGATGGTGGCGACGGTGGGCACCACGGCGGGCCCCACCGCGTCCATGACGTGGTCGGCGTGGCCCTCGAGCAGTGTGCCGAGCACCAGCAGCCGGTCCAGCGCCGCGCGCTGCGACTCGGACTGCACCGCCCGCATCAGGCCCAGCACTCCGCGCTCGCTGGGATCCTCGGGGCCGGCGTTCTCCCGGTCGCGCCGGCTGCGCAGGTGTGCGACCAGTCGGCCGGCCACCGCGCCGACGTCCTCGCTCATGTCCTGGGTCAGCGTGCCCAGCTGGGTCGACATGTATTGGACCAGCCAGGGATTCGCGGTGAACTGCACCCGGTGGGTGACCTCGTGCAGGCACACCCAGAGCCGGAAGTCGGCGGGCTTCAGCCGCAGCTGTCGTTCGACGGAGACGACGTTCGGATACACCAGCAGCAGGATGCCGTCATCGCCGCCGAGCGGGTCGTACTGGCCCAGGATGCCCGAGGAGACGAACGACAGGACGGCGCCGGTCTGCGCACCGGCCACCTTTCCCGTCACCGCGGCGAACGGGTGTTGAGGTTCACCTCCGGCCTCGGCGTCGCCACCGGTCATCGCCCGCATCGACAGGGCGGCCGCGGCGATCCACTGCGGGCGATCGACGATGCGGGCGTCGGGCACCGGGCCCTCAGCGTGCAGACCGGTGACCTCGCGCACCGGCGGCTCGGCGGCCCGTGAGGCCGCCGACAGCTCGTCGATCACCTGGGCCCGGGTGTATTCGGTGACGGGCGGGGCCGGCCGCGTCAGCCGGGCCCCGACCGACGCCGCGACGTCCCAGTCGACCGACCGGCCCAGGGTGGGCGCCGAATTCGGCGGAGTTTCCGAGAGTTTGGTCATGCCCCGCACCCGCACGTCCGTAAGGTCGCGGCCAGCGCGTCGATCGCGGTCCGGCCGGTCTGGCCCGCGCCGTTCGAGATCAGCGCGAAGGTCAGGACCCGTCCGCCGCGGTCGGTGACGATGCCGGCCAGCGCGTTGGTGGCGGTCAGCGACCCGGTCTTGGCCCGCAGCCAGCCGGCCGCGCCCTGGCTGGTCTCGGGGTCCAGGAACCGGTCGGACAGGGTGCCGCTGCCGCCGGCGACCGGCAGCAGGTCCACCAGCGGGCGCAGCGCCGGCTGGTCGGGCCCGGCGGCCAGGCTCACCACCTCGTCGAGGTTGGTGGCGGTCAGCCGGTCCAGCACCGACAGCCCGCTGGAGTCATACAGGGTGGCGCCCGTCATCTCGACGCCGGCCCGCGACAGCCGGTCGGTGACGGCCGCAACCGCACCGGCGAAGCTGCGCGGCCGCTGATCGTGACCGGCCACTTCGCGGGCGATACTCTCGGCCATCACGTTGTCCGACACCGACATCATCTGGCGCAGCCGTTCGATCAGCGGCGCGGATTGCACCGACGCCAGTTCGTCGCCGGCGGCGGGGCCGGGCGCGGTGGTGACGGTTGCGGGGTTCACGCCCAGGGCGACGGCCAGGGCGCGGCCGGCGTCCAGCGCCGGCGTCAGGGACCGTTGCGATTCGACGCTGACCGGCTGGGTGCGGCCCCCGTCGAGCATCACCGGCTCGATGGGGGCGAAGTCGCCGCCGGCGATGTCGGCGGGATCCCACCCGGGCGCCATCTCCGGACCGCTGAACAGTGAGGTGTCCACCAGCACCGCGGTCGGTTTCACCCCTTTATTGCGGATCTGCGCGGCCAGGTCGGCGATGCGCGCCGCGCCCGGGTACCAGGTGTCCTGATCCACGGGCGCCGCCGACAGGGTCGGATCGCCCCCGCCGACCAGGACCACGGTGCCGGGCCGGGCCGGGTCGGCGCTGACCACCTTGGTGGTGACCCGCTCGTCGCGGTCCAGGGTCAACAGCGCCGCTGCGACGGTCAGCACCTTGTTGGTGGACGCGGGCTGCATCGGCACGTCGGAACCCTGCTGCCACAACATCTTTCCGGTCCGGGCGTCGGCCACCCGGCCGGTGACGACACCCAGGTCCGGATTCGCCAGCGGCGGGCCCAGCGCGGTGGCCAGACCGGCACCGGTCGGCACCGCCGCGGAGTCGTCGACCGGGGTGACCCCGGGGGCAGCCACCGCCGGCTGCGGATCGGGGATCCGGTTGCGATCCCCGCTGTGCGCGCCGGTCAGGAACACCGCCGCCACCACCAGCACGGCCGTCAGCGCGACCACTCCGAGCCCGACCACAAGGTGCGTGGACCGGCGCCAACGGGTGGGATGCATGTACTGCAGGGTATCGCTCCATTAGGGTGGCCCCGACCCTGGACAGTCACCGGCAGCACACCCAAGGAGCCATGCAGTGGAGTTTGACGTCACCATCGAGATCCCCAAGGGACACCGCAACAAGTACGAGGTGGATCACGAAACCGGCCGGGTGAAGCTGGACCGCTACCTTTACACGCCCATGGGCTACCCGGCCGACTACGGGTTCATCGAGGACACCCTGGGCGAGGACGGCGACCCGCTGGACGCGATGGTGCTGCTGCCGCAGTCGGTGTTCCCCGGCGTGCTGGTCGAGGCGCGGCCGGTCGGCATGTTCAACATGACCGACGAGGCCGGCGGCGACGCCAAGGTGCTGTGCGTGCCGGCCGGTGACCCGCGCTGGGACCACATCCAGGACATCAGCGACGTCCCGCAGTTCGAGCTCGACGCCATCAAGCACTTCTTCGTGCACTACAAGGATCTCGAGCCCGGCAAGTTCGTCAAGACCGCCGACTGGGTGGACCGGGCCGACGCCGAGGCCGAGGTGCAGCGCTCGCTGGAGCGGTTCAAGACCACCGGGCACTGAACGGGCCCGGCCGGGAATTTGCACGGGCGTAACACGGCGTAACGCGGACGTGCCCTGAGTTGCCCACTATTGGGATGTGCTGATGCATCAGGGAATGGGTCTGGACGCCTTCAACGAGCTGCCCCGGCACAAGGCCGTCCACGCTCTGTACGAGTGTTGCTACAAGGTCGCCCTGGCCGGTGACCTGGCCGATGCCCGGCCGTACACCGACCACGACGCGCTGTTCCGGCGCGCCGACGCACTGCTGTTCAGCCTGCCCGAGACCGCGATCGACCGGATCCTGGACGCCTACCCGCACGTCGGACGACGGCCGCGCAGCGCCAGATCGCAGGCCGAGCAGTGCGCGCTCTGGGACGACGACCCCGCGGTCATGACGCGGCTGGCCGAGGCGGCCAACCGCTACGCCGACCAGTTCGGCTTCGGGTTCGTGATGCATGTCGGCGGCTGCACCGCGGCCGAGGTGCTGACCGCGATCGACGACCGCAGCCACCACGACGAGGAAACCGAACGCAAGGTCGTCCGCAACGAACTGGCGAAGGTCAACCGGACCCGCCTGGAGCGGATGCTCGGCCCGGAAGGCGGCTACCAGAACTGGTGAGGGCCCGGTCCCCGGTTGCGCTCACCCGGATTTCGACGAGACCCGGGTCTTGATCAGGCTGGCGATCATCGTGAGGAACAAGGTCAGGATGATGACACCGAGGCTCCACAGCGTGGGAATCTCCGGCACGGGCACACCCTGGCCGCCGTTGATGAACGGCAGCTCGTTCTCGTGCAGGGCGTGCAGGACCAGCTTCCCGCCGATGAAGAACAGGATGAACGCCAGCCCCTGGGACAGGTAGACCAGCCGGTTGAGCAGGTCGCCGAGCAGGAAGTACAGCTGGCGCAGGCCCATCAGGGCGAACACGTTGGCGGTGAACACGATGTAGGGCTCGCGGGTCAGGCCGTAGATCGCCGGGATGGAGTCCAGGGCGAACATCAGGTCGGTGGTGCCCAGCGCCACGATCACCAGGAACATGGGCGTCATCAGGCGCTTGCCGTTGTGATGTACCCACAGCCTCAGGCCGTCCCAGTTGTCGGTGAAACTCAGGTGCCGCTGGGCGAACCGGACCACCCGGTTGTCGGCGTCGTCGTCGTGTTCGGTGTCGCGCGCCAGCTTGATCGCGGTGTACACCAGGAACGCACCGAACAGGTAGAAAATCCAGGAGAACCGCTCGATCGCGACGGCGCCGATCGCGATGAAGATGCCGCGGAAGATCAGCGCCAGGATGATGCCCACCATCAGGGCCTGCTGCTGGTACTTCTTGGGCACCTTGAAGCTGGCCATGATGATGATGAAGATGAACAGGTTGTCGATCGACAGGCTGTACTCGGTGAGCCAGCCCGCATAGAACTCCAGCGCGAACTGCCGGCTGTGGAAGTTCCACAACCAGATGCCGAACGCGACGGCCAGGCCGACATAGACCGACAGCGCGACCGCACACTCCTTGGTGGTCGGTTCGTGCGGGTTGCGGGCGATCACCACGACGTCGAACAGCAGCACCGCCACCGTCACCGACAGGGTGATGATCCATTCGAGCTGGGAAACGTTCAACGCAGAGTCCTCCGGCCGATGAAAATCGCCAGAGGTCTCTTCCGCCGGCACGCAATGTGCACCGACCCGCGGCGCCGGTCGACCGATGACGGTCGACGTGATGACGACTCCGCGACGTAAGGAGTACTCCCCTCTGCGCACAGTCTTTCAGGTCCGCCGGGAATTTGCGAAGTTACGTGCTACCGCCAGTGCGGGGCGTGGCGGTGATCCCTAGTATTTCCGACTGTGACAGGCGCCCCGGCACCGCAGATCCCCGCCCAGTACCTACTGTCAGCCCGAGCGCCCGAACCCCGCACCCTGATCGACATCCTGCACGACACCGCCGGGCGCCACCCCGACGCGCCCGCGATCGACGACGGCGACGTCCAGTTGACCTACAGCGAACTGGTCGAGGACATCGAGGCCAGCGTGGCCTGGCTGGGCGCCCGCGGGATCGGCCGGGGTGACCGAATCGGTGTGCGGATGCCGTCCGGCAGCTACGCGCTCTACGTTGCGATCCTGTCGATCCTGGCCGCCGGGGCCGCCTATGTCCCGGTGGACGCCGACGATCCGCCGGAGCGTGCCGACCTGGTGTTCGGTGAGGCCGGTGTGGTCGGCATCATCACCGAGGCCGGCCTGAGCCGGGCCACCGGTTCGTCCCGGGGTTGGCGCGCGGGCGCCCCGCTGGCCCGCGACGACGCCTGGATCATCTTCACCTCCGGCTCCACCGGCACACCCAAGGGCGTCGCCGTCACCCATCGCAACGCCGCGGCCTTCGTCGACGCCGAAGCGCGAATCTTCCTGCAGGACAACCCGATCGGACCGGGCGATCGGGTACTGGCCGGACTCTCGGTAGCCTTCGACGCGTCGTGCGAGGAGATGTGGCTGGCCTGGCGGCACGGCGCGTGCCTGGTGCCGGCGCCGCGCTCACTGGTGCGCAGCGGCATGGACCTGGGGCCGTGGCTGGTGTCCCGGGACATCACCGTCGTCTCCACCGTGCCCACTCTGGCGGCGCTGTGGCCGGCCGAGGCGCTCGAACAGGTCAGGCTGCTGATCTTCGGCGGCGAGGCATGTCCACCGGAACTGGCCGAGCGACTGGCGGTCGAGGGCCGCGAGGTCTGGAATACCTACGGCCCCACCGAGGCGACGGTGGTGGCCTGCGCCGCGCCGCTCACCGGGGCGGGCCCGATCAGCATCGGCCTGCCGCTGCCCGGCTGGGACCTGGCCGTCGTGGACGCCGCCGGCCGGCCCGTGGGCTACGGCGAGATCGGCGAACTGGTGATCGGTGGCGTCGGGCTGGCGCGGTACCTCGACCCGGACAAGGACGCCGAGAAGTACGCCCCGCTGGAGTCGATCGGCTGGCAGCGGGCCTACCGCTCCGGCGACCTGGTGCGGCTGGAGGCCGACGGCCTGTACTTCCAGGGCCGGGCCGACGACCAGGTGAAGGTCGGCGGCCGCCGGATCGAACTCGGCGAGGTGGACGCGGCCCTGGTGCACCTGCCCGGCGTGTCCGGCGGTGCGGCGGCCGTGCGCCGGACATCCAGTGGCACACCGGTTCTCGTGGGGTATGTGGCGAGCGCGGACCCGGCCTTCGACGTCGGCGCGGCGCGGGCCGCACTGGCCGAACAGCTACCCGCCGCGCTGGTGCCCCGCCTGGTCGTGGTGGACGAACTGCCCACCCGGACGTCGGGCAAGGTGGATCGCGACGCCCTGCCGTGGCCCCCGCCGGGCGCCGACGACGGTGACGATGCCGCAGAACTCGGCGGAACCCTGGGCTGGCTGGCCGGCCTGTGGCGCGACGTCCTGGGCGCCCAGATCGACGGCCCCGAGGCGGACTTCTTCGCCCTGGGCGGCGGGTCGCTGTCGGCCGCCCAGTTGGTGGCCGCGCTGCGCGATCGCTATCCGCAGCTGACCGTCGCCCAGCTCTACGACCATCCCCGGCTCGGGTCGCTGGCCGACTTCCTGGACGAACTCGACCCACCCGCGCAGATCACCCCCCGGCACGTGGAACCGACCCCGCTGACCACCCAGGCCGCCCAGATGGCGCTGGCGCTGCCCCTGACCACCCTGACCGGGCTGCAGTGGGTGACCTGGCTGGCCATCGCCAACAACGTCGTCCTGGCCTGGGCGCCGCCCACCGTCACCGTGCCCTGGCTGGTCCCGCTGAACTGGTGGTGGGTCCTGGCGGCCTTCCTGGTGTTCATCACCCCGCCGGGCCGGATGGGCATCGCCGTCCTGTTCGCCCGCCTGCTGCTGTCGGGTCTGCGGCCGGGCACCTACCGCCGCGGCGGCAGCGAACACCTGCGGGTCTGGCTGACCGAACGCCTCGCCGATGCCAGCGGCGCCGAGAACCTGGCCGGCGCGCCGTGGTTGGTGTACTACGCCAGGGCGCTGGGTAACGACGTCGGCAAGGGCGTGGACCTGCACTCTGCGCCGCCGGTGACCGGGATGCTCACCCTGGGCCACCGCAGCTCGGTCGAGCCGGAGGTGGACCTGTCCGGCCACTGGATCGACGGCGACCTCTTCCACGTCGGCACCGTGACGATCGGCGACGACGCCACCGTGGGCGCGCGCACCACCCTGCTGCCCGGAGCGGTGGTGGGCAAGAACGCCGACATCGCGCCCGGCTCGGGCGTGGTCGGCAAGGTGAAGAACGGTCAGTACTGGAAGGGCTCCCCGGCGGTGAAATCCGGGAAGGCCCGGCACCCGTGGCCCGACCACCGACCGCCGCTGGCGCCCTGGTGGGTGGCCGCGTACGGGACCTCCTCGGTACTGCTGGGCGCGCTGCCGCTGCTGGCGCTGGCCGCGGGACTGGCCGTCATCGGCTGGGCCGTCCGCGACGCGCCCACCCTGAGCGCCGCCATCGGTCCGGCCCTGCTCTGGGTGCCGGTGGCGACCCTGATCTCCGTCGGGATCTACGCCGGGCTGACCGTCATCGGGGTGCGGCTGCTGTCCCTCGGGCTGCGCGAGGGCTACCACCCGGTCCGCAGCCGGGTGGGCTGGCAGCTGTGGGCCACCGAGCGGCTGATGGACGCGGCCCGCAACTACCTGTTCCCGATCTACGCCAGCCTGCTGACTCCGTGGTGGCTGCGGCTGCTGGGCGCCAGGATCGGCAAGGACACCGAGATCTCGACCGCCCTGCTGATCCCCCGGTTCACCGTCGTCGAGGACGGTGCATTCCTGGCCGACGACACCATGGTCGGTTCCTACGAGCTGGGCGGCGGCTGGATCCACGTCGGCCCGGCGACCATCGGCAAGCGCGCATTCCTCGGCAACTCCGGGATCACCCAGCCCGGCCGCCGGGTACCCGACGACGGCCTGGTGGCGGTGCTCTCGGCCACCCCGCGCAAGGCCAAGCGCGGATCGTCGTGGCTGGGCAGCCCGCCGATCCGGTTGCGCCGCAAGCCAACTGCCGCCGACGTGCTGCGCACCTTCCACCCGTCGGCCTCGCTGAAGCTGGCCCGCGGCACCGTCGAGACCTGCCGGGTGATCCCGATGATGGTGACGTTCGCGATCGGCGTCGGGGTCCTGATCGCCCTGCAGGCCGCCGCCGGCGCATGCGGCTGGAGCGGCGCCGCCCTGTTCGGCGGGGTGGTCCTGCTGATCGCCGGCGCAGCGGCGGGCGCCATCGCCATCATTGCGAAATGGGTTGTGGTGGGCCGTATCCGGGCCGTCGAGCATCCGCTGTGGTCGTCGTTCGTCTGGCGCAACGAAGTGTCGGACACCTTCGTCGAGACGGTCGCGGCACCGTGGTTCGCCCGGGCCGCCAGCGGCACCCCGGTGATGAACATGTGGTTGCGCGGGCTGGGAGCGAAGATCGGCCGCGGCGTGTGGTGCGAGACGTACTGGCTGCCCGAGGCCGATCTGGTGACGCTCGAGCGGGCCAGCACCGTCAACCGTGGTTGCGTGGTGCAGACCCACCTGTTCCACGACAGGATCATGCGGATGGACACGGTGGTGCTCGAGACCGGCGCCACGCTGGGCACCCACTGCGTCGCCCTGCCGGCCGCCCGGCTCGGAGCGGGGGCCACCGTCGGCCCGGCGTCGCTGGTGATGCGCGGCGATGAGGTGCCGGCCAACACCCGCTGGCAGGGCAATCCCATTGCCCCGTGGGCGGATACACGCAAGAAGCGCGGGCCGAAGGCCGGCCGCGGGGCGGCCGCGTGAGCAAACCGAAGAAGCGTGTCGCGGGTCCGCCGGTCATCGACCCGTACCTGCCGACCACCGGCAACTTCGGCTACCGAGTGTCGCGCTACGAGCTCGAGCTGGAGTACAAGGTCACCATCAACCGACTGGCCGGGACGGCCGACATCACCGCCGTCACGCTGGCCGCGCTGAAGACCTTCAGCCTGGACCTCAGCCCGGCGCTGTCGGTGACGAAGGTGACGGTGAACGGGCGGCGGCCGGCGTCCTTCCGCAGCAGCGCCGGCAAATTGCACATCACCCTCGGTGCGGCACTGCCGACGGGTGCGGCGATGCAGATCCATATCCGCTACGGGGGCTCCCCGAAACCGAATCACACCATCTGGGGCGACGTCGGTTTCGAGGAGCTGACCAACGGGGTGCTGGTGGCCGGCCAACCCAACGGCGCCTCGTCGTGGTTCCCGTGCGATGACCACCCCACCTCCAAGGCCAGCTACCGGATCCAGATCAGCACCGAGACGCCGTATCGGGCAATTGCCAACGGGGAGTTGATCTCTCGCCGCATCAAGGCGGGTATGACGATTTGGACCTACGACCTGGCCGAGCCGACGTCGACGTATCTGATCACGCTGCAGATCGGCGAGTACCAGATGCGCAAGCTGCCCAAGGCGCCGGCGCCGATGCAGGCCGCCCTGCCCGAGCGACTCGGACGCGGCTTCGACCAGACCTTCGGGCGCCAGCCGCTGATGATGAAACTGTTCACCAGACTGTTCGGCCCGTACCCGCTGTCCACCGGATACACCGTCGTCGTCACCGACGACAACCTGGAGATACCCCTGGAGGCACAAGGGATTTCGATATTCGGCGCCAACCACTGCGACGGCACTCGTCGCTCGGAGCGACTGATCGCCCACGAACTAGCGCATCAGTGGTTCGGCAACAGTGTGACCGTGCGGCGCTGGCGGGACATCTGGCTGCACGAGGGCTTCGCCTGTTACGCCGAATGGTTGTGGTCGCAGGAGTCCGGCGGCCCGAGCACCGACGAACTGGCGCGCCAGTACCACCGCCGGCTCATCGATTCCCCGCAGGATCTGCTGCTGTCCGATCCCGGCCCCCGGGACATGTTCGACGACCGGGTGTACAAGCGCGGCGCGCTGACCCTGCATGCGCTGCGTGGAGTCCTCGGCGACGAGAACTTCTTCGACCTGCTGCGGGACTGGACCACCCGGTATCGGCACTCCACCGTGGTCACCGACGACTTCACCGGACTGGCCGCGAACTACGCGGAGACCTCGCTGCGTCCGCTCTGGGACGGGTGGCTGTATTCGACCCCGGTACCGCCGTTGTGACCGACGCCGGCACGCCCGCCGGCCCGGTGACCCGCAGCAGCGTCACCCGGGTGGGTGCGGCGACGGCCGTCAGCGCGTTGTGCGGCTACGCCGTGCTCTATCTGGCGGCCCGGGATCTCGATCCGGCCGGCTTCTCGGTGTTCGGGGTGTTCTGGGGTGCCTTCGGTCTGGTGACCGGTGCCGCGTTCGGCTTGCTGCAGCAGAGCACTCGCGAGATCCGGCTCGCCGCCCGGCACGATCCGACGGTCCCGGCGCCCACCGAGATCACCCGCCCCCTCCGTCTGGCCGCCGCCGTCGGCGTGACCGCGGCCGTCGTCGTCGCCACCACCGCCGTGCTGTGGGCGCCGCACGTGTTCGTCGAGTCGCGCCGCCTCTCGGTGCTCCTGCTGGCCGTCGGGCTGGCCTGTTTCTGCCTGCATGCCACGCTGCTGGGCATGCTGGCCGGCGCCGATCGGTGGTCACAGTACGGCGCGTTGATGGTCACCGATGCCGGCATCCGGGTGGTGATCGCGGTGGCCACCGTGACGCTCGGCTGGGGCCTGGAGGGCTTCCTGTGGGCCACCGTCGGTGGGTCGCTGTCCTGGCTGCTGCTCCTGCTGGCCTCACCGGCCACCCGCGCGGCCGCGGGACTGGTAGCCCGGGAGACCCCGGCCTCGTTCCTGCGCGGCGCGGCGCACGCGGTGGCCGCCGCCGGCGCCAGCGCGGTCCTGGTGATGGGTTTCCCGGTCCTGCTGAAGGCGACTTCCGGCGACCTGGGCGCCGCGGGCGGCGTTGTGATCCTGGCCGTGACGCTGACCCGGGCGCCGCTGCTGGTGCCGCTGACGGCCATGCAGGGCAACCTGATCGCCCATTTCGTCGATGCCCGCACGCACCGGTTGCGGGCCGTGGCACAGGCCGTGGCAGTGCTCGCGGTCATCGGGGCCGCCGGGATCACCCTGGCTGCCCTGACCGGTCCGTGGCTGCTGCGCGTCGGTTTCGGCGAGCAGTACCGCGCCTCCGGCGCGCTGCTGGCGTGGCTGACGGCGGGGGCCGTCGTCATCGCCGTGCTCACCGTCACCGGGGCGGCCACGGTGGCCGCCGCACTGCATCGGGCGTACTCGCTGGGTTGGGTGTGCGCGACCGTGGCGGCGGCCGCCCTGCTCCTGCTTCCCCTGGGTCTCGAGACCCGCACCGTCGTCGCGCTGGTGTGCGGACCGCTGGTGGGCATCGCCGTCCACCTTGCCGCGCTGAGGGCGCGCGGTTGAGGCGTCGACTGGTCATCGCGGCGGCAATCGTCGTCGTCGCGGCCGTTGGATGGCTGGTGCTCGATCGCACGGTGTTGCACGATCGGCGACTCGAGAAGGACGACGCGGTGGCGCACTGTCTGGCGGACCTGCGCGACGATGTGCAGCGCAGGGTCCACAGCGACGCGCAGTTCGGTGAGCCGACGGTGATGCGGACCGTCGTCAGCGAGGACGTCCAGGGACTGCTGCGGCACGACGGCCGCGCGCCGTCGTCGGTGCGGGCCGCCTGGCACGTCAACGGGCAGGTGTCACTGCCGGGCTCGGTCCCATTCGGCAGCGGACTCGAATCCCACAACACGTACCCCTGCACGGCGCTGGTCTTCGACGACAACTCGGTCGAAACCTTCGCCCGGCAGATCTTTCCGTGAGCACCGACCGCGTACGCTGTGGGCATTGACGCGCACTACCCCGACGTCTGGATCGTCGTCCCCGCCTACCACGAGGCAACCGTCATCGGCGACGTCGTGGCAGATCTGCGCACCGAGTTCGGCAACATCGTGGTGGTCGACGACGGCAGCCGGGATGGCACGGCCACGGCGGCATTGCGGGCCGGTGCCCACGTCGTACCGCATCCGGTGAACCTGGGCCAGGGTGCCGCCATCCAGACCGGGGTGGAATACGCGCGGGCCCGACCGGGCGCCCAGGTGTTCGCGACGTTCGACGCCGACGGGCAGCACCGCGTCGCCGACGTCGTCGCGATGATCGACCGGCTGCGCCGCGACGATCTGAACATCGTGGTGGGCACCCGGTTCGGCCACGTGTCCGGGGCCGGCTCACCCGCTCGCGTGCCGCCCCTCAAGCGCATCGTGCTCAAGGCGGCGGCCTGGCTGAGCCCGAGCAGCCGGAAGCTGGGGCTCACCGACGCGCACAACGGGCTGCGGGTATTCGACAAACGGGTGGCCGACGGACTGAACCTCACCATGAACGGGATGAGTCACGCTGGCGAGTTCATCGCGCTGGTCGCCGAAAACCATTGGCGGATAGGCGAAGAGCCGGTCGAGATCCTCTATACCGACTATTCGATGGCCAAGGGTCAGCCGCTGCTCAACGGCGTCAACATTCTGTTCGACGGACTGCTGCGAGGAAGGATGTCGCGATGAACTGGATCCAGGTCCTGCTGATCGGCGCCATCGTCTCACTGCTGTTCTACCTGCTGCGCTCACGCAGCAGCGCCAAGACCAAGGCGTGGGTCAAGGTGGGCTACCTGCTGTTCGTCATCGCGGCCGTGTACGCCATCCTGCGGCCCGACGACACCACGGTGGTGGCGCACTGGCTCGGGGTCGACCGCGGCGCCGACCTGATCGGCTACGTGCTGATCGTGGCGTTCATCTTCACCACCATGAGCACCTACATGCGGTTCAAGGATCTCGAACTCAAGTACGCCCGGCTGGCCCGGGCGGTGGCGCTGCAGAGCGCACAGCAGCCCAATCACCCGAGCGAAAGTGCTTGATCTACAACGGTTTCTCGGCGTCGAGCGTCAGCCCGCCGCCGATCAGGAATTCACCCCACCGACCGGAAGTACTCCACCGTCCGGCGCACGCCCTCGTCGAGCGCGACCTTCGGCGCCCAGCCGAGCACCTGATCGGCGCGGCTGATGTCCAGGCAGGACCGTTTGAGGTCGCCCAGGCGCGGCGGGGCGAATTCGGGGTCGTCGGCCGCGCCGACCGCCGCCGCGACCGCGGTGTGCAGCGCGCGGTCCGATGTTTCCGCCCCGGTGCCGACGTTGAACCGCAGCCCACCGCCAGCGGTGCCGGACGCCTTGACGAAGGCGTCCACCACGTCGTCGACGAAGACGTAGTCGCGGGTGTTGCCGCCGTCCCCGAACACCTTCGTCGGCCTGCCCTCCAGCAGGGCCTGCGCGAAGATCGCCACCACACCGGCCTCACCGTGCGGGTCCTGCCGGGGTCCGTAGACGTTGGCGGGTGCGATGTGCGAGCACTCCACGTCGTAGAGATGCCGGAAGGTGTTCAGGTAGATCTCGCCGGCGACCTTGCCCGCCGCGTACGGCGAGTGCGGATCGGTGGGCACCGCCTCGGAGGTCGGGAAGACGTCGGGCACACCGTAGATGGAACCGCCCGAGCTGGTGTGCACGATCTTGCGCACACCGACCTTCCGTGCGGCCTCGGCCAGCCGGATCGTCCCGATGACGTTGACCGACCCGTCGAACTGCGGGTTGGCCACCGAGTGCCGAACGTCGATCTGGGCGGCCAGATGGAACACCACCTCCGGGTGGTACTCCTCGAGGATGGTGTCCAGGTCCGCCTCGACGATGTCGGCCTCGACGAAGAAGAATTCCGGGTTGTCGGCCAGGTGCTCGATGTTGGTCGCTCGGCCGGACGCGAAATTGTCCAGGCCAACGACGGAATGCCCATCGGCGAGGAGGCGGTCGACCAGGGTCGACCCGATGAAGCCGGCAGCGCCGGTGACCAGTGCGCGCATTGACTCACCCTACCCAGGTATGAAGGTGGGAATGTCTGCGCGTCGAGTGCCTGTGATCTGCGCCGCACTGTTGGCGGTCGCCGTCGCCGTGCGTGCGGTGCCGGCGTTCGGCGGCTACTTCTACTGGGACGACCTGATCCTGGTCGGCCGGGCCGGCACCCAGAACCTGTTGTCCTGGGGGTATCTGTTCGACGACCACGACGGCCATGTGATGCCGGCCGGATTCCTGCTCGGTGGTCTGATCACCCGAGCGGCGCCGCTGGTCTGGTTCTGGCCGGCGCTGTCCCTGGTGCTGCTGCAGTTGCTGGCCTGGCTCGCACTGCTGCGCACGCTGCACATCATCCTGGGCCGGCGCCCGGTGCTGTTGGTGCCGTGGACGTTCGCCTTGTTCACCCCGCTGGGGCTGCCCGGCTTCGCGTGGTGGGCCGCCGGACTGAACTCGTTGCCGATGCAGGCCGCCCTGGCCTGGTTCTGCGGCGACGCAATCCTGTTGGTGCGCAACGGGAATCGCCGCTACGCGGCTACCGGTCTCGCCGCCTTCCTGGGCGGCCTGGTGTTCTTCGAGAAGGCCGCGGTGATCCCGTTCGTCGCGGTCACGGTGGTCGCGCTGCTGCATTACGTTGCCGGTGAACGTGATTGGCTCGGGACGGTGTGGCGCCGCGGCACCGCGCTCTGGGTGTCCGTGAGCGTGTTACTGGCCGGCTGGGTCGCCCTCTACCTCGTCGTGGTCGATCAGCAGCGCTGGAGCTGGGATCTGGCGATGACGTGGAACCTGTTGCGGCGCTCCTTCACCCACGGCATCGTGCCCGGCCTGGTGGGTGGGCCGTGGCAGTGGCAGCGCTGGGCGCCGGCCTCACCGTGGGCGGTGCCGCCGGCCGCGGTGATGGCGCTGGGCTGGCTGGCACTCGGCGCGGTCGTCGTCGTCTCCGTGGTCCGCAAGCGACGACTGGCGCCGGTGTGGCTGGCCGCCCTCGGCTACGCCGCGGTATGTCAGGTTCCGATCTATCTGATGCGGTCGTCGCGGTTCACCGCCCTCGAGCTGGCGCAGACCCTGCGTTATCAGCCCGACCTGGTCTTCGTGCTGGCCCTGCTGTGCGCCGTCGGGCTGTGCGCGCCGAACCGGATGACCCCGCTGCTCGATGCCACCCGGCTCCGCGCGGTGGCGGTGGGCGGCGGGTGCGCGTTGTTCGTCGCCAGCAGCCTCTACTCGTCGTGGACATTCCTGGCCAGCTGGCGGGACAACCCGACGAAGGCCTACCTGCAGAATGCGCGGGCAGCGCTGGCCGACGCGCGGGTCACGTCGAATGCGCCGCTGCTCGATCAGGAGGTGGACCCCCTGATCCTGCAGCGGGTGGCCTGGCCGGAGAACCTGGCCAGCCACATGTTCGCCCTCGTTCGGGACCGTCCTCAATTCGCCTCCGGCACAACCCGATTGCGCATGCTGGACATGACCGGTCGGCTCGTCGGAGCCAAGGTCACCTGGGTCCGAACCATCCGGCCGGGACCCACCCCCACCTGTGGGTATCTGACCCAGCCCGACTCCCCGGTGACGATGCCCCTCGACGGCCCACTGCTGCCGTCGGACTGGACCGTGGAGCTGAACTACCTCGCCAACACCGAGGGCACCATCACGCTCACCCTCAGCGACGGCCCCGAGACCAAGGTGCCGGTGCTGCCCGGTTTGAACCGGGTCTACGTGCGTCTGCCCGGCGCCGGCGATGCCATCACCGTGCGCGCCCAGACCGCCGCGTTGTCGGTCTGCCTGGCCTCGGGCCCGGTCGGTTACCTGGCGCCGGCGTGACTGTGCCAAAGTAATTCGCATGACTAATTGGCGTGATCAGGGCCTCGACGTGTTCCGGGAGATGCTGCCGGGCACCCTCCCCGACCACGTGCCCAACGAGAAGGTCAGCTTCGGCAGCGGATTCGCCTCCGAACTGATGGAGATCGGCATCGAGGGCATTTTCGGGCGGTTGTGGTCCCGTGAGGGCCTGGCCCGCCGCGACCGCAGCCTGGTGACCCTGGGCATCCTGATCGCGCTCGGGGCCGAACAGGAGATGGAGTCCCATTTCCGCATCGCCCTGCAGAACGGACTGACCGAGGACGAACTGGCCGAGGTGATCTACCACGCCACCGGTTACGCGGGGTTCCCCGCCGCCAACGCCGCCAAGGCGGCGGCCGTGCGGGCGCTGTCCAAGGACCACGAACTGTAGCCGTTCGGTTGTCACACCCCGGTCCTACCGTGGGGCCATGCGACTGTGCGGAGACACCGATCCGGCCACTGATCGACCGACTGGGTTTCATCACCGACAAACAGTTCTGGGGTTTCCGCTTCCGATTCGGCCTGTTCACCATCGACGATGCCGATTTCGGGATCATCCGGACTGCCATGACGGCCCGGCCGGCCGAAACCGCGCCTACCGGGCCGTAAACCGTTTGTCAATGGCCATGTAGAAGTCCCCGCTGGTGGCCAGGAAAAGTCCCCACTCCTTTGCGGGTGATTGGCTAATTCGAGGGGCGTCCTTCTTTCTTGTGGTCGGCGTGGCGCATCCGGTAGGACTCGCCGGTGGTGATGACGATGGTGGCGTGGTGCAGTAGGCGGTCAAGGATGCTGGCGGCGGTGGTGTGTTCGGGTAGGAACCGGCCCCATTGTTCGAACGGCCAGTGCGAGGCGATCGCCAACGAGCGGCGCTCGTAGCCTGCGGCGACCAACCGGAACAGCAGTTGGGTGCCGGTGTCATCGAGCGGGGCGAACCCGATCTCGTCGAGGATCACGACGTCGGCGCGTAGCAGGGTGTCGATGATCTTGCCGACGGTGTTGTCGGCCAGTCCGCGGTAGAGGGTGTCGATGAGGTCGGCGGCGGTGAAGTAGCGGACCTTGAACCCGGCGTGCACGGCGGCGTGGCCGCATGCGATCAACAGGTGACTCTTGCCCGTACCAGGCGGACCGATAATCGACAAATTCTGTTGTCCCCGAATCCATTCCAGACTTGCCAGGTAGTCGAAAGTGGCCTGGGTGACCGAGGAGCCGGTGACGTCGAACCCGTCGAGGGTCTTGGTCACCGGGAACGCGGCAGCCTTCTGACGGTTGGCGGTGTTGGAGGCGTCCCGTGCGGCGATTTCGGCTTCCACCAGGGTGCGCAGTACCTCTTCGGGGGTCCAGCGTTGGGTCTTGGCGACCTGGAGTACCTCGGCGGCGTTGCGGCGTATCGTGGCCAGTTTGAGTCGCCGCAGCGCGGCATCCAGATCAGCGGCCAGCGGTGGAACCGACTGGGGTGCAACTGGTTTGGTTTCTGCGGTCATGACGCGCTCCCATCAGTAGTGATGATCTTGTAGGCGTCCAGGGAGCGGGTCGGGGCCGACGGGAGGTCCACGACCAGAGCGTCGCCGGCGGGCCGCGGTTGTGGGGTGCCGGTGCCGGCGGCCAGGATCGAGCGCACATCGGCGGCGCGGAACCGGCGAAACGCCACCGCCCGGCGCAATGCCTCGATCAACGCCTGCTCACCGTAGGCCGCACCCAAGTCCAGTAGGACGCCGAGTTCGGCGCCCAGTCGGGTGTTGCCGATCGCGGCGGCACCCACCAGGAACTGCTCGGCTTCCGCACCGAGGGCACAGAACTGTTTCTCAACAACGGTTTTCGGTCTCGGTCCACGCGACGGGGCCGGGCGGGGCCCGTCGTAATGCTCATCGAGGATCGAGGTGTCCCCGGGCCCGACAAGTTCATGTTCGGCCACGATCGCCCCGGTCGCCTGCTCGACGATGATCAGGGCACCGTGGTCGACGACGACCGCCACCTGGGTGCCGATCAGGCGCATCGGAACCGAATAGCGGGCCGAGCCGTACCGCACACACGAGAGGCGATCGACCTTGCGGCGCACCGACCCCATGCCGATATCCAGGCGCAGCGACGGCAGCGATGTGAACAGTGGGCGTTCGGTGGCCAGTCGCGCATCGGGGATCGCGCAGATTTCTGAGTGCACCGTCGCGTTGACCTCGGCGCACCATGCAGCGGCGGCCGTGTTGGCGGCCCGCAGATCGACGGTGTCGCCGGCGATGGCGGCCTCGGTCAACAGCGGCACCGCGAGATCGGATTGTGAATAGCCGCACAGGTTTTCCACAATTCCCTTCGATTCCGGATCGGCACCATGGCAGAAATCTGGGGCGAACCCGTAGTGCGAGGCGAACCGCACGTAATCCGGTGTCGGGACAACGACATTGGCGACCACGCCGCCTTTGAGGCAGCCCATCCGGTCGGCCAGGATCTTGGCCGGGACCCCGCCGATGGCCTCCAACACCTCGGCGATCATCGCCATCGTGGTCGAGGCCTTCTGATCGGCGGCAAAGCGCACGAACCGCCACCGCGAGAACGCCAATACCGCGCAGAACAGGAACAATCCGGGCGCGGCTTCGGCCCAGTCCATCACCAGATACTCACCCGGGGTCCATACCGCGGGGCGGCGACCACGATGATTCTCGCTGCGCCACAACGCTTTCTGTTCAGAGACCAGACGGCGGAAGTTGCGGGCCGAGCCCTCATAGCCGGCAGCGCGGGCGATCGGCAACAACCGCTTCGCGGTGATCTTGCCACCCGATTTGTCGACCCTGGTGGCCACCACATCGACCACAGCATCGAAATTGCGTGGCCGAGGCTCCCGCGGCGGCGGACCGCCGGCCTCGGCGCGTTCGACCGCCCGCTTGACGGTCTTGTGCGTGGTACCGCACAACTCGGCGGCCCCGCGATACGTGCCTACCTGGTGATAGGCGGAAATGATGTTCATTTGCTCCCTTGCAGACTTCAATAGAGCTCCCTGGGCGGTGCAGTGACAGTTGGCGCTATCACCGTCACCGCCCAGGCACTCACCTCACGGAAATGACACGACGAACCCTGCAAAGGAGTGGGGACTTTTACCTGGCCACCAGCGGGGACTTCCTACTGGCCACCACTGGGGACTTTTTCATGGCCATGGACAA
>Ga0209023_10002410_pt1 | contig 23371 bp, 18 predicted proteins | sample LakOneMetagenome_FD_187468 | JGI IMG/M metagenome (GOLD analysis project Ga0209023, IMG submission 187468) | Freshwater and sediment microbial communities from Lake Erie, Canada (SPAdes) (version 2) | ecosystem: Environmental > Aquatic > Freshwater > Lentic | place: Lake Erie, Canada... | reverse complement strand
AGGCCGAGCTGGAGGCGCTGACCGCCCAAGGCCAGGCGGTGGCAGAGTCGCTGGCCACCAGCAAGACCCGGCTGGCCGAGCGCATGGACCAGCAACAAAAGACCGCCCAGCGCATCGGCCAGTGGGACGCAGAGTGGGCCACCTGCATCGCCCCCCTGAACGCGCCGCACGTGCAGAGCGAACAGCCCGGGCTGAACGCAGCGGACCCCTCCCAAGCGCCGAGCGCGCTGACCTCGTTGCCCGCGCTGCACACCGAAGACTGGCAACACGCCGACCAACTCGCTGCCGGGCACACAGCAGCCCAAACCGCTCAGGCACGCCTGGCCGACGCCCTGCACAACGCCGAGACCGCAGAGCAGCGCGTGCAACAGGCCCAGGCCGCCGCCAGCCAGTGCGACCAGGCCCTGCAAGCCGCTACGCACCAACTGGCCCTGCAGCAGCAAGCCGTGCACGAAGCGCACGCGCGGCAGGCCACGCTGGCTGACACCATCGGCACCGCCCAGGCCGAATGCACTGCGCTGGACACCCGCCTGCGCGCCGCCGTGCAAGCCGCCGGCTACGACCTGCCCGCCGACCACGCGCCCTGGCTGCAGGCGCGCGATGCCGAATGGCAACGCTGGCGCCACACCCAGGCCGAGCTGCAGACGCTGGCCCAGAGCATCACGCGCCTGCAAGCCCAGGGCGACGCGGCACAAGCGCAGGCTGAACTGTGGTCGCAACGATGGGCTGCGCTGCAAGCCGCTTCCGGGGCAGACCAGCCCGCCGACGCAAACCTGCAATCACCCATGCCGGCAGCCCTGGACGACGACGGGGCCCACGATGGCGCGGCCGATGCAGCCGCAGCCTTGCAGGCCAGCGTGGCGGAGATAGAGCGCCTGCAACGCACCCTGGCGGCATTGGAAGGCCGCCAAGCCCAGGCACAGGCCACACGCGCCCAACAAGCCACGGCCCTGGAGGCAGCGGCCCACGCATGGCACGCAGCACTGCAGGCCAGCCCCTTCGCCGACTTGGGCAGCTTCGAAGCCGCCCTGCTGCCCGAGCCCGAGCGCCAGCGCCTGGCCGACCAGCGCGACGCGCTGCTGGCCGCACAGCAACGCGCCGACGCCCTGCTGCAGGCCGCGCAGGCCCGCCATGCCGAGCTGCAGGCCCAGGCGCTCACACCGCAGTCACTGGACGAGCTGACCGCCCACCTGGCCGAGCTGGAAGCGCAGCGCAGCGCCATCAGCGAACAGATCGGCGCCCACCGCGCCCTGCTAATGCGCGACGACCAACTGCGCACCACCCAGCAAACCCTGTTCGCGCAGATCAGCCAGCAGACCGCCGACAGCGACGTGTGGCAGCGGCTGGACGCGCTGATCGGCTCCTCCAAAGGCGATAAATACCGCAAGTTCGCCCAGGGCCTCACGCTGGACCACTTGCTGCAGTTGGCCAACAAGCACCTGGCCCGCCTGCACGGTCGCTACCTGCTGCGCCGCAAATCCACCGGCGAGCTGGAGCTGGAGATCGTCGATGCCTGGCAAGGCGACGTGGCACGCGACACGCGCACCCTGTCCGGCGGCGAAGGCTTTCTGGTCAGCCTGGCGCTGGCCCTGGCGCTGTCGGACCTGGTGAGCAACAAGACGTCGATCGACTCGCTGTTTCTGGACGAAGGTTTCGGATCGCTGGACGGCGACACGCTGGAGGTGGCGCTCACTGCGCTGGATTCGCTCAACGCCAGCGGCAAGATGATCGGCATCATCAGCCACGTGGAGGCGCTGAAGGAGCGGATACCAGCGCAGATCCGCGTGGTGAAGGGCGGGGGCGTGGGGTACTCGCGGCTGGTGGTGTAGGGCACTCGCCGGATATATCCGTGGGGGCTAAGCCTGTCGAAGCCTGGCGCGGCGTTTTGACAGGCTCAGCGTGAACGGTTCAGGTGGATGCCTGCCGCAGGATCCCTGCCGCAGTATCCCTGCCACATCAGCTGCAGGCCTGCGGCGGCAGCTCCTGCACCGCGCCCATCTTGTCGATGACCAGATCCATGAACGCCGACACGGCCAACGGCAGGTAGCGCCTGCTGGGGTAGACCATGTGCACGCCGTGGCCCACCTGGTGGTAGCCGGGCAGCACCGGCACCAGCAGGCCAGCGCGCAGGTCGCGTTGCGTCAGCGTGGAGGGCAGCAGCGCAATCCCCAAGCCCGCCAGCGCGGCCTTGCGCAGGGCCTGCGCCGTGTTGCCGCTGAAGCGGCCTGACACCTGCACCTCGGCCGGCGCGCCATCCGGCCCCGTCACGCGCCAGGTGGCCTTGCCGCTGGGGTGGCCGAACACCAGGCAGTCGTGGCCTGCCAAGTCTTGCAGCGTAGCCGGCACGCCCTGGCGGGCCACGTAGGCTGGGCTGGCCACCAGGCCGTCGGTGCCCGCGTCCAGCACCTTGCGGGCAAACAGGCCCGAGTCCTCCAGGATGCCGCCCCGAAATGCCACGTCGATCCGGTCTACGATCAAGTCGGCGCGCCCGTCGCTCAGCACAAAGTCCACCCGCACCTTGGGGTGCGCCATCAGAAACTCGGTCAGCCACTCCATCGCAAAGAAATCAAAGAAGTCCGCCGGTGCTGCCACCCGCACCAGGCCGCTGGGCTCCTGGTTCACCGCCAGCAGCTCCTCGCCCGCGTCCATCAGGCCCTCCACCGCGCCGCTGCAGCGCTCCAGAAACACCTGGCCCGCGCTGGTGAGCGTGAGATGGCGGGTCGAGCGCTGCATCAGCCGGGTGCCCAGGTGTGCTTCGAGCTGCTGCACCCGGCGGCTCAGGGTGTTGGGCGGCACGCCCAGGCGGCGCGAGGCCTCGGCAAAGCTGCCGCAGCGCACCACCTGCACAAAGACAGCAACGTCGTTCAGATCCAGCATGGCTGCACTCGCTCGCTCTTTCACTGGTTAATTCATTCGATTAATGGACGAGTGCAATCATATTGAGCTATCTAGTCAATCAATCGATGAATTTTTAAGCTACAGGCATCACTTCAACACCTTCAGGGTTTTCATGATGTCTGCACCAGCTTCAGCCCCACGCGCCATCGCCCACCGCACCCGCGGCACCACGCACGGCCCCATCACCCGCCTCATGAGCCCCGGGGACCTGGGCCAGGTGCTCAAGCCCTTTATCTTTCTGGACCTGGTCCAGTTTCAGCCCGGCGCTGCGCAGCAGGGCTTTGGCATGCACCCCCACTCGGGCATCGCCACCGTCACGTTCTTGTCGGAAGGCGATGTGCGCTACGAAGACAGCACCGGCCAAGCCGGCCTGTTGCCCGCAGGCGGCGTGGAATGGATGCGTGCTGGCAACGGCGTGTGGCACACCGGCGCCCCCGTGGGCGACACGCCGGGCCGGGGCTTTCAGCTGTGGGTGGCCCTGCCCGCCGCGCTGGAAAACGCACCCGCCCACAGCCAGTACCTCGCCCCCGAGCTGGTGCCCCAGGTCGGCCCGGTGCGGGTGCTGATGGGCACCTACGGCCCAGCGCGCAGCCCGGTGGCGGCGCCCGACGGCATGACCTACCTGTCGGTGCAACTGGCCCAGGGCGAACGCTGGACCTACACCCCGCCCCAGGGCCACACGGTGGCGTGGGCCGCGGTGGCTACCGGCGCGCTGACGGCGGGCGAAGCCATTGACGCAGGCGAACTGGTGGCGTTCGAGCCCAGCAGCCAAAGCATCGACTTTGTCGCCACCGAAGCCACCCGGTTCGTGCTGGGGTCTGCCGTGCCGCACCCCCACGACCTGGTCATGGGCCGCTACTCCGTGCACACCAGCCCGGCCGCACTGGCACAGGGCGCCACAGAAATCCGGCGCATTGCAGGGCAACTGCGCCAGGCTGGGCGGCTGGCTTAAGGCGGGGCTGAACAGGGCCCGCCGCATCGCGCAGGCCTGTCCAGCGTCGCCTTGGCTCCACTCACTTTCCATCACGTTCTTTCAACCCACTTCACTCACTCACCCGAGGAAACATCATGAACATCGGCATCATCGGCTCTGGCGGTCTCGGCTCCAACGTGGCCCGCGCATTGGCGCACAAGGGCCTGTCGGCCACCCTCTCCACCCGGCGCGGTCCGGAATCCCTCGCCGCGCTGGTGGCCGAACTGGGCCCCACCATCCAGGCGGGCACCGTGGCAGAAGCTGCCGCCGCAGACATCGTGCTCATCGCCGTGCGCTGGGAAGACCTGGGCCAGGCGCTGGGCCCCCTGCCCGCCTGGAACGGCCGCATCGTCATCGACGGCACCAACCCCGTGGAGTTTCTGGACCCCAACTCGCCCGACGCGCAGGACCCCACCAACCCCCTGGCGGCCTACGGTATCAAGGCCATCGACCTGGGCGGGCGCTCGTCCAGCGAAGTCTTCAGCGAATTCGTGCCCGGAGCCCGCGTGGTCAAGGCGTTCAACCACCTGGATGTGAACGTGCTGGCGCAGCCCCAGGTCTCCGGCGGCCAGCGCGCCATGTTCTACGCAGGCGACGACGCCGCCGCCAAGGCCGCGGTGCGCGAGGTGCTGGACGCCATTGGCTACTTCCCGGTGGACCTGGGCACGCTGGCGGTGGGCGGGCGGCTGTCGGAGCTGCCGTTTGGGGCGTTGTCGAGTACGCAGTTCGTGAAGATTTGAGTGGGGGCGCCTGTCAGGGCGCTTTGCAGGGGCCCCAACAGCACCTTGTGTCACCCATGCGCACTCCCCTCAGGCGGTGAATGCTGTCAGTCAGCCGCCCCAGGAGTGCGCAATGCGGTGAATAGCATGCCTATTCACCGCACAAATTGCGGCGAATAGAAGGTGCGTGTACCCAGCTGACAGCAGATGCCACCCCGCATGCCAATGCCACCATGCCATAGCTGATACTACCCATCGCGTCAAGGATGAAAAATAGTTGGCAAAAAATTTAGCGAAAATTACAAAATATCATTTCATTTCATATATTTACATGCGCATGAATCTTGGCAAAATAGCGTGATGTATACCGAAGTTCACCAGTTCGAACCGCTCCTGCCAGCCGACGCCCGCATGGAGCCCCTGCTGGCCAAGGCGCATGACCTGTCCCGACTAGCCACTACCTTGGCCGGCACCCGCGTGCCTCCGGAACTGCGCAGCCTGCTGCGCAACATGAACTCGTACTACACCAACCGTATCGAGGGCCAGCACACCCGCCCGCATGAGATCGACCAAGCCCTGCGGCAGGACTTCTCCAAAGACGCCGCGCTGGCCGCCAAACAACGCCTGGCCATCGCACATATCGAGGCCGAGCAGACGCTTGAGCAAAGCTATGCCGGGCCCGAGGGTGCAGCCAAGCTGTATGCACCGGAGGCGCTGCAACACATCCACCACGCCTTGTTTGCCCGCTTGCCGGCCGCGGACCTGTTCACCTCCCAGCAAGAGCCCATCGTTCCCGGTGCGCTGCGCCAGCGCGATGTGCGTGTGGGCCAGCATGTGGCACCGGCGCACGCCACCGTGCCGCTGTTCTTGCAGCGCTGGGCCGCTTTTTATGGGGGCGTGCGCCGGGGCGAGGCTGCGTTGGTGGCACTGGCCTGCGCGCACCAGCGGCTAGGCTGGGTGCACCCCTTTGTGGATGGCAACGGGCGCGTGATGCGGCTGCACACCCACACCTGGCTCACCGCCATGGGCTACACCGGCGGCCTGTGGTCGCCCCTGCGCGGCTTCGCGCGCAGCACCGAGCGCTACTACGCGCTGCTGGCCGATGCCGACAGCCTGCGCCGTGGCGACCTGGACGGGCGCGGCAACCTGAGCGAGCAGGCCCTGATCGCGTGGGCGGACTACGTGCTGGACACCTGCCTGGACCAAGTGCGCTTCATGGCCGGCCTGCTGGACTTCGAGGCCATCAAGAACCGCATCGAAGCCTGCCTGGTGTTTGAAGCCACCGTGCTGAAAAACGGCGTGCGCCAGGAGGCCCTGCGCGGCCTGCACTACCTGTTTTTGAGTGGTGAAGACATGCAGCGTGGCGACTTCAAGGCCATGCTGGGCATGAGCGACCGTGGCGCCACCGATGCGCTGGGTGCACTGGTCAAGCGGGGATTGCTCAGGTCCGACTCGCCGCAAGGCAAGGTGCGGTTTGGTTTGCCGCAGCATGCGCTGCGTTTTATCTTCCCGCAGTTGTGGCCTGAGGCGGAGGCGGATTCGGCAAATGTTTGATGGATAAATGGGCTCTAGTGCTTATTCGATAAGCGCTAGCAGCTATTGATTCATGAGCAAAACAGCGCACCACACCTTTGAGACGCCCCAGCAGCTCCACGCGTGGTTGCAGGTCAAGCACGCCAGCGAGTTGAGCTTTAGGTGCACATCTGCAAAAAGGCCACGGCCAGCTCACCGTCACTTGAAACGATTGCGCGGTAGCCGCTATTTGCTGGGCCTGGATCAACGGGCTGCGCAACGCCTTGGACAACAAGTCGTTTCTTGCAACTCCTGACGCCACGCCGCGCACGCTCTAATTGGTCGCAGAAAAACGTGCAGCATGCCAAGCGGCTGGTAGAGCAGGGGCACATGCAAGCCGCCGGCCTGAAGCAGGTAGAGGCCGTGCGTAACGATGGGCGCTGGGCCAGCGCCTACGCCGGCAGCGCCACCATGGTGATGCCCGAAGACTTTTTGGCCGCGCTGAAACAAGACCCCGCTACCCACGCTTTCTACACCAAGCCCAACGCCAGAGGCTGTTCATCACATCAACCACCGGCTGAACAGCGCCCAGCGCCCCGAAACCAGGCAGAGGCGCATGACGGAGCTGCTTGCTAAGCTGGCGCGCGGTGAAAGCCCTTGAGATTTGCATACGTGGGCGGCATAGCACACCAATCTTTACCACTTGCTGCCGAGATTAAGGCTAGTGAATAGCTAATGTTTTATTCACAACCGTAGAGGAAGATCCAACAACGAACTTCTCATGTGCCAAGGCCGGGGCAATTTGTGAGGTCGCAAATATTATCTGGTGCGAAACATTCAAGGCTTCGCTAAGAGAAACGATGTTCTCCTGCAGCTTGTGAGATCGAGCAATCTCTTGTCCACCGTCTTCGATGCCATCCAACAAGATAAATCTAGGAACTCGAAAGTAGCTATTCTCTGCGCTAGCCAAAAGCATTGCCAAATGGAAGCTCTGCTTCAGTATCACCATTGAGCTCTCTGAAAACTGCGTGTGACCATTGACTGAAATTCGATCATGAGAGAAGCTCCAATCCACGGCCGCCGCGCTAATAAATTCCTCCTGCCGTTCAATATCCATTTTTAATAAGTTTATTAGATTTTCGGCTAGTGCCAGACGTGCCTTTTTCTTCAAGCCCTCGTCTCGATTTTCCGCATTGAGAATGGCATCTTGCAGCCTAGCTTTTTGTGCTTCTAATTCCTCTCTTTTACCTTGAAGATCCTCTATCACGGATGCCAATTGGAAATAGCGTGCGATCTCCTCTAGCTTTTGATTCAACTGTCCTATTTTTCTAGACAGAACTTCGATCTGACTTTCTACGGGAGAGCTCCAAGAGCTCGTAAGTTGAGAGTACTCTTGCTCCATTTTTCGAAGATTATTTTGTAGCACTGGAACTGTTCGAGAGAGCTCATCCAACAAAATTTGCTTCTTCTCCAGCATCCCAGAGGACTCGCGCTCTTGAAGCGCCAACTCATTCTTCATCCGTAGAAGTTGGGAATCTGATTTAGTTGTGTCCAATGTGCGTTGGCAAAGTTGGCAGTTGGCGCCGTTTTCCACCTCATCCACAACAGACGTCAGGCAGCATGGGCAAAACTGAAATCGTATTGATCCAAGGTATGTCCTAGCTGATTCGGAGTCGTCTAACGCGCTAACTCTTCGCCTAACCTCAGCAAGAAACATTTTGGAGTCCTCGATCTCCAATTGCAGTTCGGCAATTTTTTGCTGAGTGGAAGCCAACGCATGTTGTGCAGAAGAGAGTAGTGTTCGTGCTGAATTAACGCGTGTCTCACTTCCGATGTTGTCAACAGTTGCCCTAGTTTGCCGGAGATCAATCAATTGAACTTCTGCAGTAGCGATTTCATTCTGGATAGACGCGGCTTCGGCCCTCAAAAAATCGCTTGTATTTCCAGTTTGCCCTGATTTCCCAAGAATTGAAAACAAACTCCGCAGATCTGAAACAGACTTACTTAATTGAGATTCGACGCTTCTTAATTCAAGTTGAGCGTCGTAGAGATCAGAGCTGTACACACCAAACAGATAGTTTCCAACGGTTTCTCTAGTCAAAATTGTGTCAAACGGCTCAGCACGAAATATTTGATCATGTGGAGTGCGTTGATCTACGTACAAAAGACGAAGGAGCTGATGCATAGTGATATTTGCAGCGCCCTCTCCCCTCAGTTCGGGGAGTTTCAAGAGTCGGAATAAGACTTGTGAGAAACTTTCTTTGGCGACTGATCTTTGATAAGGGTAGGTTTCCCAATTCGAAAAGGATGCATTTTCCGCATCCGCAAGTCTCCCCCAATAGATCGAAATTGGGTTTTTGGAATTTTCATTGACACTTCGACGAAGAGTTACTGGAATGCCATTTAGCAAAATTTCTGCAAACACCTCATCGCAGAGTAAAGCTTCATTTTTCCACGGTACGTTTTCTCCACCAAGAACGTAAAAAATAAAATCCATGATGGTCGACTTGCCAGAAGCATTCTGCCCGCTAACGATGTTTACTCCTTCGTGAAAATGCCCAACGTATGCGGTGCCTTTGTCGCGCAAAACTTTTAGCCACACGAGCTGGAGAGTGGGTTCAAGTAGGGTCATAACGAAATTCCATTAAATCGCTTCGGGCTTTCAAACCATCAGGCCCGTAAAGAGGAAGAGCATTTAGCTGCGAAAGCAAAGTGTCAAAGAAAATGTGCTCTTGCGCTTGTATGTTCAAACATCGCTCTTTTATTGCCTCAGGAAGTGCTGTTTGCGTTCGAGTTAACACGCCAGCTTCCAAGGTTACGAGACCAGCTGCCGTTAGGCAAGAAAATGCTGCCATTTGAATGGCGGACAGATTGGAAAACATCGCGCGCGCACTTATAGGATCACGATATGGGTTCGATTCGCTCAAGGCTGCTTTCTTTACAGCTGAACGGCCAGGAGGGAATCGAAATTTTGCAACCGTTGTCGGAAACGCGAGGCAAAAATCCAATATGCGTAAACGCTCAACCTCACACATTTCGCAGACTTCTAAGATGGAAATACTGCGAAAAAGACAGTGGTATGAGTCAAATGCAGGGTGATATACCAACATATCAATCCCATTGAATGTGGCAGTTCCCGGCCAGATAAAACATGAGCGCGTTTATCAAGCTTGGTGTAAGTCCTAATGCACTTGGCTCCATTGACTCAGCAATTGGATTCACTACGAAAGCTTCCATTGCCGCATCCACTTCTGCCCTGTCTTTGCCTGCTGCAATGAGGGGGCGTACATGCGACAAGTACTTGGTGTGTAGTTCGCCCAGTACATACGCAAAAATGTCTTGAGATGCAGGAGAAGACTGAAATCGCATGATTTTTTTTACAGCTTTCTCTTTCAACTCTTCTGCTACTGAGATCAGATCCATCCGCTGCGTGTCGATCAGCTTCTGCGACAAACTTCGTTCAATGGTTGCCGCTGCACGACCCATGTAGTGCTGCAGCTCATCGACGAACTCTTGCAATCCTTCTTTTTGGGAGGCCTCCTGTTTCAGCCGTTCATAGAGAAAGCCGATTTGAGTTTTTCTTTCTCCATAGACTTGATTGGTCGTGTTGTAGTTGATATCTCGTGCGACCATTGAGCCCGCGACATTATTGTTTTTTTGTCCGGCAAACATAACGGTGCTAAGCCAGTTAATTTTTATTAATATCTCGGCCAGCAAGGTCTCCACCAACCTTGTTTCCGCTCTGCACATTCCGTACTGATCGGTTGATGTGCAGTTTCACTGTGACGCCTCCTGCGACTGCACCAACCAGAAATGAAATAATTTCGGACAGATATTCCATATAATTCCCCTATTATTTGAAAATTTAAAATAACACCTGTATTGAAGAGGCTAGCCTAATTTCTTCCAAAATCCTTCATCACGGCTAACCGTAATCACTAGTCTTTGCGCAGCCCGCGTCGCCGCTACATAAAACACCCGCGCCGCCTCCTTCTCGTCCTCCCCCGTCGCAGGCATATGCCCCACGCCGGGCAGCGCCACCACCGGAAATTCCAGCCCCTTACTGACCTTCATGGTCATCACCTGAATCGCGTCCGCACCAGGCCGGTACTCACCACTCTTCTTACGCACCCGATGCGGCAGCTTGCGCTGGGCCAAGGCACTCGCACACAAGTCCATGGTTTTCCAATCCGCACACAGCACCGCCATATCGCCCCACGCAAAGCCCTCTTTGTGGGCGCTGGCCAAGTGATCCGCAATGGCAAAGGCCTCGTCACGCAGGGTGGGCAATTTGATGATCACGGGGGCCTGGCCCTCGCGCCCGCAGCTCACGGGTTTGAGCAGCGGGATGCCGTCGTCGTCTTGGTCGTCCGCGGTCAGCAGGTCTGCGGCGACCAGGCTGGCGGTGTGGAGGATCTGCCGCGTGTTGCGATAGTTGATCTTCAGGATGGTGGTGCGCCCTTGCGCCTGAATGCCCACGCTTTTGAAGCTGAACTGCTTGCTGCGGGCGCGTTCGTAAATGCTCTGCGCGTCGTCGTACAGCACCAGCAGGCTGTTCGTGGCGGGGTCCACCATCTGGGTGATGAGCTTGAGCCATTCGGGCGCGAAGTCGTGGCCCTCGTCGATCATCACGGCCTGGTATTGGCCGCCGGGGATCTGGCTGCGCTCCACGGCGCGGATGACGTGGCCCACCAGGCCTTCGTAAAAGCCGCCGCCTTGGGGCGGCAGAGCCTGCCCGTAGGTGGTGAGCTGCCGGTGGCACCAGCTGTGAAAGTGCCGCACGTGCACGTGGTCGCTCAGGCCCTTGGCGTCCATCATGCTGGCCAGCTTCACGCCCAGGGGCTCGTTGAAGCAAAGGACAAGGATGGGCTTGCTGGCCGGGGTGCTGGCCTTGGCCAGGTATTCGGCGCGGTAGCCCAGGATCATGGTCTTGCCGGAGCCGGCCACGCCGTGGATGACGCGGTGGCCGTCGCCCAGGCTGCGGGCCAGCTGCTCTTGCTGGATGTCCATCACGCGCATGATGTCGGGCAGCTGGGCGTCGGCATCGTTGTCGTCGAACAGGGCGCCCTGGCTTTGCACGCGCACCTGCGGGAACATGATCCAGCGCACCCGGTCGAGCTGCGGCAGGCTCAGGACGCCGCCGAAGCGGTGGGCGAACATGTCCCACAGCCGCTGCTGAAACGCTTCGGGGTCGGCAGATTCCTCCATCTCGTCTTTGCAGATGACGTAGTGGGAGGCAATGGTTTCGCCCAGGCCCGCTGCATCGAACTGCTTGCGTGTGATGCGGGTGAACACCACACCGTGCCCCCAGGGGAACGCCAGCTTGCCTTGGTGCGGCCCGCTGGGTTGCACGAGCGGTGCGTCGCGCTCCAGGGCGTTGACGACCTGAATGGCACAGTGGCGTGCCTGTTCGAGCGGGTTCTTGACGGGTTTGGTCTGCCCGTTGCTGTCCAGTATTTCCCAGTACTGGCGCGTGGTGTTCCGAATGGTCTCCAGGTGCCAGTCCTTGGTCTCCAGCACCAGCAAGCCCCGGCGCGGGTGCAGCACGACGAAGTCCGGGTAGGTTTGCCTGGGGCCTATGGGCACGTTGTGCCACAGCAGATAGTCGTCATCGAGCTTCTGCTCCAGCCGCTCGGCCAGCCGCCGCTCACCAGTGGAATCAAACGCGGACGAGCCTATCGCCGGTATCAATGTCGCCATGCCTGCACTTGCCTTCCCCCTTTGCCTATTGATCTACTTATGTGTCCATTTGTAAATCCAATGTAGGGTGGTGCGGCGAATGCGGCAACTATCAAATGTCAGAGGGTGGGGGCGAGCTGCTGTGCGGGCGGTTGGTGTGCCTCTGTGGGGAGTCAGGGGAAAATTTGGTGTCAAAACAGCCCCTCCCGCTTTTTGGATAAGCGCTAGCAGCTACTAATTCAATAGCAAATCAGGAAATAAGCGCCTATCGGACCTGTGCCGCCATCTCGGCTCCGTCTTTCACTCGATGTACTTCAACGACGCGTTTGGCTCTGGCAACTCCATCGTTTGACGACGGGCGGTGATCTATCGAGGTCGTGCTCTGCCGTGCAGCCGGTGACACCCTTATCGAGAGGCCGTGTAGCTACCGCAGACGTCCCGAAGTACTCACAGGCCACCCAATACTGTTGCGTAGAGGGCGTGAAAATCCATTGGGAGTGCAGCGTCTTGCCCCGGCGCTGCGTGCGGTGCGGTACCTGTTGCACGAGCAGCTCCGGCGGGCCTTCATAAAACCCCACGTTGTCCAGGGGGTAGCTGCTATTGCTACCGCGGACTTGCCAGTCAGGTGGCACGTTGTCCGAAGGCGTTTGCTGGACTTGCAGCGAGCGCGGACACAAGCCATCTGTCGGCGTGGTGACGGGTGCAGATGCTGGTTGCGCTGTGGCTAGAGCCATTGAGCCGGGGGCAAGGAGTAGGAAGACGATGTGGTTGTGAATATTCATGGCGATGGCTGCACTTGATGCTGATCGGAAGTGTTGGGCAAAAAATTCAAACCGAATTAGCCTCTGTCGTTTACTGCACAATCGCTAGTAGCTGTAAATTTGTGAGCAAATGGATGTTGAATTCATGGACCTATCGCACTTGCCCCCGGTTGTATATTGCCCTCATAAATTCTCGCGTCGGCAATAGCTTTTTGGCCCGCTGTCACCCTTCGGCACTTTCCTCATTCGACCCATCCCCTTTCAATCAATATCTCACAGTCATCAGGAATCATTGTGCCGTGGCGTACGCGGCAATACTCAATAAACCGCTCTTTGCGATCACTGTCAAGGGAATGGAAAGGTTCACGATCAAGCGCTTGCAGCACTGGGTTGTGAAAAAGTATTTTCGTTGTGGGGCCCGACTTGATGAAGGGTGTTCACCAAGCGCCCAATTCATGGTCGCCGACGTACCGATCAAGCCCTATGAAAAGCAACGCCATGACAAATACGAGTACGCTGCAAGAAAGAAAAAGGTCGTTCTTTCGAGTGCGCACTTCGCAATACTTGCCGTGGACGAGCCAGCGTTTCCAGAACGACCAAAACAGCTTGTGTAAGCTGCTACGGATGCTTGGACTTACGCAGATCACCGATGCCGTGGGCCATACCTCCCCCGATCTATCGCGCGCCCTCGCTACGACATGACCACCGCTTGAGAATGACGGATGACCCGTTCAAGTCGTGTTCGGTTGTACATAAAGTCACGCTTTTATCGAGCGGTTTGACCACGACGGCAGCTGTTCTTCCATATTCGCAGGCGACCCAATAACCCCGGTCACTTGGAAGAAGCGGCCAACTTGAAATCAGCGTCTTACCTTTGCGTTTTTCGCTATTTGGTGCCAACTGCCCCATCTCTTCGGGCGGCCCGGAAAAGAACGATACGCTAGTCAAATAGTGATTACTTGTGCTATTTCGAGCCTGCCAACCCGCCGCCAACTCACCTGTCAGCGTTTGCTGGACATGGATGGATGCAGGGCACTTGGCCTCTTCTGCGGGGCCGGAAGGGGAATGGACCACTTGAGCCATCGCGCCCCCCAACACCCCCGATAGCGTCAAAAAAGCCACTGAGATGCAGCGAAATTTCATATCGGCTACTCCACAACAGAAAAGGCGTCGGCATTGTTGCTAGGGTCAATATACTTTCCTGCCTTGTCTTTGCCTTTGAAAGGCAGGGTCCGCATCATGATGGTAGGACTGCCGGTCCACTGGTCTACCACGGTGATCCCCGATGCGTCCTGAGACACATAAAAAGCAGCATGGTTGCCAGTACCTTGGCTTGGATACTTTCCGCCGACAAATGTCGCGATAGCTGTACCCTTCTTAAGCAGCATATTACCCTTCACTATGGCGCCCTCTCGCCACAATGAAGCGGCAGGCGCTCTGGCGTAGTGCTTGATCAACGCTACGCATTGGTGAGTACCCACGCGATCCTGTCCTTTCAAGGACTCGGGGTTGTCGTAAACGTAAGACATAGCTGCAGATCAGAGTGTTATTTGCTCCAAACACGCTGGATCGTCAGCCGGTCGAACGCTGGGAGCGCGGAAATTCTAGGGTTGTAAAGTAATTCTCAAAAGTGACATCCGCAACCACTTGTTCGAATGCACCTCGCCATCAAACACATACACAGCCTATTCGCCCCTCACTTGGATCAACCCTGCAAATACCGCCCCGCCAACTCCCCCTGCGCCGCCGCATCCACACCCAGCACATCCACCAAATACGCCTGCACGCCGCCAAAGTCGTTGTCCACCATGTGCAGCGCCGCATCCAGAAACTCCTCCTGCACACGCCACAGCACGGACAGCACTTCTTCCGGCGCGTGGCTCCCCATGCCCTCAGGCCGGCGGTACAGGGTGTTGGTGAGCAGGTAGTCCTGCATGACGACATCGCGCGGCACGCCCAGGCTCAGCAGGATCAGGGCGGCGGCGAAGCCGGTGCGGTCTTTGCCTGCGGTGCAATGAAAGACGACGGGCGTGGGCTCGCTGCCTGCCAGCAGCAGTTGGAACAGCTCGGCAAAACGCGGCGCGTTGTCGTGCACGAAGCCGCGGTAGGTGTCCTGCATCAGCACCACGGCGTCTTGCGCGGTGAGCTGGCGGCCGGTGCGTTGCAGCTCCAGCGCGCGCTGCACCACCGTGGGCTCGATCACCAGCGGGTGGTAGGCCACGCCGGGCAGGGCGTAAGCGTACGCGGCGCTTTCGGCCTTGCCTCGAAAGTCGATGGCGCGGGTGACGCCCAGTTGGGCCAGCAGGGCCTGGTCTTGTGGGGTGAGCGCGGCCAGGTGGTCTGACCGGAAGAGATGCCGCCACTTGACCGCGCGCCCGTCGCGGCCGATGTAGCCGCCCAGGTCGCGGAAGTTGCTGGCGCCTGCTAGGGGGAGGGATCGGGTGGGGCTGGTGGCGGAGTGCGCGGAGGCGGTTTGCTGTGGCATGGCGAGTGCGTGCGTACTTGGGTACTTGCGTAGGGTGGCTGGCGGTGGTGCGGGGCCGGCGCCACGGGAAGTGACGGGCCGGCACAAGCACCAAGACTAGCCCAAATGCGCAGCCCGGGCTGTCACCGCCGTGTGCCACACGGCGGGCCGCCCCCTCTCAATGCACAGTTACTTGCCCTGCACGTACGCGTTGCGCGTGGTCACGGCCAGGTCGGGGTAGTTGGCGAACATGCCGTCCATGCCCATGTCCAGGTACTTGCGGAACTCTGCAGCAGCCAGGGTGGCGTCGGCCTGCGCAAAGGTCCAGCCGTGCACCTTCAGGCCTGCGGCGTGGGCCTGGTCGATGAAGGCTTTGGTGACGGGGTAGGTGGTGTTGTTGATGAGCACGCCCACGCCTTCGTTGAAGCTGGCCACGTCTTTCAGCGTGAGCGGCTGCACGCCGGTGGCACCGGTCACGCCCATGCGCACGCTGCCGTCGGCCGCCGTGGTGGCCACGCCCAGCAGGATGAGCGGCATCCTGTTGTTCTGCGCGATTTGCTTGGTGCGCAGGCTGCGCAGCGTGACGTCGCTGAACGATTGGATGAAGACCTTGCTGGTGCCGTTGTAGCCGTTGGCGTTCAGGGTCTTGAGGATGCCGTCTTCCATCACCGGGTCGGCCTGCTTGGCCTCGGGGTAGATGCCCACTTCGCGGCCCACGGCGCTGCTTTGCTTCTTGGCAAAGTCCACCACTTCTTGAAAGGTGGGCACGGTGAAGGGGCTGGTAGCGCTGGGCACAAAGCCGGGGTAGCTGGTCTTGCCGGTGCCGGTGGGCACCACGGCCAGGGTCTTGATTTCTGCGAGGGTGAAGTCGGCCACCTTGTAGCCGCCATTGCGCTGCGCAAAGAGCGTGGCCACGTTGGTGGTGCGGTTCAGGGTGTCGTCGTGGATGGCCACCAGCGCGCCGTCCTTGGTGATCTGCAGGTCGGGCTCGATGAAGTCGGCGCCCATGCGGATGGCCAGCTCGTAGCCGCCCAGCGTGTGCTCGGGCAGGTAGCCGCTGGCGCCGCGGTGCGCGATGACCTGGGGCTGGGCGGGGGCGTCGTCGTTGCCGCCGCAGCCGGTGACGATGAGGGCACAGAGGCAGACGGCTGCCAGGGAAAAGGCTTTCATAGGGGATCGTTCCGTTTTGGAAAAGAGGCCGACTCTATCGACGCACCAAGGCAGTCTAGTGACATGGCCTGGGGGCCTGACACGCGCGGGACAGCAGCGCTACCGAGCATGCCGACGCACACCGATGTTGGTGGCGCCGGCAGAGGGCTGCTTTACTTCGGCAGCGAGGTCACGGCGCCGTCCACCGGCTGCTCCAGGCTGCCCTTGGGGCAGGGCTGGTCGGTGTAGGTGACGCGGCCGTCTTGCACGCATTTGCGGGGCTGCACGGGCAGGGGCTCTGAGGCACCGCCGCGGGCCGCGCGGGCGTGGGCGGGCTGTTTGCCAGGTGGCAGGGTGTCCGGGCCGGGGCGGGTGACTTTCTTCCACGCCTGGTCTGCCCAGGGGCCGGCCTGGGGCAGCCACTGGTCGGCAGTCCACCATGCGGCTGCAGCAGCGGCCACCAGCAGCACGATGGCGATGGACCAGAGGGCTCGTTCGCGAGTGCTGCGCATGGTGTGGGCGTGTGGTGGTGTGGGCGGTAACGACGACCCGCGCTGGCACGGGTTGGAGATGCCGAGCTTACGGCAAGGCAACGCTGTTGCCTCACCTACCCACCCACTCACCCATCCATCTACGCCCCCACCTACCCACCACGGTCATGGCAGTCACTGCGATGCCCCGGGGCGACCGGGGCACGCTGGCGCGCGCCTACTTGGCTGCAGAGCGCCCGTAGCGCGCGGTGAGCGTGGCCTTGCCCAGGCTGTTGGCGTTGATCATGTAGCCGGCCAGGGCGGCGGTGGCGTCGGCGGGCAAGTCCAGGCGCGGCACCTTGAGCGCATGCACCGTGAAGATGTAGCGGTGCGGCGCGTCGCCTTCGGGCGGGCAGGCACCACCCCAGGCGGCCACGCCGTAGTCGATGCGCACGTGGCTGGAGCCGCTGGGCAGCTTGGCACCACCGACGGCACCGGCATCGGGCCGCAGCTCGGAGACGCTGGCGGGGATGTTCACCACCGACCAGTGCCACCAGCCCGATCCCGTGGGAGCGTCAGGGTCGTACATGGTGACTGCAAAGCTCTGCGTGCCGGCGGGCGCGCCGCTCCAGCGCAATGCGGGCGACTGGTTGTCGCCTGCGCAGCCAAAGCCGTTGAACTCGAAGCGCTGGGGCAGCGTGGCGCCGGCTGCGAAGTCGGGGCTGCTGAGGGTGAAGGCCTGCGCGTGGGCGGTTGCGACCGCGAGCGTGCTGGCTGTCAGTGCCAGGCCCAGCGTGGCCATGGTGGTCAGAACGCGGCGGTGAAGAGATGTACGTTGTGGCATCAAAAAGGCTCCTGGCGATAGCGGTGTGGAACAAGGCCTTGATGGTGCTTTGCGCGGCGCGGGGGCGCTGGCTCGGCGGCGTCAATCGCTGTGCGCTGCGCGTCAGGGGGGTTCGCGCCTGGTCACGTCCCAGGGCGTTCGCGCTGGACCTTCCGAAGCCTTGCGCCGCGCTTCGACAGGCTCAGCGTGAACGGATTTGCTTTGTCGATGCGTGGGCTACGCGTCAGGGCTGAAGTGGCGATGGCGCGAAGCCCAAGCGCTTGCGAAACACGGTGCTGAAGCGGCTGTGCGTTTGCACCCTGACGGCGGCCCACGATCTTGCACACCTCCACCAACCGTTCGGGCTGAGCCTGTCGAAGCCTTGCGCAGTGCTTCGACGAGCTCAGCGCGAACGGTTTGTCGTTTTGTCGTTTGCCCGCAGATCGGAACAGCCGACGCGTCACGGCCGCAACTGCGATGGCGGGAATCCGAAGCGTTCGCGGAATGCGGCGCTGAAGCGGCTGTGTGATTCGTACCCGCAGCGGCTGGCGATCTCGGACACCTGCAGCATGGAGCTTTGCAGCAGCACCAGCGCCGTCTCCAGCCGCACGTCGCGCAGGCATTGGCTCACGGTGTCGCCCTCTTGCGCCAGGCGGCGCTGCAGGGTGCTGGGGCTGATGGCAAAGGCCGCGGCGATGCGCTCGAGCGTCCAGTCGGATTGCGGGCTGGGGCCCACCAGGCGGCGCACGCGTTCGGCCCAGCCCAGCTCGCCGGGCGGAGCGAAGACGATGCCCAACTCGGCCAGGAGCAGCAGCACCTCCAGCGCGCGGTGTTCGCGCAGCGCGGGTGAACTGGCGTCGCTCTCCAGCGCGGCCACGGCGCGCATGTAGCTGTCTTCGAACGCTGCATCGGCAGCCAGGCCTGCGCAGCCCTGCACGGGTGCAACGGCGGCAAACTGGCCGAACTGCCGGTGGAACTGCGCCACCAGCTCGGGCGCAAAACACAGCAGGCGGGCGACATAGCGGCCTTGGGGTGCCGGGTCGTTGACGACCTCCCACTGCGCGCCGCGCGGCAGTACAAACACCCGCCCGCTGGGGTAGCGGTGCCCGCCGCCGGGCGTGACCAGGTGCTTGGTGCCCGATACCACCCAGCCCACCGAGTCCATGCGCACCGTGACGGTGTGGATGCGGTGGTGGACCGTGGTGGCGATCTGCAGGGACAGTGCGGGCTCGCCCATCACATCACTCTTTCCATGGGGGCCAGTGGGCGGTGATTACCTGTGCCGACCAATCTGGTGACGCGATGCACTGCTGGCAGGACGACTGCGTGCGGTGACCACTGCGGCGCCGAATGGACGCGAGCGACGTTGAGCAACATGCACACCTCGGCACCTCACCACCACAGGCCTTCGCACCGCGACACCTCAGCGCGTGCGCTCCCGCGTCACGTTCACATCGATGTCGCCGAACACCGTCACGCCGCTGCCGCCCTGCTGCTGCTGGCTCGCGGGGTCGCTGGAGCGCGCAGAGCCTGAGTTGCTGGTGCTGCCGCAGCCACCCAGCGCGCCGACGACCGCAACGGCTCCGAGCGTGGTGAGGGCGGCGCGCCAGACGCGGCCAGCCCGCGACGTTGTGCGTTCAGCATGAGGGGTCATCATTCGCCTCCGAGGTGGTTGCCCAGGATGCCCGCCAGCTCGAACATGCCGGCGCTGTCCTTGCCGAACACGGCGCGCAGCTTGTCGTCGGCGACGATGGTGCGCTTGTCCTTGGGGTCCTGCAGGTTGTGGGTCTTGATGTATTCCCACAGCTTCTTGACGGCCTCCGGGCGGGCCACGGGCTCAGTGCCGATCACGGCGGCCAGGGCGGCGCTGGGGGCCTTGCCGGCTGCGGCCTTGCGCGGTGCCTTGGCGGCCGCGGTCTTGGTGGCCGGGGCCTTTTTAGCAGCAGCGGGCTTGGCGGTTTTCTTGGCGGCGGCGCCGGGCTTGGCGGCCTTGGCCGCGGCTGCCTTGGCGACAGCGCCGGGGCGCGGTGGGAACTTGCTCGGCGCGAACTCGAAGTTGACCTTGCCGGCCTCTTTGTCCCAGGCCAAGTGGGCCTTGAAGGCACGGCGGGTGCGCATGCTCACGAACTTGTCGAGCAGGTCGGTCTTGCCGGTGTCCAGCAGCTTGGTCATCTGCTCGCGCTCCACGGGCTGCTGCAGGATGATCTTGCCGCTCTTGAAGGTGCAGCTCGGCGTGGGCTGCGCGGCAGTGGGCACGGCCTTGCTGCACACGTAGTTGCTGCCGTGCTCGTGCACTTCCGATCCGCAGATGGGGCAGGGGCCGAGCGATGCGTCTTCGAACTCGACGATCTCGCCGGACTCCTCGCCCTTCTTGTCGTCGCCGAAGTCGAACTCGAGCTTGTAGTTGTGCGCCTCGTCGTCGTACTTGATGACGATCTCGGAGGTGAAAGGCCAGCCCGCCTTGGAGCGGAAACCTTCCAGCGGGCCGATCTTCTTGTCGCGCAGCAGGGCGTTGGCCTCGGCCGTCTCGAACGTGCGGCCGGCGGGCGACTTGCCGAAGCTGAAGCCGCAACCCTCGGCACCGGGCTTGCCCACGCAGGCAAATCGGCGGTAGTTTTCCTTCACCACGCCGCCGCAGTTGGGGCAGGGCGATTCGAGCGTGGCGTAGTCGCCCGGGATGGTGTCGCGGTCGTATTCCTTGGCCTTCTTGACCATGCGCTCGGTCATGGTGGCAATGCCGGCCATGAAGGATTCGCGCGTGAGCAGGCCCTTTTCCATTTGCGAGAGCTTGAACTCCCACTCGCCCGTCAGGTCGGCGCGGCAGAGTTCGTCGACCTCCAGCCCGCGCAGCAGCGTCATGAGCTGAAACGCCTTGGCCGTGGGGATGATCTCGCGGCCTTCGCGCAGCATGTACTTTTCAGTCAGCAGGCCTTCGATGGTGGCCGCGCGCGTGGCAGGCGTGCCCAGGCCTTTTTCCTGCATGGCAGAGCGCAGTTCCTCGTCGTCGATCTGCTTGCCGGCGCTTTCCATGGCGCCCAGCAGCGTGGCTTCGGAATAACGCGCGGGGGGCTTGGTCTTGAGGCCCTTCGGGTCCACGGCGATGGTGTTGACGCTCTCGCCGGGCTTCACAGGCACCAGGTTCTGGCCCTTGTCGCCGTCCTTGCCGCCTTCGACTTCTTCAGCCGCTTCCTTGCCGTAGATGGCCAGCCAGCCGGGCTTGACCAGCACCTTGCCCTCGGTCTTGAAGCTATGGGGCGCCACGGTGCTGATGCGGGTGGTCACCGTGTATTCAGCGCTCGGGAAGAACACGGCCATGAAGCGGCGCACGACCAGGTCGTACAGCTTTTGCTCGGCTTCGGACAGGCCGCTCGGTGCCTGCAGCGTGGGGATGATGGCGAAGTGATCGCTGACCTTGCTGTTGTCGAAGATGCGCTTGGACGGGCGCACGTAGTTGTTGTTCAGCGCGGTGAGCGCGTGTGGCGCCAGGTGCCGCATGCCGCTGTCGGCCAGCATCTCGAAGGTTTGCTTGGCCACCGGCAGGTAGTCCTCGGGCAGCGCGCGCGAGTCGGTCCGCGGGTAGGTCAGGGCCTTGTGGCGCTCGTACAGGCTTTGCGCCAGCGCCAGCGTGGTCTTGGCCGAGAAGCCGAACTTGCCGTTGGCCTCGCGCTGCAGGCTGGTCAGGTCGAACAGCAGGGGCGACGCTTGAGTGGTGGGCTTGCTTTCTTCGGTGACCGTGGCCTGCTTGCCGCGCACGGCGTCGGCGATGGCCGTGGCTTCGGCGGACGACCACACGCGGTCAGCGCGGGCTTCGACGTCTTCCGATTTCTTCCACTTGGGGTCGAACCACTTGGCGGGGTATTCGCCGGCTTCGGCGCCGAAGGTGGCGTGGATTTCCCAGTAGTCGCGGCTGATGAACTTGCGGATCTTTTCTTCGCGCTCCACCACCAGCGACAGGGTGGGCGTCTGCACGCGGCCCACGGTGGTCAGGAAGAACCCGCCGTCGCGCGAGTTGAATGCCGTCATGGCGCGGGTGCCGTTGATGCCCACCAGCCAGTCGGCCTCGCTGCGGCTGCGCGCGGCGTGGGCCAGGCCCGCCATCTGCTGCTCGGTGCGCAGTGCGTCGAAGCCGTCGCGGATGGCCTGGGGCGTCATGGACTGCAGCCACAGGCGTTTGACGGGCTTGCCCAGCGGCTTGGCGCCGCCGGCGTACTGCTCGATCAGGCGGAAGATCAGCTCGCCCTCGCGGCCCGCGTCACAGGCGTTGATGAGCTGCGTGACGTCCTTGCGCTTGGCCTGCTTGACCACCGCGTTCAGGCGCGTCTTGGTCTTGTCCACGGGCTTGAGGTCAAAGTACGGCGGGATCACGGGCAGGTGGGCAAAGCTCCACTTGCCGCGCTTGACGTCGAATTCTTCGGGCGCCTGGATCTCGACCAGGTGGCCCACGGCGCTGGTGACCACGTAGCGGTCGTTCTCGAAGTGGTCGTCGTGCTTGTCGAACTTGCCCGCCACGGGTGTGAGCGCGCGCACGATGTCCTGTGCCACGGAGGGTTTCTCTGCAATTACCAGGGTCTTGGTCATTTTCTTGAGGGGCTCTTGCCTGTCGTCGTTCGTTCTACGTTCTGGGGGCCAAGCGGCCGGGTCCGGCCCGGGCGCTTCTACAATTCGGGTTTCGCGCGCATGTACGTACGCATACATGTACGCGCACGCACACACGTGTGCACTATCAAGTTAACAGAGTTTTTGCCATGCCCCGCTTTGCATCGCCCTCCACCCCTGTCGTCGCACCGGGCCGCCGCATCCAGACCCGGCACTCGGCAGTGCACGGCAACGGCGTGTTTGCCGTGCAGGACATCGTCGAGGGCGAGGTGCTGGTGGAGTACACCGGCGAGGTCATCAGCTGGCAGGAGGCGCAGGACCGCCACCCCCACGACCCGCTGCAACCGAACCACACGTTTTACTTCCATGTGGATGAAGACCGCGTGATCGACGCAAAGTTCGGCGGCAATTCGTCGCGCTGGATCAACCACAGCTGCAACCCCAACTGCTACGCCGACGAACGGGACGGCCGCATTTTCATCACGGCGCTGCGCAATATCAAGGCAGGCGAAGAGCTCAACTACGACTACGGCCTGATCATCGAAGAGCGCTATACGCCCAAGCTCAAGGCCGAATACCCCTGCTGGTGCGGCAACGCCAACTGCCGCGGCACGCTGCTGGCGCCCAAGCGCGGCTGGGCGCCGCCGGTGCCGCGCAGCCCTGCGAAAGCTGCGAAAGCTGCCAAAACGGCCAAGGCGGTGAAAGCGAACGCGAAGGCCAGCAAGGCCGCAGAAGCTGCGAAGCCCGTCAAAGCGGCCAAGACCGCAAAGACCACCCAGGCGGCAAAACCAGCCAAGGCCGTGAAGCCGGCGCAGCCGGCCCAGCCCCAGGCGAAGACCGCCCAGGGCCGCCGCGCGTGACCGCGCCCATCCGCTGGCCCGCAGAGGCCGTGTGGGAAGCGGTGTCACCGTTGTTACCCGGTTTTACCGTCGAGGTGCTGCCCAGCATCGATTCGACCAACACCGAGCTGATGCGCCGCGCGCGCGCCGGCCAGTGCGACCCCACCCTGTTGGTGGCCGAGCAGCAGACCGCAGGCCGCGGCCGCATGGGGCGGGCCTGGCAGAGCGATATCGGGTCGTCGTTGATGATGTCCCTGGGCCTGCCCCTGGCGCCTGCTGACTGGTCCGGCCTGTCGCTGGCGGTGGGCGTGAGCGTGGCCGAGAGCCTGCAGCCCGTGCTGCCACCCGTCGGCGCGGCGCACCCGGCCCGCGTGGGCCTGAAGTGGCCCAACGATTTGTGGCTGGGCGGCGCGGGTGGCGACCGCAAGCTGGGCGGCATCCTGGTCGAGACGGCCAGCTTCGTGTCGCCGCAGGGCGCAGCGCCCGCC
>Ga0209023_10002408_pt1 | contig 23402 bp, 20 predicted proteins | sample LakOneMetagenome_FD_187468 | JGI IMG/M metagenome (GOLD analysis project Ga0209023, IMG submission 187468) | Freshwater and sediment microbial communities from Lake Erie, Canada (SPAdes) (version 2) | ecosystem: Environmental > Aquatic > Freshwater > Lentic | place: Lake Erie, Canada... | reverse complement strand
TTCTTGCTCAATATTGAAAAGTTGTGCTAGTCCCAGTATGCTGGCTACCGGCCCGCGCACTTTGTGCGATTGTATCCATGCTATATCCTGCAGTTGCTTGTTCTGGCTTTGTATCTGCTGCAGCTGCATTTTCTGTACTGTTACATCCCTCGCAAGTCCATTGATGAATCTGGGCACGTTATTGTGGTCCCTGCGCAGTACAGCCTCGTTCTTTATATACCGTAGTGTGCCGTCTTTATGCTGTATACGGTATTCAAATACAGATCTTCCGGTCTGTAGTAGTTGTCGCCAGGCTATTTTGTAGTGCTTTTTGTCCTCCGGATGTACACGGCCGAAAAGAAGATCGCAATTACCTATTATTTCTTCAGGCGTGTAGCCATATAGCTCATAGCAGGCATTATTTATGTACATCGTCTCAAAATTAACGGCATCGCAGGACCATACGACCTCGTTTATAGATGATAATATATGGTCAAGCCGTCTTTTTTGTACCTGTATTTCGTTGTTCAGCTGTTTATTGCGGGCCTCTATGCTTTGTTTGTCACTGAGATTTACGGGCTGGTTGGCAAACTGTTTGCGGTAAATGGCATTGCAGATGATCTTTTTGCATCGTCCTGATGCGTAGTCGGCTGGCAGTATATAGTCCTGCGCCCCGTGTTGCAGCAGCGTTGATGCGTTGTCCTCTTCGTCCGGGCTCGCAAGCAACAATACTGCTGCCGAATAGAATCGGAAGCAAAGAGCATCAACCACGGCCCTGTTGTCACCACCGTCTAGCCGGAACAGCACAAGTTGCACCGATGAGTGAACCACAGCTAGCGTCTCTGTAATGCTGCTATGCACCACTATGTCCTTTTCCGAAAATCCTGAAGCAATGATATGTTCCATCAGCCGGCTATCCGGCTGCCCCTTCGTAATTAAGATAACTTTTCCTTCCACAGACACATTTTTGCATGGGCTACCCCATCATTCACCACAAAAATATACAGATAATTCGCATTAGTATATTATTTAATAGTTAAGAAATCCCCCTCATCCCCCAATAGACTACCCTATCCGATCCATAAAAACAATCGATTTGCATTACACGAATACACAATGTAATTTTACATCCGTTTCTACGCTGCAAGTGTTCGATGGGAACTCCCCTCCTGTTTTTAGGAGGGCGAATGTATTAGACGACTGTCGAATGCATTCGGGGTGGTTGCGCTGCGCACAACAGCGATCCCGCAAAATTCCAACCGAAAAACCGCAGTTTCCCGCAGAATTCCCGCAATTCTGAAAATACAACGTATTGATTATCAGCAGTAATAGAAAATCCGCATTTTATTCCCGCAATTCCGCATTAAAAGAAAAAAGAGATGTGATGGGATGTCTGGAAAGCTGGATGATTAAATGGCTCCTGAAATCTGAAGCAATAGGATAGATGTGATGGAAGTCCCCCTTCAGGGGCGGAGGGGTTTCAGTTTCCCGCAGCATTCCCGCAATTTCAGTAATATAAAACGTTGATTATCAACACTGATCGAAAATCGACGTTTTATTCCCGCAAAACCGCAGTTTTGCCGCAAAAAGAGATGTGGTGGAATGTCTGGGAAGTAGGGCGATTAAATTATGGCTCGGTAACCGTCCGCAACAGGAAAAATTGTGATGGAGGTCCCTCGGCACAAGGTCCCGCTTTTTCAGCGGGAGGGGCGGAGGGGTTTCAACAATCCCGCAATTCCGCAAATTGCATACTGTGCAAAAAGTGCGCAATTTTAAAGGGCAGATTCATTGATTATCAATACTAAAGTGCGCAAAAAATACAAATTATAAATTGTCAGTTGTGCGCAGTAAATTGCACATCAGGAAAATCTGTCAATCAGGTAAATCAAGGTTCAAATGAAAAAATATCTCTTCCTCATACTGCTCATCACCCCGCTCCTGGCCTTCGCCGATACGGCCGCAGACTCCACCTGGCTAGTTACTCACTACACTAAGCGAGATGTTTACATCACCATGCGCGATGGCATAAGATTATATACTGCTATATATGAACCCATAGCAAAAGGCAAGCACCCTATCCTCATCAACAGGACCTGCTACTCTATCCCACCCTATGGCGATGGAAAATTCAAGGCATTTTGGAACAGCCACTATATGAATTACTTCAAGGAGAATTATATTATGGTTATGCAGGATGTGAGGGGTAAGTATATGAGTGAAGGTGAATTTATGGACGTCCGCCCCTTCAACCCCACCAAGAAAGGCAGGGAAACAGACGAGGCCAGCGACACCTGGGATTCTATAGACTGGCTCATACATAATGTAAAAAATAATAATGAGCGAGTAGGTATCTATGGTATCTCCTACCCCGGCTACTATGCCACTATGGGAGCCCTTTGCGGCCATCCTGCCCTCAAGGCAGCCAGCCCCCAGGCGCCCGTTACCGAGTGGTTTATCGGCGACGACTTCCACCACAACGGCGCACTCATGGCTATGGATGCCTTCGGCTTTTACAGCGGATTTGGCAAACCACGTCGCGAGCCAACAACTAAGGGAGCGTCTGGTTATCAATTCACTACAAAGGATAACTACAAGTTTTATTTAGAAATAGGAGCCATCAAAAATCTGTCTGCGCTCATGGGCGACAGCATCGCTTTCTGGAAAGATCTGTACAGTCATCCTAACTATGATCAGTTCTGGCAGGACCGCAATACCCGTAAGTACACCCAGTATATAAAACCACATATAGCCACCCTCGAGGTCGGCGGCCTGTTCGATGCTGAGGACTGTTATGGTGCCTGGAACTTATATAAGTCCATTGAGCAGAAAGCGCCCAATAACAACAAACTCGTCATGGGCCCCTGGAGTCATGGTGGTTGGGCGCGTGGTGCCGGCGAGTATTTGGGCAATGTCCGTTTTGGCTTGGCTAATTCCGATTACTACCGTTACAATGTCGAACTACCGTTTTTTAACTACTACTTGCTAAACAAAGGCAATGCTGCCAATATTAAAGAAGCGACCATATTCTTCAGCGGTGCCAATAAATGGAGAACGTTCAGTCAATGGCCTCCCGCTGCCGAAACTTCCAAAGACATATACTTATCTGCTGACGGTGCATTGTCATGGAAACGATCAGACAAACAGTTAATTAACGACAAAGAATTGGACAAACAATTAGACAATCGGATAGATTATTTTATAACGCAATACGGCTCCAGGGAGAATCTGGAGAAAACGAGCGGCAAGAAAGTAAGCAGGTTGAAAAAGGAAAACCAGGACATGATAAAGGAACAAATGATTGCCGGAAGCGTTGGGCTGAATCCCGGAACTTACCGGAAGTACACCAGCGACCCTGCAAAACCGGTTCCTTATACAGATGGGGTTCAAATGGGCCGTACCAATGAATACATGACCGACGACCAGCGTTTTGCAGCCCGTCGTCCCGATGTACTCGTCTACCAGACCGATACATTATCAGAAGACGTTACTCTTGCAGGTCCCGTTATTGCCGACCTGTATACAGCCATCAGCACCACAGATGTGGATTTTGTAGTTAAGCTCATAGATGTCTTTCCCGATAATTTCACATATAATGATACTACTGACGGCAAAGGCAATGGTAAGCCCTACACAATGGGCGGCTACCAGATGCTGGTGCGTGGTGAGATAATGAGGGGCCGTTACCGCAATAGCTTCGAAAAACCGGAGCCATTTGTTCCCGGAGCTATCACTGAGGTGCGTTATGCCCTGCCGGATGTGGCCCACGTATTCAAAAAGGGTCACCGCATCATGGTGCAGGTACAGAGCTCCTGGTTCCCCCTCGCCGATCGCAACCCACAGCAGTTCGTCAATATCTACACATCCGATAACAATGCCTTCATCCTCTGCGATATAAAGATATTCTCCGACAAGGACCATCCGTCCCGTATCATATTGCCGGTATTGAAATAATTCTAGGTAGAACAATTTCTTCGCGTCATTGCGAGGCACGAAGCAATCTCAGTAAATGATGGATTACGTGAGGGCTTTGTTGCCACTTTTATGTTTTGCCTTTTAAGTTAATTAAATACTATTATATTTAATGCGTAGGGGATTTTTCCCTCGTCCGTGTCTTATAATAAAGCTGTAAATTGTCGGAGACCATTCATCTCGATCTGCAACCTGTAAACTTGCCTATGGATAATAACACTGCAAGTGCCTTTGGCCCCGCCGATAGTGCAGTGCTGTTCGAGGAGATATTCCGTATACACTTTACCAGCCTTCACGCTTACGCCGCTGGCATCATCAAGGAACAGGCCGCGGCAGAAGAGATAGTACAGAACGTATTCTTCAAGCTTTGGGAACAGAGCGAAAAAATACAGATCAATGCCTCTGTGTCGGCTTATTTATATAAAGCGGTACACAACGATTGCCTGAACTACCTCCGGCACAACAAAGTAAAGGCAGGTCATTATGCGCATGTCACCGGCACACACCTGGAGCATGGCGATGTTATAGACCCGGCTGTGCTGAAGGAGTTACAGCAGAAGATAGATGCCGCGCTAAATGAGCTGCCCGAACAATGCCGTACCATTTTTCAGCTCAGCCGTCTCGACGATCTCCGGTATCGCGCCATTGCAGATCAGTTGGGCATATCAGTAAAAACGGTAGAGAACCAGGTAGCCAAGGCGGTAAGGCTGTTGCGCACAAAGCTGCGCGAGCTGATACCCGTATTAGTATTGCTATTTATTAACCTGAATAATTTAATGTCGTGAACATGGAACAGAACAATGTAAATGATGTGCTTTTAGTGAAATACTTGTTGGGCGAGGTATCGGAAACAGAACTTAGCCGTATTCAGCAATGGCTGAAAGAAAGCAGCGACAACAAAGCACAGTTCTATGAACTGAAGCTGGTATGGGAGCAAAGCCGCAATGCCCTTGTGAGCAGCACTATTGATGTAGAAGATGCATGGGCAAGGTTCCGCCAGCGTATAGCGCAAAAGAAAGTACCGCTGCCGGTAAATAATTATAAATGGCTGAAGATCGCCGCAGCTATGTTGGTGTTGTTGGTTTCAGGCTCACTAGTTTGGTTTATGACTAGCCAACAAGAACCGGTAAATACAATTGCACAGCAAGTACAGCCCCCTGCCGTTACTGTAGATACAGAAGCTCCTAAAGCCAATATAGCCGCAGTTCCTGCAGACACCGGAAGTCAAGGGGAAGTTGATCCCGTAACTATAGAAAGACCAGCTTCGTCACATAATAAGCCACTCAGGTTCGTAGTCACTAAAAAGCATACGGTTAAAGAGGACCTTGTACGTTCCATCAATAATTATGGCAATAAAAAGTACATCTGCAATGGCACACCCTGCCCGCTGGAGATATGCATATCACAAAGTCTTCGTTGCCTGGACAAAAGCTCATCGGCGTTCTCTACATGCAGCACGCTGGAACCCGATCAGTCTGGGCAACTCAGCCTGAAAGGAAGCGATAAGATAGCTAAGAATTGCTCCCTCACCATACAGGAGATACGGATAACGCGCCCTATAACGGGTGAAAGTATAGTGCTTGATGAACACTCCAGCCCTGCTACCGCACAGGATCTGTATAACTATATAACAGGACAAAAAACAGGCAACATACTCGCCGGTGTATTTCATAGTGGTTGTGATAACGAAGATGACGACCATCTACTAAAATTCGACAACAACAACTATGGGCATTTGATATTACAATAGACAAAGAGTTTCATTATTAAACAATTAAAACAGGCAATATGAAAAAGTTGATCTTAACGCTTAGCTGCTTTTCTTTAATGACCATTGCAGCAAAAGCACAGGTACAGGCTCCGGCTGAAAAGCCACAGACCGTGGCAATGCCGGCACCTACTACTCCACCGGTAAACGAGAAAGCCGGTAAATTCAAGTTCAACGAAGAGACCCACGATTTCGGTACAGTACCCGAAGGGCCGTTGGCGGAATGTGATTTCGAATTTAAGAATGTAGGTAAAGAACCGATAACAATAACTGATGCGCATGGTTCATGTGGATGCACAGTACCTACATGGCCGCATGAGCCTATTTTACCAAAACACTCTGCCAAGATTCATGTGGCTTACACTACTAATGGCCGTCAGGGTATGATCAATAAAGATGTGATAATCAACTCGAATGCACAGCAAAGCCCGATGAGGCTGCACATAACAGGTAATGTTACTCCTAAGCCTGCAGAAGCTACGGCTACTGAGGTAAAGAAGAGCTAAGTACTTTAATAAATAACAGAAGGGCTGAAATTTTCAGCCCTTCTGTTATTGTCTTTTGGTATTAAGATTAAGCGAGTACTCCGCCGTACATTTCCAGCCTGATGGCTTTAATGCGATCGCTTGTCATGTATTCATCGAATGTCATTTCGCGATCGATAAGGCCGTTTGGTGTTATTTCCAGTATGCGGTCTGCTACGGTATTAGCCAGCTCATGGTCACGAGTGGTGAATAGTATAGTGCCCTTAAAGTCCTTCATACCATTGTTCAGCGCAGTGATACTTTCCAGGTCAAGGTGGTTGGTAGGTTCATCCATCAGGAGCACATTACCTTTCACCATCATCATACGGCTCAGCATGCAACGCACTTTTTCGCCTCCGCTCAATACCGTTGATTTCTTCAGTGTTTCTTCACCTGAGAACAACATCCGGCCCAGGAAGCCACGGATGAAGGTTTCATCTTTTTCCTCAGAATACTGACGTAACCAGTCGATCAGGTTGTTGTCATCATCCTGGAAGTACTTGGCATTATCCGATGGCAGATAGGAAGGAGTAACAGTAACACCCCATTTAAAGGTGCCTTCATATTCTTTATCTTCTCCGGAAAGTATTTCATGAAATGCGCGGGTCGCCAATGAATTGTTGGATATCACAGCAACCTTCTGTCCGCGCTTCAGGTCGAAGCTGATGTCTTTGAACAGCACTTCACCATGCTGCGTTTTGCCCAGCTTGATCACATCAATGATCTGGTCGCCGGCCTCACGTACCTGGAAGTTGAACAGGATGGCTGGATACTTACGGTTAGATGGCTGCATGTCATCCAGCTTAATTTTATCCAACGCTTTCTTACGGCTCGTAGCCTGCTTTGATTTAGAGGCATTCGCCGAGAAGCGGGCTATGAAATCTTTCAACTCAGCTATCTTATCTTCAGCTTTCTTGTTTTGGTCGCCACGCTGTTTCAATAACAACTGGCTGCTCTCATACCAGAAGGTATAGTTACCGGTATAAATATTGATCTTACCGAAATCAATATCGGCGATGTGGGTACAAACAGTATCAAGGAAGTGACGGTCATGCGACACAACCAATACGATCTTGTCATAATCAGCAAGGAAGTTCTCTAGCCATGTGATAGTTTCAAGATCAAGGTCATTGGTAGGCTCATCCAGCAACAGGATGTCGGGATTACCGAACAATGCTTGAGCAAGCAGTACCCTCACCTTTTGGTTGCCATCTATTTCTTTCAGTAGTTTGCCGTGGTACTCTTCTTTAATGCCCAGGTTGCTCAGCATGGTAGCCGCATCACTTTCTGCGTTCCAGCCGTCCATCTCTGCAAACAGACCTTCCAGTTCACCGGCCTTCAGTCCGTCTTCTTCTGTAAAGTCTTCTTTTGCATAGATAGCATCCTTGGCCTTCATTACTTCATACAAAGTAGTATTACCACGAATAACGGTATCCAATACTGAAACCTCATCAAATTCGTAGTGGTTCTGTTTCAGCACACTCATACGCATGCCTTTGGAGATATCTACCCTACCCGTAGTAGGCTCTATATCACCGGAAACGATCTTCATAAATGTGGACTTACCGGCACCATTGGCGCCGATAATACCATAACAATTGCCTTCTGTGAACTTAATGTTCACATCTTCAAACAGCACACGCTTACCATAGCGCAGCGATAAATTATTAACTGAAATCATGTCTTTAGTCGAAAGTAGTTAGTCAAAAGCAGAAAGATGTATCACATCTTTATCCCCCTTTTTCGGGCTGCAAAGGTACGAATAAGTAATGTCAATAAATCAAATCTGTAGAGATTAATATAGATTTAGCAAATAGCGCGGTGGACTACTTTGCATATTCGAAGAACTGGATGGCAATATCTATTGATTCCTGGTACTTTACTGGTTTAGTGATGTAGTCAAGTGCACCAAGTTCCATGCACTCTTTTTTCTCTTTTTCATTCACTGAAGTAGAAAAAATGATCACTTGGATATCCCTGTATGCATCATGCTTTTTCAATGCCCGGAGGGTTTCTGTACCATTCATTTTTGGCATATTCAGGTCCAGTACTATAAGCGCGGGTAATCGTGCCTGGTCAGTAAGTTTACCTAGATAATGCATCACTTCTTCCCCATTTTCCACAAAAACAACGCATTCAGGATGCCCGATCTCCTTAAAAGAATCTGAAATGATCAGACGGTCTTCCTGGTCATCGTCGGCTAATAATATCCTGTTTTCAGTCATTTACTCAAAGATAAAATATTAACGTGGAAATGCTTTACTTATACGCCTGCCGCGCTGATTTCTTTTACCATACCGTGCTCTATGCGAACAACTCGTGCCGGATACTTCTGAATAATCGTATAGTCATGTGTGGCCATGATAAATGCGGTCTGGTAGTCGCGGCAGATATTGAACAGTAATTGCATGATCTCATCTGTCGTATCCGGATCAAGGTTGCCTGTAGGCTCATCTGCAAGTATTAATTTGGGGTTGTTGAGCAACGCCCGGGCTATATCTACCCTTTGTTGCTCCCCTCCGGACATTTCGTAAGTCATTTTGTTACCCTTATTCTTCAGGCCCACTTTCGACAAGACATTTTCTATTTTCTCTTTCATCAGTGCCTTATCTTTCCAACCGGTTGCTTTAAGAACAAACTCCAGGTTATCGTACACATCCCGATCTGTAAGCAGGCGGAAGTCCTGAAACACGATCCCAAGATTACGCCTGAGCAATGGTATTTTTTGCCAGGTAAGATCTTTCAGATCGAAACCGGCAACATTTCCCTCGCCTTCTTTAAGGTATATTTCGCCATACAAAGTTTTCAACAGGCTTGATTTACCAGTGCCTGTTTTACCAATCATATAAATGAATTCGCCCTTATCCACATCCAGGTTCACATTATTCAATACTAGGCTATTGCCCTGGTATATGTTAGCTTCCTTAAGAGATACTATATTATTGGTCGAATCCATTACCTACTCATTTGTAAACAAAGATAATTGCAAATACCTAAAGAAGACTTTAAAAAATAGAAACAGGTACTTTTTTACGAATTACTACAAATAAAAATGTCTGTTGCGACTGCAAACAGACATTTTTATGCGATAACAATATTAGATCATAACAGCAGTATAAGCAGGATGATGATAAGTATAAGCGCACCTGCGGAGATGTATATAACACCGTCATAAGAGCGCAGTTCTTTTTTCATGTCTTTCAATTCATGTCTAAGGCCTGTGCGCTCTGATTTGTTCAAGTGAGAAAGATCCATTGCCCTGATCTGGTCTACTCTTGTTTTCATTTCAGCAATACGAACTTCTGTCTGAGCTTTAGTTATGCTCCTTTCTGCTGCCTGGGAATTAATTGACATTCCTGAGAACAACAGCATTAATGCGAACAAATACATTCTGGTTTTCATAATTTTTGTTTTTTTAATGGTTAATTGGTTGAGTGAAAATTTTTATAATTATTTGTAAAGATCAAAGTTATAATAAAATAAGAATTAGAATGATAATCAGTATCAATGCACCAACTGACACATAAACATACGGGCTCATGGCGCGTAGTTCTTTATTCATGTCCTTAAGTTCATGTTTAAGGTTAACGCGTTCTGTCTTATTGAGATGGTCAATATCTATAGATTTTATTTCAGATACACGTTCTTTTATTTGCGCAATCCGAAGTTCAACTTGTTCTTTATTTTCCACTTTTACAGCGGCCTGTGTGGTAGCTGAAATACCTGAACACATCATTAACACCGAAAACAAAAAGATCCTGATTTTCATAAGTTCTATTTTTTAATTGTTGAATTTAATATTTGCTAATTTATTTGCAATCTGTAATTAATTGGTGGTAAATATCATGCCATCGTGTCATTGTCACCATACTCCACAACATTTGGACTATTTACTTGTTCAATTTGCTGTATATAACAGTAATAGTTAGTTTTATATGTGTCATCGCTTATTACATGGAACACTTGTGGAATTGATATACTTTGGTTACATTTGAACATATGATATCTTTAATTAGCTGCCAATCATGAACACCGCTTATCGCTGTATACGCAGTTTAATTATTATTGGCTTGTTGTTTTGCAGTGCAGATGTATTTGCGACGCACATTGTGGGTATGGACCTTTCTTATAGTTATGTGAGTGGTAATACCTATAAAATAACACTGGTAGCCTATGGCGATTGTGCAGGTTCTGCTTTCCCGTCCCTGTCGACCAGCAGTCCACTGATATGCATTTATGACGGCAATACTTCAATAGGCAGCTTGTCGCTAACCATACAAGCCCCTACAAACGGAATTGAAATTACGCCCGTATGTCCTGCTGATTCTAGTAAAACCCAATGTACCAGTCTGGCGTTCTCTATACCGGGAATAAAGAAATTCGTGTACACAGGCACTTATACTTTGCCCTATACGTCTTCTGTATGGCGATTTCTATTTACAGGCAATATGGGAACTGGAGGTGGCTCATCGGGAAGAGGGTCCACGATCACCAATATAACAAGCCCAGGATCAAGCATAATTCAGTTAGTGGATACGCTAAATAATACCGTTTATCACAATAACAGCCCCGCACTCACAGTATTACCGACGCCTTATTTTTGCTTGAATCAGCCGGATAATTACAATCCCGGAGCCGCAGATTCAGATGCAGACAGTCTGGCTTTTGCGCTTGTTCCAGGTATAAATGGCACAACGAATTGCGCGACATTAGGAGCTCCTGTTACGTATGTTACCCCCTACACAGGAGCGTCACCACTTGCAACAAGCAGCTTTCTTTTTGACTCCCGCACGGGTCAAATAACATTCAAGCCAAATGCACTTCAAAGATCGTTAGTAGTCTATAATATTGAGGAATACAGAGGGGGAACCCTTGTAGGTACCTGTCAGCGGGAAATGACCTTTCTTGTTCTTACCTGCACAAGCTCGGCTCCTGACGGAGGGTATACCAGCGCTACTGCAGGAACCATTGTAGATAGCACTGACTATACAATATGTAACGGTACTGGAGCTTTCTCAATAACTATGATACCGAAAGAGGCAGATACGTCTAATAACATAAATGTTACTGCTACCGGTTTGCCTCCGAGTATCACGTTTACGACTACTAATAATAATACGAACCATCCGATCTGCACAATATCAGGTAATACGTCTAGCCTTTCTATCGGTACGTACATATACTATGTGACTTTTAAAGATAATGCATGCCCTATAAACGGTGTGAGGACTGTTGCATTTACGATAACAGTATTACCCTTACCTGTAGTAACGGCAAGTCCCGGAGTAACTATTTGCCAGGGAACCTCGACTACGTTGTCTGCTTCAGGAGCGGCTACCTATTCATGGTCGCCCGGTTCCTGGTTGTCATGCACAGTATGCCCTACCCCAATCGCAACACCTGCTTCTACCACACTTTATACTGTTACGGGAACCTCAATAAATGGATGTGGCAGCAAGGATACCGTAAGGGTAACAGTTCTCCCTCAGCCTATTCTCACGCTAAGCCCTCCTGTTACCTTTTGTGTCGGAGCAAGTACTGGATTATCTGTATCAGGCGCCATTAGCTATTTATGGACACCTGCAACAACCTTATCGTGTAATACCTGTACTAATCCTGTAGCAAAACCAGGAACAACAACAACGTATTTTGTCACGGGTACAGGAAGTAACGGTTGTACAACAACGTCAAATGTAACAATAACTGTAAACCCATTGCCAGTAATATCGATTGCCCCCACGGCTATTTGTTCAGGTATATCAACCACTTTGTATCCTGCGGGTGCCGTAAGTTATGTATGGACACCAGGGAGCAGTTTATCATGTACTGCCTGCGTAAACCCGATATCGAGTGCAACCGTGACAACGACATATTCGGTTACAGGTACAGACGCGAACGGGTGCAAGGACACTGCGTCAGTTACGGTACTTGTATCGCCAACACCACCGCCTCCTGGTGTGGTAACACCAGTGACTTATTGCCAGAATGCTACATCTTCTGTGTTGACAGCTACCGGAAGCAGTCTTCTTTGGTACACAACTGCAACCGGAGGGACAGGCAGCATTACTGCGCCGACACCATCTACTATCTCAACAGGCGTAACAAAATGGTATGTGAGTCAAACAGTAGGAGGATGTGAAAGCAAGCGGGATTCTATAACAGTTATAGTGAATGCGTTGCCGGTTATCGCTATTAGTCCGTCTAATCCAGCGATATGTGCCGGTGATGATACCACGCTTACTGCAAGCGGAGCGGGTTCATATATCTGGACACCCTCAACAACCTTAAGTAGTAGTACGGGTGCTATTGTAATAGCCAAACCAACCACTACGACAATCTATACAGTAACAGGAACTAATAGCAATGGATGTGTCGGGTCGGCCGCTGTCACTGTGCTCGTACGCGCACTGCCGTTTGTAACTATCGCGCCACCTGCAGCAACCATATGTGCAGGTTCAAATGCTTCTTTTGTAGCTAGTGGTGCTGTTACTTATTTCTGGACGCCTTCATCTAGTTTAACTAGCTCTACCGCGGCGACTGTAATCGCAAGTCCAACCGTGACAACGACTTATACGGTTACCGGTACTGATGCTTTTGGCTGCATTAATACGTCCCTCGCTACATTAACTGTCAATCCAATTCCTGCCAAACCGGTAGTGGTGTCCCCAGTTGTATATTGCCAAAGTGCTACTCCTTTGGCGCTGATAGCTACAGGCACCGGACTGCTTTGGTACACAGTGCCGGCAGGTGGCACTGGTACGAGTGCAACACCGACTCCTTCAACAACTATACCGGGAACAACTACCTGGTACGTAAGTCAAACGATAAGCGGATGTGAAAGTGCAAGAGATTCGATTAATGTAGTAGTTAATTCGCTGCCTTTGGTAACTGCAACAGCAACAGTGCCAGTGCTATGCGCAGGCCAAAATACGACTCTTGCTGCCGCAGGCGCACTATCTTATACGTGGGGGCCATCAACAGGATTATTAACGCCCGGTTCAGGGCCTGTAGTTTTGGCTGCTCCGACGTTGACAACTGTCTATACTGTTATCGGCACAGATATAAATGGCTGTACTAACACAGCAACTGTTCTCTTGACCATTAATCCGTTACCGGTAATAGTTGTTCCTGATGTAATAATCTGTGCAGGTTCGGATGCTACACTTACGGCAAGCGGTGCGGATACATATATCTGGAGCCCTGCTACTACTTTGAGTAGTAGTACAGGAGCAAGTGTGATTTCGACGACTACAATTACGGCAATCTACACAATAACGGGAACTGATATTTTTGGTTGCATCAATAGTACAACGGCGATCGCCACTGTGAATCCAATACCTTTGGCACCCGACGTTGTGTCTCCTGTATATTATTGTCAGCATCATGTAGCTCCGGCTCTTACCGCAACAGGAACAAGCCTTCTTTGGTACACTGCGGCAACGGGTGGTGCAGGAACTGCAACGGCTCCGGTGCCATCTACGGACAATCTTGATACTACAATATGGTATGTAAGTCAAACTGTAGGCGGCTGTGAAAGCCCACGAAAGCCGATAACCGTAATCATAAAAGTTAATGCAGAACCTGACTTTACATTTACTATTAAGTACGGTTGTATTGACGATACTGTGCAGTTTACAAATAATTCAAAGAATGCTTACAGATATCTTTGGGATTTTGGCGATCATACAACCGATACTTCTTCGAGCCCCGTGCACTATTATAGGCCTGTCACAAGCAGTACCGATTTGAATGTAGTGCTGCATGGCTACAATGCATTTTGTTTTGCGGATTCTATGCTGCATGTGTTGACAATCAACCCCACTCCACCATTTGAACTTGTGAATGTAACCGGCGATAAATCGATAACCTATGGAAATAGTGTACAGCTAAATGCGGATGGTGCGATAACTTATTCATGGACACCTGATGATGGTTCGCTTAGTGATAACCATATTAAGAATCCGATAGCAACACCGAAAGTTGATACAACACTTTATATAGTTACAGGAACAGATATTCGTGGCTGTGTAGATACTGCCCAAGTGCGTATTTCCCTGGAATATGAAGATAATCCGTTCATCCCGACTGCATTTACACCTAATGGCGATGGTGACAATGATATCATGAGAATACTAAACCTGAAATATAATAAGCTTGTTGCATTCCGCATATTTAACCGTTGGGGACAGGTAGTGTTCTTTACCACAGACGTTAACGAAGGATGGGACGGAAAGTTCAATGGTGTACCTCAGGAGCTTGGTGTTTACGAATACCTGTTCTCGGCAGTTCATCCGGACGGGAAAAATTCCAAATCTTATAAGGGCGACATAACTCTAATCAGGTAGTTATTATTGTAGCTTGTAAACGGTCCAAATAAAAGACCTGCTTTGCCAATCATTAAAGTTCAGTAGACGAACCCAGCTTGGTAGCAAGCAATATACCTGTTCTTTTTTGAAAGACGAGATTTCGGGTATTGGATCTATTTGTGGATTCAGAAAAAGCACAGACTTACCTACTGCATTTTTCAATACTTCTGCAATCTCTCCGGGCGTATGAATGATCACTTCCTGCAAGCCCGGATATCGGTAAAAATTTGAATTAAGGTCTACAAGATTATACGGCGATTTTTCGAAGCTGATCAAGATTGTTTGCCGCTGGCGGGCCTGGTCGTAAATGAATTTATAATAAGGGATAGACTCATGTGATGGTATTATTATTTTGACACCCAAAATCAGGCAATTGATAATGATAACTGTTTTTAGCGGCCAGCGAAAGAACCACTTTTTAGGATACCTATTGATCAGCCAATCAATACCAAGGCAAGAAAAAAAGATAAACGCCGTAGTTATCGGCAGCAGGAAGCGCATCTCTTTATGGCCAATCGCACTGTGACCGATAATAAAAACAATAGTAAACAAGGTAAACAGGTGGCGAGGCTTGCGTGATATCCCAACAAAAAACAAAGGTAATAAGACCATACTAACAGGAGGTACTGCGTATTGAAAAAATAAACTTACATAGTACCACCAGGGAAATACACCAAACTTAGCCGCAGCATGTTGAAGTATATTTACCTTAAAATAATTGTAAGGGGTAAATACCCATGCACCGTAGAACCAATGGTCGGCAATTGCGCCCATGCCTATTGCCACCAGGGAACAGAAAATGAGTAACAACCAATCGCTGAAACGCCATTTGCCATATAGGAGCAGCCACATACCAAAGCCAATAAAAGCAAATGCCATTTGCAAGCGAAGCATGAACACAAAACCCAGCAAGAGGCCAATGGCCGCAACGCGCACCGGGCGTTTTAAAGTGTCATCTGTTTGTAGTTCCAAAATGAAAGAAAGCGCAAGGAAAAACAAGATACCTGCTATATTCTCTGCAGAAAAACGCACCCCGCAATAAGCAACAAACCACAACAAAAAGGAAGCGCCGATGTATAGATGCTTTCCTTTTTCTGTGAGAAATTCTGGTAGAAGTAGTTTTACAAGCCTGCAAGTAACCAGCCAGGTAAGCAAACCCATACACAGCCGGAGTAAAAAGGCTACCCAAAAAGGATTGTAATGACCAACCAACTGTAATGCCCTGCAAAAACAGTAGGCTATAAATGGTTGTAGTGCGCCTCGACATTGTGTACCAAATTCCCACGGTAAGGCTGATGCAGGAGAAAGGCTAAGCTTGTAATTGCAAAACTCCAATACCTGATAATGCTCGTCGTAATGATTGAACCCGACACTGAACCATGCTGCAATGATCTGAACTAGTAGCCCACAATAAAATATTTTTTTATATGAAGTGTTTTGCGGGTGTAGCATTCGCCAAATATAATGTTGTATTTTGACTGAACTACACGTTGCTCTACTTCTACATAGGGATAATTGTATTTTTTTTTGAAAATAATTTTCAAATTTTGAATTTTGAATTATAAAATTACTTACTTTTGCACTCCAATTCTCATATTGCTCTTTAATTAGGTTGCATTTGGAAGAGTTGTGACGGGGAACCGTTAAAACAATTCGTTAACACCAAAAAATTAAAAAATGGCTAAAGAAATCAGCGGCTTTGTGAAGCTGCAGGTAAAAGGTGGCTCCGCCAATCCGGCTCCACCAATCGGCCCGGCGCTTGGCTCTAAAGGCGTCAACATTATGGAGTTCTGCAAGCAGTTTAACGCTCGTACACAGGACAAAGTAGGAAAAGTACTTCCGGTAACACTTACCGTTTACACAGACAAATCTTTTGATTTTGTGATCAAGACTCCTCCGGCTGCAATACAGCTTATGGAACTTGCAAAACAACCATCAGGCTCTAAAGAACCAAACAGGATAAAGGTTGGTAAGGTATCATGGGCACAAGTAGAAGAGATCGCTAAGGATAAAATGCCTGATCTTAACTGCTTCACCCTCGAAAGCGCTATGAAAATGGTAGCCGGTACTGCGCGCAGCATGGGTTTCACCGTAGAGGGCACAGCTCCATGGGCTTAATGCATTTTTTACCTTACTAAAATTTTGATGCAATGGCAATCACTAAAAAAAGAAAAGCTGTAGAAGCTAAACTCGATAAAAATAAATTGTACTCTCTGTCTGAAGCAGCGGCTACTGTAAAGTCCATCAACCTTACGAAGTTCGATAGCTCAGTTGACGTACACATCCGCCTTGGAGTGGATCCTAAGAAGGCAGACCAGGCTATACGTGGTACAGTAAGTTTACCACATGGTACAGGTAAAACAAAGCGTGTGTTAGTACTTTGCACTCCTGATAAAGAAGCAGAAGCTACTGCAGCAGGTGCTGATTTCGTAGGTCTTGACGAATTCGTAACTAAGATAGATGGTGGCTGGACCGATGTAGATGTTATCATCGCTACCCCATCTGTAATGCCTAAAATAGGTCGTTTAGGTAAAGTGTTAGGTCCTCGTAACCTGATGCCGAACCCTAAGACCGGTACTGTTACCAATGATGTAGCTAACGCGGTAAAAGAAGTTAAAGGTGGTAAGATAGCATTTAAGATAGATAAAGCTGGTATCATCCACGCGTCTATCGGCCGTGTATCTTTCGAACCAACTAAGCTAGCTGAAAACGCACAGGAACTGATCAATACGCTGGTGCGTATGAAACCGGCTACTGCAAAGGGCGCATACCTAAAAGGTATCAGCATGGCATCGACCATGAGCCCGGGCCTGACTATTGATACTAAAACAGTAGCGTAAACTTATTTTAAACGGTCTTCCGTTCATGCATTGGTTATAGAGTGCAAATGTGAAGAAGTAAAAAATTAATAACATGACACCTGCTCAAAAAAATGAAGCAATAGAAGTACTGAAGTCAAAATTCACGCAGTACGAAAATTTTTACATCACCAATACCGAATCATTAACGGTAGCTCAGGTGAGCACGCTCCGCAGGCTTTGTTTCGAAAAGAATGTCGAAATGAAAGTTGCAAAGAATACCCTTATCAAAAAGGCACTTGAAAGCTTTAATGATGAGAAATATGCTGAAATCTACGAATCATTGCATGGTGTTACAGCGCTTATGTTCTCTGAGTCTCCGAAAGAACCGGCTCTTATTCTGAGCTCTTTCCGTAAGACAAACAAAGAAAAGCCTGTATTGAAAGCAGCATTGATAGGTACGGATGTATTTACTGGTGATAACCAGCTTAAAGCACTTACCAGCATTAAGACAAAGAACGAGCTTATCGGCGAAGTTATCGGCTTGCTACAGTCTCCTGCAAAACGCGTTCTGGCTGCATTATTGCACCACCACGAAGGTGCTGCGGAAGCAAGTACAGAAGCTGCGACTGCAGAATAGGCTACCGCCTGGAGCTAAACAGGCACATTAAAACGGCTTCCAAGTCAATATATATTAGTTACAATTGAATCAGTAACAAGTAAACAATTTTAAAACAACAATTAAAAAAATAATACAATGGCAGACATTAAAGCATTAGCTGAACAATTAGTTGCTCTTACTGTAAAAGACGTACAGGAACTTGCAAACGTATTAAAATCTGATTACGGCATCGAACCAGCTGCAGCTGCAGTTGTTATGTCTGGTGGTGGTGGTGATGCTCCGGCAGCTGCTGCTGAGAAAACTTCATTCACAGTTGTGTTGAAAAACGCAGGTGCTTCTAAGCTGAATGTTGTAAAAACAGTTAAGGATCTTACAGGCCTTGGTCTGAAAGAAGCTAAAGAGCTGGTAGACGGCGCTCCAAAGAACGTGAAAGAAGGCGTTGCTAAGGGTGAAGCTGAAGACATCGCAAGCAAGCTGAAAGAAGCTGGTGCTGAAGTTGAGATCATCTAATTATCTCTTACTATTTAATATAAATAAGCCCCTGCAATGTTTGCAGGGGCTTATTTATTATTGTTATTTATTAGGTGCATGGTAACAAAAAAGCCTCCAACAAGTGGAGGCTTTTCGCACGATAAACATAAATCAATGTATTTTACCTACATTAAAAAAACCATTCTTAACAGTGACCAGCTTACCACCAGTAGTTACTCCCTGGAAATAGAACAATCCCTTAATGAAAGCACTATCATTTTCTACTATTTTAACCCCACCGGAATTTCCAAGATAGCTTGCATATGTATTCATTGCAATAGTGTCAGGATTTTTTGACCCGGTATTATTTTCTATATACAAAGCTTGAGTATTATATATATGGTATGCCAATGAGTACACGTTCACTGCATATACACTATTCAGATAAAACAGGAGCGTTTTTTTGCCACTGTAACCAGCAAATACGTTTGTTCCACTTGAATCGAGATACCAGCTGGAAGTGTCGGCCTTAAAAGCAACACCATTTATTTCTGCGCTAAAAGAACCGGAACCAGACCATGTAAACTCATCGGCAGTTAGTGGTTTCAAAGGGTTTACGCCATCATTAGCAGCTCCGGCTGGATTTGCCTGATATTCGCCATTGCTACATGAGCTGGCAATAATGCAAGCACTGGCAAACAGGAAAATAGAATAAAATATTTTCTTCATTTTAAGAATTTATAAGCCTAAAGATACTAAGCCTTTTAGTAATTCAAAAATATATTTATAACAAAACAGGGCTTTTAACCAACTCCTAATAGCAGGTCAGTGCTTTAACCCTAATTCCTTCATTTGTATCTCGTCAATAGCTGATGGCGCATCAAGCATTACATCGCGTCCTGCATTATTCTTCGGGAAGGCAATAAAATCACGAATGCTTTCCTGTCCGCCTAATAATGCGCACAATCTGTCCATACCCAGTGCAATGCCTCCATGTGGCGGTGCGCCATATTCAAACGCCCCCATGAGGAAGCCAAACTTATCCTGTGCTTCTTCCCTACTCATACCTAATGCTGCGAACATTTTCTCCTGAAGTTCACGGCGGAATATACGTATAGAGCCACCTCCGATTTCGGTACCATTCAATACCATATCGTATGCATTAGCATTGATCTCTCCATATCTACTCAGATCATTCATCAACTCTATATGCTCAGGCTTTGGTGATGTGAATGGGTGGTGGCGAGCTACCCACCGGTTGTTGTCTTCATCCAGCTCGAAAAGTGGGAAATCTATAACCCATAGTGGTTTATAGACCGAGTTGTCACGCAGGCCAAGGCGGTTACCCATTTCCAGCCGAAGTTCACTCATGGCTTTACGAGTGCGGGTTTCCGCACCGGCCAGTATCAGTATAAGATCACCGGATTTAGCACCACAAAAAGCCGCAACTTCTTTCAGTTTGTCTTCACTAAAGAATTTATCAACGCTGCTTTTATAGGTGCCGTCGGTATTGCATTTAATGTTTACTACCCCACTCATGCCTATCTGAGGGCGTTTTACCCATTCATTAAGCTCATCGATTTGTTTGCGGGTGAACTCACTTGCCCCTGGCACAGCTATCATCAATATTGTTTCCGCTTCGTTGAATACTTTAAAATCCACATCATTTAGAGCTTCGCAATAAACCTTATTTAATGATTTTGCATTCTGTAGTTTCATTTCAAATCTTAGATCCGGTTTGTCATTGCCATAATGCCAGATAGCGTTGGCAAATGTCATTCGCGGGAAGGCTTCACTTATCTCCTGTCCTTTCAGTTCTTTAAAGACATGCTTAAAGAGCCCTTCGAACATGTTCAATATATCCTCCTGCTCTACAAAGCTCATTTCACAGTCTATCTGTGTAAATTCCGGCTGCCTGTCTGCACGAAGGTCTTCATCCCGGAAACACTTTACTATCTGGTAGTAGCGATCAAATCCACTAACCATCAGCAATTGCTTAAATGTTTGTGGGCTTTGCGGTAACGCATAAAACTGGCCTTCATTCATACGCGATGGTACTACGAAGTCCCTTGCTCCTTCAGGCGTACTCCTGATAAGAAAAGGTGTTTCAATATCCAGAAAACCTTGAGTATCCAGGTAATTGCGCACAGCGCGGTTGACTTTATATCTAAGTTCAATATTGCGCTTCAGTGGAGCCCTGCGCAGATCCAAGTAACGGTACTTCATGCGCAGTTCATCACCTCCATCAGATTCGTCCTCAATTGTAAAAGGAGGTGTTGCCGCCGCATTCAGTATTTCAACAGATACCACCTCCAGCTCTATGTCCCCGGTAGGTAACTTAGGGTTCTTATTTGTACGTTCTATTACCTTGCCTTTTACCTGTATCACATATTCTCTACCAATCGGGGTAGCATCAAGCAGATCATTCATTTTTTCGCTAAAATACAGCTGGGTAACACCATAGCGGTCTCTGAGGTCTATAAAAGTAATGCTGCCAAATTTACGGACTGTCTGTGCCCATCCTGCAAGGGTTACCTCAGTGCCTGCCTGCGACAAGCGAAGCTCTCCACAATTGTGCGTACGATACATAGATACTGTTTAAAAAATAGAGTGCGAAGATAAGTTTAAAGACCGAAATGCTTTAGATATTGAGTAGTATTTGTAATAGGGAAATTCAATGATATAAAATTAAATTGAGTGAGCTCCTTGGTATAAACTATTGTATTTCAGATATATCACTCTTCCTCATCAAAATATATCTTGTAAAAGCTTTTCCCCAATTTGGCATCATAACCTTTTTCTATCAGATTTTTATCGCCATGGATATAGACGTGGAAATTCTTATCCAACTTTAATACGCTCTTAAAAACACGAGCTTGTTTTTTTACAGCTTGGGTAGAGATATCAAACTGATCTGGCAGATCAAGACCATTATCTTCAAGATAGTGATTTTCGAATTTTTTAAAAGACTTTTCCATACCGCTGTCATCGAATACCTGTTTCACAAATTGTTTCTTATCAAAGCTTTCATTTGCCCTGAAGTATTCAACGGATTTATTCAGAAGGTCGATCTGGTCAGTCTTTGTTATCTCATACTCCTGCGGTAACTGTTCGGCTATATATTGTTTAGTAAGGCTAAGGAACTGATTGGTCTGGAAATACTCATTTGCCTGTGGTATAATACCCAGGAATGTCTCCCGCCAAAAAATGGCTTCCTCACCTTTATTCCTGTTATCGTAGATCAGCACGTCAAAGCCATTTTCTGCATTGGTAGGAAATATTAATGCAGCTTTATCGAACTTCGTCACTTCAGCACCTTCACGCATTACAAATGCGGTATGATTGCTGTTGATATCCAGATCAATGAATTTACTTTTCGTTTCCGTTTTAAAAATACCTATTGCTTCAACATATGCATCGTTCACCCGGCAACCTTCAAACAAGCAGATATACAACTCGCCTTCCTTAATTTTTGGATGTACTGAGCTCTTATAGAGATGTTTGGCAATATTGATAGAGTTTTTATGAAACTTTTTTTCTTCTGCAAGAATTTCCAGGCAATAGTTATATACTTCATGATAATCGAGCGATGATGGATGATGAAAAGAGTACTTGTCCATATCCAGGCTGAATTTGCTCAAGAACGAATCATTGAGAATATACTTATCATTATCACTCAGATCTAAAGAGTTTTTTGAGCTGATGAATTCCTGTCCGTTTCCTTTGTTGCCCACGAAATGAACAGCAACTTTTTTTAGTGTAGCACTACCAAGATCCATATCAATTCAAAATTTAAAGCTTAAAGATGAAATCTATTTTATAGAGGGAATGTTTTTTCTCCTGCCTCTATACGGACATGAAGATAATTTTCCTTGGGCGGTATTGGGCATGAATACCCATCAGCATAAGCACAATAAGGGTTGTAGCATTTATTGAAATCGATCAGTACCCTGTTATTTATGATGTCTTTTATAGAAAGATCAATATACCTCCCACCGGCAAATGTTGTTTCATAATTTGTTTCATCATTGAAAGGAATAAAGAGATAATCTTTATGTGTGTCTTCTTTTATCAGATCAATGCTTTGATAAATATGTAGGATGTACTTTGTATCTCTTATTGTAAAGCTGATCGCGCCATATTCCCTGTAGGGCTTTTGCTTACCACTATGTGTTTGTATAAGGAATGGTTTGCTGTCTGGTGTCTCAGTGAATTCCGCCAATACACAATAATTACTATTCGGTTTATAAAAGCTCAGCGATTTTACTTGCCATTGCTTTATCGGGCTACGCTTGTCTTCCAGCAAATCTTTGGTGTATTGTTCCCGAAACTGAAGTATGCTATCCGCATACGACTGCCCATTAGTATGCAATGTGAGAACAAACAAACAAAAGAATAGAATAACCGATCTCATCTTAAAAAATTAAACCGCAAAGAAAGAAATGTGCTAAGCAATGCTTTTGTAACACAGTCTTACTTTGCGGCAGTAATAATTATTTCTCAGCACGCATTTGCGGGAAAAAGAGGACGTCCTGTATGGACACCTGGCCGGTCAGCAGCATAGCAAGGCGTTCAATACCAAACCCAATACCCGCAGTTGGCGGCATACCATACTCCAGTGCACGTAAAAAATCGTAGTCGATAAACATTGCTTCTTCATCGCCACGTTCCATCAATTTTACTTGGTCTTCAAAACGGGAGCGCTGCTCAATAGGATCATTCAGCTCGCTATATGCATTGGCAATCTCTTTGCCATTCACGATCAGCTCAAAGCGTTCTACAAGACCTTCTTTAGAACGATGCTTCTTTGTAAGCGGACTCATCTCAATTGGATAGTCTATAATGAACGTAGGCTGTATGTAGTGTTTTTCACATTTGCCTCCAAATATTTCGTCTATCAGTTTA
>Ga0209023_10002407_pt1 | contig 23411 bp, 26 predicted proteins | sample LakOneMetagenome_FD_187468 | JGI IMG/M metagenome (GOLD analysis project Ga0209023, IMG submission 187468) | Freshwater and sediment microbial communities from Lake Erie, Canada (SPAdes) (version 2) | ecosystem: Environmental > Aquatic > Freshwater > Lentic | place: Lake Erie, Canada... | reverse complement strand
GTCGATCGAAGCCCTGGAGGAGCGCCTGCACAAGCGCGGCACCGACGAGCCCCACATCATCACCCGCCGCCTGCTGGCCGCGGGCGGGGAGATCGCTCACGCTCCCGAGTTCGAATATGCTATCATCAACGAAGAGTTCAACGTCGCCTTGTCGGAACTGCAAGCGATCGTCAAGGCGACACGTTGCCGATTCGCCCAGCAGGCGGCGCGCAACGCCGACCTGTTTGCCCAGCTGGGAATCCACGCACAACAAGCAACGTAAGCGCGGCGCCGCAAGGCCGCCGCAAACTAGTCTATTCAGGAGTGACCATGGCCCGTATCACCATCGAAGATTGCCTCAAGAACATCCCGAACCGCTTCCAGCTGACCCTGGCCGCGACCTACCGCGCACGCCAGCTGCTGCAGGGCCACACCCCGAAGGTCGAAGCCAAGGACAAGCCGACCGTCGTCGCCCTGCGCGAGATCGCCGCCGGTAAAGTCGGCCTCGAAATGCTGAAGAAGGTGCCGATGTAATAGCCCTTCGGGGGGCCTGGTTTCGATATATCGATATTCTGTTATTCTGTGCCTACACTGGCTGATCGATATTACATATGAGTTTGTCTTCCCCGGATTCGACCCATCCAGGACCCCCTGCCCGCTCCAAGCGACCGGGCAAACCGCAAGACGCCGAGGTACCGGCGCCCGCGCCGGGCGTCGCCTCGGTCACGCAGCTCATCAACAAGCTGTCCGACTACCTCACCCCCGCCGAGCTCAAGAAAGTCAAGGAAGCCTACCGCTTCTCCGACGAGATGCACCTGGGGCAGGTCCGCAAGTCGGGTGAACCCTATATTTCCCATCCGATCGCCGTCGCGGAAATCTGCGCCGAGTGGAAGCTCGACGCCCAGGCCATCATGGCCGCCCTCCTGCACGACGTGATCGAAGACCAGGACGTCAAGAAGGACGAGCTGATCGAGCGTTTCGGCGCCCAGGTCGCCAACATGGTCGACGGCCTGTCCAAGCTCGAGAAGATCGAGTTCCAGAGCCAGATCGAAGCCCAGGCCGAGAACTTCCGCAAGATGCTGCTGGCCATGGCCTCGGACGTGCGCGTCATCCTGATCAAGCTCGCCGACCGCCTGCACAATATGCGCACCATGGGCGTGATGATCCCGGCCAAGCGCCGCCGCATCTCGCGCGAGACCATGGAAGTCTACGTGCCGATCGCCCACCGCCTCGGCCTGAACGACATCTACCGCGAGCTGCAGGACCTGTCCTTCTCGCACCTCTACCCGCTGCGCTACTACACGCTGGCCAAGGCCATCAAGGCGGCGCGCGGCAACCGCCGCGAGGTGGTCAAGAAAATCCTCGACACGGTCAAGAACCAGCTCACCACGGCCGGCCTGCAGGCCGAAGTCTACGGGCGCGAAAAGACCCTGTACGGCATCTATAAAAAGATGCGCAACAAGCACCTGTCCTTCTCGCAGGTGCTGGACGTGTACGGCTTCCGGGTGGTGGTCGACACGGTCCCGAACTGCTACGTGGCGCTCGGCACCCTGCACGCCCTGTACAAGCCGATGCCCGGCAAGTTCAAGGACTACATCGCGATCCGCAAGATCAACGGCTACCAGTCGCTGCACACCACCCTGATCGGCCCCTACGGCACGCCGGTGGAGTTCCAGATCCGCACCCAGGACATGCACCGCACCGCCGAAAGCGGCGTGGCGGCGCACTGGCTGTACAAGACCGGCGACTCGAACATGTCGGACCTGCAGCAGCGCACCCATGCCTGGCTGCAGTCCCTGCTCGACATCCAGCAGCAGACCGGCGACTCGGCCGAGTTCCTCGAGCACGTGAAAGTCGACCTGTTCCCGGATTCGGTTTACGTGTTCACGCCGAAGTCGAAGATCATCGCCCTGCCGCGCGGCGCCACCGCGCTCGACTTCGCCTACTCGATCCACACCGGCATCGGCGACCATACGGTCTCCGTGAAGATCAACAACGACCCGGCCCCGCTGCGCAGCGAACTGCACAACGGCGACATCGTCGAGATCGTGACCGATCCGGAATCGCGCCCGAGCCCGACCTGGCTGAGCTATGTCCGCACCGGCAAGGCGCGTTCCGCGATCCGCCACTACCTGCGCACCGTGAACGTGAACGAGTCGGTGGAGCTGGGACAGGAACTGCTGGCCGGGGCGCTGGCCGCCCGCAACATCGGCCCGGAACTGCCGCCCGCCACGATCGAAAAACTGCTGGCCGAATCCTCGGCCAAGTCGATGGAAGAGCTGTACGCCGACATCGGCATCGGCAAGCGCATGCCGGCCCTGGTGGCGCGCCACATCTTCGGCCTGATGGAAGGCGACCCGGAGCACATGCCGACGGCCCAGCCCATGCCCGCGAGCGACATCGACCCTGTCACCATCTACGGCAGCGAAGGCGTGTCGGTGCAGCTGGCGCCGTGCTGCCTGCCGATCCCGGGCGACGGGATCACCGGCCAGCTGCGCCGCGACCAGGGCCTGGTGGTGCACACCGAGGACTGCCTGCCGGCCAAGCGCATCCGCGCCAAGGAACCGGACCGCTGGATCGCCGTGCAGTGGGGCGAAGAGCTGAACCGCCGCTTCGACTGCCGCATCCGCCTGCTCATCAACAACGAGAAGGGCATCCTGGCCAGGGTCGCCGCCGAGATCGGCGAGTCCGACGCCAACATCACCTATGTGGGCATGGACGAGGACGACGAACACCTGATGACCCAGCTGCGCTTCACCATCCAGGTGAAGGACCGGGTGCACCTGGCCCAGCTGATCCGCAACCTGCGGCGCGTGGCGGGCGTCAACCGGGTCGAGCGCGAACGCTCGTAGACAGGCGAGCGGCGCGGCCTACGACCTCCTGGCCGAACGCTGGCGCGACGCCGCATTCAAGCAGGACAACGGGCTTGCGCTGCACCGGCGCGCCTTGTCCTTCCTGGACTTTCCGGTTTCCCTCGATGCAGGCGACGCCGGCCGGGCTCCACCAGGCGGATATCCGCGGTTGGCCGCTACCGCTTCATCACGGCCTGGGACAGCATCTGGCACGTGCCGCTGCGCGAGCAGCCTTCCGTGATGCTGAAACTGATGGAAGCATTGGCGCCGGGCGGCGTCTTCATCTTCTCGGCGGGAGGGCTGGATGTGGCGGGCGAGCACGTCGACGACACCATGGGGCCGCCGCTCCTCTACGCCACCCTAGGCATCCCGGGACTGCTGGCGCTCGTCGCAAGGGCCGGCTGCGTGCTGCGGCACCTCGAGTTCGACCAGCTTCCCGAAAAACATCTGGCCCTCGTGGCCCAGCGGCCCGCCTCTTTCTAGTGCCGGCGGCCGCCGGAGGCGGCGGGAACGAGTGCGGTGAAATCGAGCGTTTCGCCAGTGAGCAGCGTCGCCTCGTCGTGGCGGTAGCCGCTCAGCGCCGTGGCCAGCATGAGCGGCACTTCGAACAGCCAGTCCACCTCCGCCTCGTCGCCGCCGTCCTCGTCCTGGCTTGCCTTCATTTCGGTATGGATGGTGTCGAGGAGCACAGGCGCCGCGCCGTCCACCGCCAGGTGATACAGTCCCTGTTCGGCCAGATGAACGACGTCCCAGACCTTGGCGCCGTCCTTGTACAAAAAGGCGGCGCTTGCCATCACGTGCTCTTCCACCTGGCAGCCCAGCGCTTCGCATCCGCTGGACAAGCGCGCCATGCCGGGCGCCTGGGTGGCCGGGTGGGCCATGTCCTTGAAGAACAGCAGGTAAGCGCCTCCGGGCAGCGCAGCCCCGGATACCGCGCTGTCATTCGCCTCATCGGGCTCGCATGTGTCGGCCAGCCCGAGCTGGTCGAGGATGTCCTCTTTCGTCTTGCCCCGTACCATGATCCAGGCGATGGAATAGCCCATTGAGCGTCCTTTCGAGTGCTTGTATAAAGTAAGGCGCCAGTGTGGAGCAATCCACGGCGCCTTGCAATCGCAGGCAGGCTCGGCACGGCAGCGAGGAGCAGGCCGCCTGCGAAGCGAGGGCCAGCTGCCGGCTTCGAAGCGGCGCCCTAGCCGGCCAGGGCGGCGCGCTGGCGCTCTTCCTGCTCGCGCAGTTCAGGGGTCATCACGTCGCCGAAATCGTCCAAGTCGAAAATCTGGCGGATCTCGATCTCGGCCTCGCCGCCGAGCATGGGCATCGGCACCCGCTTGACCCAGTCGATGGCCTCTTCCTTCGACTTCACCTGCCAGATCCAGAATCCGGCCAGCAATTCCTTGGTCTCGGCGAAGGGGCCGTCGGTCACGCGCACGCCGCCGTCCTTGCCGAAATGCACCCGGGCGCCGCGCGAGGATGGATGCAGGCCTTCGCCGCCGACCATCACGCCGGCCTTGATGAGTTCATCGTTGAAGTTGCCCATGTCCTTGAGCAATTGCTCGCTCGGCATTTCGCCCGCTTCGCTGTGTTTATCCGCTTTCAGTAAAATCATGAATCGCATCGCATCCTCCGTCTAGTTGTCTGAATAATCGGCGTGATTGGTCCGCCTTTGACAGTACGACGATCGGGGCGGCGCGGATTCGACATGGCCGCCCTGTTTTTCCGGATTATTCCTGCAGCGGCGCCAGCGCGAGGATGGCGTCGAAGGCGGCGCAGGCCCCGGCGCAGGCATCCGCGATCGCTTGCGGGGTATGGACTTGCGTGCGCAAGGCCAGCAAGAAAACGCGCCAGCGCGGCCCCGGCCCGCCGTCCTCGCCGCGCAGGTAGCGCAGCGGGTGAGGGTCGAGGCGCGCCGAAAGGGCTTTGTAGAGCACGGACCCACCCAGCTGGGAGCCTTCGATCACGTAGGCAACGCCCCAACGGTAAGCGGGGCTGGCGTCCAGCGGCCAGGCAACGCCCGACCGCAGCGGCGGCACGTCCGGCATGCCGGGTTCGAGCAGGTCGGCCTGGATCAGCGCCAGGCGCGCCAGCGGCGGCAGCGACGGCTCCGCCTGCGGACCGTCGGCGAAGCCGGCCAGCCAGCTTTCCAGCGGCGCGAGCCAGTCGCGCACCATGCGCAGGTGGGCGGCGTAGTCGTCGAGGGTGGGATTGGGTGCGGAGAGCGGCAGGCCGCTGTCGAGCCGCTCGTGCCGTGAGGCGGTGGCAGTGCGCATTGCGGCAAGCACATCGGTGTCGCGCACGGCGTCGATGGGACGGTTCATGAGAGCGTGGTAAGCGGCGAATCGCCCATCTTACCAGCCATCCGTTTCAGTCCGTGACGGGCTCCGGATAATCGACCGCAAGAATCTCGAGCTCGTCGGTCCCGAGCGGCGTCTGCAGCGTGACGACATCGCCCTCGCGCCCCTTGGTCAGCGCGCGCGCCACCGGCGAGACCCAGCTGATCTTGCCCTTGAGCGGATCGAGCTCGTCGATGCCGACGATGGTCACGGTGTGCTCCTCGCCCGCCTTGTTCAGGTAGGTGACGGTGGCGCCGAAGAAGACCTGGTCGTTGCCGTAGTGCACACTCGGATCGACCACGAAGGCCGAATCCATGCGCTTGGTGAGAAAGCGGATGCGGCGGTCGATCTCGCGCAGGCGGCGCTTGCCGTAGATATAGTCGCCGTTTTCCGAGCGGTCGCCGTTCGAGGCCGCCCAGTGCACCACCTTCACCACCTCGGGCCGGTCGACGTCGATCAGCTGCAGGAGCTCGTCCTTGATGGCCTTGTAGCCGGCCGGGGTGATGTAGTTCTTGGCCCCGGCGGGGATGGCCTGGGCCAGCGCCAACGCGTCGGCGTCGTCGTCCTCGTTGTCGCTCTCTTTTACGAATGCCTTGTTCATGGGGCTTATTCTAACGGCAACCGGCGCCTTTCCGCCCATGCTTGCCGTATCATGCGCAGCATGAGACGAGCCCACCAGCGCCCCCGCCTGCTCGCGCCCCTGGTCTACCTGACGGCGCTGGTGCTGCTCGTCGAAGCCTGGACCTGGGATGCCGGCAGCCGCGCGGCAAGCCGCCTGGGGGCGTGGGCGCCCTTTCGCTGGCTGGAGGCGCGCATCCGCGCGCTGCCGCCCTGGGCCGCCCTCGCCGCCTTCGTGCTGCCCGGGCTGCTGCTGTTTCCCGTCAAGCTGCTGGCCCTGCTCGCCATCGCCCACGGCCACGCCCTGTCCGGGATCGCCGGCTTCGTCGCCGCCAAGCTGGGCGGCGCGGCGGTGGTGGCGCGCATCTATGTGCTGACCCTGCCGACCCTGCTCACCCTGGGCTGGTTCGCGCGCTGCCACGGCGGCTTCATGCGCTTCAAGGACCGGATGCTGCTTGCCCTGCGCGCCAGCAACTTCTGGCGCAGCACCCGCGCCCTGGTGGCCGCCATGCGCCGCAACGGCCGCCGCCTGCTGCGCCGCGCGGGCCGCCAGCCCAGCCACCTGGCGCGCGTGCTGCGCCGCTTCACCACCCGCTTCCGGGCGCGCCGGCAGGCGCGCCGCCAGGAACACCTCGAGAACGAACGCCCATGAGCCCTTCTCCCCTGCTGGCCGCCGAAATGCAGGGCGCCGCCTCCGAAATCTACCTGCTCGACGCCGCCAGCCTGGCCGTGGTCGACGCCAACCAGGCGGCGCGCCTGAACCTGGGCATGGATGCGGGCGAGCTGCAGGCGCGCGACTTCCACGCGATCGCCCCCGGGCTGGGGCGCGCCGAGCTGGCGCAGCTTCTCGCTGGCCTGGGCGAGGAAGTCGGCGCCCAGGTCGGCATCCGCGCGCACTTGCAGCGCGCAAACGGCAGCCGCTATCCGGTGAAATTGACCTTCCTGCGCATCGTGCGCGACGGCCACGCCCTGCTGCTGGCGATCGCCGACGACCTCAGCCTGCAGGACGCCGCCGCCCAGGCGCTGGCCCAGTCACAGGCGCGCTTCGATGCGGTGGTGCGCAATACCCCGGGCCTGGTCTACCAGTTCCTGCTCTACCCGGACGGCCGCATGGCCTTCCCCTGGCTGAGCGATGGCTGTTCGGCCCTGCTCGGCCTGTCGAGCCTGGAACTGCAGCACGACGCCACCCTGTTCGAAGGCCTGATCCTGCAGGAAGACCGCAAGGGCTACCTGGACTGCATGCATGCCTCGCGCGACGCCTTGTCGGGCTGGAACTGGGAAGGCCGGATCTGGATCGATGCCTGGAAGGACATCAAGTGGATCAACCTGCGCGCCACGCCCCACCTGGTCGAGGGCGGCGCCGTGCAGTGGGATGGCATCATGAGCAACATCACGGCGAGCAAGCTGGAGCAGGAGGAAGTGCTGCGCTCGCGCGCCCGGCTGGCCGAGCTCACCGAGCACATCGAGCAGGTGAAGGAGCAGGAGCGCACCCGCATCGCGCGCGAGATCCACGACGACCTGGGCGGCAACCTCACCGCCATCAAGATGGCCCTGTCGATGCTGGCCGCGCGCCTGCCCGACAGCCAGCCGCAGCTGCTGGAAAAGGCGAACTACCTCGACGACCTGGTCGACCGCACCATCGAGGCGGTGCACCGCATCTCGCTCGACCTGCGCCCGACCATGCTCGACCTCGGCATCGTCGCCGCGCTGGAATGGCAGGCGCGCGAATTCGAGAAGCAGATGGGGATCGCCTGCGTGTTCCGCGGCCCCGATGAAGACGTCAATCTCGACGACGACCACACGGCCGCGCTGTTCCGGATCTTCCAGGAAGCGCTGACGAATATCGCCAAGCATGCCGGCGCCACCCGGGTGACGGTGTCGCTGCGGCGCCAGCGCGCCCACCTGACCCTCGGCATTTGCGACAACGGCCGCGGCATCCAGGCTGCCGACCGCCTCAAGCCCCATTCCTTCGGCCTGCGCGGCATGAGCGAGCGGGCCAAGGCGCTGGGCGGCACGCTGGCCTTGTCGGCGGGGCCCGGAGGTGGCACGATGGTGACTATCAAGATCAGGCTGGCGAGCACCAGTGCAAAAGAAGAATGAGTGACAAAGCAACAGCAACGATTCGCGTGTTCATCGCCGACGACCACGCGATCGTCCGCGAAGGCCTGAAGCAGATCCTGGCCGAGCAGGGCGACATCATCGTGGCCGGCGAGGCGGAGACCGGCCTGGATGCCATCAAACTGGTCGGCAAGGCCAGGCTGCACGTGATGCTGCTCGACATCTCCCTGCCCGACCGCAACGGCATCGAGGTGCTCAAGCAGGTGCGCAAGGACAAGCCCGAGCTGGCCGTGCTGATGCTGTCCATGCACCGCGAGGACCAATACGCGATCCGCGCGCTCAAGGCCGGCGCGGCCGGCTACATGACCAAGCAGAGCGCGCCGAAGGAACTGGTCACGGCGATCCGCCAGGTGGCCGCCGGCCAGAAATACGTGAGCGCCGCCCTGGCCCAGACCCTCGCCGCCCAGATCGGCGAAGACCACGAGACGCCGCTGCACGACAGCCTCTCGGACCGCGAATACCAGACCCTGACCATGATCGCCTCGGGCATGTCGGTCAGCGACATCGCGCGCGAGCTGTCGCTGTCGGTCAAGACGGTGAGCGAATACCGGGCGCGGCTGCTGGTGAAGATGAAGCTCAAGAACAGCGCGGAACTGACGCATTACGCCATCCGCAACGGGCTGGTCAGTTAGGATCCCACGGATGGTGTTGTTGTAAAGCAGGATTGCGGGCATTTGTTACTGTTTTTTAATTGATGGTTGGCAAGAAAGCTGCTTATCATGTCGTCAGCCCGCAATTTGCGTCATTACAGCCATGTCCATCACGTCGTCCCCCTCGCCCGTCACGCCCACCTTGAACCCCGCTGACATCGCCCGCGAAGCCTTCCGCCGCCTGGCGACGCGCCGCATCGCGCCGACGCCGGACGCCTACCGCGCCATCTACGACGAGATCGCCGGCACGCCACCGGCGCCAGCCGCCCCGGCAGCCGCCGCAGCAGATCATGGCGCCGCCGAGGTGCTGTCCACCTTCGCCCGCAAGCTGGCCGACACTCCCGGCGAGGTGTCCGAATACGGCCGCCGCCTGGTGCGCGCGGCAAAAACGGAAGACTGGACCGGCTACGCCCAGGCCCTGAGCCAGGTGGCCGAACGGCACCTGCGCCGCAACACCCCGGTGATGGCGCTGGGCGACGAGGATCCGGACGCGCGCCACCTGCGCGAGATGCTGGGCCGCGCCCTGGCCTATGCCCTGGCCACCCTGCTGGCGGGCGACCCGCAACAGGTGGCGGAAGCCGAATCGCTGGGCGCCGCCGTCAAGGTCGCGCGCGGCGACACCGAGATGGCCGAACTCTCCAGCCGCCTGAAGCAGCTGTGCTACCAGATCGAGCTGCGCAGCGGCGACTCGGCCGAGGAGCGGGAACTGCTGCTGCGCCTGTTCCGTTTGCTTCTCGACAACGTCACCGAGCTGCTCGACGACGACAGCTGGATGCGCGGCCAGATCGCCGCCGTGCAGGACCTGATCGCCGGGCCGCTGGACGCGCGCGCGCTGGAAGACGCGACGCGCAGCCTGAAGGACGTCATCCTCAAGCAGGGCCAGTTGCGCCACAGCATTTCCGACGTGCGCGCCACCATGAAGAACATGATGATGACCTTCATCGACCGGCTCGGCTCGGTGGCGGCGTCGACCGGCGACCACCATGCGAAGCTGGCCGGCTACTCCGAGCGCATCGGCCGCGCCGCGAATATCGGCGAACTCAACGAGGTGATGGACGAGGTGCTGCGCGAGATGCGCGCGGCCCAGGACGAGGCGCTGGCCTCGCGCGACCGGATGGTACAGGTGCACCAGGAAGTGCAGGAAGCCGAGGAACGCATCCGCGCGCTGGAATCGGAACTCCAGCACATGAGCGAACTGGTGCGCGAAGACCAGCTCACCGGGAGCCTGAACCGCCGCGGCCTGGACGACGTGTTCGAGCGCGAGAGCGCGCGCGCCGACCGCCGCAACACGCCGCTGTGCGTGGCCATGCTCGACCTCGACAATTTCAAGAAGCTCAACGACACCTACGGCCACCTGGCCGGCGACGGCGCCCTGAAGCACCTGGTCAAGGTGGTGCGCGACACCCTGCGCTCGATGGACGTGATCGCCCGCTTCGGCGGCGAGGAATTCCTGATCCTGCTGCCCGAGACCACCGTCGACGCGGCCGCGGCGGCCATGGTGCGCGTCCAGCGCGAGCTGACCCGCCACTTCTTCATGCACGACAACGAGAAGATGCTGATCACCTTCTCTTGCGGCGTGGCCCTGCGCCACCCGAACGAGGACCAGGCCAGCCTCACGGTGCGCGCCGACCGCGCCATGTATCAGGCCAAGAACAGCGGCAAGAACCGCGTCGTCGTCGCCGAGTAAGCCGGGCCCTTGCCTCCTCAGGCCTTGGCAAGCAGGCGGTATTCCTCGGCACGCGCCGTGTCGCCGAGACTCTCGTAGAACACCGCCAGGTTGTGGGCGGCCAGGTAGGAACCGCGGCCGCGCACCGTGCCGTCGAGCCCGGGCTGCTCGCCGATTTCCAGGCAGCGCAGGAAACTTGCTTCGACCATCGGCAGCAGTTCGCCGGCTGCGTCCGGGTTGAGGGTGGCCCAGTCCAGCAACAGGTCGCCCAGCGCGAAATAATAGTCCGGCGATTGCGGCCAGTTCGGCATCTCCTGGTCGGCCAGGTGGATGGCAGCTTCGTGCTGTCCTGCCTTTTTCATCGAAAAGAGGGTGCGCACCACCAGGTCGTGGCGGTAGGGCGCTTCGCCTCCCGCCTGTGCGAGCGCGCCAAGGTAGTTCGGGACTGCTGCGGCGAACTCGCCCTCGACTTCGTGGTTCTTGCCGAGCTGATACAACAGATACGGGTCGCCAGGCGCCTCTTCCAGCGCGCGCAGCAGCAAGCCGGCGTTACGTCCGCGCTTGCGCGCCAGCCCTGCTTGGCGGTAGCCATCGTGATGCACTGCGAGCGCTAGGCGGCGGCGTGGCAGACTCGACACCGGCTGCTCATGCACCCGGCCCGCGTAACGCACCTCACGGGGCAGCAGCCGCGCAAGCCACGATACCGAATGCTCGACCCGCCCCTGCAGGTCGAATTCGCTAGCCACCGGCAGCAATCCGATGACCGGCGGACCGGCCAACACCTCGTCCAGCGCCGCGCGGGAAGCGTCCTCCAGCCACTCGTCGGCGTCGAGCACCAGGTTCCAGGCCGACGAGGAATGGCCGAGCGCGGCATTGCGCGCCGCCGCGAAATCGTCGCACCAGGTGAAATGGTGGACTTGCGCGCCGTGGCTGCGCGCGATGTCGGGCGTCGCGTCGCTCGAGCCGGTATCGAGCACAACGATCTCATCGACGAGGTCGCGCGCGGATGCCAGGCAGCGCGCGATGGTTGCGGCCTCGTCGCGCACGATCATGACCAACGCCAGTTGTTTCATCTACATTCTCCCATTCTGTACGGCTCTTGCGCCAGCCGCTGCCCGGACATTATACGCGCGGTGCCAGCCGTAGTTCCCCTATTGCAAGGCAGCGCCGGGCGCATTTGATTTGCAATATGGCATGAATTCCATTGTGCATGAAATAAGCGCCGAAAAAAAATCAAAAATTTATGCATCCAGCTCTCAACTTTTTCCAGAAGACACCGTTACCAGCTTCAACAGCGGTTTGATTGCCTCAGAACAACGACGCAGACCCATGTGACCAGCGGCACGCAGCCCACCCCTATCAGCAAGTTTGGAGAACAAACATGGCCAACGTCATCAATACCAACATCTCGTCCCTCAACGCTCAACGCAATCTGTCGACCTCGCAGTCCTCGCTGGCAACTTCGCTGCAGCGCCTGTCGACCGGCCTGCGCATCAACAGCGCCAAGGACGACGCCGCCGGCCAGGCGATCTCGACCCGCATGACCGCCCAGATCAACGGCATGCAGCAAGCCAGCCGCAACGCCAACGACGGTATTTCGATGTCGCAGACCGCTGAAGGTGCGATGGGTTCGATCAACGACATCCTGCTGCGCATGCGTGACCTGTCGGTGCAATCCTCGAACGGCACCAACGGCACTACTGAACGCGCCACCATCCAGAACGAAGTCGACCAGCTGTACCAGGAAATCGACCGTATCTCGGGCAGCACCGACTTCAACGGCCTCAAGCTGCTGGACGGTTCGGCCAAGAACAACAGCTTCCAGGTGGGCGCAAACGCCGGCCAGACCATCTCGTTCGGCATTAATGAAGTGTCGACCAAAGCGATGTCGCTCAATAGCGGCACCGCACTGGGCGACGTGAACGGCGGCCGTGTCACGGGTGGAACTGCTGTTACTGGCGATCTGCTCATCAATGGCAAGAAGGTTGAATTCCCGGTCGATGCGGCAGGTCCCCCTGCGACCGTTGCTCCCAACTCGCCGAAAGAGTATGCAGATGCCATCAACGCCAGCACCGGCCTGACCGGCGTCACCGCGAAAGCATACAACGCGGTAAGCGGCGCTAGCGGCGCCAGCGGCGTCACCTCTGGGCTGACCATCAAGGTCGATGGAGCGGATGGCAGCGCTGGCACTGCAATCACAATCGACGGCACGTCGAGCATGTCCGACCTGGTCGACAAGATCAACAAGCAAGTTGGCGGCATCACTGCCTCGATCGGCAAGGATGGCGGTCTGTCGATGACCAATGAAACCGGCGCCAAGATCACGATCGGCGGCAACGTCGCCGGTTCCGGCCTGAAGGCTGACGCTGCCGGCAACCAGGGTTACCTGTCGCTGACCAGCGCGAATGGCAGCCCGATCACGCTGAGCAGCCAAAACGGCGCGGCAAAACTGAACCAGTTCGGCTTCAATGCCAGCACTGGTGCGGGAACCGTGACGGCCGGAAGCACGGTCGCTACTGCCGCCGATTTAGGCGCCACCACCACGGCCATCAATGCAACGCAGAGCAAACTGCTCGAGACCGACACAATCAAGATCAATGGTGTCGCGATTGGTACCAGCGGCGCCAGCGCCAGCGAGAAAGCTGCTGCGATCAATGCAGTAAAGGACAAGACCGGTGTGACCGCGTCGGCGTCGACGACGGCGTTCCTGAGTTTGAACTCCACACCAGCCGCCTTCACGATCAACGGTGTATCGATCGCTGCAGCTGCTGGCGACGATACCGCAAAAATCGTCGAGAGAATCAACGGGATGGGTATTTCGGGCATCACTGCATCGGCCGACGATACCACCGGCAAGCTGAAGCTGAGCTCGTCGACTGGCAGCGACATCATGATCGGCGCTTCCGCCTATATCACCGCCGTTGGCACCGATGCCAGCAAGCCTGGCACCGCACCGGCCACACCTACCGGCTTCGTCGCCATCCGCGGCGAACTGAAGTTGTCGGGCGAAAACGGCGCCGCCGTGCGCATCGAAGGCGAAGCAACCGGCGTGGCTAAGCTGGGCCTGGTGGCCCAGGGCGGCAGCGACGAAACCGTCGGCGGCAAGCTGGACGTGACCACCCAGGCCAATGCCCAGTCGGCGATCGCCCGTATCGACAAGGCAATCTCCTACGTCGCCGAGCAGCGCGCCACCATGGGCGCCGTGCAGAACCGCCTCAGCACCACCATCTCGAACCTGGCGACCTCGACCGAGAACACCACCTCGGCACGCAGCCGCATCCAGGATACCGACTTTGCGACGGAAACGGCCAACATGACCCGCGGCCAGATCCTGCAGCAGGCCGGCACCGCGATGCTCGCCCAGGCGAACTCGCTCCCGAACGGTGTCCTGTCGCTGCTGCGCGGTTAATTCGCCTCTAGCGGCCTGACGCCAGATGCCCGGCCGGAACCTTCCGGCCGGGCTTTTTTCATTAAAGGGACGACATGGAAATCCGACCACTTCCAAGCACGCTCACACTACCCGCCACCAGCATCGAACGGGATCCGGCTAACGCGCCGGCGGCGCCGGCCACCGCTTCCGCAACGGCACGCGTCAAGGCTGCGGGCGCCGCGGAAGAACCCGGCACTGGCCTGAAGCAGGCGGTCGAGCGCATCAACGCCTCGCTCCCGCCCTCGAACCAGGGCATCGAGTTCGCCATCGACGAAGACAGCGACCGCGTGATTGTCAAGGTTGTCGACCGGGAAACCCGCGAAGTGCTGCGCCAGATGCCTACACAAGAGGCGCTCGACATCGCCAAGGCGCTCGACCGTACCCAGGGCCTGCTGATCAAGCTCGAAGCCTGAATTGCCGGCTGGCTTGCCGGCGGCAAGAATTAACCGGTAAAAGCGTCTCTGTCATACGGATTGGCCCGCCTATCGGCCCGGTATATTGCTCACCTATTGGAGGAAACCATGCCAACCATTACATCCGCAGGCATCGGGTCGAACCTGGACGTTGAAGGACTGGTCACCCAGCTGATGGCGATCGAGCGCCAGCCGCTGACCAAGCTCGCCGCGAAGGAAGCCAGTTACCAGGCCAAGCTGTCCGCGTTTGGCACGCTCAAGTCCGCGTTGTCCGAGTTCCAGACTGCCGCGCGCGCGCTGAGCACGCCGACCCAGCTATCGCCGCTGAAATTCAACGTCGCCGACGCGACCGTGCTGAGCGCCAGCAGTGGCGCGGCCGCGGGCGCGGTCTCGGGCAACTACGATATCGAAGTCAAGCAGCTGGCCCAGCCCCAAAAACTGATCAGTTCGGCATCCTACGGCGCCACCACCGACGCGGTAGGCAAGGGCACGCTCACGATCTCGCTCGGCAGCTATGCGGAGGATGGCAGCTTCACGTCCGACAGTGCCAAGACGCCCGTCAAGATCACGGTCGACAACAGCAACAATTCCCTTGCCGGCGTGCGCGACGCGATCAACGCTTCCAATGCCGGCGTCACCGCCAGCATCATCAACGACGGCAATGGCAACTACCTGTCGCTGAGCTCGAAGACCACTGGCGCGACCAGCGCGATGAAGATCGAGGCGACCCCGTTCGAGAACGCCGATCCGGATGCGACGCCGTCGCTGTCGGCGCTCGCCTATAGCGGCCCATCGGGCACCGGCATGCGCCAGACGACGGCCGCGGCCGACGCCATCATCTTCGTCGACTCGATCAAGATCACCAAGCCGAGCAACACCATCACGGACGCGATCCAGGGTGTCACGCTGAATCTCGCCAAGACCACGGAGACCGGCGTTACCACCAGGCTCACACTGGAGCGCGACACCTCGGCCGTGCGCAGCGCCATCGAATCCTTTGTCAAGTCGTACAACGGCCTGAGCAAGCAAATGGCCGATGCCACCGCCTACGACGCCTCGACCGGCAAGGCGGCCGTCCTCAACGGGGACAGCACGGTGCGTTCGATCCAGAGCCAGCTGCGCGCCATCATGGGCGGCATGGTCACGGGCGCAACGCCCGGCGCGGCCAGCCTGCCGGACATCGGCATCACCACCCAGCGCGACGGCAGCCTGGCCATCGATTCGGCCAAGCTGACGGCGGCCCTGAACGATCCGAACAAGGACATGGCCGCGCTGTTTGCCAGCAGCGGCACCAACAAGGGCGTCGCGTCCCAGCTCGACACGGCGGTGGGCCGCATTTTGAGTCCGGTCGGCACCCTGCCGACCCACACCAAGAGTTTCAGCGAGTCGATCAAGGACATCGACAAGCAGCGCACCGCCATGAACGTCCGCCTTGCCGCGACCGAACAACGAATCCGCGCCCAGTTCTCGGCGCTCGACAAGACCATTGCCAGCATGACCAGCACCAGCAACTACCTGATGCAGCAGCTGGCAAGCCTGGCAAACCTCAGTTAATCCCAATAAGGAATTCGACATGTTTGGATCCAACAACCGTAACGGCGCCAACGCCTACGCCAACGTGGGCGTGGAGACCGGCGTCATGGCCGCCAATCCCCATAAGCTGATCGTGATGCTGTTCGAGGGCGCGCTCGCCGCCTTGTCGTCGTCCCTGGTGCACATGAAGGCGAAGCGCATCGCCGACAAGGGCAAGGCGATCTCGAAAGCCATCACGATCATCGACAACGGCCTGCGCGCCAGCCTGGACAAGGAAGTCGGCGGCGACATCGCCCTCAACCTGGATGCGCTGTACGGCTTCATGAGCGAGCGCCTGCTGCAGGCCAACCTGAACAACTCCACGGAAATCATCGAGGAAGTCATGAAACTCCTTGGCGACCTGAAGGAAACTTGGGAGAAGATCGCTCCCGCGGCGCCTGCGGCGGCAGCAGCGGCAGCCCCGGTCGCGGCACGTCCACAAGCAGCAGGCTATGACACCCTCGGCCCACGCACCTCCGCATTTGCGAGCGCATGATGATGAACGGCGATGAAGTGATCTCGATGTACGAATCGGTATGCGAGCTGACCGGCAAGATGCTGGCCGCGGCGCAATCGGGCAACTGGGACGACCTGGTGGAACTGGAGTCGCGTTGTGCGAACCACGTGCAAGTGCTGCGCGATGGCGAAGCCATGGCGCGCCTCACCGGCGAGCGGCGCTCACGCAAGGTAGCCATCATCCAGAAGATCCTGGCGCACGACCGCGCGATCCGCGACCTGACGTCTCCCTGGATGGCCAAGCTCGGCGCCATGATGCAGAGCACGGGCGCCGAGCGCAGGTTGGTCGCCGCCTACGGTGCCTGAAGCTCACGCCGGGGGAACCCCGGCGTGGCCAAACGCCTTCGTCCCTGCCGCGAGCGATGTCTCTTTCTGACAGCAAGTCCGCACTCCAGGTCGGCCGCATCGCGCCCGCATACGGCGCCGCCGATCCGCGCCAGCAGGCCCACCAGCGCGCCCTTGCCCCCCTGCTGGGCAAGGCGCTGCACGGCGAAGTCCTCGCCAAACTGACCGACGGCAGCTTCGTCGTCAAGGTCGCCGACATCCCCACCCGCATGCTGCTCCCGCCCGGGGCCAGGGTCGGCGCCGACGTGCCCCTGACCCTGGTCGCGTTGCAGCCGCGCCCGACCTTCCAGATCGGCGCCGGCACGCCCGTGTTCAGCGAAGCCGGACCGCCCCTGCCCGAGGGCGCCGATCCGGCCAGGGCGCCGCTCCTCATGCGCGAAGGCGCCACGGCCGCCGGCATCACGCGCGCCACCGCCCTGCTGCAGGCCGCGGCGGCCGGCGCAGCCAGTCTGGCGGACGGCGCGGAAAGCCGGCACACCACCCTGAGCCGCACCGGCCAGGCCATCGGCGGGGTCCTGGCGGCCGCCGCCAAGGCCGAGGCGCCGCAGACGGCGGCGCTCGGGCGCACGTCCGTCGTCGCCGCGGCCGGCCTCGATGCCGCCAGCATCGCCCAGGGCCTGCGGCAGGCCGTGGGAAAAAGCGGCCTGTTCTACGAATCGCACGTGGCCGAGTGGGCCCAGGGTGCGCGCGCGCTCGCCGATTTGAACGCCGAACCGCAGCAGCAGGCGGCGCGCGAAGGCCAGCGCCCGCTTCCGACGGACCCGGCCACGGCCCAGTTCATCAACCTCCAGCTGGCCACCCAGGAGCAGGCGCACCTGAGCTGGCAGGGCAATCTGTGGCCGGGCCAGCCGATGCAGCTCGATGTGCAGCGCGATATCGCGCACGAGCAGGAGGGACAAGCGGACGGCGACGAGGCCTCGGCGCGCGCCTGGCACAGCCGCCTGCGCCTCACCTTCCCCGGCCTGGGCGACATCGATGCGCGCCTGACCCTGGTCGGCGGCGCCCTGCAGCTGCGCGTGTCCGCCGGCGAGGACAGCGCCGCCCTGCTGCGCCACAACCGGCCGAGCCTGGCCGGGGCGCTGGACGCCGCCGGCACGCCGCTGGCCGCATTCGAGGTGCGCGGCAGCGGCGAACAGGACAAGGGCAAGCCGTGAACGCGCCCCGGGACAAGCGGCGCCAGAGCGCCGTCGCCCTCGCCTATGGCAAGGGCGATCCGGCGCCGAAGGTCGTGGCCAAGGGCCAGGGCCTGGTCGCCGAACAGATCATGCGCAGGGCCAGGGAAGCCGGCGTCTTCGTGCACGAATCGAAGGAACTGGTCCAGCTCCTGATGGGCGTGGACCTCGACCGCGAGATTCCGCCCGCCCTGTATCGCGCAATTGCGGAACTGTTGGCGTGGCTATATCATATTGAGTCGGCTCAAAAACAGGGAGCGCCCCTGCCGCCCCCGCCCGATCCGACGCCCCACCTCAATCTGGACGATGCGGCGCAGGCCGATACAAGCAATGAATAATCAGGAACTGGAGAACTGGCACGACTACGAGGTGGAGTCGCGCCGCGAGATTGTTGCCCTGCTGCGCCAGATCGGCGAAAAGAAGCAGCTGATCCGCATGCTGGTCAAGGGCGAGGCCGAGGTGTGCGTCACCACCATCCTCGAAGTTGACCCGGACAGCAATACCATCGTGCTGGACCGTTCCATCGACCGCGAGCAGAACGAACGCATCGCCGCCGCCGGCCAGGTGCGCTGCGAAACCTACCTCGACAAGATCCGCATCCTGTTCACGGCCGGAGGGGTGGCCCCCACCCTGTTCGAGGGCAGCGCCGCGCTGCGCGCCGACATCCCCGGCACCCTGATCCGCCTGCAGCGCCGCGAGTTCTACCGCATGGAGACCCCGGTGTCGAATCCGGTGCGCGCGATCCTGCCGCTGCCGGCCGAACTGGGCCTGGGCAGCGCCGTGTTCCCGCTGCACGACATCAGCTGCGGCGGCGTCTCCGTGCTGGACCACAAGAACCAGCTCAGCACGGTCATCGGCGAAAACCTGCCGAACTGCCGCATCGAGCTGCCCGAGATCGGGCCGGTAACGGTAACGCTGCAGATCCGCAACTCGCTCGACATGACCATGCTGAACAACAAGACCAGCCGCCGCATCGGCCTGCAGTTCATCGGCATGTCGCGCGGCGGCGACGCCGCCGTGCAGCGCTACATCACCAAGCTCGAACGCGAGCGCAATGCCCGCCTGGCCGGCCTGGCCTGAGTTCCGCGCGGCTCTACGTATTGCTACGTAGCAAGGCTGGCGCTCGCCAGCAAGTTGTTTCGGCTACACTACGCGACTCCGTTTACGACGATGTCGATGTCCATGCCGACCAGCCTTCCCACGCCCGAGCACTTCGCCGCCGCCTTTGCCCAGTCCGCCGTAGGCATGGCCCTGGTCGGATTGCAGGGTCGCTGGCTGGACGTGAACGCGGCGTTGTGCGCCATGCTCGGCTACCGGCGCGAGGCGCTGCTGGAACTCACCTTCCACGATGTCACCCACCCCGAGGACCTGCCGCGGGACCTGGCGCATACCCAGCGGATCCTGGCCGGCGACATCGCATCCTTCCAGCTCGAGAAGCGCTACTGCCGGCCGGACGGCGCCATCGTCTGGGGCCTGCTGAGCGTCACGCTCAGCCGCGGCGCGGACGGCGCGCCCCACTGCTTCATCGTGCAGGTCGTCGACATCACGGCGCAAAAGCACGCGCTGGAGGAACGCGACGCCCTGTTCGCGCTGTCGCCCGACCTGCTGGCGATCAGCACGCCCGAGGGCTACCTGGTCCAGGTCAATCCCGCCTGGCGCGAGCTGCTCGGCTGGGAGGACGCCGCCCTGAAGGCGCATCCCTTCTACGAACTGCTCCATCCCGACGACGTCGCGTCCACCCGCGAGATCGTGCAGCGCATGGCGGGCGGCGGCCAGGTGCGCGGCTTTCGCAACCGTGTCCGCCACGCCGCAAATGGCTGGCGCTGGATCGAATGGAGCACCCGCATCGCCGCCAACGGCTGCATGTTCTGCTCGGGGCGCGACGTCACCGAGCAGATCGAGAACGAGGCGCGCCTGCGCGGCCAGGAACAGAAGATCCGCCTGCTGATCGAACACGCCAACGACGCCTTCCTCGGCATGGACCGGCATGGCCTGATCACCGAATGGAACCGCCAGGCCGAGACCACCTTCGGCTGGCGCGCGGAGGAAGCCATCGGCCAGCCGATGGCCGAATTACTGGCCCCGCCCCGGCTGCGCCAGGCCCACCTGGACGGCGTGGCGGCCTTCCTGCGCGCCGGCACACGCGATGCGAGGAAGCGCGTGGAAGTGCCGGCGCTGCGCAAGGACGGCAGCGAGATCCTGGTGGAGTTCACGGTCGGCGTGGTGCCGATCGACGGCGAGCCCTATTTCCACGCTTTCCTGCGCGACGTCTCGAAGCAGCGCCGCATGTCCGACCAGCTGCACTACCGCGCCACCCACGACTTCCTCACCGGCCTGCCGAACCGCTACGAGTTCATGAACCTGCTGCAGCGCGCCCTGGCGCTGCCCGGCGCCGCGCCGGCCCTGCTGTTCATCGACCTGGACGGCTTCAAGGCGGTCAACGACATCCGCGGCCACGAGACCGGCGACACGGTGCTGATCGAGTTCGGCCGCCGCCTGCTCGCGGCGGTCCAGGAGCGCGGCCAGGTGGCGCGCCTGGCGGGCGACGAGTTCGTGGTCCTGCGCGAGACGGGCGACGGGGCCGAGGCGCTGTGCGCCGCCATCCTGGACGCCGCCGTCCAGCCTTATTCCCAGCTGGACGGACGCACGCCGCTCGGCGCCAGCATCGGGCTGGCGATCGGCGCCACCGGCGAAGGCGTCGACACCCTGCTGGCGCGGGCCGACGCGGCGATGTACGCGGCCAAGAACGCGGGCAAGAACCGCTATGCCTTCGGGCGGCGCGGCGAGTGGACGGTGCGGCCAAGCCGGGACTGAGATTTTTTCCGGCGCATGTCACACCCTGCGCGGCTGGCTCGTCTTGCAGGCATGGAGGGCGCACGGTGCGCCTTCCGCCATTCTTGACAAGGACCCGCATCATGAGCCAAACCGCCCGCATCAACCTCTTCACCCTGGCGCCGAACAACCTGAAGGCGATGATCGCCTTGTCCACCTCCACCAGGAACAGTTCGCTGGGCGCGCGCCTGGTGGAACTGGTGCAGCTGCGCGTCTCGCAGGTGAACGGTTGCGGCGTGTGCGTCGACATGCACTGGCGCGACCTGGTCAAGCAGGGGTGTGAACCGCGCCACCTGAACGCCCTGAGCGCCTGGCGCGAAGCGCCCTTCTTCAGCGCGCGCGAACGCGCCGCCCTGGCCTGGGCCGACGCCGTCAACGCCCTGCCCGGCCGCGACGACACGGACAGTGCCTGGCCCGCCCTGCGCGAGCATTTCAGCGACACGGAGATCGCGGAACTGGCTTACGCGATTGCCGCCATCCGCGGCTGGAATGCGATCAACCTGAGCCTGCGCAACCCGCTGCCGGAACATCCGGCGCCGCGCATGTAAGCGGCAGGTTCAGAGCTGGATCGGGGACCCCGCCCCAGGGCGGATCAGGCCGCGCTGGGCCGCCACCACCACAGCGTGGGTGCGCGCGGTGGCGTCGAGCTTGCTCATCACGCCCTTGACATGGGTTTTCACGGTGCCCACGCCGATGCCCAGCTTGCGGGCGATCGACTTGTTGCAGCAGCCTTGCGCCAGCAGTTGCAGCACGTCGGTCTCGCGCCCGGTGAGCGCCTCGCGGGTCAGGCTGTCGGCCACGCTGCGCGTCATCGATTCGCTCAGGTAGCGCTGGCCGCGCACGAGCAGGTCCACCGCGTGCGCCAGTTCGTCCGGGCCGCAGGATTGCGGCAGGTAGCCGGCCACCCCGGCGTCCATGGCCAGGCGCACTTCCCATTCCTTGTCGAACTGGGTCACGACCAGCACCCCGGGCCCGTGGCCGGCGCCCCCGGTCTGGCGCGCCAGCGCAACGCCGTTGTCGTAGTCGGTCACCAGCACGCGGGCGACGCGCTGCGCCTCCGGCTGGCGCAGGTGGGAAGTGACGCGCAGTCCGGGCTGCTCGGCCAGGACTGCGTGAATGCCGACCGTCATGATCGGATCGGCATGCATGATATGGATGGCGGTAGAAAGTGCTTGCATGTGCATACTCCTGCATCTGGCAGCGGACAAGGGCGCGGCCTCGCGCGGTCCCGCCTGCCGACATATTGAAACGGCAAGAACGGGAAGACAAGTAATCGTTTGTAATTGCTGGTCTATATGCATGCCGGGCGGTGGCGGGGGCAATGCGGTATACTCCCCCGATGCGCCTGACTTCCTTTACCGATTACACGCTGCGGACCCTGCTCCACCTGGGCAGCAATCCGGGCCGCCTGGTGACCATCCAGGAAATCGCGGACCTGCACAGCATCTCGAAAAACCACCTGATGAAGGTGGTCCACGAGCTGGGCCGCAACGGCGTCATCGAGACCATCCGCGGCCGCAACGGCGGCTTCCGCCTGGCGCACAAGCCCGAGGACATCAATATCGGCGCCGTCGTTCGCCAGAGCGAGAGCGACTTCTACATGGCCGAGTGCTTCGACCCGAACGGCAGCCCCTGCGGGCTGGTCAAGGCCTGCGCCCTCAAGGGCGTATTGAGCAACGCCACGGCGGCCTACCTGGCCGAGCTCGATCGCCACACCCTGGCGTCCCTGCTGCCGGAACCGGCCCCGCGCGACGGCGCGATTCCCGTCACCTTCCACCGCAAGGAAGAGCAGGCGGCCTGAGCCGAGGCGGCCTCTGCCCTCATGCGGCCTTTCCTTCCAGTTCAAAACTGTCGTCGCAGGCGCCGCAGGCGCAGGCGGAATTCACCCGTGTCGCGCCGTCCGGCGTCCGCCCTGGCGCAAGCAGGATGACGGCGCGGCAGCGCGGGCAGCGGGTGCGGGCCGCGCGCCCCATGCGCAGGTCGCGCAGCGCCGCCAGCACCTGGTTCCCGGCCTCATCGTCGACGACCGGCGCGGCCGCCTTCCTCCTCGGCAGGAACAGGCCGATCAGGCACAGCAGCAGGCCCACCGGGACCGTGACGAAGGACAGCAGGATGGCGGGCGTCAGCAGTTCGAGCAATCCATTGAAACTGAACCCGCCCAGCGTGCATCCCGCCATGGCCGAGCCGCTCGAGCCGCCGCCATGGCAGCCGGGCATCAGCGAAGCCAGGCCCAGCAGCAGGCCGGCGAACACGGGCAGCAGGACGGCAGCCAGCAGCCCGGTCCAGAGCAGGACGGTGCGTGAGGACGGAACGGCAGGCGGGTGGCGGGGAGCGGCAGGCATCGGCAAGCGTGGCGAAGTCAAAGTATCAAGCTTAACAGTTGCACTACGGCAAAAGCTAACGAAAACTCACCATTGCCATGTAATCCCGCCTCTCACTCCCCTCGGCGCATGCACGCGGCATAAGATCGCGTCGTCAACGCGTTGACACAAGAAATCAGCAGGCAAGCAATTAGTTGCTGTAGCCAAAGAGTGCTAATGTGGGCGCTTTCGACACGAGAGGACAGACATGTTCAAGAAACTGGCGGCGGAAGCACTGGGCATCAGCGATATCGGCGTCATCGTCGGACCGGCCGACTATAGCAAGGTCGACGCGGACGACTACCTGTTCAACGAAGACGGTGAGCAGATCTTCTTCCTCATCAAGAGCAAGAAGGACGAGTACTGCTTCACCAACCTGGCCCTGGTCCACGTCGACGGCGACTCGGCGGTGTCCTCGAAGCGCTCGATCAGGACCTGTCAGAAATTCTGTGTGCGGGGCCAGAATTCGTAGTTAGATAATTGCGTTTGTGAAGCGCTCGCCGAACATGATGGCGAACTGGTTGGCGGCCTGCTTCCAGGTACGCTGTGGCATCTTCC
>Ga0209023_10002406_pt1 | contig 23417 bp, 18 predicted proteins | sample LakOneMetagenome_FD_187468 | JGI IMG/M metagenome (GOLD analysis project Ga0209023, IMG submission 187468) | Freshwater and sediment microbial communities from Lake Erie, Canada (SPAdes) (version 2) | ecosystem: Environmental > Aquatic > Freshwater > Lentic | place: Lake Erie, Canada... | reverse complement strand
TGTGCTGATTTGGAAATGTGCTGATGTGCTGATGTGCTGATTAAAGGCAGTGCCGGTAATTATCACATCACTATTGCTTTTCCTTCTTATCATCCTTCAGCAAAGAATTGAAGCCCGAGGAAAATATTGATAATACCAGGCTAAAGATCAGTGACCAGAAAAAGCCGTCAACAACGATACCGTCTATCAGTTTATCTGCAATGATAATAATGAGTGCATTGATCACAAAAAGAAAAAGCCCGAGTGTTACAATGGTAATAGGAAGCGTAAGTAATATCAGTAAAGGTTTTACAATCGCATTCAGTACAGCAAGTACCAATGCAAATATGATGGCTGTTTTAAAATCAACAATGTGCACACCGGTAAGGATCATGGATAATCCGTAAGCAACAGCAGCGGTAATTAATAAGCGAATGATAAATTTCATAACAAAATAATTTAGAGATGGATAATGTGCTGATATGCTAATGTAAAATAATACTTCAGAAATCATGAATTCCCAATCAGCATATCAGCACATTTCCAAATCAGCACATCAATTAATAAACCACCAGTTCATAAAACCTCTCCGGCAATAAATACCTATTGGCAATTTCCTGAAGTTCTTTGGCACTGATCGTTTTTATTTCATTGATTGAATCATAAAAATATGATCCGTCAAGATTATTCAGAATAATATTTTTCCATTTGCCGATGATCTGGAAAGGGCCATCAAGGTCGCCAAGCAATCCACCGATCATAAAATTACGCACAAGCAGCAGTTCTTCTTCTCCGATCGGCTCTTCCCTTAAGCGTTTCATTTCTTTATACACTTCTTCGATCGTTGGCTCACAAACATCCTTTCCGGCATCGGTAGAGATCATCCAGGCACTTTGCTGCATATGGTTCTGCAGGTAACTGTGTATGCCATAAGTGTAACCTTTGTCTTCCCTGATGTTACTCATAAGCCTTGACCCAAAAAAACCACCGAAAACATTATTAAGAATAATGGCTTTTTTAAAATCGGGATGATGCCTGTTAGGAAATTCTGATGCAATGCGTATAGCGCCCTGTACTGCTTCTGCATCATTTTGGATCCTATATTTTTTTTCTGTTGCAGGTGCTGTTTTTATTACAGGAAGTTCATTGCCCGGCTTACTTACGGCAAGTTTTCCAAAATAGTTATTTAATAATTCAGGAAGGCCGGCAGGTACTTTTCCTGCAACAAATATTACCAGGTTTCCGTTGAGATAATATTGCTGATAGAATTTTTTAATGTCTTCGATCCTTATCTTATCAAGATCTTCAATATTCGTATATGTTCCGTAAGGATGCTGTTCACCAAAAAGATAACTGTCTATCAGCCTGCCTGCAACAAACTCTGCTTTTTGCAAATTAACTTTCAGCCGTTGTCTCGAATTCTGCAGGTAAATATCCAGCTCCTGTTCGGGGAATATTGAATCAGTCAACATATCCTGCATTACCGGGAAAAGTTTTTCGAGGTGTTTTGTCAGCGTATGCAATGTTAGCACCGCTGTTTCATTATAACAGGCCCGGTTGCAGTAAGCCCCATAATATTCAAATGCTTCATTTACCTGGAAAGCTGTGCGGCTGGCAGTTCCGTTCTTGAGCAAGAAATTTGTTGCCGCAGCTACGCCTTTCTGTTGTTCAAAATAATTTCCCGCGTAAAAAACCATTTCTACCTGCAAAACATCCTGTGCACCGGCGTTTATAGAATAAACAGGTATTCCATTGTCGAGGGAATAGTGTTCATACGGTTTAAGTTCCAGTTTATAATCAATCGCATCTTTTATTTCAGGAGAAATCTTTCTGTTCATCTTTGTTAATTTGATAATTTGGTAATTTGATGATGTGCTAATGTGAAAACATTTTCAATTTGAAATGTATTAAATCATCAAATTGGCAGATCACCCAATTATTACATCGTTTAGTTATTGGATAAATAATACATGGTGTTGGAGTTATTTTCATCAAAAATGATCCTGCTTTCTTTTAATATATCATCGGCAGTTACGGCCTGGTAGCTGGCGAGTTCTGTATTGATCATATTGGCATCGCCCAGCAATTCATACATGGCAATACTGGCAGCACGGCTCATCACGCTCATGTCTTCAAATGCCATGGCACTTTCTGTTTTGTTCTTTACTTTTTCAAGTTCTGCTGTGCTGATACCGCTTTCCTGTAATTTTTTCAATTCCTCATCTACTGCGGCCTCCGCAACTTTAATATCAACACCTTTCACCAGTTTTCCTTCAATGGTGATGATGCCGGCATCGGTACTTCCCAAATGATAACAATCTATATTACTGAACAATTGTTTTTCCTTAACAAGACTTTGATACAATCTTGAAGAACCGCCTCCACTTAAGATATCGCTGATGAGGTCGGCAATATAATATCTGGGGTCTGTTCTCGGATAAATATGCCAGCTCTTATACAATGCATCCAATGGCACATTGGCCTTTACTTCCATTGAACGCGGGGCTGTTTGCTTTGGTTCTGCAGGAAGGTTGCGCACATATTTTTCTCCCGCAGGAATATCTCCGAACCACTTTTCTGCCAATGCTTTTATATTATCAACTGTTACATTTCCTGCAACAACTAAAATAGCATTACACGGTGTATAATGTTTGAAGAAAAAATCTTTCACATCTTCAAGCGTGGCATCTTCCACATGCTTAAGTTCCTTACCAATGGTCATCCATTTATATGGATGAGTTGTATAAATAAGTTCCCTGAATTTATGCCATGCATCACCGTAAGGCTTGTTAATATAATGCTCCTTGAATTCTTCGCAAACAACTTTTCGTTGCGTCTCCAGGCTTTTTTTGCTAAAGGCAAGACTGAGCATCCGGTCGCTTTCGAGCCAGAATGCAGTTTCAATATTTTCTGCCGGTAACTGGCAATAATAATTGGTAAGGTCGTTGGTTGTATATGCATTGTTTTCGCCGCCTGCCATTTGCAACGGCTCATCATACACGGGTATGTTCTTACTTCCGCCAAACATTAAATGTTCAAACAGGTGTGCAAAACCTGTTTTTTCAGGGTTCTCATCACGGGCACCCACGTCGTACAGCACATTTACTACCGCCATCGGGGTACTCTTGTCTTCATGCACCAGTACTTTTAAACCATTGGGCAGGACAAATCTTTCAAATTGAATCATGTTGCAAATGTAAAACAATATGAATGATGTGTGATTTATGATGTATGAATTTAATACGGCCCTGGTTTGAATAATTACCTCTGCATAAAAACATCATACTTCCTACATCATAAATTTTATAAAATACTTTTAGGCTTTATTGTTAATTCCTTCAGGTCTTTTCCCCGTTTCACAATTACCTTAAAAGTTTCGTTAGGCGTTTGCAACAGGTTTTTATATTGCTGTATGTTCTTTGAAAAATTATTCCCGATACTTATTATTTCATCATCTGGCTTAAACCCGCTTTTCTCACCCGGCGAATTAGGTATAACGTCTACCACAATTACTTTTTCATCGATATAATAAATACCAAGGCCTGTGTATGCATAATCAAACTGGTCATCATAATGGCCGTTGGGTTGCAAGTAAATTTCACGCTGCGGATAATTGAAAATGAGGTTAAACCGCCTTAGCAGCTCGTTCCCGATAAGGCCGCCGGTAAAGGGATAGGAAGTAATATTATTATCATCCTCATATAAATAGGTTGGGACCTTTCGAAAACGGTAAGGCCCGATCTTAACTTCCTTTACAACAGTTAAGCGCATTTTCAGCATTCCCCCCATTCCTTCTGCCTGTGTTACCAATGGTTTTCTTTTCTTTAAAAGTATTGCACTGTCCTTTGCAAATTGCTCACTCATTAAAAAACATAAGCCTGCCCCGGTATCGAAATAAAAATTAAACGGCATTTTTATTTTGTCTTTTATCTGCAGGTATTGGATGGGCAAAGAAGTAAATATTGGATGCAGTAACGTTCCTTTTGCGGGATAACTGAATTTTCCGGGACTGTATATTTCGATCCGTAAACTATCGAAATCAATTTTTACAATATACCTGCTGAAAAAACTATACCCAATGATCCCATCAATTTTTTCTCCATAAACACTCGATAGAATATCATAATCATTGATATGAAAATTAAGGCCCGACACTGTTAAACCGGGCACTTTAAGGCTTTTGTCAAAAACAAAATGTACTTTCCTTACGCCTGCGATACCGGTAATGATTGTGTCAGTTTTAAATGTTGGTATATTAAATTCTTTGCAGGTTGCGGAGTCCAGTGATATTCCACCGCTGCCCGTATCCAGAATAAAATTCATACTGTCCTTTACATTTTCAAAACAGGCTTTTATTACCATTACGCCCCCGCTGAATTGTTTAAAAGGAAAACTGGTGATGAACTTTGCCTTCGGCTGAGGGGATAATATCTCCTGGGCCTGGCAATAAAACGGCAATACAATAAAAGATAATATGATAAAGATATACCTCACAGCAGTCGTTTTTTAAAAATACAACCTATTGGGTGTACTTTTGTTATTAATTTATATAAACGGACACATGGAATTGAATGACCTATACCGAAAAGCAATGGCTTTTGAATCCCTTTCTGTAGAAGAAGGTATGTTTTTATTTGAGAACGCTGCATTGACCGAATTAATGTATGTAGCAGATGAATTGAGAAAAAAGCAGGTTCCGCATGGTAAGGTTACCTGGCAGATAGACAGGAACGTAAACACGACCAACGTATGCATTGCGAATTGTAAGTTTTGCAATTTCTACAGAATACCCGGATCTCCGGATGCTTATATAACAGATATCGAAACTTATAAGAAAAAGATCGAGGAAACCATTAAATATGGTGGTGATCAGCTTTTATTACAGGGCGGGCATCACCCTGATCTTGGGCTTTCTTTTTACGTGAATTTATTTAAGGAACTGAAATCACTTTATCCCAATATTAAATTACATACACTTGGCCCGCCAGAGGTTGCACACATAACCAAACTTGAAAAAAGTACGCATCGTGATGTACTGGTTGCATTAAAAGAAGCCGGAATGGACAGCCTGCCGGGTGCCGGTGCAGAAATACTAACCGACAGGGTGAGACGCCTGATAAGCAAAGGAAAATGCGGCGCCCAGGAATGGCTAGATATTATGCATGAGGCCCATAAGCTCAACATTACAACATCTGCCACCATGATGTTTGGCCATGTGGAAACATTACAGGAACGGTTTGAACACCTGGTAAAGATCAGAGAAGTTCAAAGCCGCAAGCCTGCGGATGCAAAAGGGTTTTTAGCATTCATTCCATGGACATTCCAGGATGCAGATACATTGCTTGCTAAAATACGTGGTGTGCACAACTTAACAACTGCTGAAGAATATATCCGCATGATCGCTATGAGCCGCATCATGCTGCCCAATATTAAGAACATTCAGGCTAGCTGGCTCACTGTAGGAAAAGAAGTTGCTCAGATCTGCCTTCGTGGCGGAGCGAATGATTTTGGAAGTATCATGATAGAGGAAAATGTAGTAAGCGCTGCGGGTGCCCCACACCGTTTTACAAGCAACAGCATACAACAGGCAATAAAAGATGCAGGCTTTGAGCCACAACTGCGCAATCAGCAATATGAATGGCGTGAAATGCCGGCAATGGAAGAACAGGTTATCAATTATTAGAAATATTTACTTTCTTCTTGATGGGCTTTGTGCCTTTGTGGCAAAGAACGTTTTTCGCCACCAGGGCACCAAGCCACAAAGCAGCACAAAGATTATATACTTATGAAAACAAAAACATTATTACACTGGTTCAGGATCGTTGCCATTGCAGAAGGGATCTCTTTTCTTTTTTTACTGGGGATTGCCATGCCATTAAAATATTTTATGCAAATGCCAATGGCGGTTAAGATCGGCGGTTATATCCATGGTTTCCTATTCATTGCCTTCGTAGCACTTGCCTGGAATGTAAAAAATGAACTCAATAAAAATGCCATGTGGTTTGCAAAAGCATTTCTTGCATCACTGTTGCCATTTGGAACTTTTGTGCTGGACAGGAGTTTGAAGAAAGAAGAATTGCAGGCAAGTTAAGAGCTATTCCACCACAAACCTGTATCCAACTCCTTTCACCGTTATGATCTGGAGGTTACTGTCTTTTTTTAAATAGCTTCTCAGTTTTGTAATATATACATCAAGGTTGCGTGAGTTGAAAAAATTATCATTGCCCCAAAGTAATTTTAGAATATCGCGGCGGTCAATTATTTTATCGCGGTTAATGTATAATATCTTTAAAAGTTCTGTTTCCCTGAAGGATAATTTTTTTTCATCATCATCATGTTTGAGCAACTGGTGATTGCTGTGAAAACTATAGGCTCCGATCTTTACAGTTGCGTTGCTGCCACCAGGGTTTCCTTCCTGCCGTTGCTTCAGAACATTCTCAATCCGAACGATCAGTTCTTCCATACTGAATGGCTTGCGTATATAATCGTTTCCACCGGTTTTAAATCCTTTCACAAGGTCCTCTACCTGTGTTTTGGCTGTTAAAAAGATGATCGGCACTTCTTTGTTTATGTTGCGGATCTCTTCTGCAATGGTAAAACCATCTTTGTTTGGAAGCATGATATCCAACACACAGACTTCCGGCTGCTGCTGTGCAAAATGAGACAACACTTTGTTCCCGTCTGCTTCCATGATCACCTTGTAGCCACGGCTTTCCAGGCTTTCCTTCACGATCTTGCCCAGGAATAATTCATCTTCCGCATATAAAATTTTAGTACTCATAATTTAAACTCCTTCCTGAAAATTTTCCTGCCCTTATCATAATTTATCACATCGGCTTCTTCAAAAGGCAGTTTAACGATGAACGTGCTGCCTTTTTCCAATTCACTTTCCACTTCAATAAAACCCTGGTGGCTTGCTACAATATAATTTACATAACTTAAACCAAGCCCGTATCCTTTGCTGTTATGCTTGTCGCCATGCGGCACACGAAAGAACTGGTCAAATATTTTCTTCCTGTATTCCTGTGGTATTCCGATACCGTTATCGCTTACACGTAATTCCAAATACTGAACGTGGTCAATAATATGAACGTCAATCCGTGGTTCTGCCTTGCTATATTTTAATGCGTTGTCGAGCAGGTTATAAATAACACTGCTGATATGCCTTTCATCTGCTTCCATGATAAAATTTGAACCGGTAGTCTGTAGTGAAGTAACAGCATGTTGTTTATCAAACTGCGGTTTCATTGAATCCATCACATCCCTGGCCAGTTGCAGCAGATCGAATTTTTCTTTTTTGATCTCGATCTCATTCTTTTGATATTTGGACAGGCTGAGCACTTTATCAACCAGTAATGAAAGGCGCTGTAATTCATTGCCGGAAATATCCAGGTATTCCTGGGTTCGTTCCGGATTTTGAAGTGCGTTGAAATTTTTCATTGCCTCTATGGCAACACTCACTGTAGCAATGGGTGTTTTAAGTTCGTGTGTGATATTGCTGATAAAATCATTTTTTATTTCAGTAAGTCTTCGTTGCTGCAGGAGGTTCCTGTATAATAAAACAAAGGAAAGTATTGTAATGCCAAGGAGCAGCAATGAAAATAATATAGGCATCCCCATCTTTTTCAAAAGATAAGGAAGCGTGTTGCCCGGAATAAGCCGGTATGTAACAGGATGTGCAAAGCCAACTGTTACTTCGTTGATATTTGTTTCCATCTCATCTGCAGAACTATCTACCCTCAATACTGTAAACGGAATTACAGCTTTTTGTTTTTCCAGTTGCCGTTGTAACACTTTGTTTATCTCAGAAATTTTTATCGAGTCCTGCAGAGAATCCACTCCATACAATAGCCGGAATATATGGTTCCGGTCAGTTATATTCTTATCAGCTGTTACAACAGCAGGAATGATGGGTCGCTTATCGAAAACTGATTTGTCTTTGGAAATGATTATTCCGTTTGTAACAACCGAATCTCTCGTTACTGTATCCCCGGCTTTTTTTCTTATCACATTGATGGTGGAAATAATTCCTTTTCTTCCGCTCATCTGCACAGTCATTTTTTCGTTGATGCTGTCATTAACGATCATCCTTACCATGCGGCTTTTGGATGTATCAACTGGAATACTATCGAGTTTTAATTTGGCAAGCTGCAATTCTTCCATAGCATCCCGAAAGGCCAGGTCTGTTTTAATAGCAAGCGATCCGGCGTCCTGGTTATATGTCTGCTTCAACCAATATAACTGGAAACCGGCAATACCAAGTATGGCTGTGATCATTAAAAGTACCTGCAGCTGACGCTTCTTCATAAAATTCTTACTCAACAAATTTAGAGCATTGTTCATTGTATTTCTATTGGCATTAACCTTTATTAACCTTAATGAAAGGAGGATTAACCTTTAACAGGACTTTGCTTTGATAGCTTTGATTTAAAATAAATAATCATGAAGAAAATACTTTTAACGTGCAGTGTTGCGCTGTTTACATTTATTGCACAGGCCCAGCAAAAACAAGGAAAGGTAACCTATGAACGTGTATCGCAAATGAAGATCAATATTTCCGACAACAATAATGGCGGGCAAAGCCAGGCACAAACCCGTACAGATAAATTTGAATTGCTTTTTGGAAACGATCAGTCATTGTGGAAACAGGCCGAAAAAGAAAATGAAGATGAGGACAATGTAAATAACGGTGGTGTACAAATAAGAATGATCATTGCAGGCTCGGATGATGTATTGTATAATAATTTTGCGGAGGCTAAAAAAACAGAGTTGCGTGTTTTCTTAGATAAAAAATTTATCATTGATGACAGCATCCGTTCATTAAAATGGAAATTCAGTGATGAGACCAAAACCATTCTCAGCCATGTGTGCCGCAAAGCAACTGCTACTACTGTGAACCCAAGAATAACAATGAATATAAACAATGGTGTTATGGAGCGTAAAGAAATACAGGATACCGTTGCCATTACAGCATGGTTTGCTGCTGATATACCTGTATCAGCAGGACCTGCAGAATACCAGGGTCAATTACCTGGATTAATATTAGCACTCGATGTAAACAATGGAAGAACCGTTTATAAAGCACTGGATATTTCTGAAAAAGCAGATCTTACTTCTATTAAAGCACCCACAGGAAAAAAGCATTACAGCCCAACAGAATTCAGAAAAGAAAGAGATAAGATGATGGAGGAAATGCAGCAGAACAGCGGGGGAGGGAACAGGCAGATAAGAATAAATTAAAATAAAAAAGTATAGCCCTAAGCCCTTCGTTATGCGAAGGGTTTTTTGTTGCACCGGATCGCAGCAGAGAAAATCAGTGGCAAAATAAATCTGCCTGTTGCATTTTGCACAGTTCATCCCCGATTAATACCATCTCATTACTGTTGCTCTCCATAAATTTTTCATGAAGAATAGCTTTACAAAAATTATAGCATGAAAAAGCAACTGTTCCTTTTCGCCTTTATGATAACAATACTGGCCGCCTGTAGTAAAACCAAAGTAGACAATACTTCTTCCGGGGCAGGCAATACCGGCGCAACCGGTGCGGTTTCTGAGCCCGGTTATGGCCCGTCCAACACATCTTTTAGCGCTCCCGCATGGAAATTACCTTCAGGTGTGGAAATGGATGATTCCATTCATGATTATTCCTATTGCTGGGCTTTCCCTCCTTTTACAAATGTGCAGCCCAAAGACTGGAAAGGTGTTCCTGTTGGTTTTACTTTTTGCATGACCATTAAAAATAAAAACAATAACCTCCCTTTCATTATACATTTTCCTCCGGAGCTGATACTTGCAAGTTCTTCATTCAAACATCAAAATGTTTTGATAATAGAACTGGGGGATGTGGAGTTGCAACCCGGTGAGAGCAGGACGATCGTGGCCCAGGGTTTTTGCATCAATAAAGGAAGAGAGATACCACAAACTTTTAAAGATGGTACATCTGATTTTTTAAGCTACACATTTGGCCCTTCAAATATTCCCGCTGCTTTAAAGGAAGTGACTGATATCGTAGAGTCGAAGCATATTACCATGAACGATATTTTGAAGCCTGACGGAACAATCGATAATACCAAAATTGAAAAATATGTTCCGATACAAACAGCTATATGGGAAGTAACCGATGGGCAGGGGTTGACAAATGAAACAAGAAATAAATTGCAGCATTTATAATGATAACCGCGAAGGCACAAAGACGCAAAGGTTAATCATTAGATTTATGTTATTTTCTTTGTGCCTTTGCGGTAAATATTATCTTGTTATCACCCGCATTCCGCCTCCTGCATTGTTCAATCCTGTTTTATTTAAACTATAGGTAAAGCTCAGCATAAAGAACCTGCGAAGTGTTTTTATACGGCTGTCTTCAATATAATTCTGATTGCTGTTGCGACTGATGCCGATATTGCGGTTCAATATATCTATAGCACTTAGTTTTATTTCTCCGCGGTTATATTTCATCATTTGTTTACTGATCCCTGCATTCCATAATGGGATTTTACTGTTGAAGCCCTTAGCACGCTGGCTGTTGATTGTATAGGAAAAATCTGTTGAGAAGAAAAAACGTTTGGGCATTTCCCAATCAAACGATGCACTGTATTCCTGCTGCAGGTATTTTGTGTTCAGTGCTTTCTGCAATGAATATTTTGTATTGTTGAAATTGAATCCAGTCCCTATTGAAATATTTAATTTATTGTTGGGCGTCATGTCTAATCTTATTTCGGGGCCAAATGACAATGCCCTGATATTATTCGCAACCTTATTGATGAACTGTTTGCCTTTATAATAATTAACATTGCTGCTGATCTCCACACTTGCTTTCAAAAAACGAACAGGCATACTATAACTGATATTTCCATTCATATTATAAACAGCATTTACATTCACAGGCTTGGTTGTCTTTACTCCAATACTGCTGATCGAATCATAATTTACGATCCTGTTTTGTGTTGCCTGTGCATTCAAAAAAACGAAAAGGTTTTTATTCTTATACGGACTTACCAGGTTAAGGTTTGCCTGGATACTGTGGGTATATTCCTGTTTAAGGTAAGGGTTTCCTTCTTTAATATTCAATGAATTGCTGTTATCGGGTATGGGTTGCAGTTGCGACATATCAGGCTGCGTGGTGGATGTATTGTAGGCAAATGAAAAACTTCTAAACCGGGAAAAATTATACTGGAACCTGCCATTGGGCAATATGTTTATAAATATTTTGCCAAGCAATGAATCCTTTGTACCACTGATCACCTTTCCCTCCAATGTTGCCTGCTGCCAGGTTGCACCAACAGCATAGTTATATTTTCGCTTTTGTGTACGCATGCGGATGCCTGCATTTATATAACCATACCTGTTACTAAAGTCATTGCTCAGCAGGAAATTCAATTGATCATGTTTTCCATTCAGTTTATTATAATCATAGGTTGTTTTACCTGATACTGTTTTGGTATTGCTTTTTGCAACACTGAACTCCAGCAAAGACCTTTTTAAAAACGGTTCTGTGTAAATAACTTTTGCAGTATATCCCGACAGGTTTGCAGAAGTATTATTTTTCTGATCAAGCGTATCTCTCTTTAACAATGAACCATTGGGGTTATAGAAACTATTGATGGATGAAACAGAACCGTTACCGCTGCTGTTGTTGAGACTTGTTTGCAGAATAAGTGACAATGTCCTTCCCCGTCGGTTCATTTTTCTTCGATAGATAATGTCATTCCTGAAATTATATCCTTCATTATTAAGACTGTTGTTACTAAAGCCTTCGTTAGCCATTGCTTTGTTTTCATTCATTGTCTGGTAATCATTCTTTGAATTGTTATTTGTTTTCTGCCAGGTAAATGATGGCGTGATCCTGATCGAATTCATAGAATCAACCTGGTACAGTGCATTTAAATTCAGCCTGTGATTATTATTAAGATTATTCAGATAGGAATTCTGGTTGTAGAAATAAGCAGAGTCAGGTAAAAAATATTGCCGTTGAATATGGCTCTCCGTATTGGGATTATACCTGTTGTAAAAATAATTACTCTGAAGATCGGTCTTTGTGCCGATGATATTATTATAATTAATGCCGCCACCCCATGTTGTCCTGATGCCCGAATTCTGGTTTCCGTTAATCCCATAAGCCGCTGCATCATTGTCTGAAAAATTAATATTGATATTTCCGCCCCCATTTCTTTGCATGCGGTTCAGTTCACCGGTGAAATTTAAAATATCCATAAAGGAAAATCCTTCAGCATTCGAATTATTGCCCATGCCTATCACAGATAACTGTCTGGCTCCTTTAAACGAATTGACATTAAACTTTCCTTCATAACGTTCATTAGTACCAGCCCCTGCACTTACTTTTCCGAACATCCCTTTCTTTTTATCTTTCTTTAATTTCAGGTTGATCGTTTTTTCATAATTGCCGTCATCAAACCCTGTAAGCTGGGCCTGGTCGCTTTGTTTATCATATACCTGCACTTTATCTACTGCATCAGCGGGCAAGTTCTTTGTTGCAACTTTGGGATCGCTTCCGAAAAATTCCTTTCCATCAACCAATACCCGGTTTACTTTTTCGCCTTGTGCTTTAATGGTTCCGTCTTTTTCTACTTTAACTCCCGGAAGCTTTTTCAACAGCTGCTCCACATTGGCGTTAGGTGCTGTTTTAAAAGAGCCGGCATTGTACTGAACCGTATCATTAATAAGCGTTACAGGGGGCGCTTCGCTTTGCACTATAACTTCATTCAGTGTTTTACTGATATCGTCCATTGCCACATTACCTAGATCTGCAACCTTATCATTGTCGTTAATGGAAATGAGTTTGTTGCTGTTGTGGTAATTAACATGAGTTATGAGTAGCCGGTATTCTCCGTTATGGATGTCTTTAAATTCAAAACGCCCGGCATCATCAGTCATAGTAAATGAAACAAGGGAAGAATCCTTTTTTTCTAATAAAGTAACAGTTGCTGAAGCGATGGGATGTTTGGATACAGTATCGAATGTAATTCCTTTAATAGTGCCATTCTTTTGGGCCATTGCGCACAATGCCATGTTCAGTGCCGCCAGTACGAGGTATAATTTTTTCATCGCTGATTATTTCAGCTGCTAAACTATTCCTATAAAAGTCCTGTATAAGTTAACCTGTCTTGGTTTATCGTTAATTAAGGTTAATAAGATGAATAGAAAAAATACGGGTGGATTTTATCATATAACACAATATTTACTTATAAGTGTGCGTTATCATGCTGTAAATAAATCCAATATGAACCTAACTCAGCGCCAGCACGTGCATCCTATCGTGCATGCATTAAAGAATTTCATCGGAAAACTAAGGCAAAACCCGGAAGTGTACCCGATCAAGTACTATAAAAAAAATCCCCGGTTTAGAAGAAATTGGAAATCACCCGTAGTAAAATAACTCAGTACTGTGGAAAATACCAATAGGTTAATTCAGCAAATACACGCTTGACGGGCATTTGAGCAATTTGTACTTTTAATCTATCAAAATCCAATACTCTAAACCACATTGTATGAAAAGAAATCAACACACAAGCTTAGCTTTTTCTGGAGTGATCAAAGCATTATCAAATGCTTTTAACAGCCTGTTTTTCTCTGAAAACAAAGATTTTCAGAGATTGAAAAATTTTATTGCTTCATAAAAAGCCGTCGCTTACCTCAACCCGCACCCAATTCCCTTGTATGAAAATATAAGGGAATTCATTTTTTTAGCTGAACAGGTATTCCACATCAGATTTGGTAAGCGCTTTTACAAAGCTGGTATCATCTGCAATAAGTTCCTTGGCCAATATCTTTTTACGTTCCTGTAATTGCAGGATCTTGTCTTCAATGGTATCAATACAGATCATGCGGTATGCAAAGATATTTTTCGTCTGCCCGATACGGTGTGTACGGTCAATTGCCTGTTGTTCTACGGCAGGGTTCCACCAGGGGTCAACGATATAAACATAATCAGCTGCGGTAAGGTTCAAACCCACGCCTCCCGCTTTCAGAGATATCAGGAATACCCTGCAATCGTCGTTGTTCTGAAAATTCTGAATGGCTTTCTCCCTGTCTGTAGGAGAGGTGCTTCCGTCAAAATATTCAAAAGGTATGTTCTGCTCTGTGAGTTTCGCTTTTATCAGAGCAAGCATGCCGAGGAACTGTGAAAAAATGAGTGCTTTGTGTTCGCCGATATTTTCTTCTATCTCTCTTGAAAGTTCATCAAGCTTAATGGAATGGTTAGGGTATTTATCTTCTTCATTTAATATAGCCGGGCTATCGCATATCTGCCTCAACTTCATCAATCCCTGCAGGATCGTTAACTGCGATTTGTCTATTCCCTGCTGGTCAATTGTGCCGAGGATCTTATCGCGGTAACTGTTTCGATATGCTTCATACACCTTACGTTGTTCCTTTTCCATCTCACAGAAAAGGATCGTTTCCGTTTTTTCAGGAAGGTCTTTTGCAACCTGTTCTTTTGTACGACGCAGAATAAATGGGTATAATAATTTACGCAGGTGATCTTTCTGTTCCTGTTCACCAAATTTGTCGATCGGTGTTGCAAATTCATTCCTGAAAAATTCCATACTGCCAAGCAAGCCGGGGTTCAGGAAATTCATTTGAGCAAAAATGTCGAATGTATTGTTCTGAAGCGGTGTACCGCTCATGCACAAACGATTCTTTGCATTGAGTAAAGAAGCGGCTTTGGTAACTTTTGATGATGGATTTTTAATAGCCTGGCTTTCATCCAGGATCACATAATCAAAAAATATTTTTAGTAACAACTGGATATCACTTCTAAGTGTTCCGTATGTTGTAATAATGATATTGTGCTTCTGAAGTTCTGCTATATCCCTGCTGCGTGTGTTGCCATGGTGTATATGATATTCAAGTTCCGGTGTGAATTTTTTTACTTCATTCTGCCAGTTATAGATCAGTGTTGTAGGGCAGATCACAATTGCTTTTAACCCACCATTGATCGATTTATAATAATCAAGCATGGTAAGTGCCTGCACCGTTTTACCCAACCCCATGTCATCTGCCAATATACCGCCCCAGCCAACATCATTCAGGTAACTCAACCACTGGTAACCCGAAACCTGGTATGGCCTAAGCACTGCCTGCAATGATTCCGGCGCCGGTATTTCAGGTATATTTTTAAATTCCCTGAGCCTTTCAAATTTTTCATCCAGGGCAAAACTTAATTCCTTTTCATCCCTGTTCTCATACAATTCATCGATCACACTCATGTGATACCTGGACAACCGCAGCTTGTCGCTTTTCCCATCACCAACCTTGAATAATAAAGCGTATCGTTTCAGCCATTCGTCGGGTAAAATACCAAGCGATCCGTCTCCAAGTTGCACAAAAGACTGTTTGCCGGCAAGTGCTCTTTTAATATCGGCTATGCCCACACGTTGTTCTCCGAATTCAATTTCAACTTTTGCATCAAACCAATCAAGTCCACTGCTTACATGAATGTGCGTATTTGGTTTGGCTGTATTAAAACGGAAATTCTTTAAAGCTTCAAAACCATATACCGGAACTTTCATGTCCTTCATGGCATCCACGAACAGGAAGAACCAGTTGTTGCGCAATACGTCTGTTCCTTTTAATACAAGACTACCGTTCTCATGCTGCCTTACAAACATGGAATGCAGGCTTTCCAGTTTGGCCATAAAGGTTTCTTCCGCTTCAAGATTGCGGTGTATGATCAGTATCTTATCGCCATCAGGAATTGTGATGGCATTTTTATCAGAAGCTTTTGTATCAAACCCATTGTAGGAGAAGATCGGCAGGAACACAAGATAATCGCCCCTTTCCTGCAATTGCAATTTTACTTCGGGGGCAGTGTTCTTTATTTCCTTCACCAGGCTTTTATCAAATTCTACCTGGTATTCTTTGGTTAACGGAAGGATCACCTTCTGCATCTTATCCGCCCAATTACTTTTATTGAGTATGATATTTCCCTGCTTGATAAATTTCTCGGCCTGCAGTACATCTTCAGATTTCTGCCATAGGTATAATGTTTTGTCATGCAGGAACACAAGACTGCTCTCACTTTCATTGTCGCTGAACGAAATCGTTTCTCCATTCAGTTTTACGATGCATGCGATCTCAAAATGTCCGTTAACTGCCATCACCTTGAATACCGGAGAAATGAATTCGCTGCTCAATTCTATTTCTGCAAGGTTTGATGTTTTAAATGTTTTGTTCCTGGGCAGGTAATAAACAAAATTGTTAATGGCCTGCTCCTCAAATAATTTTTTCAGTTTGGGATGCAGGTATTCTGTAATGAGTGATTTTGTTTCTTCCGGAAGGTCATCTCCATCGTTGTGAATAATATTTTCCCATATCCCGCTGAAAGGGGAGTTCCTGTTCAGGTATTTATTTACTTCAGATTCCTGCAGTTTTCTTACCTGCTGAAAAAGCTGTTTATCCTCTTCGCTGAAAAATTCCGTGTTAACAAATTTGGTAAGATCGAGGGCTTCCGCTTTTCCTATGAATTTTTTATTGCTGTCATCCGGGTCTCCCTGTATCGCATCAACATTAAACCCGGGATATGTTTTTGTGTTGAAATTAAAGACCATTCCCAGCCTTTTTGTTGGCTGTTGTTCTTCAACAATTACTTCTTCCTGTGGCGCCTGCGGTGTAACAAAAGCCGTTGGCTGTGGCTGTTTAACGCCTGTTGACGCCACTCTTTGAATAGAGGTGTCCAGCAGTTTTAAAAATGGCTTGCCGTCTTTATAGGTGAATTCAAATTTTCCGCTTAGGTCATCATTAAGGCTGTAGCCGTATATCTGCAGCAGCTTGTTCTTTTCCTTGTCCCAGTTACGGATACTGTCAAAATAATTCGGGCCGTATGAATTCAGGAGCTGAAGGAATAATAATGTTTTATGTTCACAAAGCGGGTGCATAGATTCGCCGCACATACAGGACGTATCAAAACTCCTTTCTTCATTTTTTTGTATAACTAACGGGAATGTTTGGCCGTTGTATACAAGTTCAGCTTCCACCCTTTCATCTGCCGCACTTAATAAATTTGCTTTTACTGTCCGCAGCATATTTTCAGCTTCTTCATAAATGGCAGGCGAGGAAAGCATTTTGATCATTTTAAGATCAATGAATTTCATCTTCGCCACGGTATGAAGCTGGTTGTACTGGATCGTTGATGAACCCAGCATATTCTTATCCACCATATCCTGAAGACGGAACAGTGCTGCTACTTCATGCCGGCAGATGTCGCCCAGGTTATACGGACAACTGCAGCGCATAGACATCATCTTTGCATCAGCATATTTTTGAATATACACTTTATAAAAAGTACTGTAACTGTCGTCCTTAACCCTGAAAACAATACCTCCCATTAATTCATCATGTTCTACGAGTTCTACAAATCCAAGCATGTGAATTTTTTTTCCACGGCGGATCACTTCATCGGTACCATTGTTGTAAATGTGCTTAATTATGTGTGGTAATGCCAAATTATAGGTACTTTTTTTGAATATGAAAATTTACTGATTGCACTTAACCTATGCTGAAAGTATATAGCATGCCTGTTCAGGAAAGGGCAATTTGCAAAAGTAAAGGAAAATAACTGAGCCTGAAAAGGATTGTGGAAATTTTTAATAATCCTTATGGTTTTAGAGGCTGTAATTTATCAATGTGCCATCTGTATATAATGGAAGTGCTTTAGCTGTATTGGGGGTCAGGCAGAATTTGATATCTTCCTGTAAACCAAAAGAAGTGAGCCGCAGAAAATGGGAAGCATTGGTTTTTTCCATGAATTCATAGAGGTTTGGCTTTGCTGTTTCGTACAGGCCTTCGGCCATTTTTGATGCATCGCAATTAATATTGAAATGGCCTTTGATCTTTTGTATTACCATTCCGGCAAAAAGAGTGTCTTCAATATTCACCCTGTCTTTCCAAGCAGCACAGGCAAGGATCACAGGCATTTCTTTTTTTATAAGGTAATTACAAACCGCATCAATGTTTGCAAAAGAACCGGTGATAATGTTTGTAGCTCCATTGTCCAGGGCCATATGCAACAGGCGGGTACCATTGGTGGTGGTAAGCACCAGCGTTTTTCCCTCAATGAATTCCCGGGGATATTCGAAAGGGGAGTTCCCATATTCCAATCCCTCGGCAACCTTACCGTCCCGCTCACCCGCAGTAATGGCATTAATCTGTTTGCCAATTCGGATGCATTCAGGAACGCTGTCTACAGGAATGATCGATTTTGCCCCGTTTTCCAGTGCAGTAGCAATGGTTGATGTGGCACGCAATACATCAATGATCACAATCACGCTCTGGCTTACATCATACAAGTGTAATAACAGGGGGGAAAGACTGGTATAAAGAGCTGGTTTATTATTTGCCATAAGAGCTAGTGATCTGTTATTAAACAAAAGGGATCTTTACAACTTTTGCTTTCAACAATGTTGTGCGTATCTTAATATATATTTCTGAATCAATTGCTGAAAAAGCGGCATTCACGTATCCCATACCGATCGCTTTTCCCAATGAAGGAGATTGTGTGCCCGATGTAACGCGTCCGATGATATTGCCTTCGAAATCTTTTATCTCATAATCATGGCGGGCAATTCCTTTTTCTATCATTTCAAACCCAACCAGTTTTTTCGATAGCCCTTTTACCTTTTGTTTTTCGAAAATATCTTTTGATATAAAGTCTTTTGAGAATTTTGTTATCCAGCCTAATCCAGCTTCCAATGGTGATGTAGTATCATCGATGTCATTTCCATACAAACAATATCCCATTTCCAGTCGAAGTGTATCCCGTGCACCAAGGCCGATCGGTTTGATGCCCGGATCTGCTTTAAAAATAGCATCCCAGATAATATTGGCGGCATCGGCTGAGTCTTCAAAATATATCTCAACACCACCTGCACCTGTATAACCCGTAGCGCTGATCAATACATTGTCTACGCCGGCGAATTTCCCTTTTTCAAAAGTGTAATATTTTAAGTTTAGTATATCAACTTCAGTAAGTGTTTGCAAAATTTTGGTTGCCTCGGGGCCCTGTATTGCCAGCAAACAAGTTTTACCGGAGATATCATGCATCTCTGCATTAGCGGTATTATGATCAACGATCCATTTCCAGTCCTTGTCAATATTTCCTGCATTTACCACAAGCATATATGCATTGTTTTCTTCCAGGCAATAAACAAGCAGGTCATCGACAATGCCGCCTTCTTTATTTGGCATGCAACTGTATTGCGCTTTTCCCGCAGTGAGTTTTGATGCATCATTGGTTGTGATGCGCTGGATAAGGTCAAGTGCATGCGGCCCTTTTACAATAAATTCCCCCATATGGCTCACATCAAATACACCAGCTTTGTTTCTTACCGCTGCATGTTCCTCATTGATACCTGAATAAGAAATGGGCATGTTAAACCCTGCAAACTCAGCCATTTTTGCTCCAAGTGCTATGTGCTTTCCTGTAAAGGGGGTATTCTTCATGTATTGTTTTTAGTTGGCAAATGTAATTCAAAAAATTTGCATGAATAGGGAAGACCTTCGGTCATTGTATAGATATGGGGATGATGCGGATTTTGCAATAAGCCGTCGGACCTCTTTAGTGACAAGACGATTATATTACATAACCTATTTTAAGGTGAACGGGAAATATGATCTTTCGATATTCTGAAGTTGGCCAGTTTAGTTTTATTTCTTTCATAAGTTCCGGAACAGGATTGTGATTATTTGTTTTAATAAATTTCTGAAGGGCGCTCCATGTATTGAAATATCCTTCAAGGTGTTCTGTATTCCAGTTTACTTCGATAAAAAATTCCGGTGTTTCAATTTTTTTAAACGGGAATGGAATTGTTTTATATTCATCATCTACATATTTCCGTTCCTCATCCCAGTATTTTTCCAGGGTTTTAAAATGATAGTTGTGTATGAGCTTATCTGTTACCGGATCTGTTTGAAGCAGGCTATATGTCCACACTGCGATTAAAGCTGTTGGTTTGGAAACCCGTTTAACTTCAGCATAAAACTTTTCAAAGTTGAACCAATGTAATGCCTGTGAAACAGTAACAAGATCAACCCTGTTATTTTCAATGGTTGTTTTTTCGGCTGGCTCTACAGTATAATGTATATTTGATTTTTTTGCTGCGTGTTCAATTTGTTTGCTGCTGATATCCGTGGCATAAACTTTATCGAAATATTTACTTAACACTTTCGCCGTTTGCCCGTTTCCGGTACCACAATCCCAGGCAAGGTTGTTATTTTTTACAAAAGACATGATGTATTCAAACAATACATCCGGGTATTGTGGCCGGTACTTGGCATATACATCTGCCTGGGTTGAAAAATTGTCTTTCATCAGGCAAAGTTAGTAAACCGGTACAGTTTGGGAGATTAGCAAATCTGCGAAAAAAAACGACATAAAAAATCCTGCCTTTTACAGCAGGATCTTTTTTGCTTCAACTTCAACTCAACTATTGAAACGAGTTTAATTCAGTATCAGCATGGGGTTGTATGCAGGAAGGCCATAAGTAACAACCGCATTGGGTTGTCCTGAACCTTCCATTTTTTCCAGCTGCTTATCGATCAATTGCTTTTTTTTATCGATAGAATCTTTTGCTTTCTGTAAAGAATCTTTTAAATGCCTTTTTTCAATATCAAGTTTCATTCTTAATGAATCCAGTTTTGTGGCAGGAACGTTTTTATCATACCTGTAACCATCTGTTTCATTGTTCATCATGGTTGCGTCCTCATCATTTTTTTGTTTTGGATGTTTCCATTCATCAGCAGGTTTATTATCTTCTACAGAATATAACCCATCTGCTTTCATTACATAATTAACGCCTTCGTCCCAGCCTTCCTCAATATCTTCAGATTCGATGTAACGGTCATCGTTCCAGCCGCCGAAATGTACTTCATTACCCCAACCCACATTCCTGTTGATCTTTATTTGCTTTCCAACGGGCACATAAACAGTTAGTATTATACGCTGATTGCGGAATTTGTCTGTACGGTTAATGCTGATACCTTTATCAATAATGAGCAAAGAATCCATCTGTACTGTTTTGTAGTCGATCAGTCCTGCCAGTTTATTCGCAGTACTTTTATCAGGCCCGCAAGCCATCCTGATCATTGTAACCCTGAAACTGTCATTAGAAGATTTAATGATATGCACCCTGATATTTTTTACAAGTGCGGTATCTTCTTCCAGGTCTTCAAATGGTTCCAGCTTCAGCCAGTTGTTTCGGTAGTATTTTTTATCGGGAGAATTGGTTGTAACCTCCAGTTTATCAACTCCGGGGTTTGATAACAGCACTGTTTCTTCATTCAGTTTGTTGGAAACCCTGAAATCGTTTGAAACAGAAGCAATAAGGGATATGATGCAAAACCAGCCAATGATCCAAAGAGCAATAAAACCAAAGCGCATTGTCCTGCTCCTGCTTTTCATTTTTGCCAGGCGCCTGATGATCCACGTTAGTACACCAATGATCGGAGTAGCAATGAAAAATATCAATGTGCCCCAGGCAAAAACATTCTGCCATACACCATCCAACACAAAATCTTTTAATGGGAATAACCCAATTGATGCAATTCCCAATCCGAATAAAGCCATTACAACTGCAAAACCAATGCAACCTAAAATGAAGTATGCAAATATTTTAAATAGCAATGCAATGATATCACCCAATGAGCGGCCACCTCTTTTTGCTACTGCGCCTATTTCTGTTCCCATTGTTTTTCCTTTTTCGGCAGCGAAATCTTTTGCTTCTTTACCAAATTTTTCTGCACGTTGCTGAACACCTTTCATTTCTTCCATTACAGAATTCTTGATGGAATTCATGTCAACCTTTTCACCTTTCATTTCCAGTTTTTCTGCTGTTGTCAACGCTTCAGGGATTACCAGCCAAAGGATAATATAAATAATCAGTGAACCCGGACTAAATCCCAGACGTATAAAATTGGGGAAATCTAAATCGCCCCAATGGCTCCACCTTGATACAAAGCTGAGGAAGGGAAGAAGGAACAATACCCTCGGTATCCATGCATTCACACCAAAATAATTTCCGATACCGCTGCACACACCTCCGATTATCTTATCATCATTATCCCTGTACAATTTTTTCCTTGCACTGCCGATCTCTGTTGATGCGGTACTTGGGATAGCTATCCATAGTATCAGGTATGGTAAGAACAATGCACCAAATAGTACCACAAAGATTATACGTACCACCACCACATCGATTCCAAAATAGTTTGCAAGTCCGCTACACACACCACCAAGCACTTTACTGTTTTCGTCCCTGTACAGGCGTTTAGTCGTTCCCGTGTATGCTGTGTTGTATGGTGCCGATTGCCCGGTGTTGCTTTCTTTCTGCCTTTCATTTGCAGCATCAACTGTAGCCTGGTCTGTTTCAAAATCTTCCGGGCGTCCCATGCTCCTGATGATAGCATTGATATCATCATCAGTAATGCATGTTGATCCCTCTTTAATGCGCTCCTGGAAAAGTTCACCTATACGGCTTTCGATGTCATTAATGATCTCGTCTTTGCCTTCTTCAGCCGCAAAATACCGGTTAAGGCTTTCCGTATAGTTCTTTAATATCTCAAAAGCGGTAACTTCTATTGGTACTACACGACCCTGGAAGTTGATATTTATTACTTGTTTCATGGCGTAATAATTGTTTTTGTTTTGCCTTTAGTTCTCTTCGTTAATACTAAATGATGGCTTTTAATTTTGTTTCTTTAGTTAATCGTGATATCAACAAAAGCATGGCTATACTTTATATGATTGTTGAAGTTGTTTTTTGAATACTATCCCGGTGATGTAAGTGCCTGTACAGCATTTGCCAGTTCGTTCCAGGTAGCTTCCAGTTCTTTGTAAAATTCCGCTCCTTTATCTGTGAGTGCAAAATATTTTCGTGGCGGGCCACTGTTACTTTCCACCCAGCGATATGTAAGAAGTTCTGCATTTTTAAGCCTTGTCAGCAGCGGATAAAGTGTACCCTCGAAAATGTTGAGGTTTGCAGCTTTCATCTTATCAATGATATCCGAGGGGTAAGCTTCTCCCTGTTTTATCACCGACAGGATACAAAACTCTAAAACCCCTTTGCGCATCTGGCTTGCTGTGTTATCAATATTCATGGCTTTACGTTTTTTAAAAATTCATGGCTATACTTGTGTCGGCGAGTGGGGTTTGGCAAGAAGCGAGTGGGAGGTTCCGGATTTTCCCGATCACTTTTTTCAGCTCCTATTCCCCGATCACAATACAAAGATATAAACATTTTAGTACTATGCAACACATAATACCATATATTTTAAAGTAGCTGGCGGTGAACTATAGGGTGTTTTTAAGCTAAATCCAATACAGTATTGGGTTTTATTGAAAAAATTAATTTAAAAAATTTCCTCAGAATGGGATAAATGGCTTATTTAATTTATAAGTGGTAGCTTTATAAGCCCTTAAAATGGGGTTT